>Ga0114129_10000811_pt1 | contig 40214 bp, 30 predicted proteins | sample RhiMetdeltSRZDD1_FD_80071 | JGI IMG/M metagenome (GOLD analysis project Ga0114129, IMG submission 80071) | Populus rhizosphere microbial communities from Tennessee, USA - Rhizosphere MetaG P. deltoides SRZDD1 (version 2) (version 2) | ecosystem: Host-associated > Plants > Roots > Rhizosphere >...
CGATCGCACACGGCGCATTCAATCCGCGAAGGCTCCTCGTTCGGATTGGCTGCTCACGGATCCGGTGGCCTGGCGCGACGTGTGTGCGTGGGCGCGTGTGCACACACCAGAGGCCGCGTGCTTTCTCACCCCTCCGGGAGGGTCCACGTTTGCATGGTATTCCGGCCGCCGCGACGTGGTGAACTGGAAGGATGTGCCGCAGGATGCGACCGGCATCCTGACGTGGCGGGAACGCATGCGGGACATCCACGGGCCCGAGTCGCCGCTGGGCGTGGCGAAGGCCCGAGCGTCGCTCGGTGAGCTAGGCGCGTTTCGCTTGCGCCAACTCGCCGACGAGTACGACGCGGACTACGCGATCATCGCTCGGGTTCCGAATTTGCCGCCTTTGAATCTGCCCGAGGTTTACTCGAACGCCGGTTACTCCGTCGTCCGTCTCCGCTGATTGAATCGCCCCGGGGCGATTGAGATCCGGCTGCACGCTAAGCTCGGGAAAAGCCCTTCGCCTCGGGACGCTCGGCGCTCCTCGAACGATTCTCAATCGTTCTTCGTCGCTCCTGATCCGCTGCGGGTCCCCGCTCGGGTCCCACCTCGTTCTATTGCGACAAGATCTGAGACAACTCGGACCCTCGCGCCCGCAGCGTCTCAGACTCGCGCCCGAGCGAAGGGCAGGGTTTTCCCTCGCTACGCGTGCAGCCTCCGACTACTCGTCCTCGGATCAGCTCCGTAGCAAAGCGCAGATCTTCGCAAGGGAAGTCGCCCTCCGCTCGCGGCGACTCTGGGACGCCGCGGGAGCGAGGGGCCGCCGAGCACATCACGAGTGGGTCAAGAGCGGCCCCGAGCGGGGACCCGCGGCGAACCAGGAGCGACGAAGAATCGCACAGCGATTCGAGGAGCGGGGAGGCCGCCGAGGCGGAGGGCGCTTCCCGAGAAGATCTGCGCCCTCGTTATTGGGGCTGCATCGCAGGAAGGTGAGGCTAACCAAAGGTGAGTCCGGCTCAGGATTCGACGGCGCGGGGGAACTCGTCGATCTTGAACTGTAGCTGATAGAGCCGCCGGTAGAGGCCGGTCCGGAGCAAGAGCTCCTCGTGGCGGCCACGATCCACAATGCGTCCCCGGTCCAACACGAGTATTTGATCGGCTTCCAAGACCGTGCTCAACCGGTGCGCGATCACGAAGGTCGTGCGACCGCTCTGGAGGCGCTCCAGCGCTTCCTGGACCAGCATTTCCGATTCGGCGTCCAGGGAAGAGGTGGCCTCGTCGAGGATGAGAATCGCGGGGTTGCGGAGCACGGCCCGCGCGATGGCAATGCGTTGGCGCTGGCCGCCGGAAAGGAACACGCCCCGTTCGCCGATCCGGGTCTCGTAGCCTTCCGGCAAAGCGAGGATGAACTCGTGAGCGTTCGCGGTCTTGGCGGCCTCGACAATGGCGTCACGACCGGCCTTGGGATTGGCGTAGCCGATATTGCGGAGGATCGTATCGTTGAACAGGATCGGATCCTGACTCACGATTCCGATCAAGGAACGCAAGTCCCTCCGCTTGAGCCGGCGGAGGTCGTGTCCATCCAGGAGCACGCTACCTCGGCTCGGGTCGTTAAAGCGGGGAATGAGATCGACCAGCGTCGATTTCCCGGCGCCGCTCGGGCCAACCAGGGCCGTGGTCGTCCCCGCGCGGGCCCGAAAGCTCACCTCGTCCAGAACTTCCGATCGGCCGTCGTAGGCGAACGAGACGTCCTCGAACACGATGTCGCGGCGAAGCGCGCTCACCGACTCCGCATCCGGAGCCTCGATTTCACCCGGGAGATCGAGAATCTCGAAAATGCGCGTGGCCGCGGCGGCCCCACGCTGAAAGCGCGCCACCGTGTTGGCCAGCTCCTTGAGCGGGTGGAGCATGGAAACCAACGCAAAAAAGAACAAGAAGAAGGGGCCCACGCTCATGGTGGCGTTGGGCTCGAGGATGAGGCGTCCTCCGTAATAAAGGACCGCCACCCCGATCGTCACCCCCCAGAATTCCGATAACGGTCCCGCGAGCGCGTCCAGAGTCAAGAGCCGCACCACCGAATGCCGGTAGGCCGACGTGGCCCGGGCGAACCGCTCTTTTTCCTCGGGCTCCGCGCCGAATCCCTTCACGATGCGAATCCCCCCCAACGTCTCGTTGAGGGCGGCGGTGAGCTCGGCGATGCGGGCTTGGGCCCGCGCGCTTTGCTTGCGAAGCTTGGACGCGAGCTTGGCGATGAGAAGCGCCACGGGCGGCACGATGAGCAGCGTAACCGCCGAGAGCTGCACGCTGGCGGCAAGACAGAGGCCGAGGAACACCAAGATGAGAAGCAAGTTCTGCACGAACGTAGCCGCATTATTGATGGTGAGCTGCTTCACCAGTTCGACATCGGTCACGATGCGAGCGAGGAGTTGCCCTCCGGTAAGGCGATGAATCGTCGCCATGGGAAGCTCGAGCACTCGAGCGAAGAGATCGCGGCGGAGCGCCTCGGTCGTCGCCTGTTCTACGCGGAGAAAGGACACCTTGCGCGCGACATCCGACACGTTCTTGAAGAGAACGGCGAGAAGCGTCAGCACGCAAAGCCACGCCAACATTTCCAACGGCGGCGCCTGATTCTGGATGGCGCGGAGCCCCGCCATGGCGGCCGCTTGCGCGTGATGCAAACGGTCCGACAACCCTTCCGGCGCCGATAGGGCCTGCCGGATCGCGGCCCCGGTGCGGCTCAGCCCTTCGCTGACGTGGAGCACGTTCGGGTCAGCGCCGTCCTTGCGGAGGAACACCTTCTCGATGATGGGCAGGGTAAGGGCGATCGAGAACCCGCTCAAAAGCGAGTTCACGACCATGAAGAAGAGTCCCGCCGAGACGGTGCGCCATTCGTGGCGGAGATACGGCCTAAGCCGCAGAAGGGTGTGCATGGCGGAGAGAGATTAAGCGGTTTGGTTACCGGCTCACAAGCAGGTTAGGGGAGGAGCACGAGCTTGCCGCCGGCGGCTTGTGTTCCGACAGTGAGGCGATACATGTACAGGCCCCCGCCTACGTGCTGGTTGGCGTCGTCTTTGCCGTTCCAGCTCACGCTGTAATCCCCCGGGGTTTGATCCGTTGCGACCAAGCGCCGCACCTCGCGTCCGGATACGTCGTAAACGATGAGGCGGACCGGGCCCGCCACGGGCACACGGTATTGCAACATCGCGGAGCCTCGGAACGGATTGGGGGCAGCGCGCAGAAAGAGTGCGGTGTGCGAGCCGTCGGGAACGCCGGTCGACGCGACCGAAAAGACGGGATCTCCGAGCGCGCCGGTATGACGGGGATTGCCCTTGAACATGGGCCAGGGCGCGCGCGCCGGGTTGAAAGGCCAGGCCGTGTCCCAGAGATAAATCTTTTGATCTAGGGATTCCACCACCACCTCGGCGAGACCGTCGCCATCCACGTCGCCGACCGCGGGTCCGAACTCGATACGGTTTCCGGTCTGGATGGGGAATCCCGGCAAAGGGACGCCTTGCCCGTTGTAGGCATGGAGAAGTCCGTTTCGATCCCCGATTAGGATGTCGATCGAGCCGTTTCCATCCAAGTCGACCAAGACCGGGCTCGAACGCGTGGCCGCGGAGGCGGGTGGGGAAGCGAGGTTTACCGGGAAACCCGCCGGCTCGGTGCCGTTCATTCCGTTCAGCACGTGCAGGTATCCGTCCGAGCTTCCGATGGCCACGTCGGGTGCTCCGTCTCCGGTAACGTCGCCAAGCGCGGGCGACGAATCCCAATCTTCGGCGAGGGGGATGGCCTTGGGAAATCCAGGCGATTCGGTCAAATCGGTTCTGAGCGCGTGCACGAAACCATTGGAGGAGCCGAACACGATTTCCATGCGGCCATCCTTATTGATGTCCGCCACCGCGGGTCCGGTCGTGATATCGCCGCCGGCGTCGAACGGAAATCCGGGGTATGCGGTTCCATCGTGGCGGTACACGTAGAGCTTACCGTCCCGCATCCCCACAATCAGCTCGCGATAAGGATCCGCATCCAGGTTGGCCACGCTCGGGGTGCCGTAGCTGAACATGGAACCAGTGACGGCGAACACGCCCTGCGTGAGCGGATTGGCGTCTCCGTCTTTGATCTCGGTTCCGTTCCCGTGCCATCCGAAGATGATCTTCCCGACCGCGGCGAAGATTTCCGGTTTCCCGTCCGCATCGATGTCGCCCAGGCACACCGAACCGACCGGGTTCGCGGTCACGTTGATGGTGGGAATGTCGATGGACTTGGGCCATCCGGAAAGCTCGTTACCCTGAATATCGATGACATGAAGCTTGAGATCGTTCCATCCGATCGCGGCCATCTCGACGCTGCCGTTGCCCAGCAAATCTCCGGCGGCCGGCGTGCTCCAGAAGGAAGATCCGGTGTCGGTGAGAAAACCCAGGGTTTGCGCGTTATGGTCGCCGTCATGAACGTCGCCGCCATCGGCGGTGAGCGCGATCATCTCGAGTCCTCCGCCGAGCACCTCGAGGTGTCCGTCGCCGTTTATGTCAGCCAAGGAGATTCCGGAAGGCGTGGGGGCTCCCGTGTCCACCGGCCAGCCGGGATGCAGAGGTAAACTGGTCGTGACGCTGATTGCGGACGATCGCGCGCCTTCGTTCCCCGACGAATCCACGGCCGCGATCTTGTAGGCGTAGCGGGTGAACGCGGGAAGGCCGTTGTCTTCGAAGAGCGACGTGCGAAGCACGGTCCAGGAATTGACCCGGGTGAAGGGTCCGCTCGTGGTGGGGGCGCGATAGATGGCATAGCCCCGCAGGTCGGGAGCCGAAACCGGGGACCAGAGTAGCGTGATCGCTGAAGGCGTGGACGTGCCGATCAAGCCTCCCGGTACACCCGGTCCAAACACGTCGATTTTCTGCGAATACACCTGGCCGTACGCATCCAACACGGCCAAGGTCAACGGATGCGACGTGGACAGGTTCGTGAACTTGAGGCGGAAGGTATCGGCATGTTGGGTGATGCTGGCCCCGGAAGCGACGTTGCCGATCGTGACCACGGTATCCTGGAGCACCACCGCGGGGTCCGTGCTCCGTAGACGCAGCGAAGCCGAACGCAAGAGTCCGGCCCCGGCGTTTCGCAGCGTGGGCAGGATGGCAAAATCCTCGTTGGCTTCGATGATCCCGTTTTGATTGCCGGTTCCCACGGTGTCCCGCACCGATTGATACCGGTATTCGATGACCGGCGCGTGTACCCAAAGCACCACCTCTTCGGTAAACGGGCCGTTGGTGCCGTTAAGGGTCAGCGTCCCGTGCGCCTCGTAACGGTCGGGGGCGCTTCGGCTGACTCGGACCAACATGGGATCGGTGGGGTTTACGGTGGCTCCCACCGCGATGTTGGCGAATGCGGACGCCGCGTCGAGCACGGTCACATAGGGATCAGCCACGGCGAGCGAAGCGCTCACGCCGCTCGCGGTCACCGTACCCTGATTCTTGATCGCGAAACGCAGCTCGACCGTTTCCCCCGCATCGAGACGTCCGTCTCCGTTGCCGTTCTTGGAGCCGGTAGTACCGTCGCTAATGGTCTGGGTGGTCGCGTAGAGGTACGCCTTCGCTGACGGTGTTACGACGGTGGCGCTGCTTAGATTCGGGACGCAACCGAGTGCGGTAGCGCCGACACAAAACGTACCGGTGAGGTCGGGATGGAACGGAACGACCGCCTGCCCGAAGAGGTTGGTCGTGGCGGTCGCGTATTCATCGCCGTCTTTGAACAACGTCACCTTGGCGTTGGCGAAGGGTTGCCCGTTCTGAAGCACGGTGACCGGGAAGTTGGGTGAGCCCAAGGCGAAGGTCGAGGCGTGAGAAACCGTGAGCAGCTTGGGAACGGTACCCACGAACGGAATACTCGGGTCGCCGAGGAGAATGAGCGACATTTGCGTCCACCGGTGGGGGTTGTCTTCGCCGGAATAGGCGATGAAGGGAACGCGGCAGAGCGACACCGCGGCGCCCAGCTCCGGCTCTCCGCCTCGGAACACCAGATGGTAAAACTCTTCCTCGTACACGAAGGCCGTGGTGGGATATTCGACCTCGGTGGCTCCGATCGAGGCAAACGCGCCGCCATTCGGGTTGAGCAAGAACTGTTCGGAAATGCAGTTGTAATCGATCGCACTCGATGTGCAATCCATGGTAAAGAGCAGGAATTGCTTGGCCCCATTGGTCAAGGACGCGGCGTCGAGGTTCCCCATTGTGTAATGGTTGAGCCCCAGCGAGATCGTGTTGATGAAGCCGTGAGACACGATGTGCACGAGATGAAAGCCAGCATCCATTGAATCCAGAACCGCGGATTTCTGTTCCGGGATAGCCCCCGGCCAGACGGTGTAGTTCTCGAACATGCGCACGTCCCGCATCGACGCGGGAAGCGAGTCGGCGGTGGCTTGGGCGAGCGTGGCGCCGTCAAAGCCGATGGGTTGGCCGGGCTCCCAGCCGTCGGGAAAGAGAACCTCGGCCAACAGGAGCGCATCTTTCTGATAACCCAGGGGGGGGTTTTGCAGATATCCGAGGGTCTTGTCGACCAGGATCTTGGCCTGGGCGGTACTTTGAGAGGGAAGGCGTCCCACCCAAACGTCCGGATACAAATCGACGTTGTCGATGATCTTGTTGTAGGGGTCGCCCTCGCCGAACGTGGAATCACCGTCCGCGTTCCAGTTGCGATCCAGATCGCCGTAATACAAATCGGTGGTCAGTTGCTCGTTGCCGAAGCCAAAGCTCACGACATGACGCACCGGAACTTGATCCACGTCGCCCCCCAGGAGAATCCAGGCGGTTCCCCATTTCGAAACGGCATCCTTGATGAAGTTGCGAATCGTCTCGGCGCGATCGGCGCCATGGGGATAGTTGGCTTCGATCCACGGCACCGTGCGAACCACGGTCATGAGGCCGGTCTGGGTGTGAAAGGTGGCGAGCCGCTGGTATTCGGCTTGCTGATCGGCCGGGGTCACGATGACCATGTCGACGGGGCTGCCGTCCACACTCGGCCGAAATCCGGGCGCGAAGGGACCGGTAGGCAGCGTGCGCGGCGCGAGTCGGGAGCGATCCACCCCCGGGGAGCCGAGCAAACGGACGAAGGCGTCATCGAACGTCCGCCGGCCCTCGGGACTTTCACGCTCGAGAGTGAGGTCGTCCAAAGAGGGCGTCACGTCCTCCAGATCGAGGACCACCCGAAAGCGCGTGGCCAGGCGCACGACACCCGTTTCGGCGTTCCACTCCACCGGATTCACCACCACGCCGGCCAGGGATTTCCCGCGCATGCGGCCGTTACGCACGCTCTGTACGGACGCGGCGGGAAACCAACCCTCCGGCACCGACGCGGGTGCCACCAAGGGCGTTGTGCCGTCCTGGGGCAGTGGGGCGACCACGCCGGGAACGCGATGCGTTCCGGGCAGGGTGTGCCATTCGAGCACGTCCATGCGCGCGCGGACCGCACGCGACCCCTGAGGTAACTCGACGTGCACGGGATAGGTGGGCAGGTCCGGGGAGCCGGGAGCGAAACTACCCCGCGTTCCGCCCGAGAGGTCCACCTGGGACCAGCCGGCGGTTCCCGTGATGCGCAACGCCGCCGGATCCAAAGTGATCTCCCGAAGGGCGGTGCGGGCGGGCTGGGGCTCTGAACCGGAAAGGGCGGCGGTGAGGCAAATCCCCGCTAAAACAAGCCATACGGGCAAACGACGCGCGGTCCCCATGAAGGGGAAGCGAGGTCCGGGCGGAAGATGAGGGGATGGAGCTTTGGGCTCTTGCCGCAACCTGGGGTGCATGAAGGTGAGTAGATTCTCCCATAGCCGGGAGGCCAGGGTCAAAAAAATCATGGAATCCGTACGGTAAAGGGGAACGGGAGCCCGGGTTTTCCTGATCTGTTAGACTCCCTTCCTTCCAGGAGGTTTCATGTCATCGGAACGTAAACGAGAAATACGGCGCCGTCGCAAGCGCCGCGAAGAACGGGTGAAACTGCGCGCGCGTGAACAAAGCGCGGCGCGGAAGGCCAGAAAAAAGTAGTTAGACCCCACCAATCCCCGTCCTCTCGTCCAGAACGGGAGAATACGTGCATGCAACCAAGACGGGGGCGCCCCTACCCGCGGGGGGCCAAGTTTCCATTCTATTTCCATCGCGATTTCCGGCCCTAGCCGGCGAAAACGGCCCCCGTTTGCTCGAGCGCGGGGACGGGGCGATGATTTCGGACGTTGAGCTCCTGTGCCTGCTCTTGGCCGGGCCCGGACGCGGGCGCATTCGTGAGCGCGTGGACGCGGTCCTCGAAGGGAGAGGCATTCATGTGCTTGCCCGTACCGGTCCCCCCGCCTGGTGGCGACGCTTGCCGGCTCGGGCCCGGGTCCGCCTAGCCGCGGCAATTGAGCTGGGGCGCCGGCTCGAACTAACCGACGGCAGGCAAGCCGCCCTCGTCCAAGGGCCGGCGGACGTGTTCGAAATCACGGCCGACCTGCGGCAGCTGCGCCGGGAGCATTTCATCGGCCTCTATTTGAATACGAGAAACAGACTCCTCGTCCGGGAAACCATTTCCATCGGAAGCTTGAACGCATCCATCGTGCACCCGCGAGAAGTCTTCGAGCCGGCGCTACGCCAGGGAGCGGCGAGCTTGATCGTGGTCCACAACCATCCGTCCGGGGAAACCGATCCCTCCGAGGATGATCTGGCGATCACGCGGCGGCTTTCCGAGGCCGGAGAGATCCTGGGAGTTCCACTCCTCGATCACGTCATCGTGGGCGGGGACGGTTACACCAGCCTCAAGGAGAACCAGGCGTTGCCCTGAGGCGCCTCCGGTTCGTTGATCAAAGCAATCCCAACAAACAACATCGTTTGTAGGATTTGCATCAAGTGCTTTCGACGGGGGAGGGGGCTACCGGTTCCCGGCTCCGGCTGCTAAAATCGGCGGCCTTTCCCACCCTTCCTTATGCGGGGCTCATGGTGATCGACCGCCACACCCAACTCGACTTGGACCGCCTGGACAGCATTCTCGGCATGCTCCGCGGCCGTCCCATCCTCGTGATCGGAGACGTGATGCTGGACCGTTACCTGTGGGGGAACGTGTCCCGCATTTCGCCCGAGGCGCCGGTGCCGGTGGTGGACGTGGAGCGCGAAACCATGCGCTTGGGCGGAGCGGCGAACGTCTGTAACAACGTACGTAGTTTAGGGGCAGCGCCCCGTCTTTTGACCGTGGTCGGAGATGACGAGGTGGGCGAACGCTTACGGGCCGAGCTCGCCGCCGCCGGACTCCCCACCGATTGCCTGATCAAGGATCCAAACCGGCGCACGACGCAAAAGACTCGCGTGGTTGCCCGCGGTCAGCAGCTCGTACGCGCGGACGAGGAGGATCGGACGGAAGCCGACGGCGCCGTGGCGGAGGAGCTCTTGCGTCGTCTTGCCTCGTGTCTTGACGGCGCGGCCGCGATCATCGTTTCAGACTACGGCAAAGGCGTGGTGACCAAAGGATTGCTCGAGGAACTCCTGGCCCGGGCCCGAGAGCGCGACCTGCCGGTGGCAGTGGATCCCAAGGACACGCACTTCTTTTCGTATCACGGCGTCAACGTGATCACACCCAACCAGCACGAGGCGGCCGAAGTGCTGGGCTACAAGCTGCGGGATGATACGGCGGTGAGCCGCGCGGGCGCGGAACTCTTGTCTCGGCTCGGCGCGCGGTCGGTCCTGATCACGCGCGGTGAAAAGGGGATGAGTCTCTTCGAATCAAACGGGGAGCGCACCGATTTTCCGGTGACCGCGCGTTCGGTCTACGACGTGACTGGGGCCGGCGATACCGTGGTGAGCGCGTTTGCCGCGGCGCAGGTGGGCGGAGCCAGCGCGCGCGAAGCGGCGCTCGTCGCCACCCATGCCGCGGGACTTGTGGTGGGCGAGCTTGGAACGGCGGTCCCTGACGTGGACGCCTTGCGGCGATCGTTTCGGGAGCGAGGGGCGACGTGGGACGCGTGATCGATCGGGCCGAAGCCGTTCGCTTGGCCGAGGATGTGCGGCGCGAAGGAAAGACGCTCGTGTTCACGAATGGCTGCTTCGACATGCTGCACCGCGGACACATCGATCTACTCGCTGCGGCGCGCCAATTGGGCGACGTGGTGGCGGTCGGAATCAACTCCGATCCGTCCGTGACCCGGCTCAAGGGAGCCGATCGTCCCTGGATGAGGGAAGAGGATCGAGCGGCCCTCGTGGCCGCCTTGGCCGCGGTGGATTGGGTGATCGTTTTTCCGGAAGACACACCCCGGGAGCTCATCCGGAGTCTCAATCCTCACGTGCTCGTGAAAGGCGGCGACTACCGGGCGGAAGACGTGGTGGGCGCCGACAGTGTGACCGCGGGGGGCGGGCGCGTCGTCATCGTTCCCCTCACCCCCGATCGTTCGAGCACCGCCTTGCGCCGGCGCATTGGCGGAGGCGCTCGATGAATACGTCTTCGGGAGGAAGGTTAGCGTGACCGCGAGCAGCAACAAGATCGTCATCCTCGGCGCGGGAGGCCGCGATTTTCACAACTTCAACGTTCTGTACCGGGATCGTTCAGAGACCCGCGTGATCGCCTTCACTGCCACCCAAATTCCGCACATCGAAAATCGCTCGTATCCGGCCTCGTTGGCCGGCTCGCATTATCCCAACGGGATCCCCATCGTCCCCGAAGAGGAACTGGAACGGCTGGCCGCCGAGCAGGGGCCCTTCGAGGCCGTTTTCTCCTACAGCGACGTGAATCACGACTACGTGGGCCATATGGCTGCCCGCGTGAACGCGCTGGGCTGCGACTTCACGCTTCTCGGGACGTCGAGCACGATGCTGCTCGCCAAGGTGCCGGTGATCGCGGTGACCGCGGTGCGCACGGGGTGCGGCAAGAGTCAGACCACGCGAAAAGTGGCGCGTCTCTTGGCCGAGCGCGGCATTCATACCGTGGCGGTCCGCCATCCCATGCCGTATGGGGATCTCGAGAAACAAGGCGTGCAGCGGTTCGCCACGCTCGAGGATCTCGATCGCTACGACTGCACGATCGAGGAACGCGAGGAGTACGAGCCGCACCTTAGAAACGGCACCATCGTCTTCGCCGGAGTCGACTATGCCCGCATCCTCGCCGAAGCCGAAAAAGAAGCCGAGGTGATCCTCTGGGACGGGGGAAACAACGATGTCTCGTTCTACCGTCCCGATCTAACCATCGTAGTGGCCGATCCGCACCGTCCCGGCCACGAAATTCGTTACTATCCCGGGGAAACGAACCTGCGGCTGGCCGACGTGGTGGTGATCAACAAGGAAACCACGGCCAACTATCAGGGCATCGTCGAGGTGCAGAACAACGTGCGTCGGGTAAATCCGCGGGCAAAGATCATTCACGCCGCATCGCCGATCTTTGTCGATCGGCCGGAAGCGATCGAGGGCAAGAAGGTCGTGGTGGTTGAGGATGGTCCCACGCTCACTCACGGGGAAATGCGCTATGGCGCCGGCATGCTGGCGGCCGAGCAATTCGGAGCGGCCCAGATCCTGGATCCGCGACCCTGGGTGAAGGGCGAGATTGCGGAAACCTTCGCCAAGTATCCCGGCATCGGCACCCTTTTGCCCGCGATGGGTTATGGTGAACGCCAAATGCGGGATCTCGAAGCGACGTTGAACGCGATGCCGGTGGATGTGGTCGTGGTGGCCACGCCCATCGACTTGGGTCGTATTCTCAAGCTCGATAAGCCGGCCATTCGAGTGACCTACGAGCTGGAAGAGATCGGCTCTCCCAAGCTCAGCGACATTTTGGACAGCTTCTTGCCACGCTGGGGCAAAGGCGAACCCCGCCGGGAGGTCTCCAGAGCGTGAACATCCACGAGTATCAAGCCAAGGAAGTGTTCGCCGGGTACGGGATCCCCGTGCTTCCGGGAAAGGTCGCCACGACGCCCGATGAGGCCGCCCGGATTGCCGCGGAGCTGGGCGGGACGGTGGTGGTGAAGGCCCAGGTGCACACGGGCGGCCGAGGCAAGGCGGGCGGGGTGAAGCTCGCCTCCGGACCCGAAGAGGCGAGGCGGCACGCGGAAACCATCCTCGCTCTCGACATCAAGGGTCATCCGGTGCGCAAAGTGCTCATCGTTCCCGCGGCCGAGATCGCCAAAGAGTATTACCTGGCCGTGACATTGGATCGTGCCGCCAAGCGGCCCGTGATCATCGCCAGCGCGTCGGGCGGGATGGACATCGAAGAGGTGGCCCGGCGCACCCCGGAGAAGATCCATCGCTTTCATCTCGATGGGCCGGGCACGTTCCGGTCGTATCAAGCCCGGCAAGTGGCGGCGAAGATCGAGCCCCGCCGCTCCGTGTTTCCTAAAATGGCGACGGTACTGGAGCGGCTCGTGGAAGCGTACTGGGCAACCGATGCGAGTCTCGTCGAGATCAATCCGCTCGCGCTCACTCCGGGCGGTGATGTCCTCGCTCTCGATGCGAAGATTTCTATCGACGACAACGCCATGTATCGCCAGCCGCGGCTAGCCGCGTTTCGCGAGGACGAGTCCGAGCACGCGCGCATCGCCCGCGAGACCGGGCTTTCCTACGTACCCCTCGAAGGCACGATCGGGTGTGTCGTGAACGGCGCCGGACTCGCGATGGCGACCATGGACCTCATCAAGCATTACGGCGGGGAGCCGGCCAACTTTCTCGATATTGGCGGCAGCTCCAATCCGGAAAAAGTCACCACCGCTATGCGAATCATCCTCGCCGATCCCGAGGTGAAGGCGATTCTCTTCAACATCTTCGGCGGCATCACCCGCTGCGACGACGTCGCGCGCGGGATCGTGCTCGCCCTGGAAGGTTTCTCGATCCAGGTTCCCGTGGTGGTTCGCCTCACCGGCACCAACGAGGAAGCGGCGAAGGCCATCCTCGCCCAGGCGAAGGGCGTCGAACCGGCGGATACGATGGACGCGGCGGTCAAGCTGGTCATTGCACGCGCCGGCGGCCCGCGGGCCTAGCAGGCTGCTAGAGGGAGAGTCATGAGCATCCTCGTCGATGAAAAAACACAAGTCATCGTGCAGGGTATTACCGGACGCGATGGCTCCTTTCACACCCAGGGCATGCTGGAATATGGGACGAAGGTCGTGGCCGGAGTGACGCCGGGCAAGGGCGGCTCGATGGTGCACGGCGTGCCGGTGCACGATTCGGTGGCCGAAGCCCGGGCCGCGACCGGTGCCAACACCTCCGTCATCTACGTCCCCGCCGCCTTTGCCGCCGACGCGATCTATGAGGCGATCGATGGCGGCGTGAAGCTCGTGGTGTGCATCAGCGAAGGCATTCCGGTCAACGACATGATCGAGGTCTACGCCGCGGTCGAGCGATCCTCGTCGCGGCTCATCGGGCCCAACTGTCCCGGGCTGATCAGCCCCGGAAAGGCCAAGGTGGGTATTCTTCCCGGGTTCATTCATCAGCCCGGGGAAGTCGGGCTCGTGTCGCGAAGCGGGACCCTCACCTATCAAGTGGTCGATTTGTTGACCCGGGCCGGCATCGGCCAGAGCACTTGCATCGGCATCGGCGGTGATCCGATCATCGGCACCAATTTTCTGGATGCGCTGGAAATGTTCGAAAACGATCCCCAGACCAAAGCGGTGGTCATGATCGGCGAAATCGGGGGCACGGACGAACAGGAAGCGGCGCGATTCGTGAAGAGCTCGATGACGAAACCGGTGGTGGGCTTCATCGCCGGGCGCACCGCTCCACCCGGGAAGCGCATGGGCCATGCGGGCGCGATCATTTCGGGCGGGGGAGGCTCCGCCCAGGAGAAGACGGAGGCTCTGAACGCCGCCGGAATTCCAGTCGCACGCGTGCCCTCCGATATCCCGGGGCTCGTGCTCAAGGTTCTTGGGCGAGGCTAACGATGCAACACCGAGGAGAACGAACGACGTGGAACGAACGCTGCTCATCCTGAAGCCGGATACGGTGGAGAGAAAGCTGGTCGGGAAAATTCTAGCCATGGTCGAAGCCGATGGCTTCCGGCTCGTGCGTTTGAATATGGCCCGGTTGACCTCCGAGCAGGCCGGAAGCTTCTACGCCGAACACCAAGGGAAGCCCTTCCTCAAGGACCTGGTGGACTACATGACCTCAGGACCCTGTATCCCCGTACTTCTCGAAGCGGACGGAGCCGTCCCCAAGCTGCGGAAGCTCCTGGGGGCCACCAATCCGGCCAACGCGGATTCGGGGACGATTCGGAAGCTCTACGGGAAGGACATCCAGACCAACTCGGTGCATGGATCGGATTCGCCCGGTTCGGCGGCTCGCGAAATCGGTTTTTTCTTTCCCGACGAGGTGTGACGAGAGGTCTCGGAGCAGACATTCGGAAAAAATACGGTCATGAAAATTCTATTGAGTCAGATCCCGCAGGGCCACAGCGTCATCGATCGCCGCGAACCGGTGATTGGGTTGGATATCGAAGGCTGGCTGAAGCCGAAGGGGGATGTTCACCTCGTGCTGGACACCGACCGGCGCGGACAGCAGGTCATGATGCGGGGATGGGCAGAGCTCGAGGTGGAGTACAGTTGCGCCCGCTGTCTCAAGGAGTTCGGGGACGAGCTGAGTGCTCAGGTATTCGTGCTGGCCGACCGGCGCGGGTCCGACGATCCGCGCGATGAGGAAGCCCTGGAACAAGAAGGGGCGGTCCTCTATCATGAGGGCGTTGAAATCGATCTGGGGCCCCCGATTCGGGATGCGCTCATCCTTGAAGTGCCGCAGGTCGCGCTTTGCCGCCCTGATTGTCGTGGTCTTTGTCCCAGCTGCGGCCAGGATCGAAATGAGGGAGACTGTACCTGTGCTTCGGGCGGCATCGACCCACGCTGGGAACAATTGCGACAGTTGAATGAAAAGAAGCCCTAGAAGAGTTGCGTGAGCAGCTCGAGGAGAACGACTCGTGGCCCTACCCAAACGGCGGCATTCTCGCACGCGTCAGGCGAAGCGCCGCACGCACTGGAAACTCACCAAACCCACCGCAACGCAATGCTCGCACTGCGGACAACCCAAGCGACCGCATCGGGTCTGTCCGAACTGCGGCTATTATGCCGGGCGTGAGATCGTAACCCCAGACGTCGCGTGATTCCGGAACACTCTTGGACCCGATGTCGAGCGCCCGCATGAAGAACGGGAACGCGCCCGTGCGCGTGGCGGTGGACGCCATGGGGGGCGATCGAGCCCCGTCCGATATCGTGGCGGGCTCGCTCGACGCGGTGCGCGTCTTTCGCGGGCGCATTCTTCCGATTCTAGTCGGCGATCAGGCCGCCATCGAAGCAGAGCTGACGCGGTTGGGCGGTCCCCGAGACAAGATCGAGATCGTGCACGCCGCCGAGCGGGTGGAGATGGACGAAGGCGGCGCGGAGTCCTACCGCAAGAAGCGCGATTCGTCCTTGAACGTTGCCACGCGTCTGGTCCGCGACGGCGCAGCACAGGGCGTATTCAGCGCCGGCAACACCGGCGCCATGGTTGCCTCGAGCCTCCTCAATCTGGGACGTATTCCCGGGGTGAACCGTCCCGCCATCGCCACCCTCGTTCCCACTAAGGGTCCGCAGCACTGGGTGGTCATGCTCGATGTCGGCGCGGCGGCGGATTGCAAGCCGATCAACTTGCTTCAATTCGCCATTCTCGGTGACGTGTACGCGCGGCTCATTCTCGGAATCAAGCGACCGCGGGTGGGTCTGCTCAACATCGGCGAGGAATCGACGAAGGGCAGCGAGCTCGCTCAGGAAGCGTATCCGCTTCTCGCCCAAAGCGGCGTGCATTTCATCGGCAATGTGGAAGGAAAAGACATCCTAAACGGTCGCGCCGATGTGGTGGTCATGGATGGATTCACCGGCAACGTGCTGCTCAAGTTTGCGGAGAGCGTGTGGAGTTGGGGGGTGGAGGCCGTGCGCCGCGAAATCGGTGAGCACGTGCTGGCCAAGATGGGCGCATTTCTCCTCAAGCCCTCCTTGCGTCGCTTCCGGGATCGCGTGGATTATTCCAATCATGGGGGTGCTCCCCTCCTGGGGGTGAACGGCGTGTCGATCATCGGACACGGCCGCTCGACTCCCAAGGCGGTCATGAACGCGCTCCGGGTAACGGCCGATCTCGTTTCGAGTGGAGTGATCGACGAGATTCGGGCCGAGTTGGGGCGCGTCGAGGGAGGACGGGTTGCCAGCTCCTAAGAGCGCGGTCATCCGAGGTATCGGCGCCTACTATCCGGAACGTGTCCTCACCAATGCCGATCTCGAAAAAATGGTGGACACCTCCGACGACTGGATCCGCACCCGCACCGGTATTCGCGAGCGGCGCATAGCCGATCCTTCGATGGCGTCCAGCGATCTGGCCTATCGGGCCGCGATGGCGGCATTGGAGAAAGCCGGCCGCAAACCCACCGATATCGACCTCATCATGGTCGCCACGGTCACCCCGGATTATGTGTTTCCGTCGTGCGCATGCACGCTGCAGGGAAAGCTCGGCGCGCCCCAGGCGGCCGCGTTCGATCTGAACGCCGCCTGCACCGGGTTCATTTACGGACTCTCCCTGGCCCGAGCACTGCTTCTTTCCGAACAGGCGCGATGCATCCTCCTGGTCGGTGTGGAAACGTTGAGCCGCATCGTGGACTACCAGGATCGCTCGACCTGCATCTTGTTCGGGGATGCCGCCGGCGCCGCGGTTATCGAAGGGTTTCCGGAACCTGGACGCGGCATTCTTTCCGTCGCCATCGGTTCGGACGGCGACCAAGGCGATCTCTTGTGCCTTCCCGCGGGCGGCTCCAAGCAGCCCGCCAGCCACGAGACCGTGGACGCCCGGCTGCATTACATGCACATGGCCGGAAACGAAGTGTTCAAGATCGCGGTACGCGGGATGGAAACGATCGCGCGCTCGGCCCTGGATATGGCGGGCTGTACCGTCAATGACATCGATCTTCTCATCCCACACCAGGCCAATACGCGCATCATCGACGCGACCGCGAAACGTCTCGGCATCCCGCGAGATAAAGTCGTGGTGGTGATCGACCGGTTCGGCAATACGTCGGCCTCGTCGATTCCGCTCGCGCTCTCGGTCGCGTTGAGCGAAGGGCGGGTGCACAAGGGAGACATGCTGGCCATGGTGGCGTTCGGGGGCGGACTCACCTGGGGAGCCTCCATGGTGCGCTGGGAAATGAGTTCGTGACGGAAGCGACCTTTCTGTTTCCGGGACAAGGTTCGCAGTTCGTGGGGATGGGAGCCGCGGTTCATGGAGCGTATCCCGAAGCGGCGCGGACGTTCGAGGAAGCCAACGAGGCGCTCGGTTTCGACTTGTCCCGAATTGCGTTTAGCGGTCCGGAGGACGAGCTCACCAAGACCAAGAACGCTCAGCCCGCCATTCTCACCCATTCCGTGGCCGTGCTGCGCGTCCTGGAATCACGGGGGCTTGCCCCGCGCGCGGCGGCCGGTCATTCGCTCGGAGAATATTCGGCTTACGTGGCCGCGGGCGCTCTGTCTTTGTCAGATGCGGTGCGTCTCGTTCGCCGCCGCGGGGAGCTCATGTTCCAAGCCGGTCTCGAACGGCCGGGTACGATGGCGGCCATTTTGGGCCTGGATGCCGAGACGGTGGTTGGACTTTGCGCCCAGGTGAAAGACGGCATCGTGGCTCCGGCCAACTTCAACTCTCCGGGTCAGGTCGTGGTGTCCGGCGATCCCAAGGCCGTGGAAGCGTTCATGGCCCTCGCTCGGGAGAAGGGCGCCAAGCGCACGGTCTCGCTCAACGTGAGCGGTGCGTTTCACTCGCCCTTGATGGCGCATGCCGCGAACGGGCTCTGCCTCGCCCTGGCCGACGTAGCGATTCACCCCGCCTCCTTTCCCGTGATCGCCAACGCGAGCGCGGGGCCGGTTACCGAGCCCGAAGCGATTCGGGATTCCCTCTATCGCCAGCTTGAATCACCGGTGCGTTGGGAAGAAAGCATGCGCGAGCTGCTCCGCTCGCCCGGCCCTCCGTTTGTGGAGGCTGGACCCGGCAAGGTATTGCGCGGGCTCCTGCGAAGCATCGAGCGGGACGTACCGTGTGCTACCGCGGGCGAACCGGGAGAGATCGAGGAGCTCTTGAAATGACGGGGCGCGTGGCGTTCGTGACCGGAGCCTCGCGCGGCATCGGCCGTTCGATCGCGCTGGAACTGGCGCGGCGGGGAGCCGACCTCGCGCTGGTCGCCCGAGGTGAACCGGCCCAGACCGCGGCCGAGATCCGCAGTCTCGGGCGCCGGGCTATCTCGCTCTCCCTCGACGTGAGCGATCGCGCTCAGGTGGAGGCGGCGGCGGCGCGCGTCGAATCCGAGCTCGGCAAAGTATCGATTCTCGTCAACAACGCCGGTCTCACTCGCGATCAACTCCTCGTGCGCATGAAGCTGGAGGATTGGGACGAGGTCTTGCGGGTCAATCTCACCGGCACCTTTCACACCACGCGCGTGTTCGCACGCGACATGATGCGCGCGCGCTGGGGACGCATCATCAACATCACGTCGGTGGTAGGGGAAATTGGGAATGCGGGACAGGCCAACTATGCCGCGTCGAAAGCGGGCGTGATCGGCTTCACCCGCGCGGTGGCGCGCGAGCTGGCCGGCCGCCAGGTGACGGTGAACGCGGTGGCGCCGGGTTACATCGAGACCGCCATGACGGAGGCGATCCCGGAAGCGGCCAAAACCGCGTTATTGGGTGCGATTCCGCTGGGTCGATTCGGGTCGGGCGAGGACGTTGCGTATATCGTCGCGTGTCTCGCCGCGGATGAAGCGGGATACATTACTGGACAGGTGATCCGTGTTGACGGTGGTATGGTAATGGCCTAACCTTGATGGCCGTCCCGCGTGGGAGAGATTCACGTACCCTTGGAGGAGGCATTCATGGCGTTCAACCAGGATCGGGTGAAAGAAATCATCGTCGAGCAATTGGGCGTTTCGCCGGAACAGGTGAAGCCCGAAAACCGCTTCATCGACGACCTTGGCGCCGACTCGCTCGACACCGTCGAGCTCATCATGGCCCTGGAAGAAGAGTTCAAGGTTGAGATTCCCGATGAGGACGCGGAAAAGCTGGTCACCGTCGGCGATGCCCTGAACTACCTTCGGGAGCACGTGAAGGATTAAGGCCGGCGGAACGTTCCGCTTCCGGCTTTTGCTTCTGGCATGACTCGCAACGTCGTTATCACTGGGCTCGGTGCCGTAACTCCCATCGGCAACACCGCTCCTGTCTTTTGGCAGGCGCTCTGCGCCGGACGGAGCGGCATTGCTACGATCACCCGATTTGATGCCTCCCGTATCCCCACGCGGATTGCGGGTGAGGTCAAAGACTTCAAGCCCGAGCCGTTCATGGATCCCAAAGAGGCTCGGCGCGCGGATTTGTTCGTGCAGTACGCCGCCGCGGCGGCCCAAGAAGCGATCCAAGACGCCGGTCTCGATGGCACCCCCCCCCAGGCCGATCGCGCGGGCGCGATCATCGGCACCGGCATCGGCGGCATTTCCACGCTGGAAGCGCAGCATCGCAACATGCTCGAGAAGGGTCCCTCCCGCATCAGCCCCTTCTTCATCCCGATGATGATCGCCAACATGGCCTCGGGGTTCGTTTCCATCCGCTGGAACTTGAAGGGCCCCAACCTGGCCACGGTGAGCGCCTGCTCCTCCGGCGCCAACGCGATCGGGGACGCGATGGATGCGATTCGCGAAAACAAGGCTGATGTTATGGTGTGTGGCGGGGCCGAGGCCACGCTCACCGAGCTTTGCTTCGCCGGTTTTTCATCGATGAAAGCCATGTCGACCCGGAACGAGGAGCCCACCCGCGCCTCGAGACCCTTCGATCGGGACCGGGATGGATTCGTGATGGGGGAGGGAGCGGGGATCGTGATCCTGGAAGAAGAAGCCTATGCCCGAAAGCGTGGCGCCCGGATCTATGCCCGCTTGGTCGGCTATGGCCTGACCGCGGACGCTTACCACATCACTGCACCCGATCCCGAGGGGGACGGGGCTGCACGCGCTATGGCCGCCGCCTTGGCAGATGGCGGCCTTCGCCCGGAGGACGTGAGCTACATCAATGCCCATGGCACCTCCACACCGCTCAATGACAAAACGGAAACCGCCGCCGTGAAAACGGTCTTCGGGGCACACGCCCGGCGTCTGGCCTTGGGGTCGACCAAGTCCATGACTGGTCACTTGCTGGGTGCCGCGGGAGGCATCGAGTTAGTGGCCACGGTCTACGCCGTTCGTGAAGGTATCTTGCCCCCGACCATCAACTACGAGCATTCGGATCCGGAGTGCGACCTGGATTGTGTCCCCAATGAAGCGCGACGGGCCACGATCCAGGCCGCCCTCTCCAATTCGCTCGGGTTCGGCGGCCACAATGTGACCCTGGCTGTGCGCCGATTCGACTGATCCCCACGGTCCGGCACGGCCCTACAGGCCGACATGAGCGTACGTTACTGGGTAGGCTGGCTCACCCGTGGCCGTCGTTTGTCGTCCCTCGACACAAACGAACGGAAGAGCCTGTGTGAGTTCGAAGTCCACATCGGATACAAGTTCGGCTATCCCGAGCTCTTGATCCGGGCGCTCACTCATCGATCGTTCTTGAACGCGAACGGTGGCGAGGTCTTGGCCTCGAACGAACGGCTCGAGTTTCTGGGTGATTCCGTGCTCGAGCTCGTGGTGAACGAGTATTTGTACGCGCGCTTCCCCGGACAGCAGGAGGGGGAGCTCACCAAGATGAAATCCCTCCTGGTCAGCCGGAGCGTACTGGCGGGACAGGCGAAGCGGCTCAATTTGGGCCGCTTTCTTTTTTTGAGCGATGCGGAGCGGGAATCGGGGGGGTCGTTCCGGGCCTCCATCCTCGCCGACGGCTTCGAGGCGGTCATCGGGTCTCTGTACCTCGACGGGGGCTTGGTTCAGGCTCGCCGGTTCATCGAGAAGCAGCTATTGATCGACGTGGACGGCATCCTCGGTAGCCGGTCGCACGTCAACTACAAGAGCGTCCTCCAGGAGAGCGTGCAGGAGCGCCTCAAGACCTACCCGCGCTACCGGATCGTTTCGGAAACCGGTCCTGACCATCGGAAGGTGTTCACGGTCGAGGTCACGGTGCGGGGCGAGCAGTTGGGTCTCGGGAAGGGCACGAACAAGAAGCTCGCCGAACAAGCCGCCGCCCAGAACGCCCTCGAGCGCGTCGGGCTCTTGTAGCTGATCCTAGGTCGGTTGTTCCCTGCTGCACGCGTAGCGAGGGAAAACCCTGCCCTTCGCTCGGGCGCGAGTCTGAGACGCTGCGGGCGCGAGGGTCCGAGTTGTCTCAGTATGTGTCGCATTGGCAGGAAGCAGGACCCGAGCGGGGACCCGCGGCGGATCAGGAGCGACGAAGAACGATTGATAATCGTTCGAGGAGGGCCGAGCGTCCCGAGGCGAAGGGCTTTTCCCGAAGCTTAGCGTGCAGCCGGGAAGTTCAATCACCCTGGGGCGATTCGATCAGTGGAACCGGACGGTGGCGCTGAGCATGAACCGCTCGTCGTGCGCCTTCTCGCCGGTCTGCGTCGTCCCGTAGAACGAGGTCGAATTCTCGTAGCCGGGCGGCGTGCGGCGTTCCCACTCCTCGAGGGCGTAGGCGCCATCGATAGAGAACGCGTCCTCTACCACCAGTCCCGCGCCCACGCAGTACACATGGCGATCGGTGATGATGTTGGCATCCGGGTAATCGCGAGCCACGATCGACACGTCGTTGCTGGTGTTCGGATCGCCGTCGTCGGGCACGAAGGTGAAGTTCGGATCGGCGGCGATAAGCCGGTAGGGAAGCGGATCGACGGAATAGCCCGCGCGGCCGCGGAAAGGCCCCAACCGGGCTTCGGCGCCGGCGTGATACGCGACCACTTCGCGGTAAGCGGGGCGGGGAAGAAGGCTCGTCCCATCCGGAGGGGCTACGATCTCACCTTCGTAGTCGAGTTGTTGATAGTCGGTCCAGCGAACGCCCGCCGAGGCCACCACCACCCCCAAATCCAGCGATGCGCCGCCGGAGAGCGACAAGGGTAACGTCATGTCATCGTGAAAGTGATCGGGGTAACCGTTGAAGTTCGAGTCGATCTTCTCCGTGTCCTCGAGGCGGAAAAACGAATCACCCTCCCACTCCAGCGTGGCCGGCAAGTCCACCACGCCTCCCACGCGCAGCAAGTTGCCCTTGACCAGGAACCCAATCGACCCTGTCACGCCCCACGCGTTCGCATCGCGCGCCGTTCTCTGCTCGAACGCGCGCGGATCGGGGTTGGACGGATCACCGACATCGAGAATGAGGTTGCCGCCCCCCGCATCGGTGGCGCGGTAGTTGGCCAACGTGAACTCTTCGGTGCTGTTCCCGGTCAAGAGTCGAAGCGAACCGCCGATCATCACCGACTTCGTGACCTTGATCCCCAAGGCAGTGGACCACGCATCGAGCGCGCCCTGCCGGTTGTAATGCTCGAATTCGTAAAGACCCGGGCTTCCGGAGGTGGGTGCTATCAATAGACCCTCGCGGGCGACGACGTTGTCGAGGTTGGCGTAGCGGTGATATCCAAACGCAAGTGTCATGGTGGGCGGCGCAAAACGATGCGTCTTGAGCGGCATCGCAAATGCCACCTCACTCAGGCGCGTGTGATCCTCGGTAACCGTCGTGAGCCCGATGTGCACGGTCCGCCGATCCATGATGTCATGCGAGAGCCCGGTGGTGAGCTCGGCATGGGCGAGCTGCGCCAGCCCGGCGGGGTTGAAGAACAAGGCGGCGGCGTCATCGGCCAGGCCGACCTGGGCGTTGGCCATCCCCAGCGCCCGGGCTCCGAACCCGAAGACGTCGGTTTCCTGCACCTCAACCGGCGTCTGATACAGGTACTGAGCCAGCGCGTACCGGGGAAATACCGTGACCGCCAAGGCCGTAAGGAAGGAACCGAAGGCGATTAGGATGAAAGGAACGGGATAGCGGGAGCGTCCGGCGCGGGGACGTCGATGCATAGCCTTTGACACCTCCGGCCCGTCGGAAGCATTTCAATGCTACCAGGAAGCATACCCCTTTGAAACACGGGGGGTTCCGGTTGGCCTCCCGACGGATCTGGTACCAGGGGGCTGCTTGGGGGAGTCCGGATTGCTCCAATAGGCGGGATTTCTTAGCCTTCCTCTACTGAGCCCCCGACCCGCCTCGGGAACCGGGGGAGTGACCTGGGGTAAAACTCCTCGGAGGTACGTCCGAGGGACGGAGGCGGACCTGGAACAGCAGAGAGCCTTCTACCGGGACCTCCCAGACGAGGACCTGATGGACCATGTGGTGGCGGGCAGCGAAGCTGCCTTCGCTACATTGGTGGATCGATACAAGAACCGCCTCCAGAACATCGTCTATCGCTATATCCGGGACTTTCAACGGTCCGAGGATCTGGCTCAGGAAGCCTTCGTCCGGGTCTATCTCCACCGGGAGCGCTACCGGAAAACCGGCAAGTTCTCGACCTGGATTTTCACCATCGCGGTAAATCTGGCCAAGAACGAAATCCGGCGCAAGGTGCGGCTCCGGGACGTCTTGAGCCTGGATTACATCGCCGAGATGCTCGGCGGTTCGGATCCCGGGATCAAGGACGAAAGCCAGCCGGCGGCCGATCGCCAGGCGGAACGAGGCCAGACGAGCGGGGTGGTGGCGGACGCCATCGCCAAGCTTCCCGTGGTCTACCGCGAGGCGCTCGTCCTTCGCGACATCGAAGGACTGGCTTACGAGGAAATCGCCGAGATCCTGGGAATCCCAGGAGGGACCGTGCGATCCCGAATCAATCGGGCGCGCATCATGCTCAAGGACAAGCTGAAGGGATTCGCGAAGACCGAACTATGAAACTTGGCTAATCGCCTGATCGAGGGGTTTCTCATGACGACCTGTCAACGCATTGATTCCCTGGTTTCCGCCTATTTGGAGCATGAAGCCAGCCCGGCCGAGATGCGCTTTGTGGAAAGCCATCTTGCCACCTGCTCCCAATGCCGCGCTCAAATTAGCGAGGTGAGCCTCGCCATGGAAGAGTTGAGCCGGCTTCCCCGCCTGGAGACGCGCGCAGAATTCACCGAGGAAGTTTTGGCTCGGACCCGCGGTTTGCGCGCCGCGGATCTCGATAGTCGCGAACCTTGGCTCATGGCCCCACGCTTCACCAGCCGTCATGTGTTGCAATGGGGTGTGCCGCTTGCTGCCGCGGCCGCGCTCGCTTTGGCGCTGGTGACCTTGCAGATCTCCCGTCGTTCCGGCGAACCCGAAACCGCATCGCGCGAAACGACCACCCAGACCTCGAATCCCGCTCCCGCGGTTCCGCCGGTAGAACCGGGTTCGACCGCGACCTCGCCGGTCCAAGGCCCCGTCACTCCGCCCGAAGTCATTCATTACGGCAAGGGGGAAGGCAAGTCACTCGGCATGGCCCGTGATTCCTACGCGCTCGGCACCTACGAGCTCCGCACGCCTCGCGAAGGCGGCACACCCATCTTGACTCCCGTCGCCGCAAAACCCGACCTTCCGGTGGTGGTGACGTTTTGACATCGCGCTCGAGGCGGGGGCTTGGCATCGTTGTCTTGTGCCTCCTCGCCGCGTGGCCGGCGGCGGCCAGCCGGCCGACCACGATCGGTGTGTTCACCCAGCTCACCCGCAACGTTGAATCGACCGTCAAAGGTGCCTCGCCGTTTCTCGTTCAGGTGATCCGATCCCAGCCCGATAGCGCCGCCTTCGGTGGCGGGCGCGTGATCGGAACGGGGGTGGCCATCGGCGACGGGCAAGTGCTCACCTCGGCGGGCGTCGTGGGCCCGGCCACCGAGCTCGACGTGATCCGTGAAGGACAAGAGCCGCTCAAGGGTCACGTTCTCGGGGTGGATCGTCGCACCGATCTCGCCGTGCTCGAAGTCCGCGGCCTGGATTCGCCGGCCATTCCGGTCGCGCATACGTCGCTCGCTTTTCCCGGTGATCCCGTGATCGCGGTCGGCCGCGGCCCGCATCCGGGAGTGATGATCACCTTCGGCATCGTAATCGTGACCAGCGGGCCCCGCCTCGGCTTCACGGAGACCGACGTGCTGCAAGTGAGCGCGCCGGCCTTCCCCGGCATTGCCGGAGGTGCCCTTCTCGATCTCAAAGGTCAACTCGTGGGGGTGGTGTCCGGACGCATGGCGTTCAATCCCGAAGAGGTCGTGCTACCTCGGGGAATGGATCTGGTGGCGGGAACCTTGGAAGAGGGTCGTTTTACCACCTCCTCTCCCAATTCGGCGACCATCGCCGTGCCGGCCACGCTCGCGCTGGAAATCGCGCATGAACTGGCCACGCGCGGACAGGTGGAGCGGGGATATCTGGGGCTCCAGGTCGATTTGGTTCCCACCTCGTCCAAGAAAGCACAATCGCTTCCAGGAGTGCTCGTGCACCGCGTCGTTCCGGGCAGTCCCGCCGAGCAAGCCGGTCTTATTCCGGGCGACGTGATTCTCGAATACGGGAGCACCCGGGTTCAGAACCCCGAAAACCTGTCCTATCTCGTGGGGGCCACGCTTCCCGGATCGGATGTGACGATGCTCGTCCTCCGGCGCGGCGTGAAGAACATCGTGACCACACGGATCGAGCAAGCCCCCGAACCGGCTTGGGATCCGGGCATGGACAAGGCCATCGCATCCTTCTCCGGTGAGGCCGGGGCGGCTCCATCTCTGCGCTGATTCCAAGAGCCTGCTAACATTTCTGCGTGACTCCCTCGCGCTCCCTGTCTTCACCCCGTTCTGAGCGCCGGGCACATGCCCGTTCGGTGCGCCCATCTTCCGTGCGTCAGGTGGACGTTCGATCGAGCGCCGGCACCTACCCCGTCTTCATCGCTTCCGGCATCTTGAACGACGCGGGAGATCTTCTTCGTTCACGGCTCTCCGCTCGCAGCGTTCTCGTGGTTTCCGATCGCACTGTTACCCAGATTCACGGTGCCGCGCTCAAGCGATCTCTCGCCGGAGCAGACCTGAAGATCCAGCGCTGGACCTCGCTCGTTCCGGGCGAACGGTCCAAAACGCTCGCCACCGCGCGAGCGCTGTATGACGCGTGGATTCAGGCCGGGGCGGATCGTGGCAGCGTGGTGCTCGCGTTCGGGGGTGGCGTAATCGGAGACGTGGCCGGCTTCGCGGCGTCCACCTTCCTGCGCGGTCTTTCCGTCGTGCACGTGCCGACCACGGTCATCTCTCAAGTCGACAGTGCGGTGGGCGGAAAGACCGGCGTCAACTTCGAACATGCCAAGAACTTGATCGGCACCTTTCATTCGCCCCGACTCGTGATCATGGACCCCGACCTGTTCTCCACGCTCTCCGAGCGGGATTTCCGGGCGGGTTGGGTCGAAGCGGTGAAGATGGGCATCACCCTCCGGCGCGATCTATTCGAGCGGCTGGAGCGCGACACCGAGAGGGTGCTCGTACGGGAGCCCGCCCTCATGGAGGATCTGGTCGCGACCTGCGTCCAAGCCAAGAGCGAGATCGTGGGCCGGGACGAACGGGACGAGGAGGTCCGCGCGATCCTGAACTACGGCCACACCATCGGCCACGCGGTGGAAGGAGCCTTTCGGGGGCGGCTTCGCCATGGGGAGGCGGTGGCGGTGGGGATGAATGCCGCCGCCTGGCTGGGAGAGGAGCTGGGGGTCTCGATTGGAGACGTTCGGGAGCGCCAAAACCGGTGTCTCGGGGCCCTGGGGCTCAAGCTGGCTTTGCCGGGTGCCGATAAGGGGGTGATCGCCCGCAACCTCAAGCTAGACAAGAAGGTGCGGGACAAGAAGATCCGGGTCGTGTTGACGCTCCAGATCGGCAGTGCTAGTGTCTGGCCCCACATCTCGAGCCGACTCTTGCGCACCGCCGTGAGGGTGGTCACGTCATAACCGAGGGTGGCCTCGGCAAGATGGGACCACCAGAGCCTACCGGCGAGAACACGGACCGGAGCCGCAGAGGTCAAGGTCCACGGGTGGCGCACCCTCCGGCTCGTGGACGGTCTTCCGCGGAACGAAGGATCCATGAGAATCGACGAGGTGCGCCGGCTCATTCGGCTGGTTGAAGAGAGCGAGATCAACGAGCTCGAGGTGTGGAAGTGGTGGGGGCGCATTCGCATCCGTAAGGGTGCGGTTCAAAACGGCAACTCCGAGATGATGGTGCAGAGGAGCGGGTTCATCCCCGCCGTCACCCCGCTCCCGGAGCCGAGCGCCGCGCCGCCCGCCAACCCCGAGCCCTCGACCTCGCCCTCCCTCGACCGAGGCTTGATTGCCATCAAGTCGCCGATGGTCGGCACGTTTTATCGGGCGCCCGCCCCCGACGCGGAGCCGTACATTCAAATCGGAGACGCGGTGGAGCCCGGACAAACGGTGTGCATCATCGAAGCGATGAAGCTCATGAACGAGATCCAGTCCGAGGTGCGAGGGAAAATCGCGAGAGCGTTGGTCGAGAACGCCACTGCGGTGGAGTTCGGCCAGGACTTGTTCCTGGTCAAAACCGACTGACCGCGCGCCGGAGGCCGGGACCGTGAATATCCGTCATGTGTTGAATTTGACCGTGCAGAGCATGGCCTCGGACCTGCACGTGAAGGCGGGCACCAAACCCACCATTCGCGTGGACGGAAAGCTCTTTCCGCTGGATGAACCGGAGCCCTCGAGCCAGGACATCGATGCGGTGGTGGAGCAGATCCTCACCCCGAAGCAGCGCCAGCACTTCGAGGAGATGAACGAGATCGATTTCGCGTTCTCGATCCCGGGTTTGTCGCGCTTTCGCGCCAACTTTTATCGCCAGCGGGGCACGGTGGCGATGGCCCTTCGCCAGATTCCGTTCGGGGTGCCGAGCCTGGACGAGCTGAATCTTCCCACCACCCTGGCGGATTTGGTCCTGCGCCCCCGCGGGCTCATTCTCGTGACCGGAACGGTCGGCCAAGGAAAGTCGACCACGCTGGCCTCGATGATCGATCACGTGAACAATCACGAGGCCCGGAACATCATTACCGTCGAGGATCCGGTCGAGTTTTTGCACCGCGACAGCGTGTCCATGATCAGCCAGCGCGAGGTGAGCCTCGACACGGGATCGTTCCATGAGGGCCTGAAACACATTCTCCGCCAGGATCCCGACATCATTCTGATCGGTGAAATTCGAGACATGGAGACGATGAAGGTCGCGATCATGGCCGCCGACACGGGGCATCTCGTGCTGTCCACCCTCCATACGCCCGACGCCGCGCAGACCATCAACCGCATCATTTCGTTTTTCCCGTTGAACGAGCACGAGGAAGTGCGCTTCCTCCTCGCCGACAACTTGACCGCGGTCGCTTCGCTCCGGTTGATTCCCCACAAGAGCGGGCAGGGACGCGTTCCCGCGACCGAGATTCTGATCAACACCGCGACCGTGGCCGAATACATTCGCGACCAGGGCAAGACCCAAATGATCTTCAAGGCCATGCAGGAAGGGGTCACCCAGTACGGGATGCAGACCTTCGACCAGGCCCTCATGCGCCTCTACAAAGAGGATAAGATCACCTACGAGCAAGCGCTCAAGAACTGCACGAACCCGGCGGAGTTCGATTTGCGGGCACGCGGGATCCATTCCGCCTCGGATCTGACCTGGGAATCATTCGAACAGCAGAGAAAAACGGGGTAATCTGCTGGGGTGGGCCGCCGGGGGGCAAAGGAGCGGCATGTTTCACAAAGTATTGATCGCCAACCGCGGTGAAATCGCGGTGCGCGTCATTCGCGCCTGCCATGAGCTCGGGCTGGACACGGTCGCCGTGTACAGCGAAGCGGACCGGGACTCCCTGCACGTCCGCATGGCCGAGGAGGCCGTCTGCATCGGCCCCGCTCCCGCGCCGGAGAGCTACCTCAACGTGCCGCGCATCATCAGCGCGGCCGAAGTCACCGGCGCCGACGCCATTCATCCCGGCTACGGCTTCCTGTCCGAAAACGCGGATTTCTCGGAGGTGTGCGAATCCTGCCGCATCACCTTCATCGGACCCACCGCCGATCAGATTCGGGCCATGGGGGACAAAGCCAACGCGCGCGAGACCATGAAACGCGCCGGGGTGCCGATCGTTCCCGGGACCGACGAACCGGTGGAGGGTGTCGAGGAGGCGATGAAGGAGGCGGAGCGCATTGGTTTCCCGATCATCGTGAAGGCGGTGGCGGGAGGCGGCGGGAAAGGCATGCGCGTGGTGCGAAGCGCGAGCGAGCTGCCCGACCTCTTGCGTATGGCCGAAGCCGAGGCGCGTTCCGCGTTCGGAAACGGTTCGTTGTACTTGGAACGGTACCTGGAGCGCCCGCGCCACGTGGAGATGCAGATCATGGGCGACCGCGAGGGGCGCGTGATCCATCTCGGTGAGCGCGATTGTTCCGTGCAACGCCGCCATCAAAAACTGATCGAGGAATCTCCGTCCACCGCGGTCACGCCGGAGCTACGGCAACAACTGGGCGAAGCGGCGCTCTCCGGCGCGCGAAGCCTGGGCTACGTGGGCGCGGGGACGCTGGAGTTCTTGCTCGATGAAGACGGCCGGTTTTACTTCATGGAGATGAACACCCGGCTTCAGGTCGAGCACCCGGTCACCGAAATGGTGACGGGGTTGGATCTGGTTGCGGAACAAATCCGGGTCGCGGCCGGCGAGCCCCTTTCGATTCGTCAGGAGGATGTGCAGTTCCGCGGGCACTCCATCGAGTGCCGGCTCAACGCCGAGGACCCCGCGCACGGCTTTCGTCCTTCGCCGGGCACGGTGCGCGAGCTGTTGTTCCCGGGCGGCCCCGGCGTGCGAGTGGATAGCCACCTGTATGCGGGGTATCGCATCCCGACCCACTACGACTCCCTGCTGGGCAAGCTCATCGTCTGGTCAGAAAATCGCGACCACGCGATTCGGCGCATGCACCGCGCGTTGGGAGAACTCAGGATCGAGGGTGTCATGACCACGGCGCCGTTCCATTTGCGCGTGCTGGAACACCCTGCGTTCCAGGAGGGTGACGTCAACACGCACTTCTTGGAACGGCTCACGGCCGAGGAAGTCGAGCCGGAAGCCGTAGCCCAGGAGGTATGACCGCCTCCCGTCGCCGGGTTTCTGTTCTTGTCACCCCCGCCGAAATCGATGCAATCCGAATCGACGAATGCCTTGCCGTCGTCGTCGACGTGCTTCGATCCACCACCGTCATTCCCGTAGCCTTGGCCGCGGGAGCGACCGCATGCGTGCCCGCACCGAGCGTTGAGGAAGCACGATCGATGCGGGATAGGATGCCCGGAGCCTTGCTATGCGGCGAACAGGACGGGCGCGCCCCTCTGGGATTCGATCTCGGCAATTCTCCGTACGAGTACACGCCCGATCGCGTGAGCGGGCGCGAGCTCGTGTTCACGAGCACGAACGGGGTGCCGGCGCTCTTACGCCTACGATCGGCGCGCCAGGTCATGACGGGAGCGTTCGTGAACGAACGCGCGGTGTGCGACGTGTTGCATCGCCGCAGTGAAGATGTTCTCGTGATTGCGGCGGGGAAGGTAGGGCGGCCGGCCCTCGAGGATGTCGCGTGCTGCGGAAGCCTGGTTTCCCGCTTATGCGCCGGGAACCCCGACCTGGCGCTGGATGACGGGGCGCACATGGCGATTGCGGTGTGGAAAGCTTTGGAGCATGACGTGGCCGGTCTTCTCGCCACGTCTTCGCACGGCGCGTGGCTGGCCTCCTGCGGTTGGGCGCCCGACCTCGAGTTCTGTGCCCGCCGCAACGTCGTTCCGATCGTCGCGCGCTTCACGAACGATCGTTTGATCGCGGACGCGGTGAGCTCGCGCTAGCGGGAGCTCTCCCACGCGTCCCGATACGATCGGGCGGCGCGTTGGCAATCGTCGGCCTCCAGAATTCCGCTCGCCACGGCGACCCCCGCCGCTCCCGCCTCACGTAGCGACGGAAGATCTTCCGGTATCACTCCGCCGATCACGATCGCTGGCACGGTGGATTCGCGTATCAGCTCGGAAATCCGAGCCAACCCCATGGTCAAGGCTTCCGGTTTGGACGGGGTCGCGCGGAGTGCGCCAATCCCGACATAGGTCGCTTGTGCCACCGCCGCTTCCCGCAATCGCAATGGGGTGCGCGCGGACACGCCCAGCCATGCATCGCCCAGAACATGGCGGGCCGCCAACGGAGGAAGATCATCGGGTCCCACGTGGGCGCCGGCCGCGCCCAGGAGGACGGCAATATCTGGGCGATCGTTGACCAACAACGGAACCGCTCGCTCCGCGCATACCGCCATGAGCTCGCGGTACCGCTCGACCAATGCGCCGGTCGCGAATCCCTTCCCGCGGCCCTCCACGATCGTGACGCCACCCGCGAGGGCCGCCCGGAGTCGATCCGCATCCAGCGGGTCATCGGGACGAAACGAGGCGATCAGCAACAAACGGAGATCCGGAGTCATTTGGGAGTTCGTATGACCAGGAACGTGCCCAAAAGGATGAAGACAACGTTGCCGAGCCACGCTCCCACGAAGGGGGGCAGGGTGCCGTTGTTCCCCAGCACTTGTCCCGCGCGCACCAGGCACCAATAAGCGAACGCAATGGCGAGGGAGAATCCGAACCCGAGGGCCACGCCCCCCCGGCGCATCTGCACGGCCAGACTCGACGAGAGGAGAATCACGATCGCGTTGGCGAGGGGAAAAGCGACCCGGAGGTGGAGCTCGGTGTCGTACTCGGAAACCGTCGCGCCGCTTTCCCGTACGCGAGCGGCGTAGTGCCGGAGCTGGGGAAACGTCATTTCCTCGGGGTGGGTTTCTTCACGAGCGAAATCCTCCGGACTTTCGGGGAACTTCATGCTCAGAGAATCGAACGGCACCACCGTCTCATGGCCATCCGTATCGAACGACCGTTCCAGGCCGTTATACAGCTTCCACTGGCCCTTCTGGTACACCCCCTGGGCGGCGTCGATCCTCCGGGACAGCCGCTCGCCCTCGAATTCCTGGATCATCGGTTCCACCATCGTCTCCCGCGCAATGTCGTAGCGACGGATGACATAGAATCGATGTCCCCGCCCGAGATATTTCACGTTCACCCGGCTCCCCAGATTGCGACTGGAATGGCCTTTGATTTCCATGTCCATGATCTCGCGGGAGCGCCGATTGGCCGGCGGCATGACCCATTCGCCGGTCAGGAACGTAATCCCGGAAAACAACAGTCCCACCAGATACAGCGGGGCAAAGAGACGCACGAGCGAAATGCCGCTCGTCTTCACGCTGATGATTTCCCGGAACCGCGTCATGGCTCCCAGGGAAAGAAAGGTGGCCAGGAGCGACGCCACCGGGGCGACCAGAATGGCCCGCTGGGGGAGGATGTTCAGGTAATAGCGCAGCACCTCCATCCAGGTCGCGTCGTGATCGATGAAATCGTCGATCTTCTCGAGCGCGTCGAATAACAAGACAAAGGCCACGAACCCGACCAAGGCGAGACAGTAGTAGCGAAGGAACTCGCCCAAGAGGTAACGATCGACGACCGAGAAGGGGGGAAGCCGGCGGCGTTCTTCCGATAGGGCGGTCGCCACTAACGCATGCCTCGGGAGGGACCGATGCCGACCACCGATGCGGTGAGGTAGGCGCCGACCACACCAAAGAGCAGGTTGGGAAGCCACATGGCCAAGGCCGGAGACAGAAAGCCGCGATCGGCCAGCTGTTCGCCCCCGATCAGGAACACGTAGTAGATCATGAAGAACGCGACCGCGATGGCCATATTGGCGAAACCGCCCCGCCGGGTACGAATCCCGAGCGGCGCTCCAATGAGGACGAAGACCACGCAGGCGAACGGAATCGAAATCTTCTTGTGGATTTCCACCCTGAACGAGTCGATGCGCCGGTCCAGGTTATCGATCTCGAGTCGTCCCATCTCGAGTGACGCGGCGACCCGGGGATCCAGGCGAGTCGAGTCGGGACGGGCCTTGCCCAGGCCCATCTTTCCCAATGCTCCCCGGAGAAGCGCATTCATGCCTCGCGGCGAGCGCGCGATCTTTTCGAACGCCTCATAAGAGGGGAACCCCGCCTTCACCGCGCGACTCTCCAGCTCGGTGAGCCGTTCCGCTTTCTCGTGCTGACGCTGGTGGATCTCATCCAGCATCATGTTGATGTTCATTTCGCGCTGGCCGCGGTTCTTGCGGTCGGGCATCTCGAGCCGGGTTCCCGACTGCCTCAAGTAGATCACGTGCTGATCGAACTTGCCCCGCCGGTACTTTCCTTCCGCCGCCGCTCCCGGCACCTCGTGAATCTCGCCGTCCTCCAGGGTCAGCTTCAAGGTCGAGCTTCCCTTGGGGTACTCCATGTGGCCGCGCTTGGCCAGAATCGTGGTGGGGATGCTGGTCTGGCTGTAGTCGTAGATCGTGATGTCCTTCATCTCCCCGGTCTTGGGATTGATCTCCTTGACCAGGAGGCTGGCCTTGTCGAAGGCGTCGATGAAGATCCCCGGCTCGATCTTGGCCGCCGGACTCTTTCGCTGGATGGCATAGCGCAGGTTGGCAAACCGGTGATTGCTCTCCGGCAAGACGTAGTTGTTGAAGGCCACGAGAAGCCCGGCCAGAACCAGGGAGGCGACGAGCGGCCCCCGCATGGCGGTGAGCAGGTTGACTCCCACCGCCCGCATGGCGGTGACTTCGTTGTCCTGAGCCATGCGCCCGAAGGTCATGAGGGCGGCGACCAGGGCCCCACATGGGAAGGACAGGGCCACGATCCAGCCCAGGGCTAGCACGAAGAGCTCCAGGACGATCGGGAAGGGGACGTCCCTGGCAATCAAAAGGTCCAGAAAGTCGAACAGGAAGTCGAGAATGAACAGGAACGTGACCGTGGCGAAGCCCAGGATGAAGGGCAGGACCGACTCTCGGAGGATGTAACGCTCCAGCAAACTGGGCGAAGCTCTGAAACTCACTAGATTTCCAGGGGTACGAAGGATGTCGGCGGGGGCTTTCCACGCCCGGGGGCGCAGTCTAGGCGATCCCGGGAGGGGGCTCAAGGCGGCCGCCGTGAGACCCCTCAACCCTTAACTCACATTTTCTGGCCCTATTAGCGCACTATGACCCCGGAGGTGGAATCGATCCTTGGCTAGACCAAGCTGGGTTCTATTCTCTTTGGTTCTGCTCGGGCTAGTTGGAACCGCCCCTTCCGGGTCGGCCCAGACCGGTATCGACGACCGCCCCACCTACCGCGGTCCGGTCGCCCTCCACGATGCCGAGGATCCGCTTTACTCCATGCGCTGGACCCAGGGCATGACCCAGCCCATGCGCTGGCTCCTCAACATGCCCTCCAACCTGGCCTTGCACCAGATTCTTCAGTACGAATTGGAGTCGGGCCGGGTGTATCGCAAGTACCTGGCCGGAGAAGAGGAAATTCTTCCGCCTCTGGGCTTTACACCCCAGGAGTACGCGAACCAGTCGTTTCACGACGGCCTGGTCAAGAACTGGTTGAAAGACACCGGCAATTCGCTCAGGGAATCCCGCGACCGGGGGGGTGCGCCGGAGGGGCTGATCAACCTCGACCTTCCGAACCTCCCCTTCGCCAGCAAGGTATTCGGCGACGGCGCGCCAAATTTACGCGTGCGCGGGAGCGAGCAGATCACCATATCCGGATCCTCATCGTGGGTGGTCGGTCAGGTCACCGGCGAGCAGGGCGGAAACTCGCTCTTTCCCAAGCTCGACATGCGCCAGCGCCTCAATGTCAACCTGGACGGCACGATCGGTTCGAAGCTTTCCGTTTCGATGGCCCAGAACTCCGACGCCCTGACCCCGCTCGAGAACTCGATCAGAATCCGCTACAAGGGCCTCGACGATGAAGTACTGAAGAGCGTGGAGCTGGGGAACACCAACCTATCCCTTCCCTCCACGCAGTTCATCTCGTACTCCACCCGCCAGGAAGGTCTCTTCGGGGTGAAGACAGAAGCCGAGGTCGGGGGTGTTTCACTCACCGCGATCGCGAGCCGCGAGCAGGGCCAGGCGGGACAGTCCACGTTCAACGGCGGATCCGCGCAGCGCGTGATCAGTGTTCCGGATTGGAACTACGTCCAGGGCAAATACTTCTTCTTGATCAATCCGAACGACCCAAGCTCGCCCACGGGGGCGGTTACCGACATCCATCTCTATCTCGACGACAAGACCGTGTACAACAACGTCGAGAAGGGAGCGCAGCCGGCTCGGGTTTGGCTCGACCCCACCACAAAGACGCCCTCCGACCCGGCGACCGGACAGTTCCATTTGCTTTACGAAGGGGAGGACAAGGACTACGTCGTTCCGAACGATCCCAACTTCAGCTTTCCGCGCATTGAGCTCAAGACAGCGCTGGCGCCCAACCAAACCCTCGCGGTGTCCTATCGACAGGTGATCAACGGCACCACGGTCGAGGTGGGGACGTTCCTGCCGGTGCCTGGCGATACGATGGATCTCAAAATGCTCCGGCCGTCGGATGAAGAGTGGGGTCCCAACGCGTTGACCCAGAGCGTCTGGAAGGATGTTCGCTCCCTGGAAGCGAAGAACGTGTACAACCTTCAGGTTCACGACATCGAGCCCGGCTCGCTCACGCTGGATGTGGTGAGGGATGCCGGGACTCAGAACCTGGACAACATCAAGAACGAGTTCAACAAGACGACCACGCTCCTCCAGCTCTTGGGCCTGGATCAAAAGAACAACGCCAACACCAGCGATCGAACTCCGGACGGGAGAATCGATCCTGAATACGTCGACTTGGTGAACGGTCTCATTTTCTTTCCGGACCTCCGGCCCTTCGACCCCGATCTGTCCGACATCGAGGGCAATGCCATTCGGAAGCGCTCCTGGCCGCGCGAGGAGAATGCGGAACGGCCGGACACGCTGGGGTGGTACAAGGATCAGGCAACTCAATCCGCCGTGCCGTCCAATGCGGCGGAACGCAGTGCCGAGGTCCTTCCAGAAATCTACGATTTGAAGTACACCGAGCTCAGCGCGACGTCGTTCCAGCACCACAAGTACACGATCCAAGCTCAGGTGAAGGCCGCGATCTCGAGCACGATCCAGCTCGATGCGATCGGCGGGGTGCTGCAGAACTCCGAGACGGTGCGTTTGAACGGAGAAGAATTACGTAAGGGCGATGACTACACGATCGATTACGACACGGGGACGGTCACCCTACGAAACCAGGAGGCCCTCGCGCCGGGGGCGGCCCTCGTCATCACCTATTCACAGGACGCGCTCTTTCAGCGCGGCTCGCACAGTCTCTTTGGAGCGTCCCTCAGCACGGGACAACGCGATCCCAACTCCAAGTTTGCTCTTTCCAGCACGTGGCTCCATGAAAGCCGGGGCGTGCCGGATCGGCGCCCGCGTCTTCGCGGGGAACCCACCCGCACCACGGTGGGAGACTTCTCGGGAAGGCTCCGGCTCACCCCGTGGTTCTTGACCGACCTCGTGGACAAGCTGCCTCTGGTCCACGCCAACGCCCCGTCGCGTCTGGAGCTGAGCGCGGCGTCGGGCGTTTCATTCCCCAATCCCAACACGCGGGGCGAGGTCTACATCGACGACATGGAGGGGGCCGAGCAATCGATCACCACCGGTGTCTCGCGGGTGAATTGGTTCTATTCGAGCACGCCGGAGGGGTACCGGGATCACACGTTCGTCGATTCGACGGTAGTAGAGCCGCTCGATGACGTCGACCGGGGAGAAATGCTCTGGTTTTCTCCGAACAACGTGGACGTGGGGGATGTGACCCCCCGCGAGGACTCCCAGCAGGCGCGGAACGATCCCGTGCCGGCTCTGGAAGTGATCTATGTTCCCTCCGACACGGCGGGGGTCGTGAAGTCCTGGGGCGGTCTCGTGACCAGCCTCGCCAACGCGGATGTGTCGCGGAAGACCTACCTGCAGGTGTGGGTGAACGACTACATCCCGATCGAGCGCGCCTTCGAGCGGCGGGGGGAGATGCTGATCGACGTCGGTCAAGTGAGCGAAGACGCGGTGTGGGATCCTCAAACTCCGCCGTTGCCGCGTGACGGCGCGCTAGATTTCGAGGACCGGAACACCAACGCCGGGCAGGCCGAGGTGAAGGAAGACCGAGGGCTGGACTCCTTGTGGTCTGGGCAGGATCCGCGGGAGCCGCCGCGCCGTCCCGGCACCAAGACGTTCAGCCCGTTCAGTCCCACCCAGGATCCGGCGGGGGACGATCGGATTCCCAACCCGGAAGAGAATGCACCGGAGAACACGATTACGCAGCGGATCGAAAAATATAAAGGGATCAACGGCACGGAGGGGAACCAGCGCCTCGATACCGAGGACCTGGACGGGGATTACGAGCTGGACAAAGACAACAACTACCGCGAGTACCGCATCTCGCTCGCCGACAGCGCCTTCATCGACAACCGACGGGATTTCCCCAAAGGCAACCAGGACCTGCGGAGCGGGTGGCGCATGTATCGCATCCCCCTCTCGAGATTCGATCGGGAGGTGGGAGGGCTGGTCAACCTATCCCAGGTCAAGCACCTCCGCATGTGGTTCCGGGGCGTCGCACCGGGGGACACCCTGGACGTCCAAATCGCGAGCGTGGAGATCGTGGGCAACAACTGGGAGCTGGTGAAAAACGCTGACGACGCTTCAGGTGAAGTCTTCAACGTCGGCGTGGCCAGCAATAAGGAAGATGTCGGCTATGTCGAGCCGGTCGAGGTGCGCCGCATCGACAACGTGAAGGAGAAGGAACAAAGCATTTCCCTCAATTTTGCGAACATGCAAGCGGGGAGCGACCTGCGCGCGTTCAAGCGCCTGCAGGACAGCTACGATTACACGCTCTATCAGTCCGTCGAGTACTTCCTGAATCCCCGGTTCGAGGAGATCCCAAGCGATACGCTCGAGTTCTACATGCGGTTCGGGAGCGATGCGGCAACCGATGATTCCTCGTATTACGAAGTTGCGACACGGGTCAGTCAGGACGACGCGCGTCGTAACGCCGCTGGCTGGATCAATGTAAATTTCAATGTGAGCGACTTGAGTCAGTTCAAGATCGGGAAGCCCGCCTACATTCCGCCGGATCAATACCTGGTGGGACCCGGCGACAAGCTCGACACCCTCGACACGGCTACCAAGGTGCCTCGCGCGAACATCGGGAACGGTCTTCTGGTTACGGTGCGCGGTAATCCGTCCATGAGCCGCGTGCGGCGTCTCATGGTTGGGCTACGCAATAAATCGGGACGTGAACTAGAAAAGGGAGCACTGTGGTACGACGAGCTCCGGATGGGGAACGTGCGCCGCGACATGGGGTGGGCCTCCACTGCGCGAATCAGCCTGACCCTGGCCGATCTGGCCGATCTCCAGGGGTCGGTGGATCTCCAGAACCCTGACTTTCTGCGCCTGGGCGACACACGCGGGTCGGGGACCGAGAACCTGCACTACGATTTTCGAGGCCAGGTCGGTCTCCACAAGTTCATGGAGCCGCTGCATCTCACTGCGCCCCTCTCTCTGCGCATGTCGCGCCAGCGGCTGACCCCCAAGTTCATTCCCAACAACGACATTTTGTTCGAGGGGAAATCGAAGACCGGGAACGAGATCACGGAAGTGATGGATCGGGGGGCTGATCTCAGCCTGTCCCGCGATTCGCGAGGCTTGGGCAATCCCATAACCCGCTACACGATCGACGCCATTCGGCTCTCGGGGAGCTTGGCGCAAACGTTCCGGGACGACGTGACGCGGGCCGATTCGACCTGGCGCGTGAACGCGTCGGGGAGTTACAACCTCGGGCTGGGTGACATCAAACCCCTGCGTCCCTTGAATCTCATGAGCTTCTGGCTCTGGCCGCGAAGTGTGCAGCTGGGCCTCACCGGTGCTCGCGTGGATTCGCGGGCGTGGACACCCGGCCTGACTCTCGCGGGGGCGGACACGCTGCTCAAAGCCACCGACTCGAGCACCCGGACCGAAAACCTCACCCTGTCGACCACGATCCAGCCGATTACGGGGCTCACGTACAGTTTCGCCACCGACCGCGATCTCATCGACGAGCATTTCGGCACGGATTCGACCCTTAAGGTTGTGCAGCGCGACCGGCCTCCGCTCAGCGTCGGCGGCGTGGATCTCGGGCGAGCGGTCCAGCTCACCCACAACCTGGGCTTTGCTTATACGCCGCCTCTCCTCGGACGCATTTTGAGCCCGCGGTTCACCTGGGCGGGGTCCTCGAATCAAAACCTCCAGCCCAGCTTGACGCTGGAGGACTACAGCCACGCCGTGTTCGACATCGCGAACAACAACAACTACACGCTATCCCTCACCCTTCCCCTGGGACGGTTGAGCAATAGTGTGGTGCGGCAGGCGCCGGGACGTGCCATCAAGCCGGCCCGTCCCAAGCAAGGGGCCAGAGCCGATACGGCCGACGTCGCTCCCAAGACCGCCCAGGACATGAGCCTCCGGCAGTTCTTCACCAAGATCATTCGGCTTCGCGATATCCAGACCACGGGAAGCCTCGGAAATCGCAGCGCCTACAGCCGCGTGTACGGCGATCCTTCCATGGAGTACCGTCTCGGCTTCACCCGGGACGTTGGTCCGGCGGTGTACCCCGAGCCCAACGCCTCGGTCAACAACTCGATCGGGCGCACCAAATCTTTACGCGCGACGACCAGCGTCACGCTTCTGGGCCAGGTCGATGTGGACATGAGCTTTCAGAAGCGCAACGACCGCACGGAAATGAACAATCGGCCGGGGTTGGTGAGGGGTGAGACAACGTGGCCCGATCTCCGTTTCGATTGGGGAGATCTGCAAAAAAAGATCCCGCTCATACGTCGTCTCTCGGACTTCCGGATCGTGAACACATCGTTCAATCGAACGACCGAGGTCATCGGCACGCTGGACAACCCCCACGAATCGACCACCATTACCAACCGCTGGAGTCCCCTGATCAGCATCACCGGGACGCTTCCGGGCGATTGGAAGACGACTCTGAACGCCAACGTGTCCTCAACCGAAAGTCGAAGCGATCGGCTTGGCGGCACACCCACGGTTTCCAACCGGAACCAGAATCAGTATCAGCTCTCCATGAACAAGCGGTTCGGCGGTACGGGCGGCACGTCCAAGAAGGACGTGGACGTGAAGCTCGATATGAGCTACTCCTCGAACAGCTCGGTCATGCGCAGCTCGGGCTTGGTTCAGGAGGACAAGTCGGATCAGCTGCGTCTCACCAGCTCCGCCACCATGCGGCTCACCACCGCGCTCTCGGGGACGTTCGGATTCGAAGTCGGACAGGAGCGCCAACCGACCCGAGACTGGACGCGCCGGAGCGTCCGGGTCTCCTTCACCACCGGGTTCAGTTTTTGATCGGCCGGCCGGCCCGGCTGGCCCTCGCTCTGTGCGC
>Ga0114129_10000813_pt1 | contig 40171 bp, 38 predicted proteins | sample RhiMetdeltSRZDD1_FD_80071 | JGI IMG/M metagenome (GOLD analysis project Ga0114129, IMG submission 80071) | Populus rhizosphere microbial communities from Tennessee, USA - Rhizosphere MetaG P. deltoides SRZDD1 (version 2) (version 2) | ecosystem: Host-associated > Plants > Roots > Rhizosphere >...
ATCAGCGGCCGCGCCGGCTCCGTCACGTCCCAGATCTGATGTCCATCCGTCCCGTACGTGCGGAGGAGGTACGTCTTGCCCTTCACGCCCTTCGGCAAGGTGTCACCGTCGCACGCCCGCACCGTCTGGGCGCCGCCCGCCTCGCCCGCGCCGGGTTGCCCCGGGATGTGCACGAGATAGCGCGGCCGCGCGGGGTCCGTGACGTCGATGACGGACGTCCCGTTCGCCTCCACCGCGCCCGTGAGCGGGTTCAGCGCCTCCCCACCGTGGTGTCCGACGTACGCGATGAAGCGGTCGCGCTGACGGTGGATGATCGGCTGGTACGCCGAGCGCGCCTGGAGATCGTCGAAGCCGACCAGCCGCATGCTGGACGCTTCCTCGCCGTGGCCGCGCGCGGGCGCCGTCGTTTGGGCGGTGACTACGGCGGTGTGGACGGCCAGCCGTCCCGGGCTCCCGGCGGTCGCGACAAGAAGACCCACGATCAGCGCCAGCGTCCCCGGCAGATATCGAACGGTCATCGCGCGCACGGTCACCCCCGGTTCCCGCCCCTGAATAGGCCGGCCCGCGGCCCGTGTCAAGCGCGCGGCGACATCCCGGACTGGCAAGTCACCGAGACCGCCGCCGGCGGGACCATCGGCTTGAAGCCCGCGCGGCCCAGCGCGTATGCTCCGATAGCGTCGAGGTGCCTATGAACCACGGTATCCCAGCGCGCGACGACAGCCTTCCGCCGGCGTACTCGGACGCGCTCGCCGCGCGCTCGCTGGCGCCCCTGTGGACGGCGCTCCACGTGCTGCTGCCGCAGGAACGCGTGACGCCGGCGGTCCCGCACCGGTGGCGGTGGGCCGAGCTGCGACCGCTCCTGCTCGAGGCCGCGCGCCTGGTGCCGATCGAGCAGGCGGAGCGGCGCGTGCTCGTTCTGCGTAACCCCGGCCTCGGCGGCGCCTATGCGATCACGTCGAGTCTCTTCGCGGGCCTGCAGATCATCCTGCCCGGCGAGACGGCGCCGAGCCATCACCACACGCCGGCCGCACTCAGGCTGATCGTCGAAGGGCGCGGCGCCTACACGACCGTGGACGGCGTGAAGTGCGCGATGGAGCCCGGCGATCTCATCATCACGCCGTCGATGCGGTGGCACGACCACGGTCACGAGGGCACCGAGCCCGTGGTGTGGCTGGACGGTCTGGACATCCCGCTCGTGAGAGCGTTCGACGCGAGCTGGGCGTCGAAGATGCGGCCGGCGGCCACGCCGATCACCGATACCGACTCGTCGACAGACGAATTCACGGCGGCCGGGCTGGTGCCGCGTCGCTCGCGCTACGAGGAGACCCCTTATCCCCAAGTTCGGTGGCCGTGGCGGACCGTCCGTCACGCGCTCGCGCAGATGGCGTCCACGGCGCCCGCCGACCATCCGATCGCGATGCGCTACGTGAATCCACGCACGGGCGCCTCACCGCTGGCGACGATGGCGTGCGAAGCGGAGTGGTTGCGCCCGCGGGAGCGGACGAGCGTGGAGCGGCGCACCGCGGGCGCCATCTTCCACGTGATCGAGGGACACGGCGAGAGCCGCGTGGGCGAAACCACCATGGCGTGGGAGCCGGGCGACACCTTCGTGGCGCCGCCCTGGCACTGGGTCCAGCACGAAAACCTCTCCGGAAGCGCTCCCGCGTGCCTCTTCCAGTTCAGTGACGAGCCCGCGCTCCGTGCGCTCGGGCTCTGGCAGGAAGAGTTCCTGGTCTGAACTCGCGTCGGCTCCGCGACGCCGCGCTCCGAGCGTGGATCGCAGCGAGGCGCTGGCCGAGCGGCACTTCGAGCCGTTCGGTGGTGCGGCGCGTGTAGTCGAAGCCCGCCAGGGTCATCCGCGGGATACGGAGTCCCACCGCCCGCTCGATCTGACGGAAATCCCCTTCCTCCGCCGGCGATACCAGCGTGACAGCGTCGCCGACCGCCTCCGCCCGTGCCGTCCGTCCCACGCGGTGGATGTAGTCCTCGCCGACGTGCGGCACGTCGAAGTTGACCACGTGGCTGAGCGCGGTGATGTCGATGCCGCGGGCGGCGACGTCGGTGGCGACGAGCACGCGAAACGTCCCCGCCTTGAAGCCGGCGAGGGCCGCCGCGCGTTGCGCCTGGGTGCGGTTGCCATGGATGCGCTCCGCCGCCACGCCGTGCTTGACGAGGGCGTCGGCGAGCCGGTTCGCCCGGTGCTTGGTGCGCGTGAACGCCAGCACGCTGCGCACCGTCGGCTGGCGCAGCAGCTCGAGGAGCAGCGGCAACTTCAGCTCGGACGCAACGGGATAGGCGGTGTGGCTCACTCCGGTCGCCGGCGCGCTGGGCCGGTCGGCATCGATCATGACGGGGTCGCGCAGGAGCTGACGCGCGAGGGTGGTGATCTCCGCCGGAAGCGTCGCCGAGAAGAACAGCGTCTGCCGCGGACGCGAGCCGAGATGGCGGAGAATGCGCTGGATGTCGGGAAGGAACCCCATGTCCAGCATGCGGTCGGCCTCGTCGAGAACGAGGATCTGCACGCCGTCGAGCCGCGCGTAGGGGTACCCGAAGTGGTCGAGCAGCCTGCCCGGCGTCGCCACCAGCACATCGACGCCGCGCCGGAAGGCGGCTTCCTGGGGTCCCATGCCGACACCACCGAAGACGGCGGCGCCGCTCACGCGCGTGAAGCGCGCGAGGTCACGGCGATGCTCTTCGATCTGGGCAGCGAGCTCCCGCGTGGGCGTCACCACCAGCGCGCGCGTGACGCCGCGCGACTGGGGCAGGACCCGGGCGAGGATCGGCAGCACGAAGGCCGCCGTCTTGCCGCTGCCCGTCATGGCGCAGGCGAGGACGTCGCGCCCGGCGAGGGCGGGTGGCATCGCGTCCTTTTGAATGGGCGTCGGCACCGTGAAGCCGAGCGCCTCGACGCCGCGCAAGAGGTCGGGGTGAAGGTCGAAGGAGGTGAATGACATGGTCGGTCGCGTTCCTTTTCGGTCTTCCGCTTATTCGGTCACGTCCCACGGTGCGGAAGAGCGGCGGGGGAAACGCGGTCTGAGAGGACGCGGGCTCGCTAGTGAACCGACGAATCGAACCAGACGGCCGTCAGTATACACACGCAGCGCGTCATACGCGAGGAATCCTCGCGCGCGATCCCCGATCTCCCCGGCGTCGAGTTTGCTGCAGTTCGCGGGAGCGGCCCGTTTCGGGGGTGCCGGGCACCCCGGAGGTCGCCCGGAGTCACCGTTCGCGACGCGGAAAGGAGACTTGCGATGGTCGAGCGCACCACCGTCGAGACCCCCCACAGCGACTGCAACATCTCGGTGGCGACGGAGCAGATGGCGGACGGCGGCTGGGCGGTATCCGTCCGAGTCTTGCAAACGACGGAGAACGCCGAGCACGTGTTCCCGGTCCCCGTGCCCCCCGAGCGCTTCGCCACCGAGGAGGCGGCGCGGATCTTCGGCGTCGAGGCCGGCCGCGCCTGGATCGACGCCAACGAGCCCAAGTCCGCCTGACGGCGCGGCCGGGGATTACGCGTAGCGCCAGGCGACGATTCGTTCGGCGGCGAGCCGGATCACCGTGCCGCCCTCGCTCGTGAGGCCGAGCGTCCGGTACTGGTCATACTTGGCGAGGAGGAGGTCGATGGCGACCGCGAGCTCCGGCCCCGCGGTCAGGATCGACGCCGTGCCCTCGACGATGACGTAGCAGAGGCGCGTCCACTCCTCCTCGTAGTGATCGACCACGAGCGAGGCGCGCGGATTCTCTGCGATGTTCCGGAGGCGGCGCAGGCCGCCCCGTGTCCGCTTGGGCTTGGCGTCGATCGCGGAGTAGCAGGCGCCGCCGTCGTAGACGTAGCAGACGGGGACGACGAGCGGTCGTCCGGCGGCGTCGGCGGTGCCGAGCCGGCCCACGCGGGCCGAGCGCAGCAGATCCTCGGCCCACGCGGGCGGCGGCTCGCCCATCGAGTCAGGGTCGCGCGTACATCAGCGTTTGCGCGCGGCTCACATCAGCTTCGCGTACTGATCGAGGAGCGGAAGGACGCTGTCACGGCCCTCCGGCGGCAGCCGGAAGATGACGCGCGAGATCCCCGCCTGCGCGTAGCTGTCGATCGTGGCGCGGTCCGGCTTGGCGGCGAACACGGTCACCGAGATGGTCTTCATGTCGCGTCCCGCTTTCGCCGCGCGCGTCTTGAGCTCCGCCATCCCGGGCAGGATGGCGTCGGCGTTGCGGCCGCGCGGGAACCAGCCGTCGCAGAAATCGACCACGCGCTGGAGCGTGTGGTGACTTTCGCCGCCGAGCAGGATGGGCGGATGCGGCTTCTGCACGGGCTTCGGATACGACCAGATCGCATCGAACTCCACGAACTCACCGCGGAAGCGCGGCTCGTCCTTCGTCCAGATCTCCTTCATGGCGAGCACGCGCTCGCGCAGCAGCCGGAAGCGCGACTTGAACTCGGTGCCGTGGTTCTCCATCTCCTCCGCGTTCCAGCCGCCGCCGATCCCGAACTCGAAGCGGCCGTTGGAGAGAAGGTCCAGGCTGGCGACTTCCTTGGCGGTGGTGATGGGATCGCGCTCGACGACGAGGCAGATGCCGGTGCCCACGCGCAGGCGGCGCGTAACGGCGGCGGCGGCGCTGAGAGCGACGAACGGATCGAGCGTGTGCTTGTACTCGCGCGGCAGCTCGGCGCCGCCCGCGAACGGCGAGCGCCGGCTCGTCGGGATGTGGGTGTGCTCGGGCACCCACAGCGACTCGAAGCCGCGGTCTTCCGCGGCGCGCGCCAGCTCGTCGATCCGGATCGCGTAGTCGGTGGCGAAGATCACGACGCCTGTCTTCATGGAACCTCCTCGGTCACGGCGTGGGCGACAGTGAAAAGTGAGTGTGGACGGCCAGCCAGCGGCCGTCGCGGCGCTCGAGCACGATGGTGAGGCGTCCCGGACGCGCGTAGATCGAGCCGTCGGGCCGCACGCCGCGAGAGTCCCACGGCGCCGCGACCCAGGCCGTGTCGCCCGCGATCGCGCCCCGCGCCTCGTCCACGCGCACGGTGAAATCGCGAATGACCGGCCACACGTGCCGCCACTGCTCGTCGTACACGCGGTCGAGACCGGCCACGACCTCCGCCCGCGTCCCGAACGCGATGATCTCCGGCGCGCACATGGTTCGCCCGCCCGCGAAGTCCACCGCGCGCACGCGCGCCGCCCACTCCGTGAGCCAGTGGCGCAACGGCGCCAGAGCGTCGTCGCGTTTCGCTGCGCCCGAGGCGGTCTCCGGCGCCGGCTCCATTACGGCCTCATCGCGTTCAGGGAAAGATCGACTCGGGCAGGAAGGCGGAGACGATCCAGTTCGGCGCATCGACGATCTCGCTGATCTTGAGATCGACGGCGACGCTGGCGAGGATGTAGGCCTCCTCGCGACTGAGCCCGCGCGTGCTCTCGAGATGATCGATCATGTAGCGGATCGCCTGCTGCGCGGCCTTGAAGAGATCGGGACCGTGAGCGGTGGTGGCGAACCAGGGTCCGCTGCCGGCGCTGCGCGTGAGCGGCCCCGGCACGCGGAGCTGCGGCTCCGCGAGCGAGCGGCCGGACGCCAGGTGAAAGCGCGCGGTGACCTCGCCCATCATCTCCACCGCGGTCACGCACACCTCGCCGTCACCCTGAGCGGCGTGAGCGTCGCCCACGCTGAAGAGCGCGCCCTCCACCCAGATCGGAAGCAACAGCGTGGTGCCGGCGGTGAGCTGCTTCACGTCCATGTTGCCGCCGTTCTTTCGCGGCGGCATCGTGCTGTGGCCGCCCGGCTCGTCGAGGGCGACGCCCATCACGCCCGGGAACGCTTCGATGGGCACGGCGATGCCGTTCCCCATGCGCGCGTACCGGCCGTCCCCGAGGTCCCAGATCTGAAGATACGGCTTCGAGAACTCGCTCTCGGGAAGGAGGCCGCGGCCGGGACGGATGGCCGTCCAGCCCCACGGCGCGGCAGGCTTGACGTCGAGGATCTCGACGACGAGCACGTCGCCCGGGCGCGCGCCCGCGACGTGCACGGGGCCGGTGAGGGGATGACCGCGGAACGGGCCACGCGCGAGCACGTCGGCGTGACTCGAATGCGGCGAGTAGAACCGATCCGCGGCGTCGCGCGTCTCGAACGTCACGGTGTCGCCGGGATGGATCTGGAGCCGCGGCGGGATCGCGTTGTTCCACTCGTAGTGGACGACCTCGGCGTCGAGACGATGGGTGCGAGCGGTCAACGCGCGAGCTCGTTCCAGACCACGAAGCCGGTGCCGGATCGCCACGCCACCGCCGGCATGTAGGCGAGCACGTCGGCGGCGCCGGCCGTGAAGGCGAGGACGAGGAACCACGACAGGAGCTCGGCGGTGCCGCCGGAGCCGGCCGCCTCCATCCGCTCCAGCGTGCACTCGCGGAGCAGCGTGTCCCGATCGCCCTTGGCGAGGAGGCCGAGGAACCACTGATCGAATTCCTCATCGACCCAGAAGTAGCGCGGCCCCCCCGGCTCGTGGGAGAGGCCGCCCGTGGCGAGCACGGCGACGCGCTCGGGGCCGGGGAAATCGCGGAGCATCTCGCGCAGCGTGGTGCCCACCTGGTACGCGCGCTCGGGCGTGGGAATGGGCGGCACCGTGCAGTTCATGGAGACCGGGATGAAGGGGATGGCGGAGTCGGCATTGAGATAGTGCAGCGGCACCGACATGCCGTCGTCGAAGTGCATCTGGCGCAGGTACGCGAAGGCGAGGCGGCGGCGCGCGCCCTCGTTGACGATGTAGCGCGCGAGCGCGGGGTGGCCGGGCACGCGATATTTCGCGAGGCCGAGCCACTCGTCGTACCAATCGGCGGGTCCGACGTGCTCGGCGGCGATACCGACCGTGTACTCGGGCGTGTTGTTGATGGGCCAGTTCAGCAGGTGGTCGTTGCTGAAGACGATGAGAACGTCCGGGCGCGCGGCGGTGAGCCGGCGCCGCATCTCGGCGAGGGCGCCGCGGGCGAGCGACTGGTGCGCGGGGAGGCCGCGATCGAACCATCCCGTCAGCCCGGGCGAGTGCGTCATCGCCATCGCGCTCACGATCTCGGCCATCAGCGCGTCCCCTCGAGGCGAGCCTGGAGCGCCATCGCCTTGGCCGTCTCTTCCGGGAACGCGCGCTTGTACGCCTCCAGCGCGGGATGGCTGTTGGTGTTGGCGGAGGCGCCGTAGAAGAGGCGCAGGATCTGCGGAATCAGGTACTGGTGCACGCCGAGCTCGTTCAAGCGCCGCACGTCGCGATCGCGCAGCGCCGTCCACTCCGCCTCGCTCAAGCCGAACTCGCGCGCCAGCGCCTCGAGGTCGGTCGTCCACCGCTTCCGGAGGTCGGGATCGCGGCGCACGTAGAAGATCATCTCGTTGAGGGCGAGGGTCTTGTCGCAGCGCTCGACGTTACCCACCGCCGGTCGCCTTCAAGATTTTCGGATTCACTTTCACGAACATGATCACGCACCGGTCGGTGCCGAGGTTGCGCACGTCGTGGAGCACGTTGTGCGGGAATTTCACGATGGAGCCCGCGGGCACGGTGATCTCGTGGCCGTCGATGCTCATGGTGGCGGTGCCCTCGAGGACGAAGATCGCTTCCTCCTCGCGCGGGTGCATGTGCATGGGCGTGGATTGGCCGGGCTCGTAGCAGGCGATCTCCGACCAGAGCTGGTCGGTCTTGAAGAGCATCTTCCGCACGCGCTTGTCGGCGGCGAAGGCCTTGAGGCCGTGCAGGTCGAACACCTGCGCGACCCCGTGCTCACGGGCGACGGCGGCTCCGTCCTCCATCGGCCCGCGTAGTGTACCCGATCCCGCCGAGCATGGCTGCGGGGCCTACGGAGACTGACGTTGCTCGACGGGCGGCATCACGCCCCCCGATTCCGTCCGGCATTCCCCCGTCTGGCTGTTGCAGACGGTGAGCGGCGGCACGAGCACGCGCCCGTTGTCGCGCGGGTATTCCCAGTGACCGGGAACGCGGACGACGCCGCCCTGCGCCTCGCCGGGGACGGCGATGACCCGATCCGGAACCCAGACGGGCGGCGGCGTGGATGCCGCCGGCGGCGGCGCCTGTGGCAACGGTTGCTTCGACGCGCGATTGATCTGGTCCACCGCCTTCGACGACGGCGTGAGGCCGCCGCCGAGCTGGGCGAGGAGGAGGAGGCCGCCCGCGAGCATGCACAGGGGGTGACGCATGAGTTCAGTGTACCGTCGCTTCCGGCGTCCCGCGCGGGGGCCTGGATGAAGGGCCTTGACATCTTCCGCCTTCAGTCGGAGAGTGCGCCCACATGCTGTCCCCGGTTCGTGCCCCACGCGTGTACGAGCACATCGTGGCGCAACTCGAACGCGCGATCTACGAAGGACGCTTGCAGCCCGGGGACAAGCTCCCGCCGGAGCGTCAGCTCGTCCGCGACGTCCACGCCAGCCGCGTGGCCGTCCGCGAAGCCCTGCGCATCCTCGAGCACCGCGGGCTCGTGGAAGTCCGGCAAGGCTCGGCGGGCGGCCATTTCATCCGCGAGGTCAACGCCGGCCTCGTCGCCCGCGATTTCCATACGCTGTTGCGGCTCGGCCGCGTGAGCCTCGATCAGCTCATCGAGGCGCGGTTGCTCATCGAGCCCGAGATGGCGCGCCTGGCCGCGCTCCGCGCCACCGAGGTCGAGCTGAAGGCGCTGCGGTGCGCGGTGGAAGAGGGCCCGGGACCGCACGCGCGCGCGTTTCATCTCGCGTTCCACCGGCTGGTGGCAGACGCCGCCCGCAATCCCATCCACGTCGCGCTCACCAATGCCGTCATGGACGTGGAGGAGCAGCTCCCGCTCCCGCCCGCGCTCACCGCCGAGGACAGTCTCCGCCTGCACGCGGCGCACCGGGAGATTCTCGATGCGATCGCGTTCCGGCGCCCGGACGATGCGCGCGCGATCATGCATGCGCACATCATCGACGTTCAGCAGCGACTGGCGCGCCGGGACGCCGATCGATCGTCCGTCCGCACGGTGGAGGCCTCATGAAAGGGACTCGGTGGCTCGGATGGTTGGCGCTGATGCTCACGGCGGTGGCGGTGTGGCCGGCCGCCGCGCAATCACCGATCCGGATCGGCGACATCAATACCTACAGCGGCATCGGCGCTCCCTTCACGGGCCCGTACCGCGCCGCCGTCGAGATGGCCGTGGACGAGATCAACGGCAAGGGCGGCATCCTCGGCCGCAAGGTCGAGGTGATCTTCCGTGACGACAAGGGACAGCCGGCGGAAGCGGTGAAACACGCCCAAGAGCTGGTGGCATCGGAAAAGGTCGCCCTCATCACGGGGACCTTCCTCTCCAACGTCGGTCTCGCCGTCTCGGACTGGGCGAAGCAGAACAGCACGCTCTTCGTGGCGGCGGAGCCGCTCACGGAGGCCATCACGTGGTCGAAGGGACACGACCACGTGTTCCGCGTGCGTCCGAACACGTACGAGCAAGGGCGCATGCTCGCCGACAAGGCGGGCAAGATGAAGCACGTGAAGTGGGCCACCATCGGCCCCAACTACGAGTACGGCAAGCGCGCGTGGGAGACGTTCCGTGATCGACTCAAAGAGCTCAAGCCCGAGGTGCAGGTGGTGGGCGAGCACTGGCCCGCCCTCGGCAAGCTCGAGCCGGGGCCGTTCGTGACCGCGATCCTCAACCAGGATCCGGACGCGCTCTACGTCTCGCTCTTCGGATCGGACTGGCTCGGCTTCGTGCGCGAAGCGCAGAAGCGGGGCCTCTTCCAGAAGATGTTCGTGGTGGGCATCCTGCTCGGCGAGCCCGAGTACATCGATCCCCTCAAGACGGAAGCGCCGGAGGGCATGCTCGTCACCGGATATCCCTGGTACGACATCCAGGCGCCCGCCCATAAAGATTTCGTGGCGCGGTTCACGAAGCGCACGGACAAGAACCCCGTCCTCGGCTCCCTCGTCGGCTACGTGACGTACCTCTCGATCTTCGACGCGGTCCGCAAGGCCGGCACCACCGACACCGAGAAGCTCGTCGCCGCCTTCCGTGGCCTCAAGGTCGAGACCCCGATCGGTCCCATCACCTTCCGCGCCTCCGACGGCCAATCGACGATGGGCGCATGGGTGGGAACGACGAAGGTCGACGCCAAGCGCGGTGTCGGGATCATGGTCAATCACGAGTACATCGCCGGCGAGAGCGTGCTGCCGTCGGACGAGCAGGTGAGGAAGCTCCGGACGGGCGGCTGATTCACCTCCGTTCCCGTCCCGCATGACGCCGGCGCTGATCCTCATTCAGCTGCTGTCGGGGCTGGCGCATGCGATGGTGCTGTTCCTCATCGCGTCCGGCCTCTCGCTGATCTTCGGTGTCACCCGCGTCGTCAACTTCGCGCACGGCTCCTTCTACATGCTCGCCGCCTATCTCACGTACTCGCTCACGGCGGCGTTGCCGCTCGGCCCGGGCGCGTTCTACGTGGCGGTGATCCTGGCCGCCCTCGCGGTGGCCGTGGTCGGGCTGGCGGTGGAGGTCGTCCTCCTCCGCCGCGTGTACCGCGCGCCCGAGCTCTACCAGCTCCTCCTCACGTTCGCGCTCGTCCTCGTCATCGCCGACGTCGTGGCGTTCGTGTGGGGCACCGAGAACAAGACCGGCCCCTCCGCGCCCGGCCTCGCCGGGTCCGTCGCCATCGCGGGACAGCTCTTTCCCTCCTATGACCTCGTCCTCATCGCGCTCGGTCCGATCGTCGCCGCCGCATTGTGGTGGCTGTTCTATCGCACGCGATGGGGAATCCTGATCCGCGCCGCGACGCAGGACCGCGAGATGGTGGCCGCGCTCGGCGTCGATCAAGCCGTGCTGTTCACGTCGGTGTTCGCCCTCGGCTCGTTCCTGGCCGGCCTCGGGGGCGGGCTGCAGGTGCCGCGGCAAGCGCTGACGACCGTCATGGACACCACCGTGATCACCGAGGCGTTCGTGGTGGTGGTGGTGGGCGGCATGGGTTCCGTCGCCGGCGCGTTGCTGGCGGCGATCCTCATCGGGGTCATCGACGCGTTCGGCGTGCTCGTCCTCCCGCGCGCGTCGCTCGTGCTCATCTTCGTGGTGATGGCGGTCGTACTCGTGGTGCGCCCGTGGGGTCTCCTCGGCCGCCCCGAGCTGGCGGCGCGCAGTGCGGGCGGCGCCGTCGGCGGAGAAGGCGTCACGGCGCCGCGCACGCTCGTGCTCGCGATCGTCGCCGTCCTCGTCGTGGTCCCGCCGTTCCTGCCCACGTTCTACGTGTGGCTGCTCATCGAGGTTCTCGCCTTCGCGCTCTTCGCGGCGAGCCTTCACCTGCTCATGGGGGCGGGCGGCATGGTCTCGTTCGGCCACGCCGCCGCCTTCGGCCTCGGGGCCTACGGCGCCGCCCTCCTCATGCGCTGGGCGCACGTTCCCATGCCGCTCGCGTTCGTGGCGGGCCCGCTGGCGGCGGCGGCGGGCGCCGCGGTCACCGGCTTCTTCTGCGTGCGGCTCACGCGCATCTACTTCGCGATGCTCACGCTCGCCTTCGCGCAGATCGTGTACGCGATCGTCCACCAGTGGTACGACGTCACCGGCGGCGACAACGGCCTCCTCGGTGTGTGGCCCGCGCGCTGGCTCGCGTCACCCGTGCGCTACTACTACGTGGCGCTGCTCGCGTGCGGCGTCGGTCTCGCCGCGCTGTCGCTGATCGAGCGCGCGCCGTTCGGGCTCACCCTGCGCGCCGCGCGTGACCACGCCGCGCGCGCGGAGGCGTGCGGCGTGCACGTGCGGCTTCACCAGTGGGTCGCGTTCCTGATCGCGGGATTGTTCGGAGGGCTGGCGGGCACGACGTTCGCGTTCCTCAAGGGCAGCGTGTTTCCGAATTACGTCTCCGTCCCGATGTCGGTGGAGCCGCTCGTGATGGTCTTGCTGGGCGGCGTGCAGACGCTGGCGGGCGCTCCGCTCGGCGCCGCCGTCTTCAAGGCCCTCGACACGTTCGTCACGCAGTACACGCAGTACTGGCAGCTCGTCCTCGGCACGATCCTCATCGTGATCGTGGTGGCATTCCCGCGCGGCATTCTCGGGGTGATGGGAGCGCGACGGCGTGCCTGACACGGAGCCGGTGCTGCGCGTGGAGGGAGTGCAGAAGGCCTTCGGCGGCGTGCGCGCGGTGGATGGCGTCAGCTTCGTGCTCCCGCGCGGCGAGATCCGCGCGCTCATCGGTCCGAACGGCGCCGGCAAATCGACGTTCTTCAACATCCTCACCGGGCAGCTCCGTGCCGACGCCGGGCGCGTGTACTACCGCGGGGCCGACATTTCCGGTCTTCCTCCCTACGCGATCGCCCGCCGCGGCGTGAGCCGGACGTTTCAGATCACCGCCACCTTCGCCACCCTGAGCGCGCTCGAGAACGTGCAGGTGGCGTGGCTGGCTCACGCCGGCCAGAGTCGCGTCCTTCGCACGCCGGCGGCGCGGCTCGACGCCGAGCCGGCGCGGGCGCTCTTGCGCCACGTCGGTCTCGCGGAGGAGGCATCGCGTCCCGCCGCCACGCTCGCCTACGGCGATCTGAAGAAGCTCGAGCTCGCCATCGCGCTCGCCAACGATCCCGCGCTCCTGCTCCTCGACGAGCCGACGGCGGGCATGGCGCCGGCCGAGCGCGGCGCGCTCATGACGCTCACGGCCGGGATTGCGCGCGCGCGCGGCCTCACCGTGCTCTTCACCGAGCACGACATGGACGTGGTCTTCGCCATCGCCGATCGCATCATGGTCCTGCACCAGGGACGGGTCATCGCCGACGGCACGCCGCCCGTGGTCCGTGCCAACGGCGAGGTCCAGGCCGTGTACCTGGGCGAGGACTGAGCGCGATGCTCGAGCTGATCGACGTCCACGCCGCCTACGGGCCGAGTCACGTGCTGCACGGCGTGAGCCTCGTCGCCCGCGACGGCGAAGTCGTCTCGCTGCTCGGGCGCAACGGGGCCGGGAAGACCACCACGCTCAAGGCGATCATGGCGCTCGTCGACGTCACGGGGGGCGACCTTCGCTTCGAGGGCCGCTCCCTGCGCGGACGGCCGACGCACCAGATCGCGCGCCTCGGCATCGGGTACGTGCCGGAGGACCGCCGCGTCTTTTCCGATTTGACGGTGACGGAAAACCTGCGCGTGGGCGAGGGGGATGGGCGCGCGGGGGCGAGCGGGGTGCGGTGGACGCGTGACCGGGTGTTCGGGCTGTTCCCGAAGCTCGCCGACCTCGCCCACCACCGTGCGGGCAGCCTCTCCGGCGGCGAACAGCAGATGTTGACGATCGCGCGCACGCTGATCACGAATCCGCGGCTGCTGCTGCTCGACGAGCCGTCGGAGGGACTGGCGCCGGTGGTCGTACGCGCGCTCGCCGACAACATCGCGCTCCTCAAGCGCGAGGGCCTCGCCATCTTGCTGTCGGAGCAGAACGTGAAGTTCGCGCGACGTCTCGCCGACCGCGCCTACATCATCGAGAAGGGCGCGATCCGATTCGAGGGTTCGATGGCGACGCTCGACGCCGACCCCGCCATCCGGGCTGCCTATCTCAGCGTGTGAGACCGCGCCGTTACATGGCGCCGCTGCCGCGGATGAAGTCCCACGACGCCACCCGCACGCGATAGCTCGCGGCACGCGGGACGCGGACCTCGAAGTAGAGGCGGTCATTGCCCGGGATCACGCCCGGGATCTGCGCGACCACGCTCGACACCGTGGCGCCGCTCGCGTCCTGTCCCTCGATGAGCAGGCGCACGTTGGTGGCCGGCGAGCCGTACTTGCTATAGACGTAGCCGCGCACCTCGGGGCCCCAGCACTTGCTCTCGATCCCTTCCGATTCCACCCCGAAGTACTGCTCGGCGCCCGAGATGATGTAGCTCTGGGCCGCCGCCGCGGTCGTCGTGAGCAGCAGCATGAGCAGGCCGAGCGTCGATCGCATGGGGAGTCTCCTTCCCGCTTCGGACAGCCGCGCCTTCCCACATTCGATGCATTTGCCCCGCCGTGCGGTGCGGAAATGCGCTACACTTCGCAGTCACGATGCGCACGGACGAGGCGCGAGCCGACGTGACGACGGGCGAGCTGGTGATCGTCGCTCGCGAGGCGCCGCGCCTGCACGAGTACCTGGTGCGCACCTACGCCGGCACCCCCAACGTGAGCGTCATCATCGACCGCCGGCGCCGCGCCCGCCGCCGCACACACCGGCCGCCGTCCGAGGAACGCCGCGACGGTGACCGCCGTTCCCGGGCCGAGGTCGATGACCACCTCGACCGCTTCGGCTGGGCCATCGTCCAGGTCTAACCCCGCGCTGGTCGGTTTCTTCTCGGTCACAGGTGTCGTGACACCCCCCCGCGATCACTAATCAGCCACCGCTTGTCTCCGTCGCGGTGAGTCCATCGCCGAGACGCGCGTCGTCATCGTCACTTAGCTCGTTCTCCGTAACCGTGGCGCGTTCGTTGCACACTGCGGCCCACGCAATCACCTCGAAGCAGGCAGTCCCGGCCCTCGTGCCGGGCAGGATGGCCGTAGCGCGGTGCCCGCCGGCGCGCCCGGCGAAGGAGACATCTCGATGGCCACGCGGCACCTCAAGGGTAGCGAGACCGCCGCCGGCCATGTCCTGATCGTCGATGACGAGCCCACCGGCCTCACCACGCTGATGGAGTTCTTCACCGAGGCCGGCTACACGGTCGCGACCGCGGCCACCGGCGACGAGGCCGTCAGCGCCCTCGGACGTTCGCGCCCCGACGTCATCCTGCTCGACGTCATGCTGCACGAGCCGAGTGGAGTGGAGGTCCTGGAGCGGCTCCACCGCCTCGCACCGAACATCCCGGTCATCCTGGTCACCGGGACCAGTGACGTGCTGCTGGCACAGGCGGCGGTGGGGATGGGCGCCTTCGACTACCTCACCAAGCCCTTCAACCCGAGCGATCTCAACCGGGCCGTCGTCGCCGCGAAGCTCTACGGTCACCGCCTGGCGGCCGGCCGCCGCCGGGACGGCGCCGAGGGCCAGGCCAACGATCTCGCGCTGCTGCGGGACCTCGCGCGCCGCGCCCGCGTGGTGGCGGAGCTCTTGTTCGTGGTGTCGCCGCAGCGGCCGAACCTGTACGACGCCATCCGTCGCGCGTTCGGTGAGATCGAGCGCGTGGAGATCGTGTTCGATCGTCGCGCCGGCCGCGCCGCCCACGAAAACGTCGCCGCCACCAACGGCGCTCCTCTCGCCGTGGATCCCGCCGCCGACCGCCGCCGGAAGTCGATCGACGAAGACCTGAACGTCCTCGGCTGGGCGCTCATCGCCCGCGGCTGACGTCGCCCCGCCGTTCCCCGATCGCGCGCGACGCCGCCGGATACGGTGGCGGCGGTTGCGTCTCGTGAACGCTTTTGCCATCATCTGCACCTCGTGAAGACGCTCGTCCACAACATCGGCCAGCTCGTGAGCGGCGACATCGCCGCTCCCCTCCTCGATGCCGATACGGTGGTGATCCGGGACGGCCGCATCGCCGCCGTCGGCCGCGGGCTCGACGACGACGCCGACACCGTGATCGACGCGCGCGGCACGACCGTGATGCCGGGACTGATCGACTCTCACGTGCACCCGGTCTTCGGTGATTTCACGCCGCGGCAGCGCACGGTCGATTTCATCGAGTCGGCGCTGAACGGTGGCGTCACGAGCGCGATCTCCGCCGGTGAGGTGCATCTCCCCGGGCGTCCCAAGGACATCGTCGGCCTGAAGGCGCTCGCGATCGTCGCCGCCAAGGCCTACGCGAATTTCCGTCCCGGCGGCGTCAAGGTCCACGCGGGCGCGCCCATCCTCGAGCTCGGTCTCACCGAGCGTGACTTCGCGGAGATGGCGGCGGCCGGCGTCACGCTCGTGGGCGAGATCGGGCTCGGCTCCGTGAAGACCGGCAAGGACGCGGCGCCGATGGTGCGGTGGGCGAAGCAGCACGGGATGACGGTGACGATCCACACGGGCGGCCCGTCCATCGCGGGCTCGAGCCGCATCGACGCCGACGTCGTGCTGGAAGCGAATCCCGACGTGGTGGGTCACATCAACGGCGGCACCACGTCGATGACGCCCGCGGAGATCGATCGCCTCGTCGCCACGACGATGGCACTCGAGATCGTGCAGTGCGGCAACGCGAAGACCGCGCTCCACACGCTCCGCTCCGCGACCGACGCCCGCGCCACGCATCGCCTCATCATCGGCAACGACGCGCCCTCGGGCACCGGCGTCATTCCGCTCGGCGTCCTGCGCACGCTCAGCCTGCTCACCGCCCTGGGTGGCATGCCGCCCGCGGCGGCGATCGCGTGCGCCACCGGCAACACCGCGCGCGTCCACAAGCTCGACACGGGGCTGGTGGCGCCGGGCCGCGCCGCGGACCTCGTGATCTGCGACGCGCCCATTGGATCCATCGCGAGCGACGCCCTCGGTGCGCTCGCCGCCGGCGACCTGCCCGGGATCTCGATGGTCCTCATCGACGGCGCCGTCACCATCGGGCGCAGCCGGAACACGCCGCCCGCCGCGCGCGCGGCGGAAGTGGTGAAGGGACGCGCGCCGGGAACGGGCGCGCACTGACGTGGAGATCCGGCCCTTCCGCGGCTATCGCTTCGGCATCGGACGCGAGCGCGACGTCTCGAAGGTGGTGGCGCCGCCCTACGATCAGATCACGCCGGCCATGCAGGACCAGCTCTACGCGATGAGCCCCTCGAACATCGTCCGCGTCACGTTCGGCAAGGACGAGCCCGGCGTGGACAAGTACGCGCGCGCGGCGGACATCCTCGAGATGTGGCTGGCGGAGGGCGTGTGGGCACGCGAGGAGTGGCCCGCGATCTATCCCTACACGCAGACGTATACCGTGGCGGGGGCGGAGGTCACGCGGCGTGGCTTCGTCGCCCTCGGCGAGGTCTCCGACTACGCGCGCGGCGTGGTGAAGCCGCACGAGCGGACGCACGCGGGGCCGAAGCAGGACCGGCTCGCGTTGCTCCAAGCCACGCGCGCGGACATCGGCCTCATCTTCATGCTCGTGAGCGATCCCGCGGGCGAGCTGCTGCGCGACACCACTCCCACCGGCGAGCCGGTGGCGGAGGCGCGCGATCTGCGGGGCGAGCTCCATCGCCTGTGGCGGATCACCGACGAGGCGGTGATCGCGCGCGTGCGGGCCGTGATGGCGCCGCGGCCGGTCATCATCGCGGATGGCCATCATCGCTACGAGACGGCGGTGGAGTACGCGCGGCGGCATCCGGGGGCGGGCGAGAAGCTCATGGCGTTCTTCCCCATCGAGGCGGAGGGATTGACGATCGTCCCGAATCATCGTCTCGTCCACGGCGTGCCGGACTTCTCGCTCGCGCGTTTTCTCGACGCCGCGCGGCCGTGGTTCGACGTGGAGCCGCTCGCCGATCCCGAGCGCTACCAGCCGCGCAACGAGGCGCCGGCGGTGGTGGCCGGCAACGACGCAGCTCGGCTCGTCCTCCGTGAAGGCGCCGCGGCGCAGTTGCCGTGGCCGCCCTCCACGTCGCCCGCGTGGCGGCGGCTCGCGGTGTCGATCCTCCACGAGGGCCTCCTGCGCCCGCTCCTCGGGATCACGGACGGGATGCTCGACGCGAAGACGCACGTCGATTACACCGCCGATCAGTCGGAGGCGGTGCGTCTCGCTCGCGAGGGACGCTATCAGGCAGCGTTCCTGATCGCTCCCACCACCCCCGACGAGCTGCAAGCGGTGATCCGCGCCGGCGAGCTGATGCCCCAGAAGTCCACGCACTTCTATCCGAAGCTTCTCGATGGACTCGTGTTCCACCGGATCTCGTAGGCGATGACGGTGGAGTCGCGCAGGAGACGGCGATGGTGAAGATCCGCAAGCTGTTGACGGTGAGCGAGGAGATCCTGAGCGACGGCGGCCGCGAGACGCGACGGCCGTTGCGCAAGGTCGCGGCGGTAGCGGTGCTCGAGAATCCATTCGCGGGACGTTTCGTGGACGACCTCACCGCGCTCGTGGATGCGGGCGAAGAGCTGGGTGCGCTCCTCGCCAAGCGCGCCACCGAAGCGCTCGGCGCGCCCGCGGAGTCGTACGGCAAGGCCGCCATCGTGGGGGAGGACGGCGAGTACGAGCACGCGGCGGCGCTCCTTCATCCGAAGCTGGGGGCGCCGCTGCGGGCCGCCGTGGGTGGTGGCAAGGCCATCATCCCGTCCGCGAAGAAGCTCGGCGGTCCCGGCGCCGCCATCGACGTTCCGCTCCATTTCAAGGACGCCGCCTTCGTCCGCACCCACTACGACGCGATGGAAGTCCGTGTCCCGGACGCGCCGCGCGCCAACGAGATCGTCCTCGTCATCGCCATCACCGACGGTGGCCGTCCGCATCCACGGATCGGCGGCCTCACCAAGGACGAAGCCCGCAAGGAAGATGGCCTGCGCTAAGGAGGGTCGAATATGACCACCATTGATCGTCGCCGCTTTTTCACGCTGGCCGCGACCGGCATCGCCGCCGCCGGTCTCGCTCGTCCTGCCCTCGCGCAGGGCGGGAAGATCAAGCCCGGCCCCAGTGACGTGCTGGTCGTGGTCGATGTCCAGAACTGCTTCGTCCCCGGCGGCACCCTGCCGGTGGCAGGCGGCAACGACATCGTGCCGCTCGTGAATCGTCTCGGGCGCAGCTTCGAGCACGTCGTGCTCACCCAGGACTGGCACACGCCGGGCCACATCTCGTTCGCGTCGAGCCACACCGGCAAGAAGCCGTTCGAGACGGTGTCGTTGCCGTACGGCACCCAGGTGCTGTGGCCCGATCACTGCGTCCAGGGCACCAAGGACGCCGAGCTCGTGCCGGGCCTGCAGATCCCGCACGCCGAGCTCATCATCCGGAAGGGCTATCGCAAGCAGGTCGATTCCTACTCGGCGTTCTTCGAGGCGGACGGCAAGACGCCGACCGGGCTCACCGGCTACCTCAAGGAGCGCGGTCTCCAGCAGACGTTCTTCGTGGGCCTCGCCACCGACTTCTGCGTGGCGTGGTCGGCGCTCGACGCGCGGAAGTCGGGCTTCACCGCTTACGTCATCGAGGACGCCACCCGCGGCATCGACGCCGGCGGCTCGCTCGGCAAGGCGTGGCAGGACATGACCGGCGCCGGCGTGAAGCGGATCACCTCCGCCGATGTCGAGATGATGTGAGCGGCGTCCGGTGAGATACGGCCTGCGGCTGCCCTCGTTCGCGCTGGGTTCGCGCACGGCATCGCTGGCGGACATGGGCCGCTATCTCCGCCGCGCCGAGGATCTCGGCTTCGAGTGCGCGGTGAGCATCGATCACCTGCTCCTCACGCCGCCCGCGTACGCGTGCACGTGGCTGGAGCCGCTGTCGCTGCTGTCCGCACTCGCCGGCGTCACCCGCACCATCAAGCTCGGGACGATGGTGCTCGTGCTCCCGCTCCGCAACCCCGTCTACTTCGCGAAGGAGTGGGCGACGCTCGACGTGCTGTCGGGCGGCCGGACGATTCTCGGGATCGGCGTGGGCTGGCACGAAGAAGAGTTCGCGCTCATGGGCGTGCCCTACCGCGAGCGCGGGCCGCGCATGAACGAGGCGATCGAGGCCGTCACCGCGCTGTGGGCGGGTGACGACGTCACGTATGAAGGGCGCTTCCATCGCTTCCGGAATCTCACCATCGATCCCAAGCCCGTGCAGACGCCGCATCCGCCGATCTGGATCGGCGGCGGGACCCAGCCGTCGGAGAAGGTCTACGGCCAGACCGTCACCAACATCGATCCCGTCCTGCGCCGGATCGCCAAGTACGCGGACACGTGGGTGCCGCACTCGTCGGCGACGCCGGAGATGGTGAAGAGCGACTGGGAGAAGGTGCAGCGCTTCGCGCGCGAGCTCGGCCGCGATCCGCGGCGGATCGGCCGCGTCTACTCGAATTTCATCTGGGTGCTCGACAAGGGCGAGAAGCCGGAGTCGGCCATCCCCCACTTCTCCGTGTATTCCGGCATGGATCTCGACTACTGGCGGACCTACTACCTGCTCGGGACGGCCGAGGAGCTGGCGCAGCGGATCAGCGACCGCATCGCCGCGCTTGGCGGCGTGGACACCATCGTGCTGAACCCGCTCGACTGGGGGGACCGCCAGCTCGACCTCATCGCGCACGAGGTCTTGCCCCGCGTGAGGGCGACCGGCTGATCCGCTACACGGGCGCGCGCGTCAAGCGCGTGGAGGACGCGCGGCTCCTCCGCGGTCGCGGGCGCTACGTGGACGACATCGTCCTCCCGCGCATGCTCGTCGCCGCCTTCGTCCGCAGTCCGCACGCCCATGCCCTCATCGCGCGCGTGGACGGCGCGGCCGCGCGCGCGCTCTCCGGCGTGGAAGCCGTCGTCACCGGCGCCGATCTCGCGCCGGTGACCAGGCCGCTCGCGCCCCGCTTGACGGGCGACGGCTTCTTCAGGCCGACGGCGTGGCCCGCGCTCGCGCACGAGCGAGTGCGATTCTGTGGCGAGGCGGTGGCGGCCGTCGTCGCCGCCGACGCCTACATCGCCGCCGATGCTCGTGAGCTCGTCACCGTGGACTACGAGCCGCTGCCCGCGGTGACCAGCATCGACGCCGCCCTCGCGCGGGAGGCGGTGCTCTGCCGCCGTGAACAATCTCGTGGCGATATCGATGGCGCGTTCGCGACGGCGGCGGTGACGCTGCGGGAGACCTTCGAGCATGGGCGTTGCGCGGCGTCGCCGCTCGAGCCGCGCGGTCTCGTCGCCGACTGGGACGGCGACGTCCTCACCGTGTGGGCATCGACGCAGACGCCGAGCATCCTCCGCCGCGCGCTCGCCGACGTGCTCGGGTTGGACGTGACGCGCGTGCGCGTGATCGCGCCCGATGTGGGCGGCGGTTTCGGGGTCAAGATGCACGTGTTCCCGGAGGACGTGGCGGTGGCCGCGCTCGCGCGACAGCTCGGCCGCCCCGTGAAGTGGACGGAGCAGCGCCGGGAGAATCTCAGCGCGGCCGCTCACGCGCGACAGCAGCGCATGGAGGTCGAGCTGGCCGCCAGCGCCGACGGCCGCGTGCTCGCGCTGCGGGCGCGGGCGCTGTCGGACGGCGGCGCCTATCACGTGTATCCCCTCACGGGCCTCCTGGAGCCGCTCGGGAGCGCGTCGATCCTGCCCGGTCCGTACCGCACCGCGAATTACGCGTACGAGGTCATCACGCTTGCCACCAACAAGCCACCGCTCGGCGCCTATCGCGGGGTGGGGATGACCATGGGCGCCTTCGTGATGGAGCGGTTGCTCGATCTGCTCGCGGCGCGGCTCTCGCTGGATCCCGCCGAGGTGCGGCGGCGCAACCTGATTCCGCGCGACGCCTATCCGTTCACGTCCGCGAGCGGCATGCTCTACGACAGCGGCGATTATCCGAAGGCCCTCGAGCAGGCGCTCGCGATGGCCGACTACGAGCGGGTGCGGGCGGCGCAGCGCACGGCTCGCGCCGCCGACCGCCCGCTCGGCGTGGGGATCGCGTGCTACACGGAGTACACGGGAATGGGCAGCGACGTGTTCCGCCGGCGGGGAATGGAGGACGTTCCCGGCGAGGAGGCGGCGAGCGTGACGATGGACGGTGACGGCACCGTTCGCTGCGCCACGAGCTTTCCGTCCCAGGGCCAGGGACACGCCACCGCCATCGCGCAGGTGGTGGCGGACCGCCTCGGTGTGTCGCTCGAGCGCGTGCGCGTCGAAGCCGTCGATACGAACGCGGGGCCCCACGGCAGCGGGACGTTCGGCAGTCGCGGCGCGGTGTCGATCGGGGGGAGCGTCCAGGTCGCGGCCGACCAGGTGCGCGGGAAGCTGATCGCGCTCGCGGCGCAGCGGCTGGAGGCGGCGGAGGCCGACGTCGTGCTCACGGACGATCGCGCGTTCGTGCGCGGCTTCCCGGACCGCGCGCTTGCGGTGGGCGAACTGGCTCGTCTCGCGCACTCGCCGTCCGCCCTCCACGCGACCGTCCGCTTCGATCCGCCGGGGCCGACGTTCTCCGGTGCCGTGCACGTGGCGGTGGTGGCGCTCGATCCCGAGACGGGCGTGGTGACGATCACCCGCTACGTGGTCGTCGAGGATTGCGGGCCGCTGCTCAATCCCATGCTGGTCGATGGCCAGATCCACGGGGCCGTGACGCAGGGGATCGGCGAGGCTCTGCTGGAGTCGCTCGCGTACGACGAGGCCGGTCAGCTTCTCACCGGAACGCTGATGGATTACGCGCTGCCGCGCGCGGGCGATACGCCCGCCTTCGAGATCGGCCATCTCGAAACGCCGTCGCCGCGGATGCCCGGAGGCCTCAAAGGCATGGGGGAGGGTGGCACCATCGGCGCCCCCGCCGCCATCGCCAACGCGGTCGCGGACGCCTTGCGCCACGCGGGTCTGCGCATCACCGCGCTGCCCCTGCGGGCCGCGGATCTGCGCGCGGCGGCCCTGGCGCCGCCGCCGCCCTGAGGCCATCGCGACAAGACGCGGGGCGGACCGCGCCGTGACCGTATGATGGAACGATGGCGCCTGCGCGGGACCTCATCCGCCGTCTCGAGGACAACGTGGGGCGCGCGCTCCTCGGCAAGCCCGACGTCGTCCGTCTCGCGGTGGTGGGGTTGCTCGCGCGCGGCCACCTCCTCATCGAGGACGTTCCGGGCGTCGGCAAGACAACGCTGGCGGCGGCCCTCGCCCGCTCCATCGGCGCCGGCTTCCAGCGCATCCAGTTCACGTCGGACATGCTGCCGTCCGACATCATCGGTATCTCGATGTGGGAGTCGACGCGCGGGGAGTTCGTGTTCAAGCCGGGCCCCCTCTTCACGAACGTGGTGCTCGCGGACGAGATCAACCGCGCCACCCCGAAGACACAGTCGAGCCTGCTCGAAGCCATGAACGAAGCCCAGGTCTCGCTCGATCACTCGACGTTTCCGCTCCCGCGGCCGTTCATGGTGCTCGCCACCCAGAATCCGCTCGAATACGCGGGCACGCATCCGCTGCCGGAGTCGCAGCTCGATCGGTTCTTGTTGCGGATCCGCATCGGCTATCCCGGGCCCGCCGACGAGAAGGCGCTCCTGCGGGGGGCGGCGGTGCCGTCCGTGGACGCGCTGGCGCCCGTGCTCACCGCGGACGAGCTGCTGAATCTGCAAGACCAGACCGATCGCGTCCGCGCCGAGGAATCGGTGGTGGAATACCTGATGGCGCTGGTCGCCGCCACCCGCAAGGCGCCCGGGCTCGCCCTCGGCGTCAGCCCCCGCGGCTCCCTCGCGCTCCTGCGCGCGGCGCGCGCGCACGCGCTCGTGGACGGGCGCGACTTTCTCGTCCCCGACGACGTGAAGGCGCTCGCGGTGGCCGCGCTCGGCCATCGCGTGCAGCCGCGGACGCCGGGCGCCGGCGGCGCCGACGGCGAATCGGTCGTGCGCGCGATCGTCGACGACGTTGCCGTCCCGCGCTGACGCGCGCCGCCGAACCCTCGGCCTGCCCGGTCTCCACCCGCGGCGGACGCTGTGGCCGACACGGGAAGGGTGGTGGTGCCTGGGGGGGACGGTGGCCCTCGGCTTCGCCGCCATGAACACCGGCAACAACCTGCTCTATCTCCTGCTCTCCATGCTGCTCGCGCTCATCGTGGTGTCCGGCATCCTCTCCGAACAGTGCATCCGCGGCCTCCTCCTCGCACCGGTGCTGCCCGACGAGATCTTCGCGCGGCGCCCCGCGCTGCTGGCGGCACGCGTGAGGAACGGCAAGCGGTGGGCGCCCTCGTACTCGATCGCGCTGGAAGTGATGGACGGCCCCAGCCACGTGATGTACGTGCCGAAGCTCGAGGCCGGCGCCGAGCGCACGGTGACGTGGCAGACGACGTTCGCGGCGCGCGGTCGCCAGCGGCTTCCCGGCGTCCGCGCGGCCACGCGCTTTCCGTTCGGTCTCTTTCTCAAAGCCGGATTGCCGGCATTCGGCGACGAGGTCGTGGTGTATCCGGCGCTCATCCCGATCGCGGACCCGCGGCCGCGGGCGAGCGCGGGCGCCGGCGCCGCGCCGCTTCCCCGGCGCGGACGCGGTGACGACATCTACAACCTGCGCGAGTACCGGCCGGAAGACGACCGCCGGCTCATCCACTGGCGCAGCAGCGCGAAGACCGGCGTGCTGATCGTCCGTGAAGTCGCGGAGGAGGCCGCCGACGATGCCCGCATCGTCCTCGTCGGCGGCGGCCGCGACCGCGATCGGCTCGAGGGCGCGCTCTCGGAAGCGGCCTCGCTTGCGATGCACCTGCTTCGCGGCGGGGCAGGCGTCGAGGTCCACGCGCCCGGGCTCGTCGTGCCGCTCGGGCGCGGGCGCGCCCACGAGCGGACGGTGCTCACGGCGCTCGCCCTCTACGAGCCGGGAGCGGCGGCGGTGCGACCGAGCGCGCGCCGGCTGCGCGAGATCGTGGTGGATCTCGGATGAGATACACGCCGGAGCTCGCGGCGCGGCTGGCGACCTATCTGCTCGTGTACGACGGTCTCGCCGCGCTGTATCTCGGCGGCCTCCTCGGGGTTGCTCCCGCGCTCGGGGTCGGGATCGCGGTGACGGCGACCTGGGGCGATCCCGGCCTGCGCGAGCATCTGCGCCGCGTTCCCGGCCTCACCACCGGGATGGCGGTGGCGGGACTCGCCGCGCTCGTGCTCGATCTCATCTATCTCGCCGCGTCCGTGCTCGACGGTCTCGTGCACGCGCTGATCTTCCTGATCCTGTATCGGCTGCTCGCCGCGCGCACGGCGCGCGAGGTCGGTGACGTCGGCTTCCTCGCGTTCTTCATGCTGGTGGCGGCCTCCCCGGTGACCGTCGGCGTGGGCTTCTTCGCCGTCTTCGTCATTTTCCTGATCCTCGGCACCTGGCTCCTGATGCTGCGCCACGTGCTGATCGAGTGCGAGCGCGCGCAGACACCGGGCGCGCGCACGTTGCCCGCGCGCGGACGCGTGCTCCTGCAGCTGAGCCTCGTCGCCTCCGCGGTGACTCTCGCGCTCACGGCCGTGCTCTTCTTCACGATCCCGCGCGTGGGCCAGGCGGCGCTGCCGTTGCGGGCCCCGCTCGGTCGCATGGTCTCCGGTTTCTCCGACCGCGTGGAGCTCGGCTCCTTCGGCGAGATCGAGACCGATGCCACCGTCGCGATGCGGGTGCACTTCGCGGAGACGTTGCCCCGTAGCGCCGCGATCCTGAACGCGCTCCGCTGGCGCGGTGTGGTGCTCGACACGTATGACGGGCGGGCGTGGAGCATGACTCAGCAGCGCCCGCGCACGGTACTGCGCCGCCCCGCCAGCGGCGACATGGTGCTGGGTGCTTACCGCGGCATGGGGCCGATCGTGAGCCATGAGATCTTCCTGGAGCCGATCGGCACCGAGGTGATATTCGGCGCGCCAAGGATGCTGCGCCTCGGTCTTCACGCGCCCGCCGCCGCCATCGACGACGCGGGCGGCGTCACGGTCACGGTGCCGGCGGCGCGCCTTCACTACACGGTGGAGTCCGAGCTCGAGCTGGTGTCCCCGCGGGCGGCCGCCATGGCGAACCGCGCGCTTCGCGAGGAGGATCGGACCGCACTCGCTTCCTATCTCCGGCTGCCGCCGCTCGGCGCGCGCGTGGCCGCCCTCGCGCGCGAGCAGAGCGCGGGCAGCGTGGGGCCGTACGACGCCGCCCAGCGGGTCACCCGCTTCCTGTCGGACCGCTACCGCTACACGATGTCGCTCGAGCGGCGCACCACGCTCGATCCCGTGGAGGAGTTCCTGTTCGAGCGGCGGGCCGGAAACTGCGAATACTTCGCGGCCTCGCTGGCGGTGATGCTGCGCACGCTCGACATCCCCGCCCGCGTCGTGAACGGGTTCATGCGCGGCGAGTGGAATCCCTACGGCAGCTACTTCATGGTGCGCATGCGCGATGCCCACTCGTGGGTAGAGGCGTACTTCACGGGCGTGGGGTGGGTGACGTTCGACCCGTCGCCGCGCGGCGACGTGGAGGCACCGGCAGCGCCGGGCACGGTGAGCCTCTACCTCGATGCGCTCAGGCTGCGCTGGTATCGCTACGTCATCAACTGGAGCCTGCGCGATCAGGTGGCGGCGGCCACGCAGTTCCACCGCGCCGCTGGCGCGTGGCGAACGGGATCACTGCCGGACTGGCGTGCGGTGCCGCGGCGGACGCTGCTTCTCACCGGCGGCCTCTTCGCGATCGTGGCCGGCCTCGCTCTCGTGCGCCGCCGCCGCGCGCCGAGCGCGGTCCGCACGATCCCCGCGTTCTACCGCCGCTCACTGGCGGTGCTCGCGCGGCGCGGGCTCGCGCCCGCCCACGGGGAAACCGCGCGCGAGTTCTGCGCCCGGGCATGCTCCGCGCTGCCGGCGGCGGCGGTGCCATTCGGCGGCCTCACCGCCGTGTACGAACGCGCGCGCTTCGGCGCCATCACCACGAGCGCCGACGAGACCGAAGCGGTCGCGGAGTGGCTGCGCGCGCTGCGCCGGCTTCCGCGGCGAACGGCCATCGGAACCGAGCACGTGCGGCAGTAGCGATCGACCCCGCGCGTCCGGCGGGCACAGACACCCGGCCGGCGCGCGCGGATCGTACTTCAGGCGAGACGAACGTCGAACAGCACGAGCTCGGTGTCGCGATCGGCGCTGATCGTCACCTGTGACTCCCCGGTGATCTTCGCGGCGTCCCCGGTGCCGAGCTTCACACCGTTGACGCGGGCGGCGCCCTCCACGACGAACACGTAGGCCCCGCGTCCGGGCGCGGGCGCGTGCGTCACCTCGCGCCCGGCAACGAGCCGGCTCGTGTACATGGTGACGTCCTGGTTCAGGAAGACACCGGGGCCGTCCTTGGCCGGGGATGCCACGGGCAGGAGCACGTTGCGCCGCTGCTCGAGCGCGAAGCGCTTCTGCTCGTAGCCCGGCGTGAGGCCGCGGCGGTTGGGGAGGAACCACACCTGTAGGAAGTGAACGGGCGCGGTGGCCGAGGCGTTCTGCTCCGAATGCGCGACGCCGGTCCCCGCCGTCATGCGCTGCACCTCGCCCGACTCGATGACACCGCGGCCGCCGGTGGAGTCGCGATGCTCGAGGACGCCGTCGAGGACGTACGTGACGATCTCCATGTCGCGATGCGAATGGGTCCCGAAGCCCTGGCCCGGGGCGACGGTGTCGTCGTTGAGCACGCGCAGCATCCCGAAGCTCTCGTGGGCCGGGTCGTAGTAGTCGTTGAACGCGAAGCTGTGATAGCTGGTGAGCCACGGGAGCTTGGTGAGCCCGCGCTCCGCGGCCGGTCGGATGTCGATCATGCTCCACCTCCGTCCCTTAGATTCGGACGCGCCCGCCGCCGTTTCAACGCCGCGCCCTGCTCGATCTCTTCGTGGCGATGCAGACACGCCGCCTGCGCGTCGGTCAGCTCGGCATCGTGCTGCCCGCGGCGAGCCCGCTCCGGGTGGGCGGAAGACGTCGCGATGCTGGACCAGATCTCGGGCGGGCGCGCCGCGCGGGCTTCGCGCGCGGCTGCCAGCAACGGTGGCTCAACACGCTCGCGCGGCACATCCACGTCGGCGCCACGCGGTCGGACAAGACCGAGATGGAAACCCTCAACCGCGCCGCGCTCGAGGAGGCGCTCGAGATCCACCGTCCGGTACTGGGCGGGTGGGCGGGATCCCCGTGCTGCTCCCGGGCGATCTGGACGTCTGCGGCGGGCTCTTCACGGAGTACCGCGCGGAGGCGGCCCGGCGCGGCCGCTCGTTGCCGTGGGGGGAGTCGATCGCGCTCGGCGGGTTCTTCGCCATGGCCCCGACCATGACCGACGCCCAGGCCAGGCCGAGCCGTACCGGGGGGCCCACGACGCCTGGGTGCACTCCGTTCGGGCTTCCCAAGGGGGTGGAGCTCGTGGGGGACCCGGACGCCGTGAGCGCCAGCTCGACACCCTGCACGAGGCCCTGGCCTTCGACGAGGTTTTCCTCTGGATCGACCAGGGGTTATCGGAGGTGGGGCAGGTCCGGGAGGGGCTCGAGCTCTTCGCCGCCCGGGTGATGCCCCGCTTTGCGTGAAGCCCCCGCAGCCGACCGCCGTCTACACGTCATCTCAATAAGCGGATCGAGGATCGTCGTGGGGCTGTAGTCGATTATCCTAGAGAAAGAAGTTGGATCGATGCGGCGTTTCGCTCTCACATCGGACGCACCCGTCGTAGGCCGCGGCACCAATCTTTTTCGCGCGGTACGGGTGTGGCAGGAGGTTTGCTCGGATCGGAGGCAGGCAATCGTGATGGCGATCCTTCAGCGTGCCGTCGGCCGGTGGCGGTCTCGACCACGACCCCGCATTGCGCTCGCGCTGGCGGGCGGGGGAGTGATCGGCGGCATGTACGAGGTAGGCGCCCTCGCCGCCCTGGAGGAACGTCTCAACGGCTCCGGCTCCGGGTTCGACGTCTACGTCGGCTGTAGCGCCGGATCGGTGGTGGCCTCGCTGCTCGCCAATGGCGTCCGCGCCTCGGAGATCTACCGGATCCTCGACCAGGACCTCACCGACCCCCTGAACTTCCGGCGCAGCGCCGTCTTCGCGCCCGACTCCTTCCGACGCGCGTGCGGGCGGTTCGGCCGGCTCGTGTGGGCGATGGGCAAGAACGCGATCACCGGCATCCGCGGCTCCATCCCGGACATGCTCGCGCGGGCGGAGCGCGACATGCCTCCCGGGTTTTTCTCGCTGGCCGCGCTCGAGGTGTTTATGCGGGAGGCGTTTGCCGCCCGTGATCTTCCAAACTCCTTCACCGAGCTGAAGCCGACCCTGCTCATTCCCGCCATCGACCTCGATAGCGCCGAGCGCGTCGTCTTCGGGCAGGGCGCGCTGCGGGACGTGCCCATCAGCCACGCGGTGGCGGCGTCGTCCGCCATCCCCGGCTTCTTCGATCCCTACACGATCAACGGTCGCGACTACGTGGACGGCGGCGTCGGCTTCAGCGGCCACGCCGACCTCGCCGCCGACGCGGGCGTCGATGCGGTCTTCGTCGTCAACCCGCTGGTGCCGAGCCAGCACGAGAACGGTGGCAGCTCACTCAGGATGCGCGGCATGTACACGATCATGGAGCAGACGGGACGGATCTACAGCCAGAACCTCCTCCAGCTCGGTCTCGCCGCGTTGAAGGTAAAACACCCTCGCACTTCGTTTTTCCTGCTGCAGCCTCCGCGCACGAACACCTACCTGTTCGGACCGTCGATGGGCTTCGAAGCGAGTCGGGCCGCGCTCCGTTACGGCTACACCTCGACCAAGGAGTGGCTCGCGGATCAGGGGGCGCCGCTCCTACGCCGGATGGGGACCGAAGTAGCCGCCGTCTAGTAAGGGCCGATCGAGGTAACAAGGGCCGATCGAGCGCGCCTGGGTCGGGAGGCGCGGGCGAGGATGACGCGAGTCGAGGCGCACCTCGCAGAAGAGGTGCAGCCTCGCTCCCGTCTGATGGCCTCCTCTCCGCCGCCGATGCTCTGACGACGCGGGAGCCCAGAGCAAGGCGCGTTCCACACGAGATGTCGTGGTATTCGCGGCAAATCACACTACCTGCCCGGCGCGGCGATTCCATGCCTCACTCCGGGCGGGGAAAATCTCCCAGGCGCTGCTGACAGGAACCGTCAGCCCACCACGCCGCGCTCGCGCAGCGCGCCGATGTCGTCCGCGCCCATGCCGAGATCCTTCAGGACGGCGTCGGTGTGCTCGCCGGGCACGGGCGCGGCGCGCCGGACCGACCCCGGCGTCTCCGACATCTTGATCGCGATTCCGAACTGGCGCACGGGGCCGAGCGTCGGGTGCTGTACATCGACGACCATCTGCCGGTGCGCGAGCTGGGGGTCGTGGACCATCTCCTCCACGTCGTAGACCTTGCCCACGCAGACGTCGGCCTTCACGAGCGTTTCGTACCAGTCGTCGCGGTCGCGCGTCCGGATGATCGATTCGATCTCACGCCGGACCTTGTCTTCCTCGGCGTTGGCGGCGCGGACGAACTGGTCCGGCTTGCGCGCGAAACGCGCGAAGTCGGGACGGCCGATCGCCTTGCAGAAGTTCTCCCAGAGCCACGGTTCGGTGCAGCCGATGGTGAGGAGCTTGGCGTCGCGCGTCTCGTAGATCGCGTAATACGGATAGGAGCCGCCGAGGAAGCCACCGCCCCGGCGCGGCGCGAGACCGTCGCTGAAGAAGAACCGCATGTTCGGCGTGGCCGCGAGCAGCGACACGCTCGTGTCCAGGTACGAGACATCGACGTGCTGGCCGCGACCCGTGCGCTCCCGTCCGAACAGCGCGAGGACGATGCCGAGGGCGCCGTGGAGGCTGGCGCCGCCGTAGTCCGCGATGATGTTGAGCGGGATCACCGGCTTTCGATCCGGCTCGCCGATGAGCCCGAGCACCCCCGCGAGCGAGAGATAGTTCATGTCGTGGGCGGGGTAGTTCCGGTACGGCCCGTCCTGGCCGAAGCCCGACAGCGAGCAGTAGATCAACCGCGGATTGACCGCGGCGAGCGTCTCGTAGTCCGCGCCGAGCCGCTTCATCACGCCGGGCCGGAACCCCTCGACCACGATGTCCGCGCTCGCCGCGAGGCGCGTGAAGATCGACTGGCCCTCGGCCGACTTCAGATTGAGCGCGAGGCTGCGCTTGTTGCGGTTGACGAACGCGAACGCGGCACGGCGGGCGGCCTCGGCGTCTCCGGTCCCGCGCGGCTCCGGCGTCTCGATCTTCAGCACGTCGGCGCCCATGTCCGCGAGCATCATCGTGCAGAATTCCCCGGGCGCCACCCGCGCCAGCTCGATGATCTTGATCCCGTCCAGCACTCCCATGCGGCTCTCTCCTTTTCAGGCCGTGACGTCAGGCGCGACGAGGTACGCGGTGAGCACGCGGAGGTCGGGCACGTCCTCGAGGCGCGCCACGGCGGTGATGATCGCCTCCGCGTCGTCGGGCGCGATGACGTCCTCGGCGCAGCCGAGAAACTTCGCGCGGAGCGCGTCGTCGCTGAGCGGCGCGGTCGGATGCCCCTCCGCCCCGCGCGGCGGCGAGCTGAGCGTGCGGCCGTCCGCGAGGCGGATCTGCACCGCACTCCAGGCGTGGCGCTCGAGATCGTCCGGGAAGCTCGGATCGACGGTCATGGTCACGCGCGCCATCAGACCGCGCACGCGGTCGTCCACCGGATCGTCCGTGAACGAGGCGAGGTCGACCCGGCCCTCGGCGAGGGCGGTGGCGGCGCAGAACTGCATCGAGAATTTCCGCTGGAGGGCGCTGGTGGGGGCGGCATGGCGAAGGACACCCGGCACCACGCGATTGACGGTGACGTCGATGGCCGTCACCTCCTCGGGGCCGAGCCCGTGATGGCGGCGCAGCTCGAGGACGGCGTCGATCGCGGAGTGCGTGAGCGCGCACGACGGGTACGGCTTGACGGCGATCCCCGAGGCGAGGAGCTGCCACGTACGCCCGAGCCCGTCCAGCGCGCGGTCGAGGGGCCGCGCGTGCTCGCCGTCGCCGAAGGCGGCGAGATATCCCTGGCTGCCGTCGAGCGCGCTGTCGGAGGCGGTGAAGCCCTCGCGCGCGAGCTGCGCCGCCCACACGCCGTTCCGCGCCGCGTGCCCGGCGTGACACGGCTTCGTCATCGAGCCGAAGTTCTCCTTGAGCCCGGACGCGAGCGAGGCCGCGATACCGAGCGCGGTGCGCACCTGCGACACGTCGAGGCCGAGCAACCGCGCGGCCGCCGCGGCGCACCCGAGGGTCCCGAGCGAGGCGGTGGCGTGCCAGCCGCGTTCGTAGTGGGCGGGGTTCAGACCGAGGCCGAGGGCGGCGTCGATCTCGAAGCCGACCACGTAGGCGGTGACGAGCGCCCGGCCATCCAGCATCTCCGCCTCGCCGGTGGCGAGCGCGGCCGCGAGCAGCGGCACGCTCGGATGGCCCATGAGGGCGAAGTTGGTGTCGTCGAAATCGTGAGCGTGACCCGCGACGCCGTTGGCGAGGGCGGCCCATGTCGGGCTCGTCTGGAACGACGTGCCCGCCACCGTGCAGAGCGGCGTGGCGCCTTCCGCGCGGCACAAGCGCTGCACGATCGTCGCCGCCGGCTCCCGCGCGCCCGCCAGCATCACGCCCAGGCTATCGAGCGTCGCCCGGCGCACGAGCGCGATCGCTTCAGGTGGACAGTCATCGAGCGACGTCTTGACGGTGAATTCGGCGAGCCGCGTGGTGGTGGTCATGCGGGGACGATATCGGAGCGCACCGCCGGTTGCAAACGCGCGTCCCTACTTCGCGTCGTGGAAGATGATGCCGAGCGTATAGCGCGCGCCCCGTGTCACCCGGCTCACGCCGTGGCGCATGGTCGCGCGGTAGTGGCCGCGCGTGCCCGCGAGCGGCCGGTACCGCGTGGGGAAGATCACGAGCTCGCCCTGCTCGGTGGCGATGGCTTCCCCGCGCGACTGCGCGCGCGGGCGCTGCTCGACGAGCAGGAACTCCCCGCCGTCGTAATCCACGCCGCGTCGGCTCAGGAAGGCCGTGACCTGGAGCGGGAAGGCGACGTCGCCGTAGAGGTCCTGGTGGAGACAGTTGTAGCCGCCCGCCTCGTAGTGGAGCAGCAGCGGCGTCGGCTTTCGCTGGCCATGGGCGGCGCAGCGGGCGAGCAGCCCGTCGAGCTCGGACGGAAAGCGCGTCCGGCTGCCGAGCGCGGCCTCCCATCGATTCGCGATCGTCGCCAGCGGCGGATAGAGCCGCGCGCGCAGCGTCGTCACCACCGGCGGCAACGGCGCCGCGAAGTACTTGTAGTCGCCCTCGCCGAACCGGTAGCGCGCCATGTCGATGCGGCTGCGGAAGCGCTCCTCGCGGGGATAGAGCGCGATCAGCTCCGCGCATTCCCCCGGCGTCAGCACCGCTGCCGTGCGCGCGTAGCCGATCTCGTCGAGCGATCGGCTGATCGCCTCCCAGTCGAGCGCGTCGAGCCGGCGCTCGAGGGCGGGGGCATCGGCGATGGTGGCGGCGCGAGCGGCCGGTGTCATCGACGCATGGGAACGGCCGCGCTCAGCGGTACGGCTCGGGCGAGGCCTTCACCGTGCGCCAGAACACCGGATCGTGGGCGGGGAAGACGCGCGCACGGAGAAGGCGCGCGAGCGTCTTCAGCCGCTTGATCGAGTGGAAGGCGAGGGTTGGATTCCACACGACGCCGGGGACGCGCTCCTTCTCGAGGTGCTCCTGCCAGTAGCAGGCGTCGCCGGAGAGGATCACGGGGCCCGTCTGCGGCAGCTCCACCAGCAACGACTGATGACCCGGCGTATGGCCGTCGGTCCGCAGCACGGTGACCCCGGGCGTGAGCTCGGCGTCGCCGTCGAGCAGTCGCCACGTGTAGGCCGGGAGATCGAAGTTCTTCCGGTAATAGAACGGCGCGAAGAAGGGCGCCGGATCGTGCGCGTAGCTGTACTCGTCGCGCTGGGCCACCAGCGTCGACTTGCGAAACATGTGAGCGCCGCCCGCGTGGTCATAGTGCAGATGCGACAGCACCACGAACGTGACGTTGTCCGGCGCCAGCCCGAGCGCGTCCAGGCGATGGACGAGGAGGTCGGCATCGGTGAAGCGCGCGAGCGGATCCTTCTCGACGAGGCCGGGCACCGCCCGCGGCGACAGCCCGGTGTCGAAGAGCACGACCGCGTCCGAGGTCTGGATGAGATAGCAGGTGACCGGGATCGCCACCGCGTCCGCGGAATACTCGCCGTAGAACAGGACCGAACGGGGCGCGCCGATGAAACCATTCTGGAGCGCGTACATCGCTTGCACCGGCATGGCGCGCGATTCTAGCACTAATCCTTGAGCGATCCGGCGAGCAGCCCGCGCACGAGGTGGCGCTGGAGGAGCACGACGATTGCGATCGGGGGCAGGCTGGCCAGGATCGACGCCGCCGCGATGTCGCCCCACGGGACTTCGAACACGCCCGGGAAGAGCGCGAGAGCAACCGGCGCGGTGCGGCTCGCCTCGGTGGCCGTGAACGTGTACGCGAACAGGAACTCGTTCCACGTGAACAGGAACGTGAGGAGCGCGGCGGCGGCGGCCCCGGGCGCGAGCGCGGGCAAAATCACATGACGGAGCGTCGCCACCCGGCCGGCGCCATCGACGAACGCGGCTTCTTCGAGCGCCGGCGGCAGCTCGCGCAGGAACCCGACGAGCAACCAGATCATCAGCGGCAGCGCGAAGGACGCATCGGCGAGCACGAGCGCCGCCCACGTGTCGCGCAATCCGAGCGCACGCACGATCAGGTAGAGCGGCGCCACCGTCGCGATCGCCGGAAACGCCGTGCTGAGCACGACCGCCAGCATGATCAGCCGGCGCCCCGGGAGCAGCCGGCGCGCGAGCGGATAGGCGGCCAGGATGCCGAGACCGGCGGCGAGCGTAGTGGCGATGACGGCCACCGCCGCGCTGTTGACGAGCGCGCGCGGCATCGGACTCCGTGCGAGGACCACGCGGTAATGGTCGAGCACGAGCGCGCCCGGCCACCCGCCGGCCGCGATGGCCGCGTCCGGCGTCAGCGACGTCACCACCTGCCATAGCAGCGGGGTGACGTAGAGGACGAGGCCTGCGACCACGATCACGTCGAGCGCGGCGTGGCGACCGCGATTCACCGGCGCGCCTCCGCGCGGCCGGCGGCGGCCAGATAGAGCGCGGCGGTGGCGCCGACGAGCACGAACACGACCGTGGAGACGGCGGCGCCATACCCGAGCTGCAGCGTCTGGAACAGGCTGCGATAGGCGAAGACGGCCAGCGTCTCCGTGGTGGCGGCGGGCCCGCCGCCGGTGAGGACGAACATGAGATCGAATGCACGCAGCGCATCGAGCGTGCGGAAGAGCGCGACCATCAGCAGCACCGGCGCCAGCAACGGGAGCGTGATCGCCCGCACGGTGGCGATGCCACCGGCGCCGTCCACGGTGGCCGCCTCGTAGACCTCGGCGGGAATGCCGAGCAGCCGCGCGTAGCAGAGCAGCGCCACGAACGGCATCGTCCGCCACACGTCCGCCGCCACCACCGCTCCCAGCGCCAGCGCGGGATCACCAAGCCAGTTCGTGGAGCCGGCGCCAACGAGACCCGCGGCGGCGCGGGCGAGGATGCCCGTCGGGTGATAGATCCACTCGAACGTCCGGGCGGTCACGACGCCCGGCAAGCACCAGGGGAGCAGGAGCAACGCGACGGCCACCGCGCGCCACCGGTGCTGGCGCTGGAGCGCGAGGGCAACCGCGACGCCGAGCACGAGCTCGAGAGCGACGGAGGCGACCACGAACGTGAGCGTCACCCGCGCCGCGTTCCAGAACGCGGGGTCGCGCGCGAGGAACCCATAATTCGCGGCGCCCACCCAGTCCGCGATGCCGAAGATGGGCACGCGACGCTGGAGCGACAGCACCAGCACGTGCGCGACGGGGTACAGCGTGACGCCGGCGAGCACGATCAGCGCGGGCGCGGCGAGCAGGAAGCCGAACCGGCGCTCGCCGCGCGCGATCACCGCGCGAGCAGGTAGTGAAGCCGGTGCCGCGCGTCGTCGAGCGCGCGCGCGGGTGGCTTCACGCCGGTGATGGCCGCCGACAGCTCGGGCTGCAGCGTCGCGGACAGGGTCTGGTACCACGGCGTCACCGGCCGCGCCCGCGCGCCACGGAAGATCGCGAGCAGCGCCGGCGACTCGAACAGCGCCGGGCGCGTGGGGTGAAGGCCCACGGCGTCGGCGATGCGCCGCTGCGCTTCCGGTCGCGTGAGGAAGCGCACGAGGTCCCACGCCGCCGCGGGGTGCGGCGTGGCCGCGTTGATCGCGAGGTGCGCGCCGCCGAGAGCGCCCCCGCCCGGCAACGGCGCTATGTCCACGCGCCCGCGCACCGGCGAGCCGGGGGCATCGAACAGCGCGAGCCCGTAGGGCCAGTTGCGCAGGAACGCGGCGCGGCCGGCGCCGAACTCGCGGCGGCTCACTTCTTCGTCGGCGGCGGTGACGAGGGCGGGGGACACGCCCGCCGTGATGAAGCGGCGCCGCTCGGCGAGCGCGTTCGCCGCGCGCGCGGCGTCGGGAAGGAGGGCGCCGTCAGGGCCGAGCACGTCGGTGCCGAGCGCCCACATGCTCTCGAGCACGTTGACGACGAGACCCTCGTACTGCTTGCCCTGCCAGAGAAACCCGTCGCGGACGTCGCCGGCGCCGCGCACGACGAGCGCCTGGCGCGCCAGCTCCTCGTAGCTCTTTGGCGGCGCGAAGCCATGACGCTCGAGCAGGTCGCGGCGGTAGTAGAGGAGCCCGACGTTCATCACCCACGGCACCGCCCACACCCGCTGGTCGAGCCTCGCCGCATCGATCGTGGACGGGAAGTGCTCGGCGCGCGCGGCGGCATCGAAGCGATCGCTGAGGTCGAGGATCCAGCCCGCGCGCGCGAACTCCGGGACCCAGATGATGTCGAGCATGAGCACGTCGAACCCCGAGCTTCGTCCCTCGAGGTTGATGACGAAGAACTGATGCTGGACGTCCGCCGTCCACGGGAGCGGTTCCGACTGCACGGTGATCCCCGGGTGGAGGCGCTCGAACTCCCGCAGGAGCGCCGGGAGCGGATCCCGCTCGCCGGGCATGGCGGAGTGACGGAAGACGAGGCGGATCGTGCCCGCCGGCTCCGGTCGCCCGGCGCAACCGACGAGCGCCGTCGCCAGGAGCAGGAGGACGAGGCGCTTCAGAGACGAATGCCGAGGAGAGAGAACACGATGGACAAGATGACCATCTGCACCAGCCACCCGATGAAGACCACGAGCGCCGCGCGCCCCGTGCTCTGGTAGTCCATCGCCTGGCGGATCGCAATCACGGCGCCGATCAGCATCCAGATCGCGGTGCCCACGAATACGAGTCCGCGCAGGAACGGAATGACGCCGAGCACGCGCAGGATCCCGGGCGCGGTGGCGAAGCCGATCGTGCGCAGCACCTCGCCGTAGTTCGAACGCGTCTGCGGCTCCGCGAGCATGCGGGTGCCGATCCAGAAGGTGAGGTACGCCCAGACGTACCACAAGAGGAGCGAGGCGATGGCGCCACCGAGCAGCCCCGCGAGGCCGGCCCCGGCGCCGATTCCCGCCGCCACGCTCGACAGCACGACCACGCCGAATGCCTGCGGGGTGGCCGTGACGTCGGCCTCGATCTCCTCGTACGTGGGCGCGTGGAGCTTCGAGGCCCCGAGCATCCGCTCCGTCATGCTCGCCACGGCGCCTATTGTCGTGGCAATCATGCCGTTTGTCACCGGCTCTGTGCGCCGCGGCGCCCGTCGTCTGTCGCGACCTCTCTGCACCGCGCGCCTTGCCGTGTAGCATGGCGGAATGGCTCGAGTCGGGCGCACCTCTCGCTGGTGGTGGTGGAGTCTCGCAACGCTGCTGGTGGTGCTCGTCGCCGTCGTCCTCGGGTCATGGATAGCGTTCGAGAAGCTGGCGCCCGCGCTGTCGCGTGACCGCATCGAAACCGCGCTCGCGGAGGCGCTGCACCGTCCCGTGCGTGTGGAGCGCGTGGACCTCCAGCCCTGGCTCGCGCGCGTCAGCATCGCCGGCGTCACGGTGGCGGCGGGTGCCACGTGGGAGGTCGGCACCGCGGCCACGATCGGGCGCGTCACCGTCTCCGTCGGGCTGAGCAGCCTGTGGCGGCGGCAGGTCGTGCTGTCGCCGATCCGGTTCGAGAACGTCGAGGTTCGGTACACGGCGGCGCCGACGGCGGAGCCGTTCGTCTTCCCGGACCGCATTCCGGACCGCGTGCAGCTCGGGCCCGTCACGGCGCTGATCGGCACCGTGGAGCTCGCGCGCGCGCGCGTCCGCTACGACGATCCGCGCACGGGGCGCGCGCTCGAGCTCGAGGACCTTCGCGCCCGCGCCGCTCCCGCCGAGGGCGGTCTGGACGCCACGGTCGACGCCGCCACCGTCCGCGTCACCGCGCCCGAGCTACGGGACGCGTTCGAGACGGTGTCCGGAGCCGCGCGCCTCCGCGGGGATCGCTTGACGCTGGAGCGCTTCGCCCTCCGCTGGCGCGGCGAGGCGATCAGCATCACCGGCGACGTGCGGGACCTGGCCGCCGCGCCCACCCTGGCCCTCACCGCGCGCGGCGCCGTGCCGCTTGCCGCCGTCTCAGACCTGAGCGGGAGTGGAATCGCGATCACGGGCGTGGCCGCATTCGACGCCAGCGTGAACGGACCCCTGGCGAATCCGACCGTGTCCGCGCGCGTGACCGCGCCCGAGATCGCGGCCGCCGGTGCGACGGCGCGGAAGGTGAGCGCGCGTCTCGGCTGGAGCGACGGTGTCGCCACCGTCTCCGATGCCGCCTTCGAGGTCTTCGGTGGCTCCGTGCGTGGCGAAGGCGCGATGACGCCGGCGCGGCACGACGCCCGGGTCACCCTGACCGTGAACGGCGTTCAGCTCGCGCAGGTCGAGCCCGTGCTCGGACGTCCGCTCGGGATGCGCGGACGCGTGAACGGCTCCGGAGAGTGGCGAGGCGACGTGCGGCGTCCGATCGAGGGCGAGGGGCGATTCCACCTCGACGCCGCCGAGCTCACGTTGCCAGCGCCGCTTGCCACGCTCGGCGCCGGTGTGGCCGCCGCCGACGTGCGCCTGTCCGGCGGCGGGGCCGAGATTCTCGTCGCCAACGCGCGTTGGCCGGGGGCGACCGTGACCGACGTCGCCGGGCGTGTGAAGCCGGCGGGCCCGGAAGGATTGCGGGCGACGCTCACCGCCGATGCCCGCAAGCTCGCGGCGGCGTTCGGCCGCGACCGTGTTTCCGGAGAGGCCACCGTGACCGCCACCCTCGGCGGCCGCTGGAGCGATCTCGCCATCACCGGCCGCGCTCGCGCGGCCGCCCTGTCCGTGGATGCTATCGCGCTCAGCGCGATCGAAGTCCCCTTCGACGTGAAGGGCGAGACGGCGCGATTCACGAACGCGACGGCTACCCTCGGCCAGACGCGCGTCGATGCCACCGGCACGCTCGCCCTCACGGGCACGGGTGGCTTCGACATGGCGGCCGTGCGCGAGCGCCTGCGCTTCCAGGCCGACGTCCGGACCGCGTCGGCGCGACTCGAGGACCTCGACGCCTGGATGCCCGCCGACTGGCGCGGCAGCGGCCGCTTTTCCGTCACCGCGCACGTCGAAGGCACGCTCGCCGCGTGGCGCGGAACGGGAACGGTCACGGCGCCGACGCTCACGCTGCGCGGCGAGCCCATCGAGGATCTGGCCGCGCGCTTCGAGGTCGGCGCCGATGGGCTCGACGTGAGCGGCTTGCGCGGGCGCGTGCGCGGAGTTCCCGTGGACGCGACGGGCGCGTGGCGGTGGGACGGAAGCGGGCGCGTGCGCGCGGACGTGGGGCCGGCGTCGCTCACGGTGATCCCGGGTGTCCCCGCTGCCGCCGAACTCCAGGGGATGGCGCGCGCGCACGCCGACCTCGTGCGCCGCGGCGGACAGTGGTCGGGCGCGGTCACGGCGACCGGCGATCGCGTGAGCGTGGGCGGATTCCCGCTCGGGCGCGGGGCGCTCGACGCGCGCGTGCGCGACGACGTGGTGTCGGCCACGCTCGGCTTTCCCGCAGCACGGATCACGGCGACGGCGACGGGGCCGGTGACACCGGGCCACGAGATCGGCGTGCGCCTCACGTTTGCCGATCTCGATCCGTCACCGCTGCTGCGCCGGGTGACGTTGCCGAGTGGTGTGACGGTGACAAGCGCGCGGCTGACCGGCGTCGCCGACGCCACCGTTCCCGTCTCGTCGCCGGCGGCCGCGCGCGGCACGCTCGCCCTCGACGGCGTGCGTCTGGTCGTGAACGGCGAGACGTGGCGGAACCGCGGGCCCGTCCGTCTCGAGCGCCGGGCCGGGTCCACACGCATCGTGCAACTCGACCTCGCCGGCGACGCGAGCGTCGTCACCGCGGGCGGCGCGATCGATGATGACGGACGTCTCGATCTCGGCGTGCAGGGCCGCCTCCCGCTCGCGATGGCCGCCACGCTGCGCCCGGAGATCAACGCCGCGCAGGGTTTCCTCGAAGTGAACGGAACCGTGAAGGGCACCACGCAGGCGCCCGAGGTGACCGCGAGCGGCAGCGTCGCGGACGGACGCGTCGTGCTGCGCGATCTCCCGGAGCAGCCGCTCACCGGCGTGCGCGCGCGCTTCGCGGTCACGGCCGAGCGGCTGCGCGTCCTCGACGCCGCCGCCACCGTCGCCGGCGGCGACGTCCGCGCCAGCGGCGACGTCGTGTTCACGCAACCGGCGTCGCGACTCGACGTGAAGCTCGCCGGCCGCGTTCCGCTCGCGCTCCTCCCCGCTCTTCGTCC
>Ga0114129_10000814_pt1 | contig 40163 bp, 43 predicted proteins | sample RhiMetdeltSRZDD1_FD_80071 | JGI IMG/M metagenome (GOLD analysis project Ga0114129, IMG submission 80071) | Populus rhizosphere microbial communities from Tennessee, USA - Rhizosphere MetaG P. deltoides SRZDD1 (version 2) (version 2) | ecosystem: Host-associated > Plants > Roots > Rhizosphere >...
AGCTCGCCACCGCGACCGATGGCGATCGACTCGCCGCCGTCACCGCGCCAGTGTGCGAGGTCATCCGCGCGATCGTAGCCCAGGACCTCGGCGGTCAGCTTTTCGGCGAAGCCGGAATCGCACGGGAGCTGGCGCTCGCTCTGGCCGAGCGCCGCGCGCGCCTCGAGGCGCGCGACCGCGGCGGCATCGCCATCCAGGCGGTAGATGGGCCAGCGTGGCGCCATGCCGGCCATGACGTAGCGCGCCTGGGCGCGCGGATCGAGCGTGGCCCAGGTGCAGCGAATCTGCGCACCGCGCGCCTCGCCGTAGGCGAGCGCTCGCTCGAGCAGCGCGCGTCCGACGCCGCGCCCCTGGTTGCCGGGGAGCACGAAGAACATCGACAGGTACCAGACCCGGCCCCGGACGAGGGCCGAGACCATGCCGTGGATCTGTCCTTCTTCGACGGCGCAGAAGTAGCCGTCCGGATCGCTCGCGAGTGCGGCCCGCGCATCACTCGCCACCGGCGCGTCCGGCGGCCTCGCCGCCGGACGGCCTCGGCGCACCATGAGATCGTTGCTCGCGGCGACGTGGACCCGCCAGACCTCCTCGAGATCCTCGGGACGGACCTTGCGGACGTCGGGTGCACTCACTGCGATCTTTTCCTCAAAGCGGATTTGGACCGACGATTTCCCAGCGATAGCGCTCCCGGAGCTCCTTGCGTTCCGCGTCGGTCATCGGGCCGGGACGATTCCGCAGCTCCTCGACGTAGCCGCCGGCGCTCGCGGGCGTGTAGAGAAACAGGACTCGGCCGGTTCCGCCGCCGCTGTTCTTCCACGCGTGCGGAACGTTGCGCGGCAAGAACGCGCAGGTTCCCGGGCCGCCGACCGTCACTTCATCACCGATCTTGAAGGTGATCTCACCCTCGAGCACCCAGGCGACCTCGTCGCTGTCACGGTGGAGATGAAAGAGGCTCTTGGTGCCGGCCGGCACCGTCTCCTCGAACATCATGATGCTCTCGTTAGTCTCCTGGCCGACCAGCTTCAGGGCCGCGAAGCGGCCGGGCGCTCCCATGTCGAGATGCGTTCCGCCTCCGGCCGGTACGACCACGCCTCGTGTTGCGCTCATCATGATCTCCTTTCCCCCGGCGCCTGGGCCTCGCGCAGCCGCTGGTGGACGAAGCGCCAGCGGTGGCCCTCGAGGTCGAGCGCCTCGTACGCGTGTGCGTCCGAGCCATGGCCGCGCGGCTCTCGGGCGATTCGCGCACCCGCGGCGAGTGCGCGCTGGTAGTGCGCCTCGACGTCGGTGACGGCCACGCTGATGTACTGGCTCTCGACGCTCCCGCTCTTCGGGCTGATCGCGCCGTGAGCACCCTGCGTTCCGATCCCGATCACCCCGTCGCCGAACTCGACGAGCGCGTGGTGGACCACGCCGTCGGCGCCTTCGAGCCGCGAGGCCGGAATCTCGCGGAACCCGAACGCGCGCTGCAGGAACGAGAGCGCCGCCCCCACGTTCTCGTAGGGAAGCTGAGGAATGATCGTCGGTCGGCGTCTGGGCTCGGCCGCCTGCCGGATTGCCGTCATGAGCGCTTCCTTTCCCCGGTCGAGCACCGCCGGCTCGAACGCGGCCTCGCGCCGCAGCTTCCTCGCCAGGTCGACCGGCTTCATCGTGATCTCTTCCTCTCTTTCCCTTTGGACTCGGTCAGTTCGCGCAGGCGCGCGCGGGCACGGTTGAGCCGCGAGCGTACCGTGCCGATCGGCAGCTCGAGCGCCTCGGCCACGCTCTGGTACGAAAGGTCCTCCCATGCGAAGAGCAGGAGCGCCTCGCGTTCGCTGCCTGGCAGCGTCTCGATGGCATCGGCGACACGGCCGAAGAGCAGGCGGGCATCGAGCGCCGCGGCGGTCGCGCGCCGGTCCACGGGCCCGTCCGCCGCCGCGATCCGGGCGCTCGCACGCAGTCGTCGCCCCTCGGCCCGCCGATGCTTCAGCAGTAGATTCGAGCCGATTCCGTACAGCCACGGGAGCGCGCTTTCGCGCGACGCGTCGAAGCTCTTGCGCCGCTCGAACGCGATTCTGAACAGCTCCCCGATCAATGCCTCGCCGACCTGCGCCCCCACCCGGCGGCCCAGGAAACGGAGCACGGTGCCGGCGTGCCGATCGTAGATCAGCCCGAAGGCCTCGGGCTCGTCCAGCGAGCGGCCGATCACCTCGGCATCCGAGGGAGCGCTCATCGCCTCTTCTTTCCCGATCGCGGCTTCGGGTTCGCGGGCCAGCGACACGATCTTTAACACGGCGGCCGGGGTCCGTCAGGGGCAAGCGAGCCACGCAGCCGCCTGGATCACCCTCCACGTGTGCGTCGGCCGATCCGGGTGTTAGATTGCGGCAATGATCACGGGCCCTATCATCGCCGAGATCGCCGCGCTGGTCGGGGACCCCGCCAGGGCCACGATCGTCTCGGCCCTGCTGGACGGCCGGACCATGACCGCGAGCGAGCTGGCCTCCGCGGCGCGGATCACGCCGCAGACCGCCAGCACGCATCTGGCCAAGTTGACCGAGGCGGGTTTGCTCGCCATGGCGCGTGAGGGCCGGCATCGTCATTACCGGCTTGCCTCGCCGACCGTGACCGACATGATCGACGGGATCGTCGCGGTCGCGCTTCAGAAGCGACCGCGATACCGTCCCCTGTCGCGGCAGGCCCGCGCGCTCAGCACGGCCCGAATTTGCTTCGGCCACCTGGCCGGCCGCCTGAGCGTCGATCTCACCGAGGCGTTCATCGCGCGCGAACACATCGTGCTCGACGACGGTGAGGCCGCCGAGATCACGACCGGCGGCGCCCGGTTTTTCGCCCGGTTCGGAATCGAGCTTCCCACCTTGCGGGCCACCCGGCGCCACTTCTGCCGGCTCTGCCTCGATTGGACCGAGCGACGCCCGCACATCGCGGGCGCCGTCGGCGCGGCGATCACCAATCGCTACTTCGATCTGGGCTGGTTGCAGCGGATGGAAAGGAGCCAGGCCGTCAGCGTTACCCCGGTTGGACGGCGGGGCTTCGCGCAGACCTTCGGAATCGACGTGTCCGAGCCGGGCGACCACAAGAAACGCCAGGCCTGAACGCTTCGATCGCCGTCGAAGTGACCGTGGCCGCGTCGGAGCGGTTCGGATGTACGATCGCAGCCGTGAACATCGCCGAGAGCCGAACGTCGAGGAGAAGACCATGCTCGAGGGGATAACCCGCATTCCGCCGGTCGAGGTCGACAAGCTTCCGGACGATCTGCGCGACACACTCGCGGAACAGACGAAGCTCCGGGGCGCGCCGCTCTATCCGTACCTGTTCTACGCGCGCAACCCGGCGTACTTCCGCGCCGCGACGGCGATGTGGGCGGCCCTCCAGCAGGAGACGAAACGCGTGCCCGCAGCGCTCAGGGCGCTGCTCAACCGTCGCGTCGCCGCGTGGAACGGCTGCGAGTTCTGACAGGACGCCAATGCTGCCGTCGGCAGCCGGAACGGCGTCTCGAACGAGAAGCTCGAGACGCTCCTCGGCGACTACGCGGCGAGCCCGCTCTTCACCGACGCGGAGAAGGTGGCGCTCGAGTACGCCGACGCGATCACGGATACGCGTCGCGACGTCGACGATGCGCTGTTCGCGCGCCTGCGCCGGCACTACGACGACGACACCATCGCGGAGCTGACGATGATCATCGCGTGGGAGAACGCCTCCTCGCGCTTCAACCGCGCGTTCCGCATTCCATCGCAAGGATTCTGGAAGCCGTGACCGATGGCCGACTTCGGAGGATTCCGCCCCGCCGCGTTCCAGTTCCTCCGAGATCTGAAGCGGCACAACGCCAAGGCCTGGTTCGAAGCCAACCGTGACGTCTACGAGCAGGAGCTGCGGGAGCCGATGCGCCGGCTCGTCGAGGCGCTCGACGCCAGACTGAGCTCGATCGCGCCCGAGATCGTCGGCGACCCCAAGCGTTCGATGTTCCGGATCCACCGCGACGTGCGCTTCTCCAGGAACAAATCTCCGTACAAGACCAACGCCGGCGCCTGGCTCTATCACCGCGATGCCGGGCGCAAGGTGGGCACCGTGGGCGAGGGCGGGGGCGCCGGGTTCTACTTTCACATCGAGCCCACCACCTGCTTCATGGCCGGGGGCATCTGGATGCCGGCTCGGCCCGCGCTCCTGCGGATCCGCGAGGCGATCGCCGTCCAGCCCAGGGCTCTGCCGCGGCTCACGCGGGCACCGGCATTCCAGCGCCGATTCGACGGGCTTCGCGAGGAGCCGAAGCTTCGCCGGGTTCCGCGCGATTTCCCGCGCGATCACCCCGCGGCCGAGTGGCTGAAGCTGCAGTCGTTCACGGCCACGGCGTCGATCGCGCCGAGCGTGGTGACGAGCCCTCGCCTGGTCGATCGCCTCTGCCGCGATTTCGAGGCGCTCGTGCCGCTGGTGCGCTGGCTCAACCGCGCGCTCGGCTATCAGCCGGTGACGATGCGGTCCTGAAGGCGCGCCCTGCGCTATGCCGCACTATACTCAGCGTCCATGGACGCTCGCCGGTGCGGCGTGGGCCGCCGCCGAACTCGTCGTCGGACGCGCGTGAGATGAAACGGGTCGGCCTCATCGGATGCGGCGCGATCGGGCGGCCCGTCGCGCGCACGCTGCTGGCCGGGAAGGCCGGCGCGCATTCGCTCTCGGCGTTGCTCGCTCGCACCGCTCGCGACCTCGATGGGTTCCCGGTGACCGACACCGTCGATGCATTCCTCGCCGGTGGCCATGACCTGATCATCGAGGCGGGTGGCCCCGAGGCGTTCCGCGCGCTCGTGCCGGCGGCGCTCGAGCGCTGCGAAGTGTGGGCAGTGAGCCCGATCCCGCTGGTCGACCCGGTTCTCGAGCGCGGCATCCGTCGCATCTGCGCGTCGACCGGCCACGCGCTCCGCATCGTGCCCGGCGCATTTGCGGCATTCGACGGCATCGCGACCGCCATGGCCGGAGGCCTGGAGCGCCTGGACGTCTTCATCGATCTGGGCGCCGGCGAGGCATCCGAGCCCGAGGTGCTGTTCGAAGGAACCGCGCGGGAAGTTGGCCTGCGATTTCCCGAGGGCGTCAACGTCGTGATCGCCGCGGCCCTGGCCGGCCCGGGGCTCGACGCCACGACGGTCCGCGTCATGCGTCCCCCGCGCGGGAGCGTCGGACGCACGATGGGCTTCACGGTGCGCTCACGAGCCGGCGTCTTCGAGCTGATGTCGAGGCCGCGCGTCGTGCGCGCGGAGGACGTCCATACGGTCGCGGCGAGCCTGATCGCGATGCTGCGCCGGGAGACGAAGGGGATCGTCATCGGCTGAAGGCGGTTTCCTGGCGCGACCGGCGCAGACGCGCCCGAGCGCGACACCGAGCCGAGTTTCAGAACGTCCGCATGATCAGCGCGGCGCCGGTCAGGAACAGCGCCGCGCCGATCATGCGGCTCATCGTCGCGGGGGCCACGCTGACGTGGGCTCGATTGCCCACCCACAGCCCGGCAAACGCCACGGGAAGTAGAAGCGCCACCGCGATCCAGAGCGCCCGGGACAGCAGAAGCCCGGCGAGCGCGAAGGCCACCACGCGCAATCCGACGTTCACGATGACCATCTGGGAGATCGTCGCGCGCTGCGCGGCCGAATCCGGAACGCGACCGGCGATGTACATCACGTAGGGCGGACCGCCCATGCCGAAGAGCGCTCCCACGATGCCGCCGAGCACGCCGGCGGGCGCCGCCCAGCGTCGACTCAACGGTCGCGTCGGACCGCGCCGTAGCATCACGTAGAGCGCGTACAGGCACACGAACACGCCGAGCGCCAGCAAGGTCGCGTTGCGCGGAAGCTTGACGAGCAGCGTCACGCCCAGGGTGAGGCCGACGAGCGTAAACGGCAGGAGCGTCAAGAGCTCTCGCGTATCCGCCCGCTTGCGCGTGTGAAACCCGAGCGCCAGTCCCGAGCTGAGATCGAGCAGCGCGGCCAGTGAGAGCACGAACGTGAGCGGAAGGACGTGAGCGAGAATCGGGATCGTGATCGGCGAGGCGCCGAAACCCGTGGCGCCGAATATCGTGTACCCGACGAAGATCACGAGCACCACGATCGCGAGTGTCTCGGGCTGGATGGGGGACGCCGGCGCTATTGGGTCGCGATCCAGTCGGCAATGCGACGCTTGATCTGATCGCGTACGCGCCGGAAAACGTCGAGACGCTGATCGTCGCCCCCGCTGGCCTGTGAGGGATCCTCGAAGCTCCAGTGCAGTCGGCTGGACTTCTTCGGGAACACCGGGCACGCCTCGTTGGCCGCGTCGCAAACCGTGATCACGTAGTCCCAGGGCTGCCCGACGAACCCATCGACGATCTTCGAGGTGTGGCCGCCGAGATCGACGCCGACCTCGGCCATGGCGCGTATCGCGAGCGGATGAACCCGCGTCGCTTGCGAGCCGGCGCTGGCGACCTCGAACCGGTCTCCCGCCAGCGAGCGCAGAAATCCCTCGGCCATCTGGCTCCGGGCCGAATTGTGCGTGCACAGGAACAAAACGCGCTGCTTGTTCACCTGGCCCCCTGCGTGTAGTGTGCGGGCTCGAAGCGCCAACGCAAGTCATTTGACGGGAGACGTAACGGAAATGCAACGGACCATCGCTCGGCGGATGACGGCTGAAGGCGCCGGCACCTGTCTTCTGCTGGCCGCCGTCGTCGGTTCGGGGATCATGGGCGAGCGGCTGGCCGGCGGAAACGTCGCGATCGCCCTGCTCGCCAACACGCTCGCGACCGGCGCGGCGCTCGTGGCGTTGATTCTCACGTTCGGGCCCATCTCGGGCGCCCATTTCAATCCGGCGGTGACCCTGGCCGATGCCTGGCAGGGCGGGCTTGCGTGGGACGAGGTGCCGCTCTACCTCGCCGCGCAGGTGATCGGCGCGTTCGCGGGTGTCGCGGCGGCGCATCTGATGTTCGAGCTTCCTCTGTTCTTCGCATCCCGACACGTCCGGGCCGGCGGCGCACAGGCGTTCAGCGAGTTCGTGGCGACCTTCGGGCTGCTCGCCGTGATCTGGGGCTGCGCGCGTCTGCGCTCATCCGCGGTGCCGTTCGCGGTGGCCTCATACATCACGGCCGCGTACTGGTTCACGGCGTCGACCTCGTTCGCCAACCCGGCCGTGACCCTGGCCCGGGCCGCGACGGACACGTTCGCCGGGATCAGGCCCGCCGACGCGCCCGTGTTCATCATCGCGCAGCTCCTCGGCGCCGCCGCCGCGACCGGACTCTTTCGATGGCTCGTGCCCACCTTGCCCGAGGTGGCGCCGACGGTCGTCGTCCCGCATTCGGAGCGGGCGCCCTCCGACTCGCCCCGCACGGTCTGACGCACCGCTTGACAACGATTCGATAGTTTCATACTCTTCGAAATATGAAGACGATAGCTCGCCTGCCGCTGGCGCAGTTGTCGGCCGACGAGACGCACGTCGAGGCGTTCAAGGCGCTCGCGCACCTGAGCCGGCTCCAGATTTTCTTCCTGCTAGTGAAGGCCGGGCGGGAGATGTCGGTGGGCGAGGTCCAGGAGATCGTCGAGATCCCGGGGCCGACCTTGTCGCATCACCTCGACATCCTGCGACGTGCCGGCCTGGTCGAGAGCCGCAAGGAAGAGCGGTACATCTACTATTCGGTGCAGCGGGAGCGGGTCACCGCGCTGGTGCGGCTGCTCACCGCGTGCTGTTAGGAGGAGCCATGAGCGCGAAGGTCCATCTCCACCTGCACGTATCGGATCTGGCCAAGAGCCGCGACTTCTACGAGAAGTTCCTGGGTGGCGACCCGGTGAAGGTGAAGCACGGCTACGTCAAGTTCCTGCCCGAATGGGCGCCGGTCAATCTCGCGCTGTCGACGGGCGGTGCTGGCGGGGCGGGCACCATCGACCACGTCGGGGTCCAGGTCGATTCGGTCGAGACCGTGATGTCGGAGCTGGCCCGCGTCAAGGCGGCCGGCATCTCGGTGAGGGAAGAGATGGGCGTCAACTGCTGCCACGCCAACCAGGACAAGTTCTGGGTGAAAGACCCCGACGGCGTCGAGTGGGAGGTCTATCACCTCAACTACGACCTCGAGGGCGATCAAGACGTCGTGGCGGCGCGGCCGAGCCTGGCCGTCGTCGGCACGAGCGCGTGCTGCGGCGGGACCACCGGCTGCGCGCCATGAACGACGACGGTGTTCGGGAGCTCGTGAAGCAGAAGTATGGGCAGGCGGCGCTGCGCGTGGTGAGTGGCGAGACGACGTGCTGTGGCAGCACGAGCTCGCCGAGCGCCTGCGACCCAGTGACCTCGAACCTCTACGCGACGGCCGAGACGGCGGATCTGCCATCCGAGGCCGTGGCGGCCTCCCTGGGTTGCGGCAATCCGACCGCGCTGGCGCAACTGAAGCCGGGCGAGACGGTGCTCGATCTCGGGTCGGGCGGGGGTATCGACGTTCTGCTCTCCGCGCGCCGGGTCGGCGCGACCGGCAAAGCCTACGGGCTCGACATGACGGACGAGATGCTGGCGCTGGCCCGAGAGAACCAGCGAAAGGCCGGCCTGACGAACGTCGAGTTCCTGAAGGGCGAGATCGAGCACATCCCGCTCCCGCCTGATTCCGTCGACGTCATCATCTCGAACTGCGTCATCAACTTGTCCGCCGACAAGGACGCGGTGCTGGCCGAGGCCTTTCGTGTCCTGAAGCCGGGCGGGCGGTTCGCGGTCTCCGACGTGGTCGTGCGCGGCGAGGTGCCCGCCGAGATCCGCCGCAGCGTCGAGCTGTGGATCGGATGCGTGGCCGGCGCGCTCGAGGAGTCGGAGTATCGCGCCAAGCTCGCGAAGGCCGGGTTCGCCGATGTCGACGTGGAGCCGACGCGAATCTACACGGCCGAGCGCGCGCGCGATGCTCTCGCCGGAGCCGGACTCGATGCCGAGGCCATCGCCTTGATCGACGGCAAATTCATCAGCGCATTCGTGAGGGCGCGCAAGCCGCGACCGTGACGAGTCTCGTGTCGTGAGCGCTGCACCGCGGGCGGCCACCTCCCGGCGTACCCGCCTGAGCGACCCCATGATGATCGCGGTTGTCGCCCTGGGCATCACGCAGATCACCGCCTGGGGAACGAGCTACTACTGCCTCGGCGTCCTCGCGGGCCCGATCGGCCGAGACACCAGCTGGAGCCGCGGCTTCGTCTTCCTCGGGTTCACCGTGGCGCTGCTCGCGATGGGCGTCGTCTCCAATGCGGTCGGTCGCGCGATCGACCGGCACGGCGGGCGCGCCGTGATGACACTCGGCACCGTGCTCGTCTCGATCGGTCTCTTCGCGCTCTCCCAGGCGCGCACCGAAGCGACCTACCTGATCGTCTGGGCATTCCTGGGCGTCGGCATGCGACTGTGCCTGTACGACGCGGCATTCGCCGCGCTGGTGCAGGTCGCGCCGTCGCGCGGGCGGCAGGCGATTTCGTATCTGACCCTGTTCGGGGCGTTCGCCTCGTCGGTCTTCTGGGTGATCGGCCACGCGCTCGAAGAGCATCTGGGCTGGCGGCAGACGCTGGTCGTGTTCGCGCTCGTCAACCTGGCGATCTGCTTACCACTGCACTGGTTTGGTCTGGCGCGCCGTGAATCGGACGGAGGCGGTATGCCAGCCGGCGGCCCCGCCGTGTCGCCTGATGGGCCCCCGCTGGAGGGCGTGACCCGGTCGATCGCCATCGCGCTGTTCGCGCTGATCATGTCGCTCAACGGGTTCGTGTTCGGCGTGATCTCGGTGCAGCTCGTCTCGGTGCTGGAGGCGGCGGGCCTGGCGACGGCGGCCGCGGTCTGGGTGGCTTCTCTGAAGGGCGTGGCGCAGTTCGGCGGGCGCGTCGTCGAGATCGTCTTCGCGCGAAACTTGCGCGCGATCACGGTCGGTCGCCTCGCGATCGGCATCCTGCCCCCGGCGCTGGCCTTGCTGCTAGCGGGCACCGGCCACCTGGCGCTGGTCGTCGCGTTCACCTTGATCATGGGCGCTTCGCAGGGCGTGATCACGATCGTTCGCGGCGCAGTTCCGCTCGCGCTGTTCGGCGCCAAGGGCTACGGCAGCGTGCTCGGTGTCATCGCCACACCGGTGCTGGTCGTGAACGCCGCGTCGCCGACGGTCTTTGCCTGGATCGTCGACCGATGGGGCTGGGGACCGGGTCGCGTCTCGCTCCTGGTCGCGTGCTCGGCGGCATGGCTCGCGATGGAGCTGATGTCCCGCTGGTACGAGCGCCAGCGAGCGGCCGCGGCACCGGTCGATGGGCATGCGGCTCCCGCTCAGGCCGCTCGCGTCCCCTAGCTCGCTCGCCCTCATGCCGCGGGCCGACTCGTTCGACCGCCGGGGGAGCCAGCGATGAGCGCGCTCTCGACGCGACTGGCCACGGCGGACGACGCGGCCGCGATCGCCGCGATCTACAACGAAGGGATCGCCGACCGGATCGCCACGTTCGAGACCGAGCCGCGCACTTCGGAGCAGATCGCGAAACAGCTCCTCGACAAGGGCCATCGATTTCCCACGCTCGTCGCCGAGCACGCCGGCCGCGTCGTCGCCTGGGCGGGCGCCGGCGCCTATCGCACTCGTCCGGCGTATGCGGGCGTCGCCGAGCACTCCGTGTACGTGGCCCGGTCGGCGCGTGGCAAGGGAGCGGGACGCGTCGTGCTGGACGCGCTCTGCCGCGCGTACGCCGAGCGCGGCTTCTGGAAGATCGTGTCCCGCATCTTTCCCGAGAACACCGCGAGCCTGGCGCTGCACGAGCGGTGCGGGTTCCGGGTCGTCGGTGTCTACAAGCGTCACGGCAAGCTCGAGGGCGAGTGGCGGGACTGCGTGATCGTCGAGCGACTCCTGGACGAAGCGACGCAGACGGGGACGCGATGACCTTGTCCCGCGGCATCGTCGCGATGTGCGCGGCGCAGGCCTGCGCGCAGATCGGCGCGTTCAGCGTCGCCGCGGTTCTACCGACCTTGATCTCGGTCTGGGCCCTCACCAACACCGAGGCCGGCTGGATCAGCGGCATCTACTACGCGGCCTACACGCTGGCCGTACCGCTGCTCTCGTCGCTCACGGATCGTGTCGATCCCAAGCGCATCTATCTCGGCTCCGTCGCCTTGACCGCCGTCGCCTTCGCCGGATTCGCGTGGAGTGCGTCCGGCTTCTGGTCGGCCCTCGGGTTCCGGGCGCTGATGGGCGCCGGCTGGGCCGGCAGCTACATGCCGGGTCTCAAGGCGCTGAGCGATCTGGCGGAGGGCCGGCAACAGTCCAGAGCCGTCGCGGCGCACGCGGCGGCCGTCGGCGTGAGCGGCGCGCTCTCGTTCGGGGTTGCCGGCGCCGTCAACGCCTGGCTTGGCTGGCACTGGGCGCTGGTCCCGGGGGCGCTGGGCGCGACGCTCGCGTTCGTGCTGGTCGCCATCGGCCTGCCGTCACGACCCGTGAGTGCCCCCGCCGGCCCGCAGCGCGCCTTGCTCGACTTTCGCCCGATTCTCCGGAATCGATCCGCGCTGGCGTACTCGATCGCGTACTGCGTGCACACGTGGGAGATGTCCGCGCTCCGCGGCTGGGTCGTCACGTTTCTCACCTTCGTCGCGGCGCAGCAGCAGACTTCGGTGTGGACGCCGCTCGCGCCCGCGACCGTCGCGAGCATCATGGGCCTACTCGGCGTCTGGGCCAGTGTGTGGGGAAACGAGCTGTCGATTCGATTCGGCCGCCGGCGTTTCATCCTCGGGACGATGCTCACCTCAGCCGGATTCGCGGCGGTGATCGGCTTCGGTGCGGCGCTGCCGTATGCGGCGGCGGCCGCTCTGGTCCTGATGTACGCGATGCTGATCTGGTCGGATTCGTCGTCGCTGACCGCGGGGAGCGCCGGCAGCGCGGAGCCGGGTCGGCGTGGCGCTACCCTTGCCGTTCATTCGACCTTGGGCTACGCCGGCGGCTTCCTCGGCCCGCTGGCACTCGGCGCGACGCTCGATCTTCTCGGCGGTGCCAGCGTGCTGGGATGGGGTGTCGCGTTCGGCCATGTCACGGTCGCCCTGCTTCTCGGCGCGCTCGTCTTCGTGTGGCTGCGCCCGGCCGATCTTGCCGGCGATCGCCCCGCTGCCGTTCGCGCGTCTGTGGTCCAGAGCTAAGCGAACGCGATCCTGCTGTTCGAGCGCGGCCCGCGCGCGGTGGCAGCGCAAACCGGACGGTGAGATTCACCGAGTACGGACTACCAGGAGCGCGTCGCCGCGCTCAGTGACCGAACGTGGGCGTGCCGAGCCAGCCCGTCTTCGAGACGTCGAGCATGACGCCGTCCGGTCCGGTCCACTTCACTTCGACATTGCCCTGGGTGCTGGACCCGACGCCGAGCGCCTGCTCGACATCGTGACGGCGGCGCGATCCGGCGGCGGTGAGCCGGTCGGCGATCGCCTCGAGGCTCTCGACCTGAAACCCGATGTGGTGGATGCCCGAGAAATTCTTGCCGCGCTCGCTACCGGCCGCCGCATCGTTCTTGAAGTTGAGGATGGCGAGGTTGATGTCGCCGTCGGTCAGGAAGACGCCCCGCGTGCCGGGATCGTTCACCTTGCCGACCTCCTTCATGCCGAACGTCTCGATGTAGAACTTCGCGGTCTTCTCGACGTCCTGGGTCGACAACGCGATGTGCTTGATCTTCGGCATCGATATCCTCCCGCGGGGTGTGCGGCGGCGGCGCCGCACGCCATCCCCGGCAGGATCAGGATCGCGCCCTCACGGTTTCCCAGTCAAGTGAGGACGGCGGCGCCGTCAGCGACGAGCCCGGCGCCGCGTGCGGGTCCGAGCCGCCTTCCGGGCGGCCTGGCCGGCGATGCCCGTCCGCTTTCGCGTTGCCGCCGCCCGTTGCGCCGCGGCCTTCGGTGAACGATCCGTCCCGCGACGTTGCCGCGCCGAACGTTGGGCCTGCTGCGAGAGCGCCGCCTTCGACGCCGCACCGTGGCTCTCACGCCTCAGCGCCTTCGAGACGGCGCGCCCGCGTTTCCGCGACGGCGATCGCGGCGACCGCTTGCCTTGGCCGATCTCGTATGCGCGCTCGGCGTTTTCCCGGGTGCGCTCGGACGTGCGCCCCTTGCCCGGCGGCTTGAGCGGGACACCCGCGCGTCGGGCCTTCGACAGGCCGATGGCGATCGCCTGCTTGGTGGACCGCGCTCCATGCTTGCCCTCGCGGACGTGATGCATTTCCTCCCGGACGAACTCGCCAGCCGCCGTCGACGGCCGCTTGCCCTCCTGGAGATCTTCCTTCGCGCGCTCGATTGTCTTCGTTTCCGGCATGACTACCTCCTCGGCTCGTCGCCGTGTCGAGATCACCTCGTGCACGGCAAATGCCAGGCGGACGCAAGCCGAGAGCCGAGGAAGACTGCGGCCCGGTCGATGCGGCGTCGGCTGGACGGCCTGCGGTTCGATGCGCCGGCTTTGCTAGCGCTTGCGAGACGGGTACGTGCGAGACGCGCGGCCAATACGCGAGCAGTGGACGCGCGGGCGCGTGGACTTTTGACCCGACGCTCGTACATGGCTCGATCGTTTTTACACGCCTCGACCAACCGCCGTCTGCAGGAGCGCGAAGACCTTCGACGCGGTGAGCGGATAGGTGCAGACGGCGGCGGCGTCGACGCCGGCGCCGGACAGCGCATCGGCGACGGCGTTCGCGATCGTCGCGGGCGCGCCGATCGTGCCGCCCTCGGCCATGCCTTTCATCCCGCCCGGCGTGTGCGGCGAGGGCGTCTCGACGTGACCGATCGCGATCGGCGGCATCGTCTCCGCCGTCGGGATCGCGTAGTCCATGAAGGTGCGCGAGAGCAGCTGGCCCGCCTCGTCGTAGCGGAGCTCCTCGCACAGCGCGCCGCCCAGGCCCTGGGCGAGCCCGCCGTGGAGCTGGCCGTCCACCAGCATCGGGTTCAGCATCGTGCCGCAATCGTGGGCGACCCAGTAGCCGAGCACGCGGACCGCGCCGGTCTCACGCGAGATCTCGACCGCGGCGACGTGCACGCCGTAAGGAAACGTCCAGTTCTCGGGGTGGTAGGTGAACCGCGCCTCGAGCTCCGGCTCGATCCCGTCGGGCAGGTTCTGGCCGCGGAGCGATTCCTGGGCGAGCGCCGCGAATGACAGGCCGCGTCCGGGCGCGCCGCGCACGCGACACTGACCGTCGACCACCTCCAGGTCGGCCTCGTCGACCTCGAGCAGGCGCGCCGCCACACGCACGAGCTTCTGCCGGAGCGCGCGCGTGGCCTGGAGCACCGCGGCGCCGCCGGTGACCGAGCCGCGGCTGTCCGCCGTGCCGTAGCACGAGTACGGCGTGCGCGCGGTGTCGCCGAGCACGACGCCGACGCGATCGTAGGGAAGGGACAGCACGTCGGCCGCGACCTGGGCGAGCGCCGAACGGATGCCCTGGCCGAGCTCGATGATGCCGGTCGCGACGGTCACCCGGCCCGACGGTTCGATGCGAACGGCCGCGCTCTCGTAGCCACCCTGCCGGTTGCCCATCGCCGCCATCAGCTTCGACGGCCCCATGCCCGTGACCTCGACGTAGTTCGCGACGCCGATGCCGACGAGCCGGCCTTCCGCTCGCGCGCGCGCCTGCATCGCGCGGAGCCCGCGGTAGTCGGCGATGCGCAGCGCCTCGTCGAGCGCGCGGGGGTAGTCGCCGCTGTCGTAGACGAGATTGGCGACGCTGCGGTAGGGAAAGGCCGCCGGCGGCACGTAATTGCGCCGGCGGATCTCGACGGGATCGATCCCGAGGCGCGCCGCCGCGATGTCCATCAATCGCTCCGTGACGAACGCCGCCTGCTGCATGCCGAACGCGCGGTACGCGCCGAACGGCACCTTGTTGGTGACAACGGCCTCCAGCCTGGCCTTGAAATGACGGACGGCGTAAACGTTCGGCAGCACGACGCCGCCCAGGAAGATCGGGCCGGCGCCCTTCGTGTGCAGATGAGCGCCGACGTCGCCCTGTACGTGCACCCGCAGCGCGAGCAGGGTCCCTTGCGCATCGAACGCTGCCCTTGCGTGCACGTGCTGCTCGCGCGCGTGCACGGTGGCGGCGAAGTGCTCGGTGCGCGTCTCCACCCACTTCACCGGCCGGCCTAGCCGCATCGCGGCGACCGGCACCAGCGCGTCCTCCGGGTAGTAATGAAGCTTGACGCCGAACCCGCCGCCGACGTCGGGGACGATGACGCGAATGCGCTCCTCGTCGAGGCGCAGCACGCCGGCGAGCACCGTGCGGAACAGGTGGGGCGCCTGGCTCGACGCCCACAGGGTCAGCTCGCCGGAGGCGCCGTCGAAGCGCGCACAGACCGCGCGGCCTTCCATCGGCGCCGCGGTCTGGCGCGGCATCGTGAACCGCGCTTCTACCACCGTCGGCGCGGTCGCGATCACGCCATCGGGGTCGCCGCCACCGATCTCTCGCGCGACGGCCACGTTGTCCGGCCACTCGTCGTAGAGCTTCGGCGCGCCGGGCGCGGTGGCTTGCGCGACGTCGGCGACGGCTGGCAGCGGATCGTAAATCACGTCGAAGGCATCGATGCCGTCCTGTGCCGCGTACGGAGTCTCGGCCACGACAGCGGCGAGCGGTTGCCCGACGTAGCGCACGCGATCGGCCGGCAGCACCGGAAAGTCTGTCTGGCGCTGACCCGGTGGATGCGCGAGCACCGGGAGCGGTCCGACGTCGCGAAGGTCGCCAGCCGTGAAGACCGCGACGACGCCGGGCACACGACGCGCGCGGTCGACGTCGACGCGACCGATTCGGGCATGAGCGTGAGGACTGCGCAGCAGCGCCATGTGCAGCATGCCGGGCAGGGCGAGATCCGTCACGTAAGCGCCGCGGCCCGCGACGAGTCGAGGATCCTCCTGCCGCAGGAGTCGCCGGCCGATCAGGCGCTCGCTCACGGGAGGATTATGGCAGAATCTCGACCACCATCGAGGTGAGCCACGGAGGATTTACCATGCGACGTCGCCGCTTCCTCAAAGGATTTGCCGCCACCGGAGCAGCGGCGGTTGCCGGACCGCTGATCATCACCGAGCGCACGATCGCGCAGACGCGAACGATCTACGTCAACACCTGGGGCGGCAGCTGGACGGCGGCGGAGGAAGCCGCGTTCTTCAAGCCATTCACCGATCAGACGGGCATCCGCGTGAAAACGGTCGCTCCGGTCTCGTACGCCAAGCTGAAAGCCCAGGTGCAGAGCGGCAGCTACGAGTGGGACATCACGGCGATCACCCAGGCCGATCTTCTCCGCGCCGAGCGCGAAGGTCTGGTGGAGCCCGTCGACTGGACGGTCGTGAAGAAGGACAAGCTGTTTCCGAATGCCGTGTACGCCAACGGCCTCGCGTATTGCGCGCTCGGCACGAACCTCGCCTACCGCAAGGACAAATACCCGCAGGGCGGACCCAAGAGCTGGGCCGACTTCTGGGACGTCAAGAAGTTTCCGGGCAATCGCTCGATGCTCAACAACGCGGTGCGTACCGTCCAGTTCGCTCTGGTCGCCGACGGCGTGCCGGTCGACAAGGTGTTTCCTCTCGACATCGACCGCGCCTTCCGGAAGCTCGACCAGATCAAGCCGCACATCAAGGTCTGGTGGACGCAGGGCAACCAGTCGCAGCAGCTCGTGCGCGACGGTGAGGTGGACATGATCGTGATGTGGAACGCGCGCGCCAGCGAGCTCCAGCAGCAGGGCTTGCCGGTCGAGCTGGTGTGGCCCGGCGCGACGATCACGACGACGATGTGGGGCGTGGCGAAGGGCGCGCCCAACCGGAAGCTCGCCTGGGAATTCCTCCAGTTCGCGGTCCAGCCCAAGCCGCAGGCCGACTTCGCGAACAAGCTCTACTACGGTCCGACGAACCCCGAGGCGTTCAAGTACATCTCGCCCGAGGTGTCGCGGCAGCTCCCGACCTACCCCGAGAACGCCAAGGTCGCGATCAAATCGGACACGGTCGCGGAGGCGGACCAGACCGCCAAGATCCAGGAGCGCTTCACGCAGTGGCTCGCGAGCTGAGCGCGGTCGCGGCGCCTCCCGCCGGCGCCGTGCGCGGCGCGAGCAGGAACGCGACCGCCTGGATCCTCCTCGCCCCGTCGTGCCTGGCCCTCGTGCTGCTGTTCGTGGTGCCGATCGTCTATGTGCTGGTGCTGAGCGTCACCGACCCCCGGCTGTCGCTCGCGCACTATCAGCGCATCTTCACGGTGCCGGTCTACACCCGGGTGATCGTGAACACGTTCGTGACCTCGCTGATCGTCACCATGCTCTGCCTCGTCATCGGCTATCCGATCGCCTACGTGATGGCGCGACGCGGCGGGTGGATGTCGACCGTGCTCCTCACGATCGTCGCGATGAGCTTCTGGACCGGGTTCCTGGTTCGCACCTACGCGTGGCTCGTGATCCTCGGCAGCAAGGGCCCGGTGGCCGCGGCCTACGGCGCGCTCGGGCTCGGCCCGGCGCCGCAGCTCCTCTTCAACACGTTCAGCTCGACCTTGGGAATGACGCACATTCTCCTGCCCTACATGGTCCTGGCGCTCTACGCCACGATGAGGAAGATCGATCCGAGCCATCTGAAGGCGGCGGCAAGCCTCGGCGCGCGCCCGGCGGCGACTTTTCGTGAGGTGTTCCTGCCGCTGAGCCTGCCCGGCGTCGTCAACGGCAGCCTGCTCGTGTTCGTCTCGTGCCTGGGCTTCTTCGTCACGCCCGTGCTGCTCGGCACGCCGCGGGACATGATGATCTCGCAGCTCATCAACCAGCAGATCGAGGAGCTGCTCGCCTTCGGGTTCGCCTCGGCCGTCGCCGTCGTGCTCCTCGTCGCGACGTGCGCCGTCCTGGCGATCTACAACTACTACGCCGGCCTCGACCGGCTGTGGGGCTGAGCGCGCGATGCCGGCCCTCGTCCTCGCGGTGCTCGGCGCGCTCTTCCTGCTGGCGCCGATTCTCATCGTGGTGCCGATGTCCTTCAGCACCGCCATCTCGTTCGCGTTCCCGCCGCCGGGGTACTGGCTCGGCTACTACGCGAAGTACTTCACCAGCGAGGAGTGGCTCGAGCCGACCCTCAACAGCGTGATCATCGCGCTCGGCGCGATGATCCTCACGATGCTGCTGGTCGTCCCCGCGGCCTTCGGCTACGTCCGCTACCGGTTCCGCGGCAAGTCCCTCGTGAATCTCTTGATCATGGCCCCGCTCATCGTGCCCCACGTGGTGAGCGCGCTCGCGTACTACGGATTCCTCGGGCGGGCGAAGCTCACGGGTACCGTGCTCGGCGTGATGGTGGCGCATGGGACGCTTGCGGTACCGGTTGCCTTCCTGGTCATCTCCGCCACGCTCAAGGGCTTCGATCAGAACCTCGAGCGGGCGGCCATGAGCTCGGGCGCCGGGCCCTTCCGGACGTTCGTGCACGTGACGTTGCCGGTGCTCCGCCCGGGTATGCTGGTCGGCGCGCTGTTCGCGTTCCTCTCGTCGTTCAACGAGGCGGTCGTGGCGATCTTCATCGGGGGTCGCGGCGCCGTCACCCTGCCGAAGAAGATGTACGAGTCGATCCGGCTCGAATCCGATCCGATCATCGCGGTCGTCTCGACCTTGCTCGTGAGTGTCATCGTCCTCGGCGTGCTGATCTCGATGTTCCTTCGCAGAAGGAGCGCCCATGTCGCTTGATCGGCTGCTGCGCCCGCGTTCGATCGCGATCCTCGGCGCCTCCGAGCGCCCGTCGGTCGGCCGGACTCTGGTCGAAGCCCTCGACGCCATCGGCTTTCGCGGCGAGATCTACCCCGTCAATCCGCGGTACGAGAGCCTGCTGGGCCGGCGCTGCTACGCGTCGGTGGCCGACCTGCCGCGCGACGTCGACGTGCTCGCGCTCTGCGTGAACCACGCCCGGGTGCTGGAGCACATGCGCCCCGCGGCCGATCGCGGGATCGGCGCGACCGTGATCTTCGACGGCGGGTTCGCGGAAGCGGACGCCGAAGGCCGCGCGCGGCAGGAGGCGATCGCGGCGATCTGCCGCGAGTCCTCGATGACCTTGTGCGGGCCGAACTGCATGGGGGTGATCAGCCCGCACGTGCCGAGCCTGGTCTACATCCAGGCGGTGCACGATCCGGCGCGGCTGGCGGGCAACGTGGGGATGATCTCGCAGAGCGGGTCGATCTGCATCGGGCTCCTGACCGATTGCCGGCGCTTCGGTTGGAGCCAGGTGATCTCGTCCGGCAACGAGGCGGTCGTCGCCGCGGTGGATTTCCTCGAATATCTCGTGGACGACCCGCAGACCCGGGTCATCGCGATGTTCCTCGAATCGGTGCGCCAGCCCGAGCGGTTCGTCGCCGCGCTCGACCGCGCGGCGGACCGCGGCAAGCCCGTGGTCGTGCTCAAGGTCGGGCGCAGCGACCGCACGCGCCGCGCGATCACCAGCCACACCGGCGGCTTGGCCGGCGAGGCCCGCGTCTTCTCGTCGTTGCTGCGGGCGCATCGCGCGATCGAGGTCGCCGACATGGACGAGCTGACCGAGGTCGTCGCGGCCTGCCAGGCCGACCGCTGGCCGCGCGGCCGGCGCGTCGCGGTGATGACGGCCTCGGGCGGTCAGGCGGAGCTGATCCTCGATCTGGGCGGCGCCGCGAATCTGCAGTTGCCCCCGCTTTCGGCGGGTTCGCGCGCCGAGGTCGAGCGCGTGATCGGGCGCATCACCGGCGACGGCAACCCGCTGGATGCGTGGGGCAACGGCGACTACGCGACGAACTTTCCACACGGTCTCCGTGTGCTCGGCAGCGACCCCGGCTACGACGCGATCGCCTTCTGCTCCGACGGCTTCGACGACCAGCCGATGGGCTCGCCGGTGCGGGCGCTGGACTACGCCAAGACCGTCGCGGAGAGCGCGCGCGAATCGGAGAAGCCCTTCTATCTGATGACGATGCGCTCGGGCATCTTCCGCCGCGACGTCGTCGAGCTCCTGAGCCAGCACGGGATCGCGGTGATCGGCGGCACGCGCGCGGGACTCGGCGCGGTGGATCGGCTGGCGCGATGGAGCAAGCCGCTCGCGCCGGCGCGCCCGACCCGCGGCGGGGCCGGCGCGATCGGCTCGCTGCAGGCCGGGCGGCCGCGGCCGACCATTCACGAGCACGACGCCAAGCGGCTGCTCGCGGCGGCGGGCACCCCCGTCGTTCGCGAGCAGCTCGTCGCCTCGCTCGATGGTGCGCGCGATGCCGCGGAGAGCATCGGCTACCCGGTCGTGCTCAAAGTCGTGTCCGACGCCATCCCGCATCGCTCGGATGTGGGGCTGGTCGCGGTCGGGCTTCGCGACGAGAGCGAGCTCCGCGCCGCGTGGGAGCGGTTCGCGCGCCAGGTGGACGAGCTCGGCCGGCGGAGCGACGTCGCCGGGTTCCTGATCCAGGAGATGGCGCGCGGGATCCTCGAGGTCTTCGCGGGCGTCAGCCGCGACCCCGACTTCGGCCTGGTCCTCGCGTTCGGCGCCGGCGGCGTGCTGATTGAAACCCTGGACGACGTCGCGCTGCGCCCGTTGCCGCTGCGCGTCGGCGACGCCGAGGCCATGATCGCCGAGACGCGGGCAGCGGCCCTTCTCGGCGGCTTCCGCGGCCGCCCGCCCGGCGACGTGGACGCGCTCGCGAGCGCGCTCGAGGCGATCGGGGATTTCGCGTGGGTCGAGCACGAGAGCCTGGCCGAGCTCGACGTGAACCCGATCGTGGTGAGGGAGAGGGGCGCGGGCTGCGTGGTCGTCGACGCGCTCATCGTGCCGCGCGCCGGAGCCTGACCCTGGCCTACCTGAAGCTCGACCGTCTCGTGAAGTCCTACGACGGCCGGGTCAACGCGGTCGACGGGATCAGCCTCGACATCGCGAAGGGCGAGTTCTTGACGCTCCTGGGCCCGAGCGGCTCGGGCAAGACGACGACCTTGATGATGATCGCCGGCTTCGAGGAGCCCACGAGCGGGGCCATCGAGCTCGCCGGCGCGGACCTGACGCATCGGCGGCCGTACGAGCGCAACATCGGCGTGGTCTTCCAGAACTACGCCTTGTTCCCCCACATGACGGTCGAGCGGAACGTCGCCTTCCCGCTGCGCATGCGCGCGTTCCCCCGCGCGCGGCAGGCCGAGCGCGTGCGCGAGATCCTCGAGATGGTCGGGCTCGGCCGCTTCGCGCACCGGCATCCGCGCGAGCTGTCCGGCGGCCAGCAGCAGCGCGTCGCGCTCGCCCGCGCCCTCGTGTTCAACCCGGACGTGCTCCTGCTGGACGAGCCGCTCGGTGCCTTGGACAAGAATTTGCGCGAGCAGATGCAGGTCGAGCTCAAGCGCATCCATCGCGAGGTCGGCATCACGATGGTGTACGTGACGCACGACCAGACCGAGGCGATGACGATGTCCGATCGCATCGCGGTCTTCAGCCACGGCACGCTCGAGCAGACGGCGCCGCCGCTCGAGATCTATCACCGGCCGCGCACACGCTTCGTCGGCGAGTTCATCGGCGACAGCAACTTTTTCGGCGCCCGCGTGGACGCGAGCGCGCCGGGGCGCGTCGAGCTCGATCGCCTCGGGCCGATCCAGGCGGATCCGAGCGCGTGCCGGCGCCTCGCGGGCGCCGCCGTCGACGTACTGCTGCGCCCCGAGCGGCTTCAGCTGACCCGCGACGGCGCGGCGCTCGCCAACCGCCTGGCCATCAAGATCGGCGTGATCGTGAACTACGGCGACAGCGTGCTCGTCATCGGCGATGCGGCCGGTCACACGGTGCGCGTCCGTATCGCGGGGGCCCAACCTGACGAGATCCGCGAGGGCGCGACGGTCATGGTCGGCTGGCGGGCAGGGGACGAACACCTGATCACGCGGTCCTGATCGGTGGCCGCCCGGTCAGGGTTTGCGGGCGCGGACCAGCAGGAAGACGGGCCGCTGGCGCTCGTACCGGGCGTCCGGATGGGCGTCGAGCCATCGCTCGCTGGGGATCGGCTCGATGAGGCGCTCGAGCACCAAGCCGGCGTCCACGACGCCGTTGATCAAGGTCGCGAAGGTCCGGTGGACCTTCCGGACGCCGGGAACGAACCAGCTCTCTTCCCGGACGCCCTCGTCGCCATAGCGCTCCACGCTCCAGCGGGTACGGTGCCCCGCCTCGTCGAGCACCCAGCCATCGCCCGGCAGTCGCGCCGTGAAGATGGGGTGCTCGGTCGAGTAGACCAGTATGCCGCCCGGCCTCAGCCATCCGGCGATGCGCCGAACCAGACCGCGGTAGTCCTCGACGTAGTGGAAGGCCAGCGAGCTCACGACCAGGTCGAACCACCCGGCAGGAAACGTCGCCTCCTCGATCGCCGCACGCTGGTAGGTGACCCGCGGATGAGCCCAGTCGGCCCGCGCCAGCGCGAGCATCCGTTCCGAGATGTCGACGCCCACCACCTCCGCCGCGCCCGTCGTGGCGAGATGGCGGGCCAGCTGCCCGGCCCCGCACCCGAGGTCCAGGAGCCGCCGACCGTGGACGTCGGGCAGGAGCGCCAGCAGATCGGCGAGCTCGGCGGCTCGCTCCCAGCCGGCACCGAATCGCTCGAGCGTCGAGTAGCCGGCGAAGAACGCGGGGTCATCGTAGACGTTCTGGGGCTTCACGTCGGCCATGACGACTGCCATCATCGCACCGCACGCAAAGTGCGTGGGCCACGCGCGCCCTCGCGGTACATTCTGATCAACGACGCTTTTCAGTCGTTCGCGATGGGATCTATGGCGAAGAGCTACCTGTTCATTGTCGCCCGGCGGGAGCCGCGGATGTTCGAGACCATGAAGCAGAGCTTTGCCGGTCACGCTCAGATCGAAGTGATCCTCGACCGCCGCCGCCGCGAACGCCGGTGGCAAATCTTGCCGATCAACGTGAACCGTCGAGCCGGGGAACGGCGGTTGCTCGAGATCGAAGCCCTGCTCAGGCAGCTGAACTGGGTGGTCGTCGAAAAGCGCTAGCGTCGCCGCGGCAGGTTGCCCGAACTCCACGGCGCCTCGCCCGACCGGGCAGCACGATCTTCTCGGATGGCCCGGCGAAAGACGCACAGAGTCTCACGTTTTTCAAAGCGCCTCTCTGGCATCGCTCGTGCTGCATGGGTGACCGGGTCAGAGCGATCGCCCAGAGGGAGAACGCGTGTATGAGTAGCCGCAGCTTCGTTCTCGGGGAGGCCGGGGTCGAGCCTCGCCCGTTGCCCCATTGCTCCTATCCGACGGCCGTGGACGTCGCCCACCACGGCGTGCAGCGACTGCCGCCGGTCCTGCCGCTCTTGGATTTCGAGCGGGCGCGACCGCATCGGAGCCGTCGGTACGCCGCGGTACCCGCCACCCTGCTGACGAATGCTCAGATCATGCGATTGGCAGAGGTCGTGGGAACGTCGTTCGCCCGGCGCGAGCCGCAGTGCCGGCACCTTCAGCCCGCAAGGCTGGCGCCGGCGGGGCTGCGCGAAGTCGTCCACGCGGATCCGTTCGGCCGGTCCGCCTTCGGCCCCTGGAGCACCGAGAGGCTCCTCTACTGGTTCATTCGTCTGCTCGTACTGACCGACCCGATGAGTCCGCGCGGCGCCATCGAGACCAACACCGAAGCGCTGGCTCAGTCGCTGGCCGTCCTCGACGACACCGGCGATGTGATCGGCGGAGCGATCAACGAGACGATGCCGCCGCTCGACGGGCCGCCGGGCTTTCGCAGGGGAGACCCGTTTCTCGACGCGGTCCTGGCCTTCGTGGAGCCCGTCTTTGCCCTGCTCGGCGCCCAGGACGCCGAGGCGCTGAAGGCGCTGTCCCTCGCATATCCCGAGTTCCGGGATGCCCACGCTACGGCGAAGGTGGGCCACCACTTCATGGTGGCGCGCTCGGACGCGCTGCCGAAGGCGGATGCCTTCGAGTTGGTGGCCGCGACCGCGGTGCGCTACCGGGGGCTCGGTTACACCTTCATGGTGATCGAGGCGACCAATCAGTGGACGGGCGCGGCGTGCGAGGCGCTCGGGGGTGTCCGCGTCCACTTCGCGCCGTTCCGGGCGTACCGGACCGTTCGGCGGAGCGGGGAGGCGTCGGCCGACATCGTGACGAGCCCCGACGGATTCCTGTCGAGCAAGGACAGCGGTAGCATGCTCTACGTGATCCGTCTGTCCTGAGGGGCCCGCCGGTCAGACCTGCAGCGTGCCCTCCACGCAGGTGACGGCGTTTCCGCCGAGCCAGATCGTGTCGGCGTCGAACTGGACGGTGACGCGGCCGTCGCGGCCGCGGCATCGGCCCTGAGTGGCCACGTAGGCGCGCGCCTGTAGCACGCGATCCCGGCGCACGAGCGCCGCGACGCACCCATTGCCGCTGCCGCACACCGGATCCTCCGGAACCCCGTCGCCCGGCGCGAACGAGCGGACCTCGAGGTCCCTGCCGCTGCCGGATGCATAGAGCCCGAAGACGTTGACCCCTGTGATGCCACTCGAGCCGAGCGCCGCGAGCGTTCCCATGTCCGGAGTGAGTCCACGAACCGCGTCGCCGCTCGCCAGCTGAATCGTGAACCACACGGGGCCGACGTCGATGATCGCCGCCCGCTGGACGTCGGCCGGCCGGATCCGCAGGCCCTCGGCGACCGCGTCGATCTGCGGTGAGCTCGCCTCGCGAAACTGCGGGTCGGGGAGCTTGAGGAGCAGTCGCTCGCCGTCGATCTTGATGTCGACGAGCCCCTTGCCGCACTCCTGAACGAGACGATCCCCGGTTCGGGGCTTGCGGCCATGGCGCAATACGGCGTGGGCCGAGCCGATCGTCGGGTGGCCGGCAAAGGGCAGCTCCCGCCGGGGCGTGAAGATCCGCAGCCGGTAGTCGGCCCGCTCGTCGGTCGGAGCACAGACGAACGTCGTCTCGGACAGGTTCGTCCAGGATGCGATCGACTGCATCGCCGCGGTCGAGAGCTCGTCGCCGTCGAGCACCACGGCGACCGGGTTGCCCTTGATCGGTACGGCCGTGAACACGTCCACCTGCTGGAAGGCCAGTGTTGTCATCGCGTGCTCCTCCACGAGGGTCGATCCACGACGCCGAGCCTAGCAAGGCGTCCGCGCGAAAAAACAGTCACAGATTTTCGAATAACTGACCATAACAGTTGTTGCCGGCGGCTCGCCGCCGTGCGACGATGCCGGCATGCCGCGACCTACGACGACGCCCGAGGCGCGACGCGTCCCGGCGCCCGCGTTTCGCTACGAGGACACGGCGCGGTTCATCACGGATCTGGTCGACAACGGCACCCTGATCCCGGGTGCGCGCGCGCCCTCGCTCCGGCAGATCACGAGGCAGCGCGGCGTGAGTCTCTCGACCGCGCTCCAGGCGTACCGGGTGCTCGAGGATCGCGGCGTCCTGCAAGCGAGGCCGCAGTCGGGCTTCTACGTCGCGAAGGGCGCGCCGATACTCCTGGAGACGCCGCCAATCTCGCGGCCGCCGTCGAGACCGACGACGGTCGCGCTCTCCGGCGTCATCCCCAAGCTTCTCGAGTACGCCAGCGATCCGGACTTCGTGCCGCTGGGCTGCGCGATTCCGGACGCCGAGCTCCTGGCCGCGGGACGGCTGGACCGCTTCCTGGCGCGCGCGGCCCGGACGAAGGGCGTGCACTACAACGCGTACACGGTGCCGAGGGGAGATCCCGAGCTGCGCCGCGAGATCGCGCGCCGCGCGCTGCGCTGGGGCCAGGTGCTCTCACCGGAAAACGTTGCGATCACGTGCGGCTGCACCGAGGCCCTGGTCCTGGCCCTGAAGGCCGTCTCGCGGCGCGACGACACGATCGCCGTCGAGTCGCCGACGTATTTCGGATTCCTCCAGGTGCTGCAGGGCCTCGAGCTGAGAGCGCTGGAGTTGCCGACCGACGCGAGCACCGGGATCGATCTCGCCGCGCTCAGAAGCGCGCTGCGATCGACGCCGGTCACGGCGTGTCTCTTGTCGTCGAGCTTCAACAATCCGCTGGGCTGCACCATGTCCGACGACAAGAAGAAGGCGGTTCTGGACTTGCTCGCCCGGCAGCGGGTGCCGCTGATCGAGGACGACATCTTCGGCGACATCTATTTCGGCGAGGAGCGCCCCAAGCCGTTCATCGCGCTGGATCCGGATGGCAACACGATCTACTGCAGCTCGTTCTCGAAGACGATCGCACCGGGATATCGCGTCGGCTGGATCGCGACCGGACGTCACATGGCCAGGGTGCTCGAGAGCAAGTTCGCGACGACCCTCTGCGGCCCGGCGCTGCCGCAGGCGGCCCTGGCCGCGTTCCTGTCGAGCGGCGGCTACGACAACCATCTGCGCCGGGTTCGGCGGGCGTTCAGAGAGAACATCGACCGGATGATCCGCACCATCGATCGCGCGTTCCCCGCGGGCACGCGAGTGAGCCGCCCGGATGGAGGCTTCGTGCTGTGGGTGCAGCTTCCCAAGCCCATCGCCTGTCGCGAGCTCTTCGAGACAGCGTTGAAGCGGGGGATCTGCTTCGCGCCGGGCGACGTGTTCTCGGCGAGCGGCCGCTACGCGAACTGTTTGCGCGTCAGCGGCGGCTCCGCCTGGGATGCGCGGATCGAGAAAGGGCTCGAAACCCTGGGCGAGCTGGCGAGTGCTCCGCTCGTTCGGTCGCCGAGGAAGCGGCGCACGAGATAGTCGGCGGCGAGCCGGGGAGGAACATGCGATGGCGAACGACCGAGGGCTCTTGCCGAAGGCACGACGTGAGGATCTTCCCGAGGAGCTCAGACGCCGCCTGGAGCGCTGGTACCGCGAGGCCTACGAGGACGACAACCTGTTCCTGACGATGGCGCGGCGGCCGGGCCTGCTCGACGCCACCATGGGATTCGTCCGCTACGCGTACGGAGGGACGTCCAGCATCGAGCCCGAGCTGTTCGAGATCGTTCGCGTCCGACTGGCGTGGCGCAACCACTGCGTTCACTGAAGCCTCGCGCGTTCCTCCTCGGCGGTGCGCCGGGGCGCGTCGGAAGACCTAGTGGCGAAGCTCCCCGACTACGAGCGTGCGGATCTTCCCGCGCGCACCAAGGCCGTGCTCCGGTACGTCGATCGCCTCACGTCCGATGCGTGGCAGATCGACCGGGCGTTCTATGACGAGCTCCGGCGTGAGCTGACCGACGACGAGCTGCTCGATCTCGGCATGGTCGCGATGTTCTTCAACGGCTGGCAGCGCCTGATCGACGCGTTCGGGATCGTCCCCGATCGGTGGCGCGAGGGCGACGCGTTGCCGTTCGGACCGCTCCGAGAATCCGGGGGCTAGCGCCGGCCGCATCGGGATTGCGGGACTTTCACCAGCCGATGCGGGGAAGTACCTGATAGCCACGCTCCACCGGTAGCGACCACGCTCGAATCTGAGTTCCAGCGCCGGGCTTGCGTGAGGAAATCTCCGCACCGCGGCGGCGCACGGCGGCCAGTGCGCTTCTCACCCCGAAGCCGATCGCGCCGCGCGTGCGATGCGGCGCACCTCAGAGACACGCCACGGAGGAGCTTCACTGATGACGACACAACGACGAGTAGCATCGATCGTGTGCGGCGGGCTCGCGCTGCTCGAGTCCGGCTGCGCGACGAAGGACTTCGTCCAGGAGCAGCTCAGCGCGAGCGAGAGCAAGCTCACCCAGCAGATGAGCACGACCGAAAGCGATCTCAGCCAGCGCGCCACGCAGCAGGAGACCAGGCTCCGCGAAACCGCGGACCGCGTCGGCGAAGCACGCCAGGCGGTCGACGTGGCCGATCAGCGGCTCAACGGCCTCGACTTGCGCGTGGGCGAGCTGGGCGCCCGGGCGAGCGGCGCCGAGACGCGCGCCGACCAGGCGACGGCGGCCGCACGCGACGCCGAAGCTCGGCTGTCACAGCGCCTCGCAGCGCGCAACCGATACCGCCTGCTGGACACGAAGGCCGTCTACTTCGATTCCGCCCGCATCGAGATTCGAAACCAAGACGTGGACGAGCTCGACGCGGTGGCCAAGGCGCTCCTGGCCGACCCGAACGCGATCCTCGAGCTGCAGGGGTTTGCCGACTCACGCGGCGGCGACCACTACAATCGCGAGCTCGCCCGCGACCGCGTGGAGGCCGTGATGCGCTACCTCGTCCAGCGCCACGGTATCGAGCTCAGGCAGATCAGAGAGATCACCATGGGCAAGGTCGCGCTCGGGACCGGTGAGAAGGCCACGCCGGAGACCTTTGCCAGAGCCCGGCGGGTGGACTTGCGGCTCCTCGCCCCGTGGTCCTCCTGGGAGGATTCGCTGAGCCAGGTCGACCGCCCCGCGCCGGAGCCGACCGCCGTCGCCGAGCCGCGCGGACCCGCGACGATGTCCGCGCTGCCCCCGGTCGAGGCGCAACCACGGGGAGGAGTGCCCGAATTCCTGAAGAGCATCACGCCGACGGATCTCGGCGGAGCTCAGCGGTAGAGGCGGCTCGGCGCGGCCGCGCAGAGGCGGCTGCGGGGAGGGGCGGCCGAGAATGAACCGATCTAGAATACGGCGAGCATGCCGGCGTGGACCTGGGCGATCCCTGTCATCGCGATCTTGCTACTCGTGGTCGCCCTCGTCATCGGCGTCGGCATCGTCGTCACCTTGCTGTCCGTCGCGGCGCTCATCGGCGCCGTGGTCGCATCGGTGCATCATGCCGAGGTGATCGCTCACCGGGTTGGCGAACCGTTCGGGACGCTCGTGCTCGCCGTCGCGGTGACGGTGATCGAGGCCTCGCTGATTCTCTCCATGGTGATCGTCGGCGGGGCCGAGCAGGCCCGCCTGCCGCGCGACACGATCTACGCCGCGTTGATGATCATCCTGAATGGCGTGGTCGGTGTGTGCCTGCTCGTGGGCGGCCTGCGTCACGGCGTGCAGTCGTTTCGGGTCGAGGGCTCGAATTCCGGGCTCGCCGCGCTGTTCCCGCTGGCCACGCTCTCGCTCGTGCTCCCGACGTTCACGACTACCACGCCGAGCGGGACGTACAGCGGCTCTCAGCTCGCCTTCGCCGCGACCGCGTCCGTCGTCCTGTGGGCCGTGTTCGTGTTCGTGCAGACCGTCCGACACCGCGATTATTTCCTGCCCGAGAGCGATCCCGCGAATCCGGAGGCGCACGCCGAGCCGCCGTCCACGCTTCACACGTGGCTGAGCTTCGCGCTGCTCGTCGTCTCCCTGATTGCCGTGGTGGGTCTGGCGAAGGTGCTCTCGCCGGTGATCGAGAGCGCCGTCGTCGCGGCCGGCGCGCCGAAGAGCTCGATCGGCATCGCCATCGCGCTGCTCGTGCTGATGCCGGAGACGTCGGCGGCGGTGCGCGCCGCGCGCGCCAATCGGCTGCAGACCAGCATGAACCTGGCGATCGGCTCGGCCCTGGCGAGCATCGGTCTCACGATCCCCGTGGTGGCCGCAGCGTCGGTCGTGCTCGGCGTTCCGCTCGTGCTCGGCCTCGACGAGCCGAAAGACATCGTGATGCTGGCCCTGACGTTCGTCGTGAGCGCCGTGACCCTGGCCACAGGACGCACCCACATGATGCAGGGCGCGGTGCACGTGGTGATGTTCGCGGCGTTCCTGTTTCTGGCCCTCGTGCCGTAGCGCGCACTCGGCGACCCGCGGCCCGTCAGGGCGCTTTCCCTGTGAGCTCGATCACTTGACCCGCCCTCAAGATCGAGGCCTTGAACGGCTGGCCCGTCGACATCGCGCCGATCTTCTCGCGGATCTTCGGAATGTCCGCTTCGCTCTTGATGGCGACGCCCGCCATCGACAGCACGATGTCCCCGCGAACCACGATCGCCTGTCCGCCGATAGTGGCGGTGCGGTCGCCCCCGGCGATCCCCATGTCCCAGGCGGGCGATCCCATCGGAACGACGCCGATGAGAAGCCCGCTGCCGCCGGGGACGTTGAAGATCTCGGCCAGCTCGCCCGTCACGACCCTCCCCTCGAGCCCGATCCAGGCCCATTCGCGTTCCATGAGGAAGTAGCGTGCGCTCTTCATCGTGACGACGAAGCCGAGGCCCTCGCTGCCGCCGCTCTTCGAGATGTTGTGGCTCACGACGCCGATGACCTCGCCAGCCATGTTGAACATCGGACCGCCCGAGTTCCCGCTGTTGATCGTGGCCGTCGTCTGGAAGAACTCGGCGAGCGGCATCGCGCGGTAGGCCGTGTTGGGTAGCCACTTCGCGCTGATCCAGCCGGCGCTGAACGAGTGCGAGAGGCCGTAGGGCGCGCCGATCACCAGCACCTGCTGTCCCACATGGACCTTGTCGGAGTCGCCGAGCCGAGCCGGCTGCGCGCCTTTGGGGATGTGGGCGAGCTGGATCAGGCTCAGGTCGGCCGCGGGCTCGGAGGCGACGACGCGCGCCGGGACCGTCTCGCCGCCGAGCACCTCGACAACGATCTCGTCCATCGCATGGACGACGTGGGCGGCTGTCATGACCTTGCCGTCGGTGGAGATCAGGACGCCGGAGCCGATCTCACTGAAGGTCACGAGCCCGCGCGTGCCATCGACGGCCCGACCCTTGGCCCGGACTACGACGACCGAGGGGCTGACCTTTCGGAACAGCTCCTCGGCGTCCTGGGCCTGGACGCCGACCGGGAACCAGGCGAGGACGACGACGAAAACGCCGAGCAGTCGTGAGCGCATGGACCCTCGATTCCGCCGCGCCCGCATTTGTACGATGCCTCCGATCTCGCCATCAGACGTTGGTGCCATGTAGACCTCCGAGGAGCGTCGTGGCCCCGGACTCAGGCGACGCCGAAGTTGAAGATGCCGAAGATCATGTCGGCGCGCAAGAGCGGCGGGGTGCCGAGCCACATTCGTGTGACGTAGCGCTCCGCGGTCACCCCCAGTTCGTCGAGGTACCGCACCGCGGCGTGGTTCGCCTCCGGCAGGCCGAGACGACGCGGCCCGCGCTGCAGGGAAGCCGCGAGGCGCAGGAGCGCCAGGCCCGTGGGCGCGTCACGCGCGATCGCCGGCCCGCCGCCCCAGGGGCAGGCGAGGTGGAAGCCGACGACCTCGGCGGCGCGAGTCGCCACCCAACCCGACGAGGCGAACGACTCGATGAAGCCGCGGCGGTCCTCGCCGGTCGCCGCGTGGTCGAGTGCGCACGCGGCGGCAAAGTCGGCGGGCTGCATGGAACGGGTCACGACGTTCGTGTCGGGAACGGCCGCGGGCCACGCGAACGAACCGTAGCGCTCGCCGGCCGCGAAGCCGAGGCGCTCGTACACCGGGCGGCCCGCGTCGGTCGCGAGCAGTAGCACGGTGCCGACCGAGTGGCCGCGCAGCCACGCGATCGCCGCCTCGGTCAGGCGGGCGCCGAGCCCGCTGCGCTGACGGCCGGGCCGCACGACGATCCCGTGAACCCAGCCCGTGGCCAGCGCGCCCGGGAAGATCGTGGCGCCCGCGGTGCCTACGACTTCACCGTCGACCTCGGCCACGAACAGCGCGCAATCGCGGCGCGCGGCGTAGTAGTCGAACAGCACGCGGCGGCCCGTCCATCCGACGGCCTCGTTCGCGGCAAGGGCGCCGTCGAGATCGGAGGGACGAAATGCGCGGACGATGCCTGGACGCGACGCGCTCATCGGTCGGGTCAGGGAAGGAGCACGATCTGCCCCGTCGTGCGTCGCGCTTCGAGATCACGATGGGCGTCGGCCGCCGCGGCCAGGGGGTAGCGCCGGCGGACGTCGGGCTTGAGGGCGCCTTCGCGTAATGCCGCGAACACGCGGCCGGCCATCTGTTGCAGATAGTCCGCCGTGTAGTGGAACAGCACCGGCTGCGAGAAGGTACCGGACTTCTCGCCGAGGCTGACGGGGTCGAGCGGGCCCGTCGCGTGCCCGTAGCCCACCCAGTGGCCGCGCGTGGCGAGCGCGGCCAGATTTTCCGCGGCGGCCTCGCGCCCGAGGCCGTCGTAGATCACATCGGCGCCGCGGCCACCGCTCCATTCCTTCGTCTTCGCCGCGAAGGAGTAGGTCCGCGTCACGATCGGGTGCTCGCAGCCGTTCGCGCGCGCCAGCTCCGCCTTCGCCTCGCTCGACACCGTGCCGATGACGCGCGCGCCGAGCGCCCGGCCCCACTGGCAGAGAAGCAAACCCACGCCGCCGGCGGCGGCATGCACCAGGATCGTGTCGCCGGGCTTGACCCGATAGGTCCGGTGCAAGAGGTATTCGGCCGTCATGCCCTTCAGCATAAGCGCCGCCGCGGCTTCGTCGTCCACGTGGTCCGGCAGCAGAACGAGCTGTGCGGCCGGCAACGTGCGCATCGTCACGTACGCGCCCGGCGGCAGGCAGGCGTACGCGACCCGGTCGCCCGGACTGAACCCGGGGGCGTGGCTCTCCACGACGACGCCGGCCGCCTCCATGCCGATCGGCGCCGGGGGCTCGATCATGCGATAGAGTCCCGCGCGGACGTAGACGTCGATGTAGTTCACGCCGATCGCCGTCTGGCGCACGCGCACTTCACCACTCCGTGGTGCCGGCGAGTCGAGGCGCCTGAGCTGGAGCACGTCGGGACCGCCGAACGCGGTGGCCACTATGCCCTGCGTCTGCACCGCCGGCCGGACCCCGGACGGGTTTCCGCCGCGTTTCAGAAACGCCGCCAGGCCCGTGAAGCCGGCCTCGTACACCTGGCCGCCGACGAGCGACTCGAACTCGCGCTCGCGGCCGCGCGGCACGTCGAAGGTCGACTCCCAGTGCCAGAACGTGCGATCGCCGTCGGTCACTCGCTTGAGCTGCACCGTGGCGACGTAGTTCCGTATCGCCAAGGTGGCGTCGAGGATGCAGTAGGTGGAAACGTGATCGCGGTCGGAGAGGGCCAGCAGCTGCTCGCGGATCTGGTTACCGTCCTTGAGCGTGAACTCGCGTATGCAGCCGACCTGGTCCGATGCCTCGCCGCGCTCGATCGTCGAGGGGCCGACACCGGGATGCCAGGCCGAGTGACTGTTGAAGTCGCGCAGCACCGCCCACACCCGCTCGATCGGCGCGTCGATCACGGCGGACCGGCGAACCCGGATCATCGCGAGGCGCGCTACCGCGCGACGACCTTCTTCAGCGTGTCGAAGGCCGCCTGGAACACATCCTGTCCGATCTGCTCGGCCAGCGCCGCTTCACGCTCCGGCGCGCAGTCGAACTCCGCCCACCATTCGACGAACGTGCGGTTGCCCTCGGTGACCGGGGTCAGCTTGATGGTGGCGACGTAGTTCTCGACGCTCATCGGGCTCTCGAGGATCGCGTAGCTGCACTGGTAGTCGTAGTCCGAGAGCGTCAGGAGGCGCTCGCGAATCACGCCGCCGTCGCGCAGCCTGAAGTTGCGCACGCAGCCGATACGGTCGGCCGGCTGACTCTCCTCGATCCGCGACTCGGCCACGAACGGCGTCCACTGCGGCAGCGCGTTGAAGTCGCGCACCTGCGCCCACACGGCATTCGCGGGCGCGTCGATGACGCTGGACGCGTAGACCTTGATCATCCCAGCTCGCCGCGCTCGACCCGCTCGACGTGCTCACCGCGCTCCAGCAACGCCTTGGCCGCCTGCCCGACGTCGCCGCCCTGCACGCCGATCTCGCGCAGCAGCTGATCGATCAACGGAGCCTGGGCGCGGAAGCGCAACGCCGAGTTCACCACGCTATCGGCGATGTTGCCGCCGTTGCCCCCACCGCCGCCGCTGCCGCCGCCGAGCCCGTCGACGTGCAGGATGCGGATCCCCTCGATGCGCTCCATCGGCTTGACCGACTCGCGGATGATGCCCTCCAGCTTGTCGATGAGCTGTCGGCGCAGGGCCGACTGGCGGGCCTCCGGCGTCAAGAGATTGGCCGCCGTGTTCATGAGCGTCAGCCCTTCGGCCTCGACCTCGTGACGGATCTTCGCGGCCAGCGCCCGGATGCGGCTCGACTCCGCCTCGGCCTCGGCCTGCGCGATCTCGACGCGCTTGCGCCGCTCGGCGGTCTCGGTGTCGCGCGCGGTGAACACGCGTTCCTCCTCGGCCACGGCCTTCGCGCGCGCCTGGTCGGCGGCGGCTTGCGCCTCGGACTGGAGCTTCGACTGCTCGGCGATCGCGATGGCCCGTTGCTGCTCGGCCAGCTCGATCGTCTTGCGCCGGTCGATCTCGAGCGCCTCGATCTGCCGCTCGCGCGCGATGCGCTCCTCTTCCACCCCGCGCTCGGCGGCGATGCGCGCACGGTCTACCGCCTCGCGCGCCTGGATCTGCGCCCGCTCGGCCTCCTGGTCCCTCTGCGCCTTCTCGCGCGCGACCTCGGCGCGCTGCGTTGCGCGCTTGACCTCGAGCTCGCGCGCCTGTTCGAGCCGCGCGTACTCGAGCTCGCGGTCGATGTCGAGCGCCTGGCGCTCCGTGTCCAGGTTCTTGTTGCGGATCTGGATCATCGTGTCCTGCTCGATGTCGTTGCGCTTCTTCTTGCGCGTCTCGATGGTCTCGGTGAGCCGCGTCAGGCCCTCGGCGTCGAAGGCGTTCGAGGGGTTGAAGAACTCCATCGCGGTCTGGTCGAGCTGGGTGAGGGACACGGTCTCGAGCTCGAGCCCATTCTGCAGGAGGTCGGCAGACACCACGGCGCGCACGCGCTTGACGTAGTCGCCACGCTTCTCGTGCATTTCCTCCATGGTCATCTCGGCGGCCACCGTGCGCAGCGCGTCGACGAATTTGCCTTCGACCAGCTCCTTCAGCATCTCCGGCTGCATGGTCCGCTGACCGAGGGTTTGCGCCGCCGAGGCGATCGCCTCCGCCGCCGCCTGCACCCGTACGTAGAACTCGGCGGTGACGTCCACGCGCATCCGGTCCTTGGTGATCAGCGCGCGCTCGCGGCCGCGGGTGACTTCGAGGCGGAGCGTGTTCATGTTGACCGGAATCACCTCGTGGATGATCGGCAGCACGAGGGCGCCGCCGTTCAGCACGACCTTCTGCCCGCCGAAGCCGGTGCGCACGAACGCCCGCTCCTTCGAGGAGCGCAGGTAGAGCCAGTTGAGCAGCCAGGCGACGATCGCGACGACCGCCGCCAGGACGATGATGGCCAGGACGACCTGTCCGATTTGGGCTCCAGTCATGACGCGTTCTCCTTCCGCCCGATCCGCTTGAAGCTTCGCGTGGTCTCGGTCAAGGCGGTTTCCGCTGGCAGGCGCTCCATGCTGGAGGCGCCGTAGAATCCGTGACAGCTCCGGCATTTCTGCAAGACGTAGGCGGCGTCGTCCGGCGTCGCGATCGGCCCGCCGTGGCAGAGCACGAGAATATCCGGGTTCACCGCGCGGGCGGCCTTCGCCCAGGACTCGATCAAGGGGACGCAGTCCGGGGGCGTCAGCCCGGTGCGCGCGCCGATGGCGCCGCCGATCGTGAGTCCCATGTGGCAGACGACGATGTCCGCGCCGGCCTTGGCCATGTCGCGGGCGTTGTCCTCGGAGAAGACATACGGCGTGGTGAGCAGGTCGAACGCGCGGGCGCGCTCGATCAGCTGGACCTCGAGCGCGTAGCCCATGCCGGTCTCCTCGAGTTGCGCGCGAATCACCCCGTCGAAGAGCCCGACGGTAGGAAAGTTCTGGATTCCCGAGAACCCGAGCTCGCCGAGCGTCTTCAGGAACGGATCGACCAGCAGGAACGGATCGGTGCCGTTGACCCCGGCCAGCACCGGCGTGCGCGTGACCACGGGTAGGACTTCTCGCGCCATCTCGAGCACGATCTCGTTGGCGTTGCCGTACGCGAGCAGACCGGCCAGCGAGCCACGCCCAGCCATGCGGTAGCGCCCCGAGTTGTAGATGACGATGAGGTCGATGCCGCCGGCCTCTTCGCACTTCGCGGACAGGCCGGTGCCGGCGCCGCCGCCGATGATCGGCTCGCCCCGCTTCACCATGTCCCGCAGGGTGGTCAGGATGTCGTTGCGCGCAATTCTGGCCATGGGCTCCTGATCTCGTTGAAGGTCGCGACCAGCGCGTCGGCGAAGGCCGGGTCGTTGATGTGATGCGGCAGCCTCGAGAGCTTCCGGTTCGTACCGGCGCGGAAATTCGACGCGATCATGTCGAACAGAGCGCGGTTCGCCGCCGGGTTCCAGAACGGACCGCCGGGCCGGTCGAGACCGGAGAGGCCGCCCTCGGGCATCAGGAAACGCACCGGGCCCTCCATGCGATTGAGCTTGTCGACGACGAACCGGCCGACGCGCGCGGCCTCGTCGGGCGTGGTCCGCATGAGCGTGACGTTCGGGTTGTGCACGTGCAAGGTGCGGTCCTTGAACTGCGCCGGAACAGTCGGCCGGGCCCAGAAGTTGACCATGTCGAGCGCGCCGCACGATCCGACATAGGGGATCTCGCCTCTCGCGAAGACGTCCATCCGCGTCGGGCCGGCCGTGAGCACGCCGCCCACGATCTCGTCGGTCACCTCGGTGGTCGTGATGTCCAGCACGCCGGCGAGCAGACCCGAGTCGGCGAGCTTCTCCATGCTCTGGCCGCCGGTCCCGGTGGCGTGGAACACGAGGCAGTCGTAGTCGGCCTCGAGCTGCTTCACCACCGCCTGAACGCACGGCGTGGTCAGGCCGAACATCGTGAGGCCCAGGGCCGGCTTGCTCTGCGCTTCGGACGACGACGGCGGTCGTGAAAAGGCCAGCATGCCCGCCATCGCGTGCGCCGCGTTCGCCAGCACGCGTTCGGAGATGCGGTTGATGCCGGCGATATCGGTGACCGAGTACATCATGCAGATGTCCGACGGCCCGACGTAGGGCTTCACGTCCCCGGACGCCACCGTGGAGACCATCAGCTTCGGCACGCCGATCGGCAGGCGGCGCATCGCGCGCGTGGCGAGCGCGGTGCCGCCCGAGCCGCCGGCCGAGATCAGCCCGCCGAGATCGCGCCGGCGCGTCACGAACTCCTCGAACGCGACGGCCATCTCGGTCACCGCGGACCCGCGGTCACCGGTGAACACCGCGCGCTCGCCGCCGGGATGGTGCCGCGCCACCTCGCGCGGATGGACCATAGCCGGCGACGGCTTGCCGGACGTCGCGAGGTCGACCGTGACCGTCCGCACACCGAGCTTCTCGAGGCACGTCCTCAAATAGAAGAGCTCGCGGCCCTTGGTGTCGAACGTCCCGGCGATGTACGCGGCGCGCCCGATCGTCTGCGCCACCGGAAGCTCCACCACGCGGGGCTCCGGTCGGGGTGCCTCGCCGGGTTCGTCCGCTGTCACACGATGCCGTGGCACGGAGCCCCACCGTGTGACGCCGCCGATCGTGCGCTCCTCGGTCGGCGCGGGCGGCTCGGCCACCATCGAGTCGGCCGCGCGCCGAACCGTCAGCACCTGGACCGACGGCGCCGGCGGCTCGTCTTCGATGGCGGCCGGCGTTGGCTCGTCGGTCTCCGTCTTCACGCCGAGCAGCCGCTGCTGGAGCTCGCGGTCAGCGGCGAGCTCCGCGGCGCCCATCGAGCGCGCGATACGGCCGTTGACCATCACGTCGACGGTGTCGGCGACGTCGATGGCGACGCCGAGGTTCTGCTCGATCAGCAGCACGGAGATCTCGCCCTCGGCGGCCAGCGCCTTCAGCATCGCCTCGACCTGCTGCACGATGATCGGCGCCAGGCCTTCGGTCGGCTCGTCCATCACCAGGAGCTTCGGGTTGGACAACAGCGCGCGTGAGATCGCGAGCATCTGCTGCTCGCCGCCGGAGAGCTCCGCCCCGCCGTTGCGCTTGCGCTCGGCGAGCCGCGGGAACATCTGGTATACGCGCTCGACCGTCCACGGGCCCCGGCGCCGGGCCAGTCTCAGATGCTCGTCCACGGACAGCGAGGGCCACACGCGCCGGCCCTGGGGCACGTAGCCGACGCCCTTGCTCGTGATCACGTTGGGCGCCAGTCCGAGGATCTCTTCACCGGCGAGCTTCACGCTCCCCGAGGCGCGCACGAGTCCGGTCACGGCGTTGCACAGGGTGGTCTTGCCCATGCCGTTTCGGCCGACGACGGCGAGCACGCCACGATCGAGGGCGAGCGACACGCCCTGCAGCGCGTGCGCGCGGCCGTAATAGACGTCGAGGTTCTGGATCTCGAGGATCAGTGGTGTCGCTCCCCCATGTAGATGGCCTGCACTTCCGCGTCGTTCTCGATCTCGGCGGGAGAGCCGTGCTTGAGCACGCGGGCGTTGTGAAGCACCGTGACCCGATCGACCACCCGCAGGGCGATGTCGAGGTCGTGCTCGATCAGGACGAAGCCGATGTGGGCCGGCAGATCGCGCAGCAGCGCCACCAGCTCGGCGCGCTCGCCGGGCGACAGGCCCGCGGCGGGCTCGTCGAAGAGAATGAGGCGCGGCGCGCCCGCCAGCGCCATGCCGATCTCGAGCTGGCGTTGCTGACCGTGAGACAGCACCGCCACCGGCGAGTCGGCTACGTGGGTGAGCCGCACGCGCTCGAGGAGCTCCGAGGCCGGCCCGTTGCGAGACGCGCGAAGGAAGCTGAAGCGGTGGCGCGCGACGCCGCGCACCGCGAGGAAGAGGTTGTCGCGCACGGTGAGATCGCGGAACAGCAGGGAGGACTGGTAGGTGCGCCTGAGCCCCATGCGGATTCGCTCGTGCCCGGGCAGCGTCGTCACGTCCTCGCCGAAGAAGCGCACGCGGCCGCGTGTCGCCGGGAAGTCGCCGGTGACGACGTTGAACAGCGTCGTCTTGCCGGCGCCGTTGGCCCCGATGACGGCGCGCCGCTCGCCCACGGCGACCGAGAACGAGACGTCCTCGATCGCGCGCAGGGCGCCGAACATCCGGGTGACGCCCTCCAGCACGAGAGCGGCGCTGACGTGGGGGGCCCCGACATGGCCCCGCACACCCCCCAGCGTTCGGCCCGCCCCGGCGTCGCCGTGGCGCGCCTCTGGAGTGCTAGACGTCGGCGTCATGGCCACTAGCAACCCACGGCGACATCGGCAGGCTGATCAAACAGGTCCAGATGCGAGGCGGCGCCCGAAGGCCGCACGTGAGGCGTACTCGATGTATGTCGAGCGTGCGGCCGAGGGCGCCAACGGAGCAGATGGGCCTGTTTCATCAGCCTGCCGTTTTCATCAGCCTGCTTACGGACAATTCGGCTCGTCGCGCGAGCCGATCTTGAACTCGGCCGGCGGGATGCCGAGCGTCTGATTCACGTTGTCGATCTTCTTGAGCACGCGGTTGTAGAGGTTGCCCTGCGAGTCCTTCACCACCTCGGTGATGAAGGTGGTGCCGATCGCTTGACGATTGGCGTCCAGCTTGACGTCGCCGACGGGTGACTTGAGCACCATCTTGCTGAGCGCATCCCGGTACTTCTTCTGGCCGTCCGAGAGATCGCCCTTCACCGCCTCCAGCCCATCCAGCGTCGCCTTCATGTTGAGGTAGTACACGAGCGCGAACAGCGAGGGGCTCGGATAGCCGTCGGGGAAGTTCTTCTTGTAGTCGGCGACGAACGCCTTCCACTCCGGGGCGTCGTAGGCATCGGCGATCGGCGCGCCGGCGATGGTGCCGACCAGCGAGTCACGGCGCTTGCCCTTGTAGTTCAGGATGTCCTGGCTCACGGTGATGGAGCCGCCGACCATCGGCTTGTCGCCGCCGGCCTGCTCGTACTGGTTGAGGAAGTTCACGGCGTCGGCGCCGCCCAGCACGACCACGAGCGCGTCCACGTCCTTGGGGATGCGCGCGATCACCGACGAGTAATCCTTGCCGCCCAGCGGCACCCACGCCTTGACCGGTACCTTGCCACCCAGCTTGCAGTACTCGGTCATGAAGCCCTGCACCTGCGAGTAGGGGAAGGCGTAGTCCTCGGCGATGACCATCACGCGCTTGTAGCCCTTCTCGAGCGCCGCCTTGCCGACGCCGACCATCCATTGCCCGCCGTCGGTGTTGAAGCGGAAGAAGTTCGGCGACGGGCTCTGAAGCGTCGCGCCCTGCGCGCCCGAAGAGCCGTTGATGAACGTGATGTTGGGCTGGGTCTTGGAGTACTCCTTCACCGCGATGCCCTCGGAGCCCGACAGCGGACCGACCATGATGTCGACCTTGTCCTGCTCGACGAGCTTGCGCGTGGCGTTGACCGCCACGTCCGGCTTGGCATCGGACGAGGCCTTGAGGATCTCGATCTTGCGGCCGGCCACCACGCCGTTGCGCTGCTTCACGGCGAGCTCGGCGCCGCGCATGCCATCCTGGCCGCCGGCCGCGAACGGCCCCTCCAGCGTGGCGAGCAGACCGATCTTGACCGGGGGCGCCTGCGCGATCGCCGCTCCGCTAACCACGGCGAGCACGGCGGCGCCGGCGACTAGCGCGCGTACAACCGTTTTCTTGCGGCTGTCCATGGACTCCCTCCTCTTTGAGTTGAC
>Ga0114129_10000815_pt1 | contig 40159 bp, 32 predicted proteins | sample RhiMetdeltSRZDD1_FD_80071 | JGI IMG/M metagenome (GOLD analysis project Ga0114129, IMG submission 80071) | Populus rhizosphere microbial communities from Tennessee, USA - Rhizosphere MetaG P. deltoides SRZDD1 (version 2) (version 2) | ecosystem: Host-associated > Plants > Roots > Rhizosphere >...
CAATACCGCCAACGAGGGTTTGGATAACGCCGCGCAAGACGATCACGGCACCGGCACGTGGGCCGTGGCGGGCGGCTATGCACCCGGTGCACTCATCGGTCCGGCGTTCGCGGCGGATTTCCTGCTCGCCAAGACCGAGGACGTGACGCAGGAGGTCCACGCCGAGGAAGACAACTATGTTGCGGCGCTCGAATGGGGGGACGGACTCGGGGTCGATGTCACCACGGCCAGCCTCGCTTACTTCACCTTCGACAGCGGGGGGAGCTACACCTTCGCCAACCTCGACGGCGACACGGCGGTGATCACCCGGGCCGTGGATCTGGCCGTGGCCAAGGGGATCGCTTGCGTGAACGCGATGGGGAATACCGGGCCGAATCCGTCTACGCTCGAATCGCCGGCCGATGCGGACAGCGTGATTGCCGTCGGTGCGGTCGACACGTGCGGCACCATCGCCGGTTTCTCGAGTCGCGGTCCTACCGCGGACAGTCGCATCAAGCCGGAAATCGTGGCCCGTGGTCTCAGCACCTACTGGGCAAAAGCGAACACGCTCAACTACGGACCGGCGAGCGGCACGAGCTTGTCCACCCCGCTCATCGGCGGCCTCGCGGTGCTTCTCAAGGAAGCGCACCCGACCTGGTCGGGCTATCAAATTCGCGCCGCGCTCATGTCTACGGGAACCCTGAGCGGGTCTCCCAACAACACGGTTGGCTGGGGTGTGGCTCAAGGCTTGGCGGCCATGAATTCCGGCCCGGGAACGCAACCGCCCCGCATGACCTTGCCCTTCAAACTGCTTGCTCCCGCGCAAGGCGCTTTCCTTACCAACGTGAAGCCGACCCTGCGCTGGACGAAGTCCAAAGCCTCCATCGTCGGTGACCATGCGACCTATCGCATCATTCTCGATGACGACAACACGTTTTCCACTCCGGAAACAATTCAGGTGACCACCGATACGACGTATACATTTCCCATCGCGCTTCCCCCGGCCACCGTGCACTGGTGGAAGGTGGAAGCGGTGGGGAACCTCGGCTACGTGCGGCGCAGCATGAACACGCAGTATTTCGTGATCAGCGGCACCGTGGCCGTCACTCCCCCCGAACCGGTGACGCCTCGCTTCCTGCTCGGGGCCGCGTCCCCCAATCCCACGCACGGCATGACCCGCTTCTCCTTCAAGGCTCCGGAAGGTTCACGGGTGGCGATCGATGTGATCTCGGTCTCGGGCCGGCTCGTCCAACGCTTCGATAGGATCGGCGACGGCGCGGAACACCGGGTCACCTGGGACGGCACCGACTCGAAGGGCGCTCGCGTCCCGGCGGGGATGTACTTCTACCGTATGTCGGGGGAATCCAGCGCGGTTCCTGCGCGGAAGGTTCTGGTAATCGGAGGATAAGTTAGTAGCACGAGGTGCTACGGCCCACTAGCTGCGCCAGACTCCCGGAATCCGTGTGTTACACCCAGGGCATACTCCCTCGAGTCCCAACCGATTTTCCAGGACGCGGAATCCATACCGCCGGATCACCGTTTCCCCGCATCCGTGGCAGCGTGTGTCTTCCCAGGATCCCACCTTCCCCGGGCGGTTGCCGGCGTACACGTAGCGCAATCCCGACTCCGTTCCGATGTCCGCCGCGCGCAACAGCAACGCGTCCTCGGCATCGGGAACGTTCTGCATCCGGTAATCGGAATGAAACGCGGTGGCGTGCCAGGGAATGAACGGATCCAGACGGGCGAGCCAACGGGTGAGCTCGCGTATTTCATCGTCCGTGTCGTTGAATCCGGGAACGAGAAGCGTCACCACCTCCACCCAGAATCCCCGCGCCTTGAGCCCCTCCAGCGTGTCGAGCACGTGGGCGAGCACGGTTCCCAAGCTGCGATATGCTTTGTCGTTCATGCACTTCAGATCCACCTTGTAGAGATCGGTGACCGGACGGATGTAATCGAGCACCTCGGGGGTGCCGTTGCCGTTGGACACGTATCCCGTAATGAGCCCGGCGGCTTTTGCCTTCGAGAAAACCGCGTGGGACCATTCGCTGGTGATGAGCGGTTCGTTGTACGTGCTCACCACCGCGCGTGAACCCGTGCGTACCGCCTCGGCGACCAGCTCCTCGGCGCTCACGTCGGTGGGAGGCGCCGTGGCCAGCGGGTCGCGCAGCGTCTGGCTCGTGAACCAGTTCTGGCAATAGGCGCAATGAAGATCGCATCCCAGCATGCCGTAACTCAGAACTCCCGAACCGGGTACCGCATGAAAGAAGGGTTTTTTCTCGATCGGGTCCACCGCCACCGCGGCCACGTAACCGAACGGAACGCGCAGCTGGCCCTCCGCGTTGAAACGGACCTTGCAGATGCCGAGTTCCCCAGGGGGAATGCGACAGCGGTGGGCGCAGGCAAAACAACGCACCCAGTCTTTTTTTTGCGGGACGGGAGCAACCAGGCTTGCTGCTCCCGAAATGCTGCGGGGGGCGAGTAAGTTGCCCAGACTCTCTTGAGTTTCGGTCAGTGCGCGGGGCATTCACGTTCTCCGTGACCCCGAGTGTACTCCTCCTATACTCCAATTCCTCCTTTGCTATGCTCGCGTGCGTCATGCAGTCCGGTCTTGGGGAATATCTCGATTCACTCACTCGGGAATACGGGAGGGGTTACCTCCACACCGATCCCATCGGGGCGGTTCGGCGCTTTGCCGATCCCGAAGATAGGGAATTGGCCGCTTTTCTGGCCGCGGGGATCGCGTTCGGCCGGGTGAGTATCATCCTGCAACACCTCGACGATCTGTGGGATCGGCTCGAGGGCCGGCCGGCCAAGGTCGTGCACGATTGGAGTTCCGCCGACGCGCGCCGCCTCAGGGGCTTCGTGCACCGATGGATTCCGGGAGACGAGTTAGCCCTCGTTCTCGCCGCGTTAAGCCGCGCGCGCCGCGAACACGGCTCGCTGCGACATCTGTTCCTCGAACACTACGACGCATCGGAGCGGGATCTATCCCGTCCCTTGGCCACGTTCGTGGACGCCCTTCGCGGGTTCGTTCCATCGCGCGGCAAAGCGCTTCCGCGCGGGGTGGCGACCTTCTTTCCCAGTCCCGAACAGGGGGGGGCCTGCAAGCGGCTCAACTTGTTCCTTCGATGGATGGTGCGGCGCGACGACGGCATCGATCTGGGGCTTTGGACCCCCGTTCGGCCGGATCAGCTCGTCATGCCGCTCGACACGCACGTGAGTCGCTTGAGCCGTTACCTTGGTCTCACCCACCGTCGCACGGTGGATTGGAAGATGGCCCTCGAAATAGCCGACAACTTGCGCACCTTGGATCCGGTGGATCCCATACGCTACGACTTCGCGCTCTCGCGACTGGGGATCCTCGAAGCGTGTCCCCGTCGCGTGAATCCCATCCTATGTGCGGCTTGTTCGCTGGTGCCGGTGTGCACGCTGGGAAGAGAGCAGCATGTCCGCGTCTGATCCGTTCCTGGATGGCGAACGCGATGCGGTGCTTCTCGTCGGAGGCCTCGATCCCTCGGGAGGCGCGGGACTCCTTACCGATGCGATGGTCGTGCGAGGAGCCGGCTTGCATCCCGTTCTAGCGGCGACATCGATTGCGGTCCAGAACACGAGCCGGGTCGCCCAACGACACGATTTGCCGGCCGAACTCGTTCGCGCCCAGTTGGACGTGGTCGCGGAGGAGTTTCGTCTCGGGGCGGTGAAATCGGGCATGCTTCCTAACGCGGACATCGTGGCAACGTTGGCGGAGTGGCTCTCGGCCCGGCCGCGTCTTCCCCTCGTACTCGATCCCGTGTTGCGTGCGACCTCGGGCGGCGAGCTGGTGGACCCGGTATCCGTTGGAGCCATGACGCATTTTCTCTTCCCGCGCGCGCGAGTGCTCACCCCGAATCTCGACGAAGCCTCCGCGCTCACCGGCCTTCCCATCAAAGACCGGGACGATCTCCCGCGAGTGGCGGAGGCGTTGCTCGAGCTCGGACCGGAGTGGGTGCTGGTGAAGGGCGGTCATCTCGGTCGGAGCGGCGCGGTGGATTATCTTGCCTCGTCAGGAAGCGGAACGTGGCTCGTCGAAGCGTGGCGCTCCCATGGAGAAACGCGGGGCACGGGATGTGCGCTGGCCTCGGGGATCGCCGCTCTCTTGGCGCGCGGGGAATCGGTGCCCGATGCGGCGCGGGGGGCCAAGATGTTCGTGACCGCTGCTATCGAAGCGGGCTATCGCGCCGGCAAGGGCCGGTTTCTCGCTCCGCAGAGCTGACACTCCCTACCCATGCGCGGACGACCTCTTCTCCGGCTCGGAGTGGCGGCCTTCCTTGCCGACCTGTCCAGCTATCTCATCATGACCGGAGTGCCCTACCGGGTTTTGGCCTTGGGCGCCGGCGCGATTGCTCTCGGATTCGTTCCCGTCGCGCGCGGTTTGCCCTATTGCCTCTCCACCGTCTGGGCGGGCCAGCGTACCGAACGCGGTGATCGCTTGCGCGCGGCCCGGATCACGGTCGTATTGGCCGTGCTCGCGGCTATCGCGTTCGTGTTCATCAAGACCTTGGGCGGGATTTTCGGGCTCCTGGTCGTGCTTGGCTTCGCGATGGCGTTTTACTGGCCGGCCGTACAAGCCGCGTTGGCGGATCTCGGCCGGGACGGCGTTACGCGGTCTTTGGGTTGGTTCAACATGGCGTGGAGCTCGGGCAAGGCCACCGGGTTCCTGCTTGGCGGCGCGCTACTGGCCACCTTTGGATTTCCGGCGCTTTTTCTTACCGCCGCTCTGGGGCTGGTCGGGGTGCTGGCCCTCATTGCCGTGCCGCTTCCACTGCCGCCGGCACGCGTCGACTCGGTCGAAACTCCGGTCATCTCGGATCGTGCCCGCGCCTTTCGACGCGCGGGGTGGATCGCCAACGCGGTCGCCTACGGAATCGCCTCGGTGCTCAACTTGCACTACCCGCACTGGCTGCGCCACATCGGTCGCGGCGAGGTCCTCCTGGGAACCTACCTGGGCCTCGTGTTCGGATCCCAGACCCTGACCTTTTACCTGCTTACGCACCTGTCGGGGTGGCGTCACCGGGTGGCGCCGCTTCTGTTGCTGCAATTCCCGATGGTCCTCGTGCTCGTGGTGCTGCCCTTTCTGCGCCAGCCCTGGGCTATCCTGACCACCGCGCCCCTGGTCGGGCTGGGCCTGGGGATTTCCTACTTCGCCAGCCTTTTTTATTCGGTCGAGGCCCCGATCGCGCGGGGCCGAAACGCGGGGGCTCACGAGGCCGTACTGACCCTGGGATCGGTTATCCTGCCCCTCTTTGCCGGCCTGGCCGCCAGCACAACGAACCATCTGGAATATGCGTACTTTGTATCAGCAGGAGTGGGGGCGGCCGGGCTGGGCGCGCAGGGACTCCTGCTGCGGGGCCGAACCGGATGAGGGCCCCGGGGCCCGGAGTACTTGAAGCGCGCTTCCGGGCCGGACGCACTGAGGAGGTTTCATGGACCGCAAAAGCCTGTTGCGAGGGGCCTTGTTCCTGGTGGTGGCCTTCGCCGGGGGGATGGTGGGCTCCTGGGTGGGACGTCCCGGCGCCCCGCTGGCGAGCCCCGTCATCACCGAGGGACGGCACGGCTCGATTGTGGGGACGTTCGGAGTCGGGGGAGTGCTGAACCGGGATGGCAAGCTCTGGCAATACCGTCCGGATAAGAAGAAATGGGTGCTCCTGGATGAGTCCTTTGCCCTGGAAGGGCAGGCCACCAACACCTCGCCCCTGCCGGTTTCCGTCTCCCAGATCCGGTTCATGGAAACGTTTGGATTTTTGGTCACCGATGAGGACCAGTGCTGGCTTTACGACATCGAGAAGCACCGCTGGGAGATGGTTGGACAGCCGCCAATGAAATGAGGCGGGGTGTATACTGTAGTCGTAACTCGAAACGGGCCGACCATTTCGAGGAGGAAGGCGTCATGAAGTACCGGATATTGGGGGCTATAGGGCTCATGCTGCTCATTGCCGCAGCCCCCGTCGCCGCTGTCACGGTCGATGACGTGATCAAGTTGTCCGAGGCCGGCGCCTCCGATTCCGTGATCATGGCCAAGATCGATGACGACGGTACCGTTTTTCGTTTGACGGTAGATGACATCCTCCAGCTCAAGCAAAAGGGCGTGAGCGATGTCGTGATCACCTACATGATGAACGCCGGGAAGATGGACCAGGACCAAACGGGCCAGTCCCCGGACACGTCGGCCGACGAATCAGGACCACCGGCAGGTAACGACTCCGACAACTCATATGACGATGGCGGTGACGTTGGAGGCGGGGTCAATTTCGATGCGTACGGTAACGTAGGCGTTTCGTTCGGCTACTACTACCCACATTGGCCCGGCTATTGGTATTCGTACTATTACGATCCGTTCTGGTGGCCGTCCTGGTGCTACTACTGGAACTACTGGGCACCGTACCCTTATTACTACTGGTATTCCGATCCCTGGTACGCGTGCAACGGTTACTACCACGGGTACTACGATCACTGCTACTACGGCGGTCATTACGGCTACGACGGTTACAACGGCTATAACGATGGCCGCAATGTCGGCAACCGCGGCCCCTCCTACGGGTATGGCCGCACGATCAAGAACCCCGGTGGTACGGGGAAAGCGGGGACCGGTCTCGAGGCGGCCCGCCAATCCACCCGTTACAAGGATCCCGGTTCGGGGCTCATGGTGGCCGACAACAACAAGTCACCGGTGCGGAACTCGTTCAAGCGTCCCCACACGCCGGGTTCGAATACCAACGTGATCTCGCATTCGAATCGTACGCGAGTGCGCACACCGGAATACTCTCGCTCACCGCAATTCTCCCGCTCACAGCAATACAGTCGGGGCGGCACGCGGCGGAGCTACGTGCGCACGCAGCCGGGGCGCGGTCAGGAACAACAGGTCCAGGTGTATCGCTCGCGTCCCACCCGTGGTGACGTGGCACCTCCCGAACGTTCGGCGCCCCAGCAGGAAGCAGGGAGCGCGCCCCCGGCTCGCGAATCGCGGGGAGGGGACGGCGGAGGCCGTGGCTATTCGGCGCCGTCACACGGCGGAGGCTTTGGTGGGGGCGGATTCCGAAGCGGTGGAGGAGGCGGTGGAGGCGGCTTCCACGGCGGAGGCGGCGGAGGGGGCTCCCGAGTCGGGAAGCACTGAGTAGATCTTGAAACGAACGGCCCGCCCCCCGGCGGGCCGTTTTTGTATGTCGCTCGAACGTTGGCGCGAGGAACCTCGGCGCGCTAAAGTAGTTCGCCTCATGCATGAGGTTTCCTCGTCCCCAACCTTCTCGCCCCGGCTCTCCGCGGTCGTTCCGCTTTACAACGAGCGCGATAACCTCGGCGCGTTGGTCGAGGAACTGCTTAAGGAATTCCAGCGCCTGGGGAGCTCCTTCGAGATTCTGCTCGTGGATGACGGCAGCCGCGACGGATCCGCGGACGCTCTCGATCGGGTCGCGTCCGAGCATCCGGAAATCCGAGTTCTCCATCTCGAGCAGAACTCGGGTCAAGCGGCCGCGCTATTGGCCGGATTCGAAGTGGCGCGCGGCGAATACGTCGTGACGCTGGACGGAGATCTCCAAAACGATCCGGCGGACATCGCGAGCCTTCTCGAGTGGGTACCCAAGTACGACATGGTGGTGGGCATTCGAAGCCGCCGCCAGGACACCACGCTTCGCCGCCTTTCGAGCCGCATCGCAAATCGTGTGCGAAGCGCTGTGCTGGGCGACGGGATCGTAGATACAGGATGTTCGCTCAAGGTGTTTCGCCGCGAGCTTGGTTTGGCCTTTCCTCATTTCAAGGGGATGCACCGCTTCATGCCTGCGTTGGCCATGCTCGAGGGTGCCACGGTGAAACAAATTTCCGTGCATCATCGTGCGCGCCATGCCGGGACCACCAAGTACAACGTCCGTAACCGCCTTGGCCGCGGGTTGGCGGATCTCGCGGGCGTGTTCTGGATCAAGCACCGCTGGGCTCGTTACCGCATCAGCTACGAAGCGCCAAAACCGTCCCCGGTCCGGCGCGATGTGACGATCGAGGAGGAAGAACGTTGAGCTGGCTCATGATTGGATTTCTGGGACAGGCGCTTTTTTCCGCCCGCTTTCTCGTGCAATGGATCGTGTCCGAGCGCCGATCGGAGAGCGTAATCCCGGTCGCGTTCTGGGTGTTCAGCATCTTCGGCGGGGCGTTTCTCCTCGCCTACGCGATTTATCGGAAGGATCCCGTGTTCATCCTGGGTCAAGCCGCGGGCTTTCTCGTATACGGCCGCAATCTCATGCTCATCCGCAAGAAGCATCTGTCCACCCGAGGCACCGTCCCGGCAGCGTAACTTCACTTGGTTAGTCACGCGTCCCTGTAATTCAGCCCCTAGATCGAGGGCGCAGATCTTCTAGGGAATTGCCCTCCGCCTCGGCGGCTCCCCGCTCCTTGAATCGCTTCGCGATTCTTCGTCGCTCTGGTCCGCCGCGGGCCCCCCACTCGGGGCCGCTGACGACTTGTTTGACGCTCTGGAATCACGGGTTGCTTTTGGGTGCTCGGCGGCCCCTCGCTCCCGCGGCGGCCCAGAGTCGCCGCGAGCGGAGGGCAGCTTCCCTGCGAAGATCTGCGCTTTGCTCAAGCCTCCGGCTCATCGGGATTGTGCTATGCCCTCGCGCAGTACATGCGTGCGGAACCCGCGGAAAATGGCCGTTTAGGGGGCCCGGCGCTTATGCAATCTTGATGGAAGGTTTCGGGAATCGTGGTCTGGATGCGGGGTAATAACCAATGAGGGGACGAAGCCGGCCGGGGACCTGGCGGTCAAACGGCCCCCCGATCGCCAATTCGCCGGTCGGCCTCCCTGTTTTGAGGTTGAGTGCATTCGACCGGGAGAGCGCCAAAGGTGCTGCTACTCCGCACACGGTTGCCCCGCGCAACGTGGCCCTCTCCCGGATCGAATTTCAACCGCCTCAGGTTTAACCCGAGGTTCTCAATTCGCACAGCCTTTCCCGTCCGGGGCGGTGCGAGGAGAGATCCTCGGGTTGTTTTTTACCCCCGGGTCGATTGAGACTCGAACCAATTCCTTTCTAAGCTCACATCAAACAGCCTTGTCGACAACCTGTCCGTGATGCTCTCATCGCGCGCATGCGACCACTCCGAGAGCCATTCATCGTGTCGGTTTCGGGCCGGGACCGCCCGGGGGTCCTCGGGACCCTAGCCTCGGCCTTAGCCCGAGCCGGCATCGACATCGTCGATATCGAGCAAGCTACCCTTCAGAATTTCCTGGCCCTCTCTTTCCTCGTCGATCTGGAAGAAGACCCCGATCGAGCGCGGGCCTTGCTCAGAAACGTCATGCCCCTGGCCGCCGAGCTCGGCCTCGCCGTCGACGTCCGCGCGCTGGCTCCTGACGAGGTCCGGGTGCTCAAGGAAACGGATCACGCGGTCCTCGTTCTTTTATCGGAAAAGCCGTCCTCCTCGCTCATCGCTGAACTGGGACACACCACGGCTCGGCACGGCGCCAACGTGGTCAGCATTCGACGCCTCGCCGAGGAGGACTTGCGCGCGGGCGAGTTCGTGCTCGACGTGACCCGAGTGGCCGATCCGGATGCGCTCAAGGCGGATCTCTTCCTGACCGCGGAGCGGCTGGGCGCAGATGCCGGTCTCGCGAGGGAGGACGTGTATCGCAAGAGCAAGCGCATCGTGGTGTTCGACATGGATGGAACCTTGGTGGTCGGGGAGAGCATCGATCTCTTGGCCCGTCACAAAGGAAACGCGCCCGAGATCGAGGCGATCACGCGTGAGGCCATGGAAGGGCGCCTCGATTTTGCGGACTCGCTTCGCCGGCGCGTAGCGCTCTTGGCCGGCTTGCCCGAGACCACGCTTCGCGATGTGGCGAGCGAGCTCGAGATCGCGCCCGGCGCTCCCCAAGCGTTACGCGTATTGAGGCGCTTGGGATATCGCCTGGGCGTGCTCTCGGGGGGATTCTCGATCATCGTCGAGGCGGTGCGCGAACGACTCGGGCTCGACTTTGCGGTTGGGAATCAAGTGGAGATCGAGAACGGACGCTTGACCGGCCGTTTGATCGAACCGATTCTCGATGCCGAAGGCAAGGCCACGGCGTTACGCCGGATCGCGGAGAAGGAAGGCGTCTCGCTGGAACAAGTGGTGGGGGTAGGGGACGGGGCCAACGATATCCCGATGCTGCAGGCGGCCGGGCTCGGCATTGCCTTTCGCGCCAAGGAACGCACGCGTGAAAGCGCCGACGCAACCCTCGTGCGAAGCGACTTCTTGGGACTTCTCTACATGCTCGGCGTTTCGGGGCGGGACGTGAACAAGCTCGGCGGAAAGGATTGACCATGGAGCTGGGGATTCGGGGAAGAGTGGCCTTGGTTGCCGGCGCATCGGCGGGGCTTGGCTACGCCGCCGCGGAGGCGCTCGCCGCCGAGGGAGCACGGGTCGTGCTTGCGTCGCGGGATCCGGCGCGCATCCAGGAGGCGGCCCGGCGCGTCACCATGAGTACGGGAGAGCCCGCCCACGGCGTGTCGATAGACGTGAGGGACGCCGATGCCGGTGAGCGGATGGTGGCGGCGGCGCGTGAGCGCTTCGGCGAACCGTCCATCCTCATCACCAATGCCGGCGGTCCGGCGCCCGGTCCCTTCGCCAAACTCACCCTGCAGGATTTCGAGGAATCGTTGCGCCTCAATTTTTTGAGCGCGGTCGCCCTGACCCGCGCCGCTTTGCCCGGCATGCAGACGGCGAGATGGGGACGCATCGTGCACGTCACCTCCACCACCATTCACGAGCCCTCGGTGGGTTTATTCCTGTCCTCCTCGGTGCGACCCGCGGTGGCGGGATTTTCGAAGGCCCTCTCGCGCGAGGTGGCTTCTTTCGGAATCACCGTCAATGTCATCGCCCCGGGGCTGATCGCCACCGACCGTCTCCGCGAGCTGGGGGAGTATCGGGCCAAGGAGAGCGGCAAGAGCGTGGACGAGGAAATGGTGACGATGGGGGAGCAGGTGCCCCTGGGGCGCTTGGGCAGGCCGGACGAATTCGGCTCCCTGGTCGCCTTTTTGTGCTCCGAGCGGGCCGCCTACGTCACCGGGGAGGCCATCCGGCTGGACGGGGGCCGGACCGGGTTCCTGCTGTAATCCAGCAAAATCTTGGATTTTAAGGGCATAGGAGCCTGGAGGGGTGGGTAATTACCTAGACTCCCAACCGGACGGCCCTGCCACGTTGGGAAAAAGACGACTCGTTGTATACTCAAAGGCAACCACCCCTCATCGCCTTTTGAAAATCGTCCCCCGAGGAGGTACTAACGTGCGCACCTTTCGTCTGGCTCTCGTTTCCGCTCTGACGCTCCTCGTCGCCGGCGCTGCATATGCCTGCGACAAGGATCACGCCGGCGCCCAAGCGTCGGCTTCGTGTACCAAGGCCGCTTCCGCTGGCGCCTGCACGGGCAAGGCCATGGCTAGCAGCGGTGGTTGCTCCGCCCATTCGATGAAGACGGCGGCCATGGCCGACGCGCATCACGATTGCCCCTTCTGCAACCTCGCCACCGAAATCCGCGCCCAGAAGGGCAAGGTGACGTTCTCCACGGTCGAGAACAAGGATGGCGTAGTGCTCGTTTTTGCGGCCGTGTCGAAGGAAGACGTTCCCGCCGCCCAGGCGATCGCCAATAAGGCCTACGCGCTCATGAACGCTCCCGCGCACTGCTCGTACACCATGTCGCAGATGGCCGAGAAGTCCTGCCAGGATTGCAAGGACGGCATGGAGGTCATCTCGCATGCGGCGATCACGGTGGAGAACAACAAGCAGGGTGCCAAGGCCATGGTGAAGCCGGCCAAGGCCGATGAAATGGTGAAGCTCCAGGCCTTCATCCAGAATCTGGAAAAAGAAGTGAAGACCGAAGGCTAAACTCGGTTCGAAGATTTATTCGAAAAGCCGGCGCTCAACCAGGGCGCCGGCTTTTTCATGCCAAGGCGCGATGCGGCGGAAAGTCGGTGTCCAGGTCCTCGGTCGAGATCTCGAGGGCCAAGAGCGCCTCGATGATTTCTTTGGCCTCGGTGAGGAATTGCTGGATCTGCACGGCGGGGGTTCGCTCGAGCGGAATGCGTTCGAAGCAGAAGACGGCGATGGGGCGCCCGCTCGAAAGCGGAAGGTAGGCCAAGGCGGCGCGTTCCTTCGTCCCTCCTTCGAGCACGCACGGCGCTTCCTGACGCAACACCCACCCCGCGAAACCCAAGTCGATCGGCTGGCGGCGCGGGTAGAGCAGGTTCTGTTCCTTGTTCGGGTCCGCCAGCTCGAGCTGGGCCCCGGTCGGATCCACGACCATGCAGTGCGTGAAATCCGCGCCCAGGCTCTGTCCCATGACGTCCGCGACCGAGAGCAGCCGGGAGGGGAGAGACTCCTGCAGGCTCATGAGGCGTTCGACCTGACGGATCGCCACTTCGCGCTGCACGTTGCCCGAGAGTCGTTTCAAGCTCAGCGCTTTCAGGATCGCTCCCGAAGCTTCGCGGGCAAACAATTTCATGAGGGGGATCGCGCTGCGATCGAGGCGCGCACCGTCGGACTCGACGTTGAGATTGAGCACGCCGATGGGGCCTTCCTTGCCTGGAATCGGCACGCAGGCCGCTTCGCGAAGCGATGGCCGCACATCGGCCGAGGTCGCCTGAGGACCGGACAAATGGCCGTGCACAATCTGCGGTTCGCCGGTGGCAAAGACGGTTCCCGCGATGCCTTTGCCAACTTCCTGGCGCGTATGGGTGACCACCCACTCCGGAAGTCCGTCGGCGACGGCAATGCGAAGATGGCTCCCCGTTTCGTCCACGAGCATGATGCTGCCGGAGTCGGCATGAGTCACCTTGACCGCCAACTCGAGAATGCCGCGAAGCAGACGGTCACCGTCCTCGAGGGGCAGGGACTGCAGCTTGTCGCGGAAGTCCGCTCCGAGAAGAATCCCAGCGTCGAAGCTGCGCGATTCACTCATCGGAGGTGCGGTAGTGGGCGGTGCCTTTGCCGGTGAAGTCAGCGAAGGACCGGAACCGGCCGGCTTGGGTGCGGCCGGTTTCTGGGCGACGGGTTTTTGCCCTACCGGCTTTTGAGCCACGGGCTTTTGTGCCGCCGGTTTTTTCTTGGGCGCCGGTTTCTTGGCGGCTTCGGCCCTCGCCCGCGCCGCCGCGGCCGCGTTCAGCTTGGCCAGCTCCTCCATGGCCGCCTCGACGGGAATGACCTCGACGTGGGTATCATCGAGGAGCTCCTGAACCGTGGCGCGAAGCCCGGGTTTCTTCCCCACGACCAAGCGGTCGCAGGTGACCAGAGCAGGGCGGTTGGGCCGGTCCAGGAGGGGAATCTTGAGAATGCCGGCCATGCGCGCGGCATAGGATTGCCCGTCGATGGAAACGACAACGCCCACCTCCCAGTCGGGGCGGCGGGCATAGTGGCCGAAGAGGTCCAGTGCCTCGTCCGGCAACTCGATGAAACCAATGATTTTTTTCGGTGGCGCCATGAACGTTGACCTTGCAAAACGAGAGGGTTACGTCCTCCTGGTTTATCGGACCCAAGACGACTTCGATTTTGCAATTTGTGGCGAAGGGGACAGATTCCGGCCCAGGCTGCCGATATGAAATGCGCCGAGAGGAGCCGGGGCGTCCCGGGAACGTAACTTTTTGCAGGAACGGCGTTTGATGACCGAAGTACGCAGCTGGGGCCGCATTCATCACGAGTCGCGGCTTGCCCCCGAGCACCGGATTTACGTGAACCGTAACCTCCGCCTGGGCTCCATCCAGGCGATCGGCTTCGACCTGGACCACACCCTCGCTCACTACCGCGGCCCCGCGGTCGAGGAGCTGGCCTATCGCCTCGCCCGCCAGTATCTCGTGGAGCAGTTCGGGTATCCCAACGCGATCCTCGAGATCCCCTACGACCGCACCTTCATCATCCGAGGGCTCGTCATCGACAAACGCCGCGGCAACATCTTGAAGATGAACTACCACAATTACGTGGCGCGAGGGTGCCACGGGTTGCGGATGCTCGATTCCGAAGAGCGAAAGGCGACCTATCGCTCCGGCCGCATTCGCATGGGGAATCCGTCCTACGTTACCGTGGACACCTTGTTTCACCTGCCCGAGGTCTACCTCTTCATGGTGCTCGTGCATCTCCTGGAGACCGACGGTCGCCGCATGAGTCCCCGGCAATACGAAAAGATCTTCACCGATGTGCGATTCAGCGTGGATTCCGTGCACGCCAATGGAAGCCTGAAGAGCGAAATCATGGGGAATCTCGACCGCTTCATCCGCAAGGACCCGCGGCTGGCTCCCACGCTTCGCGAATTGTCCCGGGCGGGGAAGAAGCTCTTCTTGCTCACCAACAGCGAATACTTCTACACCGACGCTCTGCTCAAGTATCTGTTGGTCAACGAAGGCGGACGCACCTCTGATTGGCGCGAGCTCTTCCATCTCATCGTGGTCGAAGCGCGAAAACCGATCTTCTTCACCTCGAGCGAAGGCGAACCCGTCGTGCATCAGGAAAGCGCTCAAGTGTGTCCTATTTTTACCGGAGGCTGCGCGCAATTTCTCGAGAACGCGCTCGGGTTCAAGGGCGACCAAGTGCTTTATTTTGGAGATCACACGTACGGCGACATCTTGCGCAGCAAGAAGAGCCTCGGCTGGAGAACGGCCATGGTGGTGGAGGAGCTCCGGGAAGAGATCGAAATTACGCGGCGGCTACAACCCCAGATCGACGAGCTCAACCATTGGAGAGCCCTACGCTCCGTGCTGGAGGCCGACATCTCGGCCATGGAAGTGGAGGAGCGGAAGCTCGAACGACGCATGGAAAAGCGCAACGGACGGGGCGAGGCGATCTCGAAGATCAAGAAGCACCTGGAGGCCCTGGGGGACGAGGAAGCGCGGCTCCATCAGGAGCTGGAGACGGTGCGCCGTGTTACCGGCGAGCTCGGCGAAGCGCTCAACGACAGCTATAACTCGCGCTGGGGGCCGCTATTTCGAGAGGGGCAGGAGATGAGCCACTTCGCGCACCAAGTGAAGGACTTCGCCTGTCTTTACATGACCCGGGTGAGCAATCTGCTCTACTACGACCTCAATCATTACTTCAGGTCGGCGCGGGAAATGATGCCTCACGAGTTGTAACCCACCCCAATTTTTTCGCGCAATTTTGGGCCCAAAGATCGTGCTATCATATGGTTGCAATTGTGCTTACTTCGGGCGGGTCCGAGATCCGAAGGTGTCCGCCTCCAGGGTGACATTTTCGGCCGCTGGCTCTTCCCAATCATCTTCAATGGGAGCCACGATCCATCTTGATCCCCCCGATCCGGGCCGTGCCGGCATCTTTGCTTGCATCTAGGAACCATCGTGTCGGCACCAACCCCATGAGGAAGAGGAGTAGCCATGAAACGGATCGGACTTATCACCATCTTGGGATCCGTGGTTCTGACCCTCGTTCTCTCCGGTGCGTCCTATGCCACACCGCCAGTGAACGGGGCCACGATCGCGACGCGGACATTCAACGACTGCCCGCTCTCGGTTCTGACCACGAGCAACAACTATCCTGCGTCCATCGCGATCACCGATCAGATGGACACGCTGTGCGTGGGCTTCGCCAATCTGCACAGCTTCAGCTTCTCGGCCGGTGGTGACACCGCGGCGGTGTTCGACAACAACTCGAACTTCCACGTTGCCGCCGACGTCGCCATCACTGGAGAAGGGGAGGGCGAGGGCGGGCTTAGGATCTCGCCCTGGTACGGTAAGTACACCGACGGCAGGTTCATGCTGAACGCCACCACCGGCGAGATTGCCGCCTTCGGCGGCGCGCTTCCCTTCTACAGCTTCACCGTCAACAACGGCATCAGCTACACCAAGGGGGCGACCGTCCACCTCGAGGTCACCTACCTGGCCAACCATCTGACCGCGGCCAATCCGGCCACCATCCAGTACCGGGTGGTGATGAACGGCAACACTTACGATAGCCCCGTACTTCCCTTCGGCGAGCAGAACCCGGCCGAGTGTGTACACGGGCTTTGGGGCATGCTGAACGACGGACGGGTGGGCGGCTATTTCCAGCCGCGGGCTAACACCGGCGCCTCGCTCACCGCCACTTGGACCAATATCCAGTTCCAGGCATTGCCCGCCTGCGGCACCACGGTCGCGAACGGGGCCACGATCGCGACGCGGACATTCAACGACTGCCCGCTCTCGGTTCTGACCACGAGCAACAACTATCCTGCGTCCATCACGATCACCGATCAGATGGACACGCTGTGCGTGGGTTTCGCCAATCTGCACAGCTTCAGCTTCTCGGCCGGCGGCGACACCGCGGCGGTGTTCGACAACAACTCGAACTTCCACGTTGCCGCCGACGTCGCCATCGCTGGAGAGGGAGAGGGCGAGGGCGGGCTCAGGATCTCGCCCTGGTACGGCAAGTACACCGACGGACGATTCATGTTGAACGCCACCACCGGGGAGATTGCCGCCTTCGGCGGGGCGCTTCCCTTCTACAGCTTCACCGTCAACAACGGCATCAGCTACACCAAGGGGGCGACCGTCCACCTCGAGGTCACCTACCTGGCCAACGATCTGACCGCGGCCAATCCGGCCACCATCCAGTACCGAGTGGTGATGAACGGCAACACCTACGATAGCCCCGTACTCCCCTTCGGCGAGCAGAACCCAGCCGAGTGCGTACACGGGCTTTGGGGCATGCTGAACGACGGACGGGTGGGGGGTTATTTCCAGCCGCGGGCTAACACCGGCGCTTCGCTCACCGCCACTTGGACCAATATCCAGTTCCAGGTGCTCGAGTGTTCGGCGGCCGGCTGTGTGGACACGGCTCCGCCGACGGTAGAGGTCTCGCTCGATCGCGATTCGCTCTGGCCACCGAACCACAAGCTCTGGGAAGTTTGCGCCACGGTATCGGTGTCCGACGACTGCGACGAAAATCCGGTGGTGAGTTTGCTATCCGTCACCAGTAATGAGCCCGATAACGGGAAGGGCGACGGCAACACCGAGAACGATATCCAGATCGAGGGAGACAACTGCTTCCTCCTCCGAGCGGAACGGTCGGGGGGTGGCGACGGGCGCGTGTATACCATCGTGTACTGCGCCACGGACAGCAGCGGCAAGACCGCCTGCGATACCGCCACCGTGATCGTGGCCCATGACCAATCAGGGAAGGCTCTTTCATCGGACGGCTTCACTCCCGACGGAACGGCGCTTCTCCCCCAAATCAAGACGTTTACCCTCGTGATCCCTTCGAGCGCGGGCTTTGATGCGGGACGGGTGGACGCCTCGAACGTCCGAGTCGGAAACGAACGGGGAGTCATCGCTCCCAAGAGCGTCCAATACCGGGATGCGAACAAGGACGGTCTGGTGGATCTCGGCCTGTCCTATGAGACGAACGCACTGAACCAGATCCTCCAACCGGGCAGCACCACGGCCGGGCTGCGTTACAAGGTCGGGAATGTCCCCTATGTCGTGCCCGACATCTTCCAGCTTGGCCCTCCGGTAGCGTTCACGAACACTGGCTCCACCCCCGTCACTCCGGTAGTGATGCGGTCGCAGCCGAACCCGTTCCGCTCATCCACGATCATCAATTACTCGATCGGGGATGTGCCCGGCCACGTCCAGATCGCCGTGTTCGATCCGTCGGGACGACTGGTCAGAACGCTGGTCAACGAGGTGCAGGGTCCGGGGAGCCACGTCGCGACCTGGGATGGGCGCCGTGAGAACGGCGTTCGCGCGGCCGCGGGGATGTACTTCATGAAGGCCGATGTGGCCGGTCATCAGGCTTCGGAGAGACTCATTCTCCTCAAGTAAGACATTCGAGGAGTCCCATCTCCCGGTCCATGTAACAACGAGCCCCCCATCGCAAGCGGTGGGGGGCTCAATGCTGTTGCAAAAATACGTTAGCGGAAAAAGAGGGGAATCAGCTCGGATTCTTCGAAGCGTTGCGACCCTGATCGGCCACGTCTCCGGTGGCCCACAAGGCGTGCACCCCTAAGACTTCACCCTTTCCGTTCACCACCACCACCCAGTTCTTGCCCTGACGATCCGCTTCGTCCACGGGAACCGTAAAGCTTCCGTTGGCGTCGAGGGGGAGCCAGAGGGCGCGAAGGTCGTTCTTGGCGGTGAGGAGATGGGTGTCTTTGGCGAGTTCCTTCTCGACCGGGGCCAGATCACGGCGGTCCTTGAGGAACACGGCGTAGAGCGAGGCATCCTGAGGAGCGAATGAGGTGAGGTGCGCCTCGAGCATGACAAAACGGTGTTCGGGAGAGGCGTCGCCCGGTTCGTGGGGAGCGAAGGCGCAGTTGCGATGCCAGGAGGAGGATTCGACCTGCCACTCCAGCCGGGGCTGAGCCCAAGCCATCGGGGTGGAACAAGTTAGAGCAATTCCTAATCCGAACAGGACACCCAGACGCATCGGCGCAACAACCTCCTCGCGAACTAGACCCACTTTTCCCTTACGCAAGTTCAATGCCATGAGCTAAGTGCTTGATTTTTCGAGGTGGAGGCCCCAGGAGGCCCCGTTTTGATGGCTCCAAAGTTGCCAGCTGGAAACGTACTTTCTACCGGCGACGGCGGCCGGGGCCTATCTGTTAGAGTTCCCCGAGCGCCATTCCGAGCGAGCCCGCGCCGCCCGCAAATGGGGGATCACCATATGGCTAACGTCGATTTTCTGAATAACGAACTCGAGCGCCTGAAGAAGGAGGGACTCTACAACACGATCCGGACTTTGGGAAGTCCCCAAGGCGGATGGATCGTGATGGACGGCCGCAAGGTCTTGAACCTCTGCTCCAACAACTATCTGGGGTTCGGAAACCATCCGCAACTGGTTGCCGCCGCCAAGGACGCTCTGGAATCTCGCGGCATCGGCCCCGGGGCAGTGCGCTCCATTGCCGGCACGATGGACCTCCATCTGGAGTTGGAGGATAAGCTGGCTCGATTCAAGGGAGCCGAAGCCACCCTGTCTCTGCAGAGTGGGCTTGTCGCCAACCTGGCCACCATTCCAGCGCTTCTGGATTCGCCCGAAGACGCCGTCTTCACCGATGAGCTCAACCATGCGTCGATCATCGATGCGGTGCGACTCAGCAAGGCGACGCGCTACATCTACAAGCACAACGACGTCGTGAACTTGAGGGCCAAGCTCGAGGAAGGTAAAACCGCCCGGCGCAAGCTGGTGGTCACCGACGGCGTGTTCAGCATGGACGGCGACATCGCGCCCCTGCCCGACATCGTGACCGAGGCCGAGCGCGCGGGGGCGATGGTGATGGTGGATGACGCGCACGGCGAGGGCGTGCTGGGAAGTCATGGACGAGGGATCGTCGATCATTTCCACCTGCACGGCCGCGTCGAAATCGAAGTGGGGACGCTGTCCAAGGCCTTCGGCGTCATGGGTGGGTTCGTGGCCGGATCGCGCAGCTTGATCGACTATCTGCGACAGAAGGCCAGGCCTTTCCTGTTTTCGAGCGCGCTCACCCCACCCGACGTTGCCGCGTGTATTGCCGCCGTGGAGGTCCTCACCCGGACGGATGAGCCGGTGCGAAAGCTCTGGGAAAACGGCCGAGCGTTGAAGGCGGGGCTCGAAAAAGCGGGGTTCAACATCGGGAAGAGCGAGACCCCCATCACCCCGGTGATCTTGGGGGAGGCGGGCACCGCCCGCGAGTTTTCAAGGCGCCTCTTCGAGGAACAAAACGTATTCGCCCAATCCATTGCGTTTCCGACGGTTCCCAAGGGAACGGCCCGGATCCGCTGTATGGTGAGCGCCGCCCACGAGCCCGCCGACATCCAAACCGCGGTCGCGGCATTCGTCCAGGTCGGGAAAGCGATGGGAGTGGCCGGCTAAGCCTTTGGTGGATTCAAGTTTGAATCCACCCCGGACTTGGTTAAACTTTAGCCTTCGTCCCCCTATCTCCGGCCTGGTTCGCATCGTGCATTCGCGGCCTGAGAACCTCTAAGGAGGTAGCGATGGCCCCCCGCCCAGGGGCGTGGTTCGGTCTCCTCGCCTTCTGCGCACTGCCTCAATCGCTGGCCGCAGCTCCCTGGCATCCGATTGGCCCAGGGGGATCGAACGTGAGGTCTCTGGCCACCGACGGCCCCCGCATTTTTGCCGGAACGCAATCGGGGGGCGTGTACATCTCCGTCGATCAGGGCCAGACGTGGGTTCTTTCGAGCGCGGGTCTTCCTGCGGATCTCTCCCTCGGCGGCTATCAAGCCGTGAATGCCATCACGGTGGCCGCGGATCGCATCTTCGCCTGCACGGCCCAAGGTCTCTATCAGAGCGTCAATACTGGCGCGTCCTGGCAAGTCGCTTCGATGCCGTTGGGCGTTTCCTTGAATGAAGAACGTTTGTTCGTGGATGCCCAAAATCCCCAGCGGTTGGTGATTCAAAATCCGAGCGGCGTGTTCGTATATGACCCTGCGGAGTCCGTAGCGGCGTGGGTGAAACCGGGTGGCATGCCGGGATTCCCCGCTCACGAGCTGGAGCGTGCCCCCGCCGATCCCACGATCTACTACGCGGTCACGGGAGGCGTGCCATACGTCTTCCAGTCGGTCGATGACGTGCACACCTGGGGGCTGCGAGGTCCGTTGCCCGGCACCAAGCTGCGCGATCTGGCCGTGGATCCCGTGAATTCCAATCGCCTCTACGCTTCCACGGATACGGGCGCGTGGCTCTCCATCGATGGAGGCATGTCCTTCTCTCGCATGGACGACGGTACGGATCCCCACGTGTATCAGTTCGTGAGCTTCGGGGGTCCCATCGTCGCGCTCGCTCGCGGCGCGACGCTTTCGAATGAAGCCGATGCCGATCGGTTGCAAGGTGTCGGAGCGTTCCCCTACACGCGCGTGGTCGGTTCGCTCGAACTTGCCAACACGGTGCTTTTCGCCAGCGACATGGGCGTGCTGGAAGGCGTCTGGAACGGATCCGCGTTCGCGAGCGATGTCGTGGTCCGCGGCCAGGGCATGAACAACGCATGCGCCGTCGCGGTCGTTCCGGTGCCGCATTCGAACGTGATCTATGTCGCGACCGGGCTGACCTTCGATGCCGGCGTGTATCGAAGCGATGACGGCGGGGTCACCTGGGAGCATCGCTCGGCCGGGTTGACCAATCCCGACGTGCGTTGTTTGAGCGTATTTCCCGGAAATCCGGACATTGCCTATCTCGGTACCGCCGATGCGCTGGACGATACCGGCGAAAACGGCAGCGTGTTCAAGACACAGGATGGTGGACGTCACTGGACGGATGTCGGCGGGACTATTCCGTTTGTGGGCGGCAAGCAAATACTGGTCGCGCAAGTGCATCCCACGGATCCCGATCTCGTGTATGTGAGCGTGCAAGGGATCGGGGGCGGCATGTTCCTGACCACGAACGGTGGAGCCACCTGGTCGCGAACCTCCCAAGGGCTCGCCTCGATGCCGATCCAGCCCGATTGGTGCGCGTTACCGACTCAGTGTCCCCAATGGAGCTTTTGGGCCGCCGGTTTCCATGATTACTTCGCCATGTTGAGCTTCGGGTTCGATCCCACCAATCCCAACCGCATCTTCCTCGGTTCGGGAGGATGCTGGGGCGGGCCGTATCGCAGCGGCGATGGTGGAACCAACTGGTTGCGACGAAGCGAAGGTCACATGGCAATCGACAGCGAGGTGCAGAAACAAATCGACAACGTGCTGAACGAAGGAACCGCGGAGAGCTGGTTTCCGGTGCACCTCGAGCTCTACGACATGGACGTGACGCCCTGGAATCCCAACCACGTGTTCGCTACCGGCGGGCGCGGGCAGTTCGATAGCGCGGATCTATTCGGCATCGTGTACAAAAGCGTCGATGGGGGAGACACCTGGGCGATCGTTCACGAAAACGCGCGGTCGGACTATTTCCCTGCTGCGACCAACGGCATGGCGTTGCACGCAGCTAGGCCAGAGGAGCTTTACCTCTCGGCTCGTGATGGGGTCCATGTCTCCTACGACGAAGGCGCAACGTGGGCGAAGCTCAACGATGGGCTGACCACGGGCGCGTTGTTAGCCCAGAACATCAACTTCGACGCCGACGATGCCAACCGGCTCTTTATCGGGACCATCAACGCGGGCGTGTGGGTGAAGGACCTGGATCCGGTGGCGGTGCGCCTCACTCATTTCAGCGCCGCGGTGGTAGGGACAGGAGTCGCGATCACATGGGGGGTTGCCGATCCGGTCAACCATGCTGGCTTCTACGTCGATCGCCAAGCGAAGGGGGAGTTGGAGCGGCTCACTCCAACCTTGCTGAGCGGCAAAGAGGAATACACTTTTGTCGACCCCAGCCCCGTTCCTGGAACGATCAACCGCTACTGGGTGGTGGAGCTGGGCCGGACGGGCGAGGAAACGCGCTACGGCCCCGTGGAGGTCGCCCTGAACGAATTTCCCCGGTTACGTCTGGGGCCGGCGGTTCCGAATCCGCTCCACGGTGAAACGAAGCTCGGGATCTCGGGAAGTCCCGCCTCGGTTCACGTGATCGATGCCTCGGGGAGACGCGTCACGACCTTATCGCTCCCAGCGGGGGCCACCGAGATGGTCTGGACGGCCACCGACGATCGTGGGCGGCGTGTTCCGGCCGGGGTCTATTTCATCGAGGCGGTGGCCGGAAATGCTCGGGTAACTCGTCGGGTTCTGGTTCTTCCCTGATCGCCTTCCCCCGATTCGTATAAACCCCAAGCCAACTTGCCTTTTCCCGGCGCGCATATGACGCTACGCCGATGCGCGTGGCGGGGGTCGAGATTCGGGCACTTTGGGTGCTGCTCATCTTCGTTCCGGTCTCGATCGGCCTCGAGCTATTGCACGCCCCCGCGCCCTGGATCTTCGCCACCGCTTCATTGGCGATCATCCCGCTGGCCGGCATCATGGGTGAATCCACCGAGCAGCTCTCGGCTCGGTCGGGCGCGGGCCTGGGCGGGTTTCTGAATGCCACGTTCGGGAACGCGGCCGAGCTCATCATCGCCCTGGTGGCCTTACGCGCGGGGCTGATCGACATCGTCAAGGCGTCCATCACCGGGTCCATCATCGGTAACACGCTCCTCGTCCTCGGGGCGTCGTTCCTGGCCGGCGGGCTGAGATATCCCAGACAAACCTTCAACACCGCCGCGGCCGGTCTGGGAGCCACGCTGCTTTTTTTGAGCGTGATCGGTCTCGCCGTGCCGGCGATGTATCACTCCTTCGTCCATCCCGTGTCTCCGGAGGTGCTCCATCCCCAGTCTTTGAGCCTCGCTATCGCCATTGTCCTATTCGTGACCTATGTCCTCAGTCTCTTGTTTTCGCTACGCACGCACCAGCATCTCTTTGCCGGAACCCACGCGGGTCCACCCCCGGAGGAAGCTTGGACACGCCGGCGGAGCATCATCACGCTCCTGGTCGCGACGGCAATCGTTGCCTTGGAAAGTGAGTTTCTGGTCGGGGCGGTGCACGAGACGGCCCTCCGGTTTGGGTGGACCGACGTATTCGTGGGCGTGATCATCGTGGCGGTGATCGGCAACGCGGCCGAGCATTCGACCGCGATCCTGGTGGCCATGAAGAACGAGATGGATCTGGCCATGAACGTGGCCATCGGATCCAGCATTCAGGTCGCGTTATTCATCGCCCCCCTCTTGGTGTTCGCGAGCTACGCGTTTGGGCGGCCGATGGATTTCGTGTTCACGCCGTTCGAAGTGCTGGCGGTGGGCATGTCGGCCCTGGTGCTCAACTTCGTCGCCCAGGACGGCGAGTCCCACTGGATGGAAGGCGTTTTGCTTCTTGCCGTGTACCTGATCTTCGGGATTACGTTTTATTACTTGCCGGCGTGACCGCGTGGGCAGGCGATCAGCGCGAACGACACGAGCATGTGCTTTATCAATGGAACCTCATCCGTAGCGTTGCCCCCGGGGTCACTCTATTACTCGATCAGAGAGGGCAAATAGTCCTCGGGAGGGGCAAACCCCAGAATCTCCAATAAAGTTGACGCAAGGTTGGCCAGGCCTGCATCAGGAAGGTCCCGGCGCAACTGTATCTGTGCACCCTGAGGACGATGAATCCATAACCCGACCGGGTTCGTCGTATGGCTCGTTTTTCCCCTTAGAGAGCCGTCCTCCTTGCGAAGAGGCGCCCCATGCTTATCCCGTTCGACCATATCCTCGGCATTGCCGTGATCCGCGGTGACGACGAGCGTCGCCCCGGCCGCGCGCACGCCGCTCAAAACGCGCCCCAGCGCGAGATCCAAAGTCTCCATCGCCACCACGGTGGGCAGTAGCCGGCCGGTGTGTCCCACCATGTCGCCGTTCGCGAAATTGAGCCGCAAGAATCGATGCTTGTTTCCGCGCAAGGCATCGAGCACCGCGTCCGAAATCTCGGCCGCCTTCATCCAGGGCCGCTGATCGAACGGCACCCGATCGGACGGAACCTCGAGATACGTTTCGGTCTTGGGATCGAACATTCCCCCGCGGTTTCCATTCCAGAAATAGGTCATGTGGCCGAATTTTTGGGTCTCCGACACCACGAACTGCGGCACACCCATGGCGGCCAGGTATTCGCTCATCGTGCGATCGATCGCGGGTGGCGGCACCAGATAATTCTTGGGAATCTGGTATTCGCCGTCGTAAAGCGTCATCCCGGCAAAAAACAGCTCCGGCACCCGGCCGCGGTCGAACTTCGAAAACTCAGGCCCTTCATCGAAGGCCCGGCACGCCTCGATCGCGCGATCGCCGCGAAAGTTGAAGAGCACGACGGAATCGCCGTTCTTGATCTTGCCGACCGGTTTTCCGTTCTCGGCAATCACGAACGTGGGCAGGTACTGATCGATGATCCCGGGGTTCTCGGCCCGGAGGGTCTCGATCGCTTCGCGAGCCGAAGCAAACGGCCGGCCTTCGCCATGCACTTGCGCTTTCCAGCCCCGCTCCACCATTCCCCAATCGTTCTCATAACGGTCCATGGTCGTGGTCATCCGGCCGCCGCCCGAAGCAATGCGGTAGTGGCGATTGCCCTTCGCGTTGATCTCCGCCAGTACCTTCTCTAGGCGATCCACGTAGGTAGGAGCCGAGGTCTCCGGCACGTCGCGTCCGTCCAGCAGGATGTGAACAAAGACGTCGTTCAGGCCCGATCGATCCGCCCCCCGCAACAATGCGTGGAGATGCGCTTCGTGACTGTGCACGTTGCCGTCGGAGAGGAGCCCGATGAGATGCAGCGCTCCGCCCTTCTTGCCTCGCGCTTCGATGTTCTTCCACACCGGAGTGCGGAAGATCTCACCCGTTTCCAAGGCACGGTTCACCAGCCGGGCGCCTTGATCGAAGATGCGACCCGCCCCCATCGCGTTGTGACCCACCTCGGAGTTGCCCATGTCTTCGTCGGTCGGAAGCCCCACCGCGGTGCCATGCGCGCGAAAATGCCGGTAGGCACTCGAGCCGGTCAGGAAATCCAGAACCGGTGTGCGCGCGAGGGCGACGGCATCGCCATCATCTCCCCGCCCAATGCCCACGCCGTCCATGACCACGAGGACCACTGGACCAGGGGAGGGCGGTATCCGAGATGAAGGCTTGAGTTCAAAACGCAAGGCGGCGTTCCTCCGGGGACCGCGGGAGTGTACCTGCCCGGGTAGTGGGGCCGCCAAGCCGTCTGTGCCAATTTTGTCATTGGATCATGCCAATATTCTTGTTGATTCGCCTAATTACGCGATATAAGCTTCCAATCGAGGCAAAATAGGGAGCCAATGAATATGCCAATTCGAAATATCTCTCTTGACCGCTCCACTCCTGGAACGCTCAAGGACAAACTCAAGATCGCGTTGTTGGCCCAAATTCGTTCGGGTGCGCTTCGATCGGGGGACCGGTTGCCGCCTACCCGAATTCTCGCCGATCAGCTGGGACTCAACCGGGGAACGGTGAGTTCCGTGTATGACGAGCTCGTCGCGGAAGGTGTCTTGAACGCGCATGTGGGTCGCGGCACCTACGTGGAAGGGATCGCAATGGACGATGAGGCGCGTCAGGGGCCTTTCCGTTGGACGGATCACTTCACCGATCTCGAGGTCGTTCCGCGAGAGCGCGAGCTCCTGGCCCAGGCCTCTCGATTGGCGGGGCCGGACACGATCTCGTTCGCCGGGCTCGTGCCCGATGAGAGTCTTTATCCCGTGCGCGCACTCGGCAAAGCATTGAGCGAAGTGCTCGAAGAGCACGGCGCGCCACTCCTCGCCTATGGGCCCCCCGGCGGTCACGATACGTTTCTCGATTTCCTGCGCGCATACCTGGCCGAAGAGCGCGGCGTCGTGCAGGGAGTCGAAGAGCTCCTCGTCGTGAACGGCTCCCAGCAGGCGGTGGACCTCCTCGCGCGAGCGTTCTTGCGGGCGGGCGACACCGTGCTGGTCGAGGAGCCCAGCTATTACGGCGCGCTCGAGATCTTCCGGGGCTATGGCGCGCGCCTGGTCGGTATTCCTGTCGACGATCAAGGCATGACCGTCCAAGGACTCGAAGCGGTCCTGGCGCGCGAGCACCCCAAGTTCATGTATGTGATGCCCACGTTTCAAAACCCTACCGGCAGCACGCTTCCCGCGCCGCGTCGTGAAGAGTTGGTGCGTTTGTCCTCGCGCTATCGGGTGCCGATCATCGAGGACGATTTCGACGGTGAGCTCTATTACGACGACGCGCCCCCGCGTCCGCTCAAGAGCCTCGCCGGCGCCGAAGGCGTGATCTACATCGGCACGCCGAGCAAAATGCTTTTTCCAGGCCTTCGCATCGGTTGGGTGGCGGCGGCGGAGCCCGTCATCCGCCGGCTGTCGCGCATCAAGCAGGTATCGGATCTCTCGGGATCGCCGCTCTTGCAGGCCGCGTTGGCCCGCTTCGCCAATGCCGGCGAGCTCAAGAAGCATATGCCGGTGGTGCGAAAGGCTTATGGGCGGCGCATGCGGCGACTCTTGGCCTCGCTCGAGGAACAGATGCCGGAAGGAGTCACCTGGACGCGCCCCAAAGGCGGGCTCTCCATTCTGGTGTCGCTTCCAGCCGGGCTTGATTCGACCGAGCTCTTGCCCGAGGCGATCGCTCACGGCGTGATGTTCACCCCGGGCCGGCTCTTTTTCACTCGGGATGGCGCCAACCATCTCCGCCTCTCCATCGGGCGCGTCAACGAGCAAGCCGCGGAAACCGGCGCTCGCCGCCTGGGAGAAGTGCTCCGAGAGGCTCTGGCGAAATCGAAGAAGGTAGGACGGCGGGAGCGCGGAGCCGTGCTCCCCCCGGTTTGATCTGGAAGGAGAGAAACGATGAAAACCGAATACACGCCCCGTCTCAAAACCGGCCTCGCCGAGATGCTGAAGGGCGGGGTGATCATGGATGTGACCAATGCCGAGCAAGCCAAGATCGCCGAAGACGCGGGAGCGGTCGCGGTCATGGCGCTCGAGCGCGTTCCGGCCGACATTCGTCGTGAAGGCGGTGTGGTGCGCATGGCCAGCGTGGAGAAGATCCGCGAGATCATGAACGCGGTCAGCATTCCGGTCATGGCCAAGTGTCGCATCGGCCATTTTGCCGAGGCGCAGATCCTGGAAGCGCTCGGCGTCGATTACATCGACGAGAGCGAAGTACTCACTCCGGCCGACGAGGCGCATCACGTGGACAAGTTCGGGTTCAAGACGCCCTTCGTGTGCGGCTGCCGGAATCTGGGCGAAGCGCTCCGGCGCATTGCCGAGGGTGCGGCGATGATCCGCTCCAAGGGCGAAGCCGGGACGGGAGACATCGTGCAGGCCGTACGCCACTTGCGCGAGACGCTGGGTCACCTGAAGCGTCTGACCGTGCTGCCCTCCGAGGAGCTCATGCACGAAGCGAAGACGCTGGGCGCGCCGTACGAGCTCGTTCGCATGGTGGCCAAGGAAGGAAAGCTTCCCGTACCGCTCTTCTGCGCCGGCGGCGTGGCCACTCCGGCGGATGCCTCCCTGGTCATGCAGCTCGGAGCCGAATCGGTGTTCGTGGGAAGCGGCATCTTCAAGTCGCAAAATCCTGCGGTTCGCGCGCGAGCCATCGTCGAGGCGACCACGCATTTCCGGAATCCCGACGTTCTCGTTCGGGTGAGCGAAAACCTTGGCGAAGCCATGCAGAGTGTGAGCGTGGCCACGCTCAAGGAAGGTGAGCTGCTCGAGACCCGGGGCTGGTGAACGTGAAGCGAAACGGGACGCTCATCGGGGTGCTGGCTCTGCAGGGCGATTTCGCGCGGCACCTCGAGGCGTTCGAGCGATTGGGCGTCAACGCAACCCTGGTGCGTACGCCCGATGATCTCTCCGGGTTATCCGGTCTCGTGCTGCCCGGAGGGGAGAGCACGGCCATGCTGAAGCTCATGGATGGAACCGGGATGGAAGACGCCATCCGTACGTTTCACGAGCAGGGCGGCGCGCTTTTCGGAACGTGCGCGGGATTGATCCTCATCGCCGATCGCGTGACCGACCCCGAGCAACGTTCGCTGCATTTGCTCGACGTGGATGTGGAGCGAAACGCGTACGGCCGGCAGGCGGATTCGTTCGAGGCCGACCTGGAGACCTCGCTTGATGCTGAACCCCTTCGAGGCGTGTTCATTCGCGCCCCGCGCGTGACGCGACAAGGGGAGGACGTCCAGGTACTGGCGCGCGCCCAAGGCGAGCCGGTCCTGATGCGGCAAGGAAACGTGTTGGCGGCCACCTTCCATCCGGAGATGACCGACGACTTGCGCGTGCACCGATATTTCATCGAAGACGTCCAGAACCACCGGGCGGCAAAGGATTGATTTAGGCCCTGCGGACGCGCATTATTGGTGGCCCCGGCGGGAAGAAGGTACTGCGATAGCGGCCATGTTCTCCTACGCGCGATCCCATCATCATTTCTTATTGATTACAACTTTGGTCCTGCTCGCCCTGGTTGTCTGGGTGGAGGAGTGTTTTCCACAGGACCCGAGCCTCATCGAAACGCCCTATGCTCCGGCCGGTTACGCGCAGCTCCTGAAAGATTACATCGTCCAGATCGGAGGAACGAAAGATGGCGCCGTTCTGGACACGCGCTTTGACTACGCACGATTTCATGCTTCGGCCCAGCAGCAGGCCCTTCGCGACGATCTGCGGACTCGGTTTTTGTCCGCCAATCCGGAGACCATGGACCCCGCTACCCGGCACGCTTGGGCAGCGAATGCCTACAACTTCCTGGTCATCGATCTGGTCATGGAGCATTTCGTCGCCCCGGGGAAGGACACGTTGCGCTCGATCAAGGAGCTCGGACCGAAAGAGTTCGCCGTTTTTGAAGAGCCGCGCTACACGGTGGGAAACCAGACCTACAGCTTGAACACATTCGAGAAGCACTTCGTGTTCGATGAAGGCAAGGGTGATAAGGGACCCGTCGATCCGCGATATCACTTTGTGCTCGTGTGCGGCGCCCGCGGGTGTCCGCCGCTCCTGGCGTGGCCGATTGCCCCCGAGGATCTGGATGACGTGCTCGATCGCTCGGTGCGAAATGCCCTGCGACTACCGTCCCAGCTTCGCCTCGACGGCAAGACGCTTCACGTGTCGAAAATTTTCGAGTGGTACGCGTCGGATTTTCAGGAGCGTAATCCGCGGGCGTTTTTGTCTCGTTATGCCCCCGACGAGGCGCGGCTGGCCCTTTCCGACAAGGTCAAAGACATAAAGCCCGACATCGAATGGGACTGGAGCCTAAACCGCCCTTGAGGATCGGCATCGACTTGGGCGGGACCAAGATCGAGGGAATTGCGCTGGCCGAAGATGGAACAGTTCGGGAACGCCGGCGCGTTCCCACCCCCCGAGACGATTACGACGCGACCCTTCGTGCGGTGATCGACGTAGTTGGGGATCTCGAACGGACGCTTACCGAACGCGCAAGTGTGGGTATCGGCCATCCGGGTGCGGTGTCTCCATCGACGGGTCTCATCAAGAATGCCAACTCCACCTGGCTCAACGGCCGGCCGCTCGCCCGAGACTTGGAAACGCGGTTGGAAAGGCCGGTACGGCTGGCTAACGACGCGAACTGCTTTGCGCTTTCGGAAGCCGTAGATGGAGCGGCGGCAGATGCGGCGGTCGTCTTCGGGGTCATCATCGGAACGGGCACGGGCGGCGGTGTTGTCGTGAACCGAAGCGTTCTCACCGGCCCCAACGCCATTGCGGGGGAATGGGGGCACAATCCGCTGCCGTGGCCGCGTGAAGACGAGCTCCCGGGGCCGAATTGTTATTGCGGGAAGCAAGGCTGCATCGAGATGTTCTTATCCGGACCAGGGTTCGCGCGCGATCATGAGGCGAGGACCGGAAAACGATTGGATGCTGCCACGATCGTGGCTAAGGCACTGGGCGGCGATACAGAGGCGGCGCGATCCCTGGATGTCTATGTGGACCGCATGGCACGATCGTTGGCCACCATCATCAACGTTCTGGATCCGGACGCGATCGTGCTCGGTGGAGGCATGTCGCGTATCGACGCGCTCTATGAGTTAGTGCCGAAGCAGTGGGAGCAGTATGTCTTCTCCGATTGCGTCGACACACCGTTACGCAAGGCTCTGCACGGTGACGCCAGCGGGGCGCGCGGGGCGGCGTGGCTCTGGCCGGAGCAATAGCGAAAGCGTTCTCCCGCTACTTTACATAATCCACTGGTTTCAAAACCAGTTGATGTGGTACCGCACATGGTACCGGCTCCCGCGGCGAGTCGAGGTGGTACTACCTACCTACCGAGATATGCGGACGACTCTCCGCACCACCTGAAGATCGCCCGCGGTGTAGCGCAGCAAATACAGTCCCGAAGCTACAGGCTTGCCCAGCGGGTCAGTTCCGTTCCAATCGAGAACTCCCGATCCGGGACGCAACGACCAAGAACCTACCCGCCTACCGTCTACCGTGAAAATCTCCAGCCGCGGATCTGTTCCGATGGGGGACAGGTAGTGAATGGTCAGCGTTTGTGTAAACGGGTTGGGTCCGGCATGGATCCCTGGCGTCTTGAGGAAGGGAGGTTCCCACGGATCTGGCGGAGGGAGGACGGGCACGACGTCACACCCTTCTCCCAGGGCGCCGATCAGCGAGTCACAGGGGCTGGCCAGAGGAAGGCAAGGAGAACTGAACCAAAGTGTGTAATCGCCCTCGGTTGTGGGCGTATTGGAAGCGAGGGCGGGTCTGCAAAAGGAGGGATCGGTGAAGACTTGAGGGCCGTCGTAAATCGCTTGCCCCTTCCCTTTGATGCCGGATGAGTCCAAAGCTGAGCAGGTGAACGTGGTCACCGAGTCCGGATCGGAAAGAAAAACCTCGGCTCCCGAACTGTCTGCGTCATTGCCCCAAATGACCGATCGGCTGACACCCAACGACGTGGCTCCGACGTAAATACCCCCGCCCCAAGCGGCGGAATTCGAACTGATAGTCACGCCTTGAACAGAGGGGACTCCGAATTCTGTTTGTCCCAAAAACAACCCTCCCCCTCTCATCGCCTTGTTGCCGGTGATGATACAGCGCCGCAGAACAAGCATCGCCGCAGAGTTAAATGTTTCGTAAGAAACCGGATAAGCCAGGACTCCTCCGCCTCGGGATGCCTTATTGCCGGACACAATGCAGTCTTCCAGCAGCCCTCCTTCCAGATAGGCTCCTCCGCCATCATAGATCGCTTCGTTGTTTTGAATCGTGGAATGTCTTATTTGCGAGCTTGCCGCCCAGATTCCACCCCCATGATTGTGCTCAACCAAACAGGAATCGAAAGTTCCACCGCAACCGAGCATTCCCTGGTACTTGTTTTCGGAAAAAATACAATTTCGGACGGTTACCTGGGACCCGCAACCCGGAAGGGAGTAGCCGGTGCCGTAATTGAGGCCGGCCCCCTGATTTGCCGTGAATTTGGACCGTTGCACGTCTCCGCGATAGTAAAGATGGAGTCCATTGCCAATGTTGTTCTTGAAATCGCACTGGTCGATTCGGGGATAGCCATCAAGATCGGCCCCTCCCTTATTACCTTCAAACGAACATCGAACGAACGTCGAGTTCATGTGGTCGATGTGAACTGCACCCGAATTGGTGTCGAAGCGACATTCTTCGAAACGGATTTCTCCGGGGGACGTCGTATAGTTCCCGCTGAAAGCACCCCAGGCGTCGTTGTTCTTGAAAAGACACTTCTTGAACTGGGGTCTCGCGTCCGAAACCGTGAACAGACCGCCGCCTTTTCCGGCTTTTGAATTCTGAAACACACAATTCTCGAATCGGACGGAAACCTGCGATCCAAGGTAAACCGCGCCTCCCTCCAGTAGGTAGTGGTTTTGCGGGTCTTTGGGCGCCGTGCAGTTGGTGAACGTGAACCCGATCACTGCCGAGGTCGAATCTTCCCCCTGGTCGCAAATGAGTCCACGATTCTGCCCCGTGCCATCGATGAACGTGCTCTCGGCTCCTGCAACCGATCTCAGAACGACGTTCTTCCCCCTGAAGATCAGATTCACATCCCCTGGCTGATTGTACGTGTCCGGCGGGACCCATATCGTGTCCCCGGAAGCGGCTTGGTCGATGGCTTCTTGGATGGTGTGGAACTTGTAAGTCGCAAAACGCAAATTATCGAACCAGGGGGATGAATTATCCACGCCGGTGCAGTTCGCGAAAAACCGGCAGTAGTTGACCACCCCGACACCGATCCTCACTTGCTTAACCTGGGGAGGAATGATGTTTGTGAAGTCGATAGTCAGGCGACGACTTTGCCGGCAAACAGGGTAGCCACCAAAATAATAAACAAAACCGTTCGTGTTCCAAGGACTAACGCCAACTTGGCCGCTGACAGAGCAGGTATCCGGAAACCATTGGGTCACCGTAGCGACGAAAATGTAATTACGAAGCGGGAGATTGAAGTAGCCATCCAGATCGATGAAATAGCGTGGACCAGCCTCAACCCCGGCGCGCTCGAAGTCGATCCAGGGAGAGATGGCGACATTGTCTTGAAAAGGCGGGTGGCCTCCCGAAGCGGGATCATAGAAAACGAGAACCGAGTCCCGGAACGAGCATTGGGTCAGAGTATCCGGAGGAGGCAGATCCTGGAGCGCGACAAGGTTCGACCACTCACCCCCGAGGGCAGGTTTGGGCCCAGATAGCTTCCAGCCGTCGTCAGATGTTTCGAAATCGGCAGAGTGGGTGATGGCGCCGGTCAAAAGGATGTTGTCCACGGCAAACGCACCGCAGTCGGTGGGGCTCAGGCCATCCTGGTCGGACCAGGCCGCGTCTGAAGCCAAGCAGAACTCAAGTTTGATCGGGCGGGGGACCAGCGGAAGGTCGATTCCTTGCACGAGAACTTGATTCGCAGTTCCGCTGACCTTGCCGGTGTAGGAGATCACTTCGACCGGCGCAGAGCCACCGGTATCGCAATAAACATGTGAGTAATCGTAATCCTGTTCCGTGTCGTTTTTGTATTGGAAAGAGAGTGCGACGGCTCCGCCCGAATATTGGAACGAATGTTCTATGCAGACATCCCAGTAGTTTCCGTAGCCTTTGCCGGCGGCAAAGCAGAGGGACTCAGCCTCCGCAGCAAAGAGTCCCGCCCAAAATGAGTAGTTTCCCTGAAGGCCGGCCTCGTCGCCGACACAGGGAGATCCCTGCCAACGCGAATCTGTGGAGGATAGTCTTCGGAATAAGGCGTCCGACGAAGGCGCACTCAGGTCCCATCCCGTCCAGCCCTCCATTCCGCCGTGGAATCCGTCCGGTTTGTTCGGGTCCACGTTGGGGTATGTTTTGTTTGGCTCCTTGATAAATGAGCCTACGCCCGTGTCGAAGGTCCACACGGAGTCTTTGATGGCTTCCCATCGCATGGAGTCGGCGGCCCATCGTGTTCCGCCGAAATAGATGGTGTCGCTTCTAAGACTGGAGAAACCCTGCGTCCCTGAGGATTTCCATTCTGGGGCGACGGCAATAATCTCGATCGGTCGAGGCTTGGCGTACACCGCGGCCACCGAAGCCAACAGCAATCCTGAGCAAATCAGTCGTTTCATGGCGGGATCCGGGAGAGAGAGAGCCCTAACTGCTAGTCTATATGTGAAACGATCTAACCACCAGATCGCCGCGCGTCCCGCTTGTCCATCAATACCGACGCCACCGCCCCGGTGACGAGAATGCCAACAATAACCACCAGGGACACGCTGATCGGTATCGGCCGATGGTGCGACAACAGCATCTTCACACCCACGAATCCGAGCACGAAGACCAAGCTGGTCCGCAAATACCGGAACTTGTCCAGGGATCCCGCCAGCGCGAAATACAAAGACCGCAGGCCGAGAATCGCGAAAATATTCGAGGTATAGACGATGAACGGATCTTGAGTGATCGCGAAGATGGCCGGAATCGAATCCACCGCGAACATGACATCAGTTGACTCCACCAAGAGCAGGACCAGGAACAACGGCGTCGCCGCCAGCCGGCCGTCCACGCGCGTGAAAAACTTCTTCCCATCCAGTTCGCTGCTGACCGGGTAAATCTTGCGAGCCATGCGCACCGCCCAGTTCCGCTCGGGATGCATGGATTCCTGACGCGTATAGAGCAGCTTCACCGCGGTGAAGATCAAGAATGCGCCGAAAACGTAGATCACCCAGTCGAACCGATGAATCAACGCCGTTCCCGCGCCAATCATGATTCCGCGCATGATCTGAGCGCCGAGAATTCCCCAAAACAGAACCCGATGCTGGTACTGTGCGGGAATCCGGAAATAGGTGAAGATGAGCGCGATCACGAACACGTTATCCAGGCTCAGCGATTCCTCGACGATGTAGCCGGTCAGGAACTTGAGCGCCGCATCCTTCCCCGTGGGTTCCTGATGCGGATGCGTGCCCATGCCCATCCAATGATGTTGATAAATCACGTAGACGAGGGCGTTGAAGAGGAGGGCCACCGTCACCCAGACGGCGGTCCACTTGAGCGCCTCTCCAATGCTCACCACATGAGCGCGCCGGTTGAACACGCCGAGGTCCAGGGCCAAGAGGCAGAGGATGAGGGCGATGAATCCCGCCCAGAGAAGCATCATGTTAGAGGGCCCAGGGGCTCACGCTAGTTGTCGGCGAGCTCGCCGCGAAGAACGGTGACCGCGTGTCCCCCCAGGACAACCCGGTCGCCTTCGGGGCGCACCCGTACGTGGCCACCGCGAGCCGAGCACTGATACCCGAGAAGATCGCCCTTCCCGAGCTTGGCGGCCCAATAGGGGCCCAGGGCGCAATGGGCCGATCCGGTCACGGGATCCTCGGCCACGCCGGCCGCGGGAGCAAAAAAACGGCTTACGAAATCGTAGGCGACCGGGTTGTCCGAATTTTTTGATGCAACTGCGGTGACGATGACTCCCCGTCCTCCGAAACCCGCCAGCCCTGAAATATTGGGGCGCAATCCCAGGACGGTGTCTTCGTTTTCCAACTCCACGAAGTAATCGAAAAGCGTTTGTCCCACAAAGACCGGTTTCGCCCCCAAGGAAGCTGCGAGATCTCGCGGCGTCTCGATTTCCGTCGCGGGGGTAGCCGGGAAATCCATCTCGATCCAACCAAAGCGTCGCGACGCGGTAATGAGCCCGCTTCGCGTGTGGAAACGGGCCACATCCTCCGGAGACAGGCGGCCGTCTTCGTAGAGCACGTGAGCCGTGGCCAGAGTGGCATGTCCGCACAAGTCGACCTCGGTTCCGGGCGTGAACCAGCGCAGCGTCCAGCCGTCCGCCCGCGGACCCAGAAACGCGGTCTCGGAAAGATTCATTTCCCGGGCCACGCGCTGCATCCACGCCTCGTCCCGCGGAGCCTTGAGGATGCACACCGCGGCCGGATTGCCGCGGAAGGCCTCCTCGGTGAATGCATCGACGATCGTGATCGGTTGCGCCACGAACCTGTCCTTTCCTATAGACGACTCGCCTCATGGTACCGCAAAAAAAAGAAGGGAGGGATCCGGCGATCCCTCCCTGCAATCCGGCCGTAAGTGGCGCCTCAGTTCGTGATCGATACGAGCTCGGTGCGTTCGCCGTGCTTGCCGAGCTCCAAGATGACACCGGTTCCCGACGCATAGAACTTGTACCCCCGCGCGCCGGGTTCCAGGGATGTCCACTCCAGCGTCTCCAGGCATCCGGTGAAGGAGCCGTAAGGCACCGTCACCGATTCGTTCAGGCTGACCACCCTTGCCTCATCTTCCGCCACGCCTGCCGCGAACTCTTGCCGGTAACTGTCTCCCTTCTGTGGATTCGCGAGCATGATGATTCCGGGCACAGCGCCGTTAACGCCCGCCTGCCAGGAGCCCGCTGTGCTCACCACCTGACCGTTCACGATTTCTTTGGAGTCCTCGCCGAAATACCACACGTTTCCGGCCGTATCTTGCGCATACCAGTCGAAGGTGTCTTCGGCCAGAACACCGTTCAAGAAGCCTTGATCGTGCACGACCGTCGTGGTCACCCCCATGATTCGCTTCGTTTTGCGGGTGACCTGGGCCACGATGGTCTCATGGCCGTCGGGAGTTTCGCCTTCGAACCGGAATGTGCGTCCCGTGGCGAAGTTCAGGTATGGATTCGTGATTCCGGAAACGAATCCGCCCGCGCCTGGAAAGGCGACCTCGGCCGGAGTATTGGCTTGAGTGGAAAAGGGAGCGGATGGCGCAGAGTGCTCACTGCACGCGGTAAGCGCCATCATTCCACTGGCGCCGAGAATGAACATGCAAGCTCGTATCATGATTTACCTCCTGTTGTGGACCCATTGATGGAACCATGATTTTAACGCTGAGTTGCATTACCATTCGGGCATATTTCCAACCCGCTGCTATTCAGGGAATTCCAAGCGCCTCCAAGATGGCGGGAGTGAAGCCCTCCAACTGTTCGAGCTGTTCTGCCAGCGCGGCCGCATCTCGGCCGAATATGAGCGTGGGTACCGGATTATGGGTGTGGGACTTTGTGCTCAGGTCCTCCACGTTCCCATGATCACTGGTCACGACCAGCGTGCTGGTCTCCAGATCGAGCTTGGCCAGGAGGGCGCCAAGAAAACGCTCGAGTTTCAAGAGCTCACGTTCCGCTTTCTCCCGGTCCTGCGCATGACCCGCTTTGTCGGTCTGAAAGAACTCGAACAGCGTGAACGCGTGTTTGCCGGCAATGGACGCCAGGATCGCTCCCGCTTCTTCGGGCTCCCGAAGCGGTATGTCGACACCACGCACCTGGCCCTGGCCCCGCCCTCGAGGCATGAAACGCATTCGCAGCGAGTCATGCGTGATATCTTGGTACACCGCGCGATGCTTCTCTAGATCCTCGATGGTCTTGAAAGGTAGACCGGCGGCCCGGTTCGCCCATGTGCTGGCGCTCATTCCTCGTTTCCACACCGCGTCCCTCAGCTCGAAGAAGAGCGGGCGAAAGGCGTTCGCAAATACCGCCGGCAAGCCGGCGTCGGCGACGCGTTTCAAAATCGAATGCTCCATCAGGATCCGTTGCAGCGTGACGGTCGGGTACGCATACAAGTGACGACCCAAAACCGCGGCGGCATTGATCCCGGTGAAAATCGTGGTTTGCCCGGTTGCACTCTGCGGAAGTCCGGGGACGCCTAGTGAAGCGTCGGTGACGCGTCCTATGCCCGGGTAGGGAAGCGGGCGACGGCGGAGGAGATTGGGGAGCGACTCGGGCCGTCCACCGTCTTTCGGTGGGCTCCAATCTCCAGGGCGGAAATTCGCCAGGAGATCGAGACCGGGATGCGCGCATGGATTGCTCGGGGAATCCCCGTCTCCCAATCCCAAACCGTCGATAAATACGAGCAAAATGGAACGCATCGCATTCATCCTAACCAGCCGGGGTGAACGAAGCCATGACCTGTGTTATAAACCGACACACCATGAAGCGCACCGAGAGCCGGACGACTCCCACGACATTGCCGACGGCCAAGAAAGAATCCCCCAGCAAAAAAGAAACCCCCGCCGAGCCGAGCACCCGCTGGGGCCGGAGCAATCGCCCCAAGAAGGGCCTCCTCGATCGTGTGCTCGATAAATGGGGAGTGACGCGGCCCGACGCCCCCACGGAGGCGGCACTCGAAGCGCTTCATGCCGCGTATCTGGCCCACGTTCCGTTCGAGAATGCGACCAAGCTCATCAAAGTGGGACGGGCGGGAACGGCCGGGGCGGCAATTCGGGGTCCCGTGGAATTTTGGGAAGAACACTTGCGTTGGGGGAGTGGGGGCACGTGCTTTTCCTCCGCCGCGGCCTATCAGTTCCTGCTTCGCTATGCCGGCTTTCCCTCGCAGCTCTTGTTCTGCCAGCTACCCGCCAGCGACGAAGATGCGCACACGGCGCTCCTGGTGACGGCGGAAGGGCGCCAGTTTCTGGTCGATGGCGGATATGCTCTTCCCTCAACGGTGCCTCTTCCCGATGGCGCGGCCGTTCGAAAGAGCACGACGTATTACGACATCGAGATCCGTCGCGGCGTCGAGGACGAATACCTGGTGTTCTCGGAAGATGATCGAGGACAGCGATTCCGGTATCGATTCATGCAGAAGGAGGTGGGGGAGCAGGCGTTCCTGCAATCCTGGCGCAAGACCTTCGTCCCCAAAGCCCCCTACATGCGCCGGCTCGCCTTGGGCCGTTTCCGGGACGGTGTCCGCTACCTCTACAAGGACAAGGACCCCGGGTCCATCTTCGTGATCACCCGGGCGGGGGAAGAGGCCCGCCCCCTCCCCACGGCTCGTATACCCATGCTCTCCAAGACCTTCGGGCTTCCCCGGCCCCTGCTCGAGGCCGCCCAGCGGGCCCTCGACAGCCTGGTCGAAGAATCGAATCGTTCGGAAAAATAGAACTCCAAAGTCTCCCTTGACCTTACCCCGCTTCACTTTCTAAACTACCTTGCGATTGAGACTGAGTCTCAATAGCTTTAGATCCCCGCGGAAAGGCGAAGCCACATGACGGCCGTTTACGACAGAGCAAGCGAATCCCAGGGTGAGGGGGGCCCGGTCGATCGATTCAGGGACTACCTCAAGGGTCGCAACCTCCGCCTGACCCCGGAGCGCCGGGTCGTTCTGGAAACCCTGCTCCGCCGGGAAGGGCACTTCGACGCCGAGGAGCTCTTGCAGTTCGTGCGCCGGCGCAACAAGGCAGTGAGCCGGGCCACTCTCTATCGCACCCTCGAACATCTTCGTGGGGCGGGGCTCGTATGGATGCACCGGTTCGGGGGTGGGCATGCCCAGTACGAGCACATCTACGGACGGCGGCATCACGATCACATGATCTGCGATCGCTGCCATCGCGTGATCGAGTTCGAGAACGACGAGATCGAGGCGCTGCAGGAAGAAATGTGCCGTGCGCACGACTTCATTTCGACCCGCCACGTGATGCAGATCTTCGGTGTCTGCTCCGAATGCCGGCAACGAGATGAACGGGAGCGGAGCTGATTTCCATGGAAACCGTCGCCGTAGAGGTTTCGAGAAGGGAGACTGTTGTGGAACTTAGCGGGTTGCCGCCCGGGACCGTTGCCATCGTCGAGTCGGTGCACGGAGCAAGAGACTTGCGGAGGCGACTTCTCGAAATGGGCTTCTGCAATCGAACGATGGTGACGGCCATCCGGCGGGCGCCCTTAGGCGATCCGATCGAGTTCTTCCTCCGCGGCTATTACGTCTCCCTGCGCACAGAGGAGGCGCGCTGCGTCCTCGTCTCTCCGATCCCGCCTGTTTCCGAGGAAGCGAGATCAAATCCGAGCGGTCTCCGCCTTCGGAAGTGAGGAGAGGGTATGGCCGGTTGTTGTGATGGATGCACGATCCTGAAGAGGGATCACGCCAAGGGATGTGGTCCGGTGCCGGACTCGCGCGAGGTCCGGCGATTCACGGTCGCCCTGGCGGGCAATCCGAATAGCGGCAAAACCACCCTCTTCAACGGGCTCACGGGGCTTCGGCAGAAGGTCGCAAACTACCCCGGGGTCACAGTCGAGAAGAAAATCGGCTTGTGCCGCCTGCCCGATGGGCCCTGGATCGATGTGATCGATCTTCCCGGAGCCTACAGCCTTGTCCCCCAATCCCCGGATGAGCAGGTGGCGATGGAGGTGTTACGCGGCACGCGCTCCGACACCCGGGCGCCCGACGCGATCATCGCCGTCGTAGACGCGAGCAACCTCCAGCGCAACCTCTACCTAGTCAGCCAGATCATCGAAATGGGACGCCCGCTTGTTGTCGTACTCAACATGGTGGATGTGGCGGAGCGCCGAGGCGTCCGCGTTGATGCAGGGGCGCTCGAGCGGCAGCTCGGCGTGCCCGTTGTTCCGGTCGTGGGGCATAGGCGTTACGGGATACCCGAACTGCTC
>Ga0114129_10000816_pt1 | contig 40156 bp, 35 predicted proteins | sample RhiMetdeltSRZDD1_FD_80071 | JGI IMG/M metagenome (GOLD analysis project Ga0114129, IMG submission 80071) | Populus rhizosphere microbial communities from Tennessee, USA - Rhizosphere MetaG P. deltoides SRZDD1 (version 2) (version 2) | ecosystem: Host-associated > Plants > Roots > Rhizosphere >...
AGCAGTGTTTTCTGATCCGGCATCCATGCCACCGCCGCTCCGAGCACGGGATTCACCCGGACGTTCGACACGCGATGCGCTTTGGCGGTGCGCGCGTCCAATACCCAGAGCTCCACGGCGTCTCGCGTCGCATTGAGGAACGCAATCAACGTGCCGTCCGCATTCCACCGAGCCTGAGTGAGTCTGGCTCCGTTGGGAAGGCTTACCGGAACCTCCTCCCCATCGGGAAGTTTCTTGATCCAGTAGTCAACGTAGTACGCAGACCCATGCAACCCATTGTTCTTGGGATTCAGTCGCACGCCGGCCAAACGCAAGGACGGCTCGGCGAGGTCGGAAATCGGCGGGTAATACAAGGGCCGCGCCAACAGGAGCGCATCGCCGGTGGGCGCCGAAATCGCCACCGGCGGAGCGGGCGCATTCATGACCTCGAGAATTTCCGGAGGAGGCACCTCGTACTTCGTTTCGGCCCAGGCCGGGGTGATCCACACCATCCCGATCGCGCCTAACCACAGAACGTTCCGAAGACGCATGGCAAGCCTCCCTCAAAAGCAAATCAGCGCATGAGCAGCACTTTGTGCATGGCCGCGAAACCCTCCGCATCCATCCGCACCACGTACATTCCGGCGGGCAATGCGTGGCCCCGGGTATCCCGGCCGTTCCACAGGATCGAATGCGGCCCCGCAGTTTGCGGCCCGTCCACCAGCGAGCGTACGAGACCACCGTCCACTCCGTACACATTGATGCGAACCGAGCGGCCGGACAGGGGCACTAGGAAGGTGACATGCATGCTCCCCCGGAAGGGATTCGGCTCCGGCATCCGAAGCGCAAATCGAGCCGGGGCAGGCGTGTTTCCGATCCCGGTGGTGGTGATGGGCGAGGCGGCTGCGCTTTCGTTTCCGGCAAAATCGACCGCCGACACTTTGTAGTACACCCCGGCCAGGTCGTAATCGGGATCGTTCCAGGCCGATGTCACCGTGGTCGCGACAAGGTTGCCCGCTCCCGGTGCCGTAGCAAGATCTCCCGGCACGAAGTTGGGATCGGTTGATCGGTAGATCTTGAAGTAATCGAAGTCCGGGTTCGTGGAATCGTTCCAGTCCAGCGCGTTCGTCCCATTCTCGTGATACGCGACGACGAGGCCATTGGGAGCGGATGGAGACAGGTTGTCGACCGAGTACCCACTGTCCGGGTACGAATCGTAGAACAAACCGATGGTGGAGGTGCGGGCCCGAACCCGGAATGCAGTCCAGTGCTGGCCGGATGCAATCGTTGAATCGGCGATCGTGGGCACGACGACCGAGTATTCGTCCTCCGCCTCGGCGGGAACGGTGGTCACGTAGTCCCAGCCCGCCAGCGTGGTTCCCAAAGGATGTACCGAGGATGCATTCAATCCCGGCTTGAATCCCGCATCGACACGACGGTATATCGCGTACTCAATGATTTGCGGCGTCGCGCCCACGGCATCGATGCCGCTTCGCGCCCAAGTGATCCGCACCTGGCCACCTTGATCGTGACCCACGTCCGCAATCAATTTGATGACGGGAAACAGGTAGAGCCATTCCACGGTCACGTCCGAAGCCCCCGCGCTTGCGGGTGGGTTGGGTGCGGTGGCAATGGTCGCCTTCCAGCGCACGTCCGAACCGCTCATTGGCAACCACGGTCCCCCCGGCGTGGCCGTCTGCCAGTTCGCGCCGCCGTCGGCGGTGAGCTGCCATGACGTATTGATGGCGTTGGCAGACAACCGCGCGTACACGACGTTGTCGGAAGTCTGGTCGAGGGCAAGGGATTGGCCGATATTGCCGGCGAAATTCAACTGGTTCTGGAGCACGTTGATGACGCGCAGGCCGAAGTCTGCGTCCGCGACAAACGCCCTCGAACCGGCGGCGACGACGCCGAGAGATGTTCCCGGAGTGTCATAGCTGGAAACGAGAGTTGGAAAGTTCGGGTTCGAGGCATCAATGACGCGCAATCCCAAAATACCGTCCGCAACGAACGCAAAAGACCCGACCACAGAGACTCCCTGCGCATCTCCCGGCGTTACAACGGACGCCCAGAGAAATGGAGTGGCGATGTTCGTGATATCGACGATCTCGAGATCCCCGTCCGCCACGTATGCGGTGGACCCTATGACTGCTACCGCGTTTGCATTGCCGCTAAAGGTGATATTTCCCTGGAACTGCAGGTTGCCGTTCGCAGGATTGATCGTAAACGTGCGGAGACCCTGGCCTCCATGGGCAACAAGCACGTTCCGGCCGGAGACCGCAATTCCAGACGATATGTTGGGTATTGCGACGCTGTTCACCATGAAGGGCGAGGCGGGATTGGAGACGTTCAGGACCAGGGCTCCGTTCATTCCGTCGGCAACGTAGGCGAAGTTTCCGCTCACCGCGACGCCCATGGCGGTTCCGGGCGTATCGAACCCGCCCAGCAACACAGGGCCGGCAGGATTACTCACATCGAGAATGATGAGGCCGGAGAAGCCGTCGGCGACGTAGGCCCGCGTTCCGTTGACGGCGACGTCAAACGCAGTTCCCGGAGTGTTGTAGCTTCCAAGAGCCACGGGTGCGGCCGGATTCGAGATGTCGAAGATTTGCAGCCCGGACGCATCGTCGTCTGCGATGTACGCAATGGTGCCCACCACCGCCAGACGGCGCGCGAAGTCGGGAGTATCCAAGGATCCCGCCTCCGTCGGCACGGGCAGCGTGCTGCGCGCGGCAATCAGCCGTAACCCTGGACCTCCGTCCGCCACGAATGCCATGCGGTTTGCCACGGCGACACCGCCGGCATTTCCGGCCGTGTCGAACGATTCGAGAAGGGTCGGGACGGCGGGATTCTGCACGTTCAATACCTGGAGACCCGAACCCTGATCTCCTACGAACGCCTCCGTACCCGAGACGCTGACGCTATACGCATCTCCGGGCGTGTCATAGGTTCCCACCAATACCGGACTGGCCGGGTTATTCACGTTTAGGATCACGAGCCCATTCAACCGGTCTGCGACGTAGGCATATTTTCCAGAGATGTCGACGGTCTGGGCGGATCCGGCCGTGTTGAAGGTTCCCAAAAGGACAGGAGCGGCGGGATTGCTTACATTGACGATCTGAAGTCCGGACGCGCCGTCGGCGACGTAGGCCACCGTTCCCCGCACTTCGACTCCGGTCGCCAGGTCGGGCGTGTCGAAGGTTCCCAGAAGCGTGGGGAAACTTAGATTCGTGACATCCAGCATGACGAGACCGTTCGTGCCGTCCGCGACGTAGGCCACATTACCGGCCACCGTCACGTCATACGCCGTCCCCGCGGTGTTGAACGAGCTGGTGAGAGTAGGGTTGCCGTTGAAATGCACGTTCAGGATCTGCACGCCGGCCGCGTCATCGGCGACGAAGAGCTGGTCACCAAACAGCATGACCGCGCGGGCCAGACCGGGGGTGTCGTACGAGCCGTTGAAAAGGGGATTCGATGGATCCTTCACGTCGACCACCACTACACCCGCGGCTTCATCGGCAACGTAGACGCCTTTGCCGCCAATGACGGCATCCAGGGCGAGATTTGTATCGAAGGTGCTTTGCAACACGGGTTGAAACGGGAAGAACTGAAGCCGCCCCACGCTCGTGTTCCAGTCTGCGGTCGTGTTCACAGCGTCCTTGTAGGTAGTGGTGTTGAAGCTCTCCACGACGCGGTTCACGATGGCGAACGAAGGGGTTGCGAACCCGATCAAAAGCGGGATCACGACCAGAGATACCCGAACAGAGTCGACCCCGAAAACTCTGCGTGCTATGCGGACCCGCTTCATATGCGTCTCCCTTTGGTGTGCGGACTCATCGCCGCGACGGCGCCTTACCCCAAGAATTCCAGCGCGGCGGCCTCGCGCTCCACCCGCAATCGCATCCAGCGATCGAGAAGGATCGTCCCTCCCAAAAGCAGACCACAGGTGAGCAGTACGGCCGGGGGTCGGGCATAGATGGACGGCGTAACGAAAGCCAGGACGGTGGCGGCCACCCCGGCCAGCATAGTAAGGGCAAAAATGCGCGCGGACGAGAGTCCTTTATCGACCGGCTTGGAAAACGGGAGGTCGGGCTCGAACAGGGTTGCGAACTGAAGCAGGAGATGGCTCAAAAGCCCGATGACGACCAGATGAACGACCACGGCTCGAACCTGGTGGTAGAACCACATCATGGCCAGACCGGTGAGGAGAATGTAGGGAAGGAGGAAGGTGACGACGAGGACGTTCTGGGAGGAGCGAAGCAGGCGGGCCCGGTCCGAGGGCGAGGCAAAGAACACCCAGGACGCCTTGTACGCGTCGCTCCGAATCAGGCTGGACTTGAGCATGCTGGGAAAGAGCAGCATGGCGAGGGACACCAGCGGCATGGTCCGCCCGATGTCTCGCACCGCTCCCGGAGCGGCCGCTTCGCCCTGCCGGAGGCCCATGATCATGTAAATGATCGTCATGGGTAGAATCGCCAACACCCCCATTTGAAATTTCGTGTCGTTCCGGAACTGGCCCCAGACCAAAAGAGCCACTGCTCTGGATTCTCCTCCCCGAAAGAGCCACCCGCTACGCTTGGACGGGCGAGCGCGCTTCCGATCCCCCGCGGTCATCGCTGCCCCCAGCCTTTCCGCGTATCCCAGGGAGAGCCGGCCCAAGAGTGCGACTCCCAGGGCGCCTAGTAACACCACGGAAAAGGCGGCGAGAGCGAATTCCCGGCGTGACCCGGACCCGGAAGCGAGGTCTACGTAGCTGGCAAACCAGGCCGGAGGGCAGACGATGAGCCACGGGCCTCGATGCAACTCCCAGACACTCCGGGACGAGGAAGTGAACACCCGAGTGATAAGAAAGTAGCCCCCGTAGACCAGCGTGCTCGCGGCAAGCTGGAGGTAGGTGAGGGCCATCTTGATCCGCCGTGGTCCGAGCGCCCGCAAGATCCACGCATAGACCGCCACCATCGCCAACGCGGTGGCCGTTCCTCCGCCACAGACGGCCGCCATCGCCGCCACGCCAATGCCCACTCCGTGCTTGATCGAAAGCACCAGAATAGGCACCCATGCGAAAAGGAGGATCATGGCAGAGGTGTAGATGAGGACGTTGGTAAGACGAGCCGCGAAGTAAGTGCGGGACGAAACGGGCCGATAGCCGAGGATTCCGTAATCTTCCGGGGAGACGATGGTCGCGTTGTAATCCAGGAGAGCCGCGGTTCCCACCATGAACATGACGTAGGCCACGAGAAGGATGGCGGCCAGATAGAGATCCTGAACCGGGGCCAAGAGAACGGCGATGAACGTGCCCATGATCGAATAGAGCGCGATTTGAAAGAAGATCGATCGCCCGGCCGAACCACGCCGTCGGCTCTGCAAGGAGGGCGCTCCACGAACGTCGAGCTTGAGCGCGGTTCGCGTAAGCGTTTTCCACTGGACGTAATCGATGCCCAATCGAGCGAACCAGCGCTTCACGCGCGATCCAGCGAAGCGAGAAACTCGGCGGTAACTTGCCCCACGTCGCGGACGCCGGTGAGCTTGCTGAACGCCTCCTCGAGGGAGTGCGTGGCGGTGGAGCGAACGATTTCGGCCGACGTGCCCTTGGCCACCTCGCGGCCGTTCTGAATGATGACGATGCGCGTGCACATCCGCTCCACGACTTCCAGGATGTGGGAGGAGAAAAGAATGGTTTTCCCCTGCCCGGCCATTCGCTTCAGCAACTCCTTGACGATGAGCGCGGTATTGGCGTCGAGGCCGTCCAAGGGCTCGTCCAAGATCAGCACCTCGGGGTTGTGCATGAGCGCGGCGGAGAGCACGACTTTCTGCCGCATGCCTTTGGAGAAGGTCGCCAACCGTCCCCCCGCTTCTTCGGTGAGGCCGAAGAGCTCGAGCAGCTCGGACCGTCGCGTCGCCGCGGTCTCCGCGTCGAGGTGATGCAGGCACGCCACAAACTCGAGGTACTCGTCGGCGGTCAGGCTCTCATAAAGCGCGGGTGTCTCGGGGACATATCCGATGCGCTGCTTGACCTCGAGCGGGGTCTCGACCACGTCGAAACCCGCTACCAGCGCGCGCCCGGCCGAGGGCCGAATGAGACCGGTGAGAATCTTGACCGTGGTGGATTTGCCGGCGCCGTTGGGACCCAAAAAGCCCAGGATTTCCCCCGGTTCCACGGTTAGATCGAGATCGACGAGGGCCTGAATATTGCCGTAGCTCTTCGAGAGTTGTTCGGTGCGGATCATCGGGGTGAGCGTGACTCGTTACGTACGACCAGTGCCTCCATGGCGAAGTATTCCGGCAACCCGAGCCGATCGACCAGGCGGGCGGTGCCCTTGTTCCGTTCTTCGACCCGTTGCCAGAACTCCCGTTCATCCAACCCCGGAAAGGGAGCGCGATCCTTCTGGCTCTGATGTTTGAAGATCGCGTTGATCTTGAGCCGCAATTCTTCCTCGGACATGGGCACGAGAAGATCCGCCTGGGGAATCGACCATTCTTGCCAGGCCCCCCGGTAGAGCCAGACCTCGGGGGAAGGGCCCGCGTAACGTTCCAGGGCTCGATCCACCGCGTCCTTACACATACGGTGGGTTCCGTGCGGATCCGACAGGTCACCGGCCACGAGAAGGATCTCCGGCTTCAGGTCGTTCAATAGCTCGAGAATGATCTCGATATCGCGTTTCCCGATGGGATCCTTCTTCACCTTGCCGGTTTGATAGAAGGGAAGGTTCAAGAATCTCGCCTGATCCGGTCGCGTGCCGATGGTCTGGATGGCGGAGACGGCCTCCACTTCCCGGATGCGGCGCTTGAGGGTCTGCACGGTCTCGTTGTCCACCGCCCCCGGTTCTTTTTGGTCGAGAAACGCCTCCACTTCCCGGATCAGGGGGCGCAGGCGCTCCTTTCCATAGCCGAAGTCATCCATGGTCCGGCGCAAGAAATCGATGTAGCGGCGCACCTCGTGATCAAAGACGGCAATGTTCCCGGAGGTCTGATACGCAACCACGATGTCGTTGTCGTTCTGGAAGAGCTTGCGCAGCACACCGCCGGTCGAGATCACATCGTCATCCGGGTGGGGCGCGAACAGGATGATGCGGCGGTTCTTGGGAAGCTTGCTCCGACCGCGAACCTTGTCGGTGAGGGCGTTGAAGACGATGCCGTTGAGGGGGGCCGCGCTCCCATGACGGGTGAGGAGGGCACTCAAGTGATGGTCACGATAATCCGCTTCCTCGAGCTTGAGCACGGACTTCCCGGTGACCTCGCTCAACCAGACTACGGCCTCGATTTCTTTCTCGGGGGTCCAGGTCACGTCCCCGAGCATCCAGGGCGTCTTTACCCGGGTCAGCTCGGCGGCCGCGGGGGCATCCAAGACGGCAAACGTGTGGGCATGTTGCTGCAGATACGTCGCCGCCACCGAGCGATCGATATTTCCCTCCACGGCCCGCTTCACGATGGCCGCTTTGTGCTCGCCCGTGGCCAGGAGCGCAATTTCGCGAGCCTCGAGAATGGTGGCCACGCCCATGGTGATGGCCTCGGCGGGTACGTTTTCCTCGCCGAAGAAATCCCCCGCCGCAGTGCGGCGCGTGATCGTGTCCAGGGCGACCAGGCGCGTGCGCGACGTGGCGCTCGATCCAGGCTCGTTGAATCCGATGTGCCCGGTCTGACCGATCCCGAGGATCTGGAAATCGATCCCCCCCGCGTCGGCGATCCGGCGCTCGTACTCGGCGCAATGCGCCTCCACCGCGTTCCGGGGCAGGTTGCCTCGGGGAATGTGCACGTTCTCGGGGGAAATGTTCACGTGCTCGAACAGGTTCTCCCACATGAATCGGTGATAGCTGTGGAGGCTATCCGGCGACATGGGAAAGTACTCGTCGAGATTGAACGTCACGACGCGGGACCAATCGAGGCCTAGATCGCGATGCATGCGAATGAGCTCGCGGTAGATGCCCACCGGCGTGGAACCGGTGGCGAGGCCGAGCACGGTGGGGCCAGGGCGGCGGATGAGGGCGGCGATGCGCTCGGCCACCGTGCGGCAGAGGGCGTCGTAGGAGTCGGCTATCGTGACCGGGAGGCGTTCCGGAGTTTCGCGCATCGGTCCATCGTAAACGAGCCGGCCCCCTTCTTGCGAAGGGGGCCGGACTCTTGGAGTACCGAGATCGAAGGGTCGCCGACTACCAGCGATTGCGGGGGCGACCGCCGCCGCCACCGGTTTCCCGGGGCCGTGCCTCGTTGACCTTGATTCTCCGACCCTCGAAGTCGTAGTTGTCGAGGGCTGTGATGGCCTCGTTGGCCCCTTCTTCCATCTCAACGAATCCGAAGCCACGGGGCGAACCGGTCTCCCGATCGGTCACGAGTGATACCGAGATCACCGTTCCGTACCGGGAGAAGATTTGCCGCACCGAGTCTTCGGTGGAGGTGAAGGGCAGATTACCAACGTAGATTCTCTTGGACATGCTTTCCTCATCGAGAGCGGCTGTGCAACCGCCCGTCGTACTGGTTGCTGAGTTCCTTCCCCGCGTAAAACGCTGGAAGGACGGGCCACCTTGGCCCGGTCAGATCGGAAACACCGGACGGGGCGAACTCTCGGGGACAAACTGGAGGGTATCCGCGTCGACTCGGGAGCTATCACCTGCGCGCCAAGCGCACCGGTCTGGAACACTAACAAGAATCGGCACCCCTGAAAAGAACTTAATTCATTCTCAGCAAGACCAGCGAGAGCCCATTTTTCGGGGTGCCGGTCACCGCGGTTGGCGCATCACCTGCCCCCGGAGCGGTCACCTCCATTCACCCGGTAATTTCGTGCACCCATTAGCGGCTTTTTGATTGATCGAGGTTTTTCAGGTTTTCCCTGAGGCTCGAGATCCGTCCCAGACATGCTTAGGCGGCGTGCCCCAATCGCTGTTTGACCAATGAGTTCGCCACTTAGGAGACCGCTCTGCCTGGACAAAGGTCCAAGGAATTGGGGCCAGAAAGTCCTTCCGTCTTGTCCGTACCTCTTTCACATCGGCCGGAAACATCGGTCGAACACTGTGCGGATGGTCGGAGGGGGCAGCCACTCCCGGAATTCCGTTCGGATCATCGATCCTGCGGCATTGCTTGCAGCCTTCGCTCTCGCGCCAACACCTTTTTGATGGAGGTTCCTCCCATGCGTTACCTCACCATGGTTGGCCTTGTCTTTCTGATAATCGGAAGCGGACTGTTGGGGCCGGCTTCGGACACATTCGCAATCTCGGGATCCTGGTCCACCTTGGCGTTGAACGCACGAATGGATGCGACCATGGCCTACGACAATTATGCCGATCGTTTCGTCTTCTTCGGGGGATGGGACGGTTATCAAAAATTCAACGAGGTCTGGCAGTACTGGCCGGGATACTACCTCAACGCGTGGCAAAAGATGCCGTTTTCCCCGAGCAACCCGCTTCCTGCCGCACGAAACGGACACACGTTGATTTGGGATCCGGGGCAGCGACGGTTGATTCTGTTTGGGGGGAAGGACTCCAACAATAGTTTCCTGAACGACGTATGGGCCCTACCGCTGTGGACGTGGGATGCGCAGAACCAGGTTTGGCAATACAACTACGCCGGGATCTGGCAGCAGCTGACGACTACCGGCACCGTCCCTGGCTTGACGCAACATACCGCGGTGCTGGACTCCCAAAGAGGACGCATGCTCGTGTATGGAGGGGAAAAGTCGGACGGCACCTTGTCCGACCAGCTTTATTCCTTGGATTTGCAAACATTGACCTGGAGTGCGCTGACGATTCCAACTGGAGGCGCGACCGGTCCATTTGGCCGGCAGGAGCATGTTGCCATCTATGATGCATCCGATGACGCTCTGTTCGTCTATGGCGGTGAGCAATATCACAGCGGAAGCTTTAGCTGGGCTTCCCCAACGTTGTGGCGACTCCGCCTATCTACTCAGCCTCTCCAATGGGACATCTTCGTGTCTCAGGTTGCCGTTGCTCCCTGCGTGAATGGAGGCGCGATATACGATTCCGGCCGAAACGAAATGGTGATCTACGGCGGCAACCCCGGTCAGAGCGGGCCCGCGGGCGGTGCAGCGATTCGCGTACCCCTGGCTGTTCCCAGTGGCGTCATCAACATGCCGTTGACCATGAGCCTGCGGCGGGAAAGCTTCGCGTACGTATATGACAACCTGCGCGACAAGATGCAAGTTTTCGGAGGCAGTGAGGGTGTGGTCATGGCTAACGGGGCGGTGGTGCCCAGAAACGACACGTGGAATCTCACCTTGGGAACGAGCCCAGCCTGGAATCCCACCTACGAACGGCCATACGGAGGCACATGGTTCTCGGACGCTTCGATGGTCTACGACGATCAGCATGGACGGACGATCATGTTCGGGGGATACACCGGGTTCAATGGTCCCGTGAACGGAGTATTCGCGGTCGGTCTTTCCGGCTACGTGGACCAATGGGCCACTCCCAACCTGACCGGAACCCCGCCGAGCGCGCGCTATGACCATTCGGCCATTTACGACCGGACCGGAGATCGCATGGTGGTGTACGGAGGATCCAGCAACACCGGCGACTGTTCGGATCTATGGGCGCTGAATCGCACGGGTGGACAGGACCTTTCGTCCAACAACTACCAGTGGGTGCAGTTGCCAAATGTTGGAGGACCGGGACCCCTCTCCGGCCACTCGGCTGTCTATGCCGAGGTCTCGCCCACAAATCGCAAGATGATCATTTTCGGCGGACGGCTGACCTCGAACGGTACGCTCAAGTCCGAAACGTGGTCTTACGACCTGGTCAACCAAACCTGGCAGCAGCTGTCTACCACCGGTCAAGCTCCTGCCGCCAGAGCCGACCATGCCGCGGTCTACGATTACTCGTACAAGAGGATGTTCATCTTCGGCGGGGTCAAATCCACCGGCGCCACCAATGAGGTTTATTACCTCGACATCACCACCAACGTTTGGGCGAAGGCGCAATTCACGGGGCCCAAGCCGGCCGCCCGGTCTAACATGACCGTGGTGTTGAGCCCATACGCCGATTTCAGCATGATTGTGTTCGGCGGCATCAGTGATCAAGGGGCCCTGCTCAGCGATGCGTGGTCGGTTCGGGTATTGGGCATTCAGTACGGAGCCTCATGGTCACAAATCACTCCCACCGGAGTGCTCCCCGGAGATCGGCAAGGGCAGGTAGCGGTGTACCAGGGAGCGGGGCACGTGCTCGTCGCGGGGGGGCGTTGGTACTCCTCCAGCACTCAATTGGACGAGCTCTTCAACGATACGTGGACGCTTGCCTACGATACGGGCTATTACTCAGCCCTGAAAGTTCGGCCTACCGGCGATCCTGATCAGCCCACCGGGCCCGGACACGGTTCGGGTGTCGAGGTCGGCATGGTGGGGAAACTTGCCCTGAACGTCGAGACGCTCTCGCGCTCACAAGCCCGAATCCATGTGTCCTTGGATGGAGACCCCGATGGTCCAACCGGGACATATGCCGGGACATACGCCATGGAGGCCTACGACGTCACGGGACGTCTCGTACGTCGATGGGATATTCGGGACATCGTCGGTAGCGGTGGACAGACGACCTGGGATCTGACCGATTACCGCGGTTCTCCGCTTCCCGCTGGCATTTATTTCGTGCGGCTCAAGGGACAGAAGTCTTCGGTTACCCAACGTATCGTTGCCTTGCACTGATCTTCGCCAAGGCGAAAGGGCGCCTCCCGCGTTGCGACCACGCGGGAGGGGCCTCTCCCCGCTTTCTAGAGGTCCCACAGGGGGACAGACCCGAGGCACTCAGAAGGCACCCAGCAACACGGAATAGGATGCCCACTGACGTGGCGCCGCACCCTCCTCCAGTAATTGCCGGCGGGCCTGGTTGAGGGCTCGCACGGGATCTTCCCCCGCCGGTCCATAGCCGGCGGCGAATGCGTGCATGAGTCGACCCGCATCCTCATCCTTTACGCTCCAGGACGTACTGATTACCGCCTGCGCTCCCGCCTCGACGAACGCCTGGGCCAGACTCGGCGTGGACAAGCGACCCACCACCAAGCTGCTCCCACTTCCGCAGCTGGATAAGACGACCAGCCCACAATGGGATAGATCGGCGTTCCGCACATCCACGATGTCCAGATACTCATCTTCCTTTCGATCGGTGCTCGAGCCGGCCAGAGGCAGAAAGGCGACATACGGCAGCTCGGGGTCCTGGACGATGTGGGCGGCAAAATACAACACTCCCGACTGGGTCCATGATCTCAAAAGGCCCTCCTTGGTCGCCGTGGGCCCACTGATCACTGCCACATTCGTGAACAGCCGGGCAAAGGCGGTCGCTTCATTCGCACCGAGTGGTAACTTCTCGGTGAGAATCGAGTAGCGTCGCTTGAGTTCCGCCGAGTAATCCGGTTCCGATACGATCAGCGCCGATGCCGGAGTTACGGTTCGCCTCGGCCGATCGAACAACACGTAAGCCACATCCGTGCGCTCGAGCAATGGAACATAGGACATCGAGGACACATTCAAAGCCTCGAATGGGAGTTGCGTCAGCGGACCATCCGGGGTAATCAAGATTCGTCGAGGCCCATGATCGGCAAGGAATTCTACCGGCAGAAGCGACCGGGCCAGGTCAGCCCCCTCCCGGATCAACGTATCCGACGCCGCTCTCGACTCCTCGACCGCGCTTCGGATGGCTTGGACCTTCTCCTCAAGATCGGGGATGGACAGAGGCAGCTCGTCGCACACGACTCGCCCCCGATACGCAGTCCAACGAAGCACTCGATCGGTTTCCACTCGATACACGCAATGAGCCGCATCCTGATCGGAGAGGCGCCCCAGTACCGCTCCCAAGGACGGTGCTTGGGCCCCATTTAGTCCCGAACCGGGGCTCCGGGATAAGCGAGCATTCTCCATGCGCCAGGCCATCTCGCTCATGTAACCGCTCTCGGCATCCGTGTCGAGAAGCTCGTGAGCCAGATCTCCAAGCTCGCACGCAACCGGGAGAGCCAGCGCCGCCTCCGGGCTCAAGTCGAGATCGGAACGCACCTTCTTCAATGACTGCAACGATTCCACCACCCTTCGGCGCGCCACCGCCTTCTTCCCGTCGACCATCGCCAGCCGGATGTCCAAAGCGTCGGAACGAAGCCATTCCATGTTCATCGTTTCGCCTTGGGCGCGCCGTGCCTCCGCCAACGTGTTCAGACTGGTCCGACACCCTCGATAATCACCTAAAGCGAAACACAGTTCTGCCGTTTCCATGTCCCACTGTTTCGGGGTCGCCTGCACGCCATTTTTATGGGCGAACGCGTTTCGATCCTGGAGGAAATGAAGGGCCTCCGCGAGTTCACCGCATTTCCGAAGCAAGCGAATTGCTTCAAGCTGGCTGGTGACTCCTGTCTCGGAAGGAGCCATACGCGATGCTTGCTCAATGATTTGCCGCGCGAGTACTTCCGATTCGGCACATCGGCCGACGCTGCTAAGGTATAGGGCTCGGCATCGTTTTACCCGAATATCCCAATACTCCCGTTCTTCCGCGCTCCAGAATTTTTCGCCTTCCCGGAGCAGCACGTCGGCCCGCTGCAGCTGTTGGCCTATGGCCGGCCAGTAGCCCAAGTTCGCGGCCAGCGTCGCCCCGTCGACCAGAAAACGTATCTCGGCCCGGCTTTGGCCAAGCTCGCGGCAACGGTCCTGCGCTTTTCGCATCATCTCGCGGGAGAGAGCGAATCGCCCTTCATTTTGGTAGAAGGAACTATAAAAGTTAAGGATGCGCGCCTCCTGCCAGCTCCCCGCTTGTCGCGCCAGCTCAATGCCTCGATTCCAGGCGGTCCGCATTCTGTCCAGTTCGTTCCTCTGGGCAAAATAAACCCCCACGCTGCCGAGAAGCTGACTCGCCTGGTCGAAATCTCCGTTTCGCAGTGCGGCCTCGACGGCTAGATCGTAATAGTGAGGGGTTTGGTCACGCTTTTTCAGTTGCGGCAATAGGGTGATATAGAACGCATACAGGTTGGCGAGGTCGATCGCATCTCCGTAGGGCTTGGAGCGTTCGAGGAGAGCGAGACATGTTCGGGCCTTATCTTCCGCTCCGCGCTTATCCTCGAGAATGAGAGCCCGGTGCTCTTTGATGAGACGAATGATTTCCAGACGGTCCTTGGCCGGGTAACGGGTGTAGGCCCGCTGCCGATTGCTGACGGCAGTCAAACCAAAGTCGTCACCTAACGTCGCGACCAGCTTGTCGAGGGCGGGGGCAAGCCGGCTTTCGTCCCGCTCGAACTCCGGTAGCGAAGCGGTGGATGGAGCGATCAGAACTTGAATGAACGCAACGCCGATCGCTTGCATGCCTATGTTCCGGGCGTAGGTGCGGAAGGCCGCGTTCCCGTCCCGCTTCAGGTGACCAGCCATCTCTTCCGACAAGGAAGGAACGAGCTGCCTCAGCTCGGGCGTGCCTCTCGTGCAGGCGGTACCCAGGAGACAGACCAACAAAAAGACTCGATTCCTTTGAGAGCGCGTCATCGGCCGTTGCAGACTGAGCCCGGGTATCTATATCTTGTCCGAGCAGGGCGGCAGGTGTTATTCCACATGGAACCCCCAACCATCAAGTACCCCACCGACCTTTCTCTGGCCAAGAGCGTCGTCCAAGGGTCGCTGGATGCGTGGCATGCCTTTGTCCTGGGCTACTCCGCCCTGATCTTCTCGGTGGTACGGCATTATCTCCCGGAATCGGACGAAGATGCCCGTCGAGATGCCTATGTACGGACACTCGAGCATTTTTACCGGTCAGGTCTGGCCGATTACGACGGGTGCACGAGCCTGGGGACCTGGGTCATGACGGTTTCCCGAAGTCGGTGTCTGGACGTCATTCGAAATCGAGTCGGAAGAAAGAGACTTCCAGCCTGGGTGAGGAATCTCACGGAGTTGGAGCGCTTCGTCTATCTCGGTTACTTCTGGCATGGGGAAAGCTACAGCCAGATCGCGGCTCGCTGGGCGGATCGGAAACCCTCTTTGACCCAGGACGTCTTTATGGATGTTTTGGACCACATCGAATCGAAGTTGACCAGCCGGGCTCGGACAAGTATGGCCTATGAATTGGAGGCGCGTTCGGTGAAGGGGGTATCCCGGCGTCTCCTGGAGTACATGGATCGAATCCGCTTGGATATCGAAGTGGCCCGCGAGGCGGCGCGTCCGGATGTACAGCTTCTCGAGGAACAAGCGCGCTTGACCCTGGAACGGATCACCACCTCCGTACAGGCACTTGCCAAAGACGAGCGTGAGGTTCTGGAGCTTCACTACTACCAGGATCTCCCGGCCAGCAAGATCGCTCGAGACTTGGGGCTTTCGGGGCAACGCAAGGTCTACTCAATACTTGAGCGCGCACTCGCCTCATTGCGCCGGCTCGTCTCGGAGCCACCGTCCTCTCCTCCCGAGGATGGGTTGCCTGTGCCGCCCTCCTCCGATCGTGGACCGACCCGTGACTAAGGAAGTCTCCTTCGAAACCCAAGACCATCCCGCTCCGGAGTTGTTGGCCGCCCTGGCCCGGAACGAGACGTCTGGAGGAGAAGACGCGCTTCGCTTGCATCTCGGACTCTGCCGGCGCTGTATGGCCATTTATGCCGGCTTCGTCGAGCAAGATCTAGACACCTCACTTCATGCGCAAATGCCCCCTCAGACCTGGGTCGAGCTCGGTCTGGCCGTGCCCCAAACACGGTCATGGCAATCACGCCGAACTGCTCGAGGACGTTGGCTGGCCGCGGCAATTCCGGCCATGGCGGCCGCGATCGTTGTTGCCCTTTTTCTATCCAAGGAATCTACCCACCAAGACACGATCCCCCCGAGCCTGAAGGCCGCTCTCAGAAGCGAACTCCGCGCGGATTCGCAGGGGTCATTGCTTTACGCCGATGATTTTGCCCCCGAGCCCCGAGGGACACGGGGGACGCCTGATCCAGGAGCCGCGTCATCCAGCCTGGATCAGCTTCTCGAATTGCACCGGTCGCATCCTTCGAACCCGGATGTCGCCGCCTGGTTGATTTCCGGCTACCTGGCCACCAACCAGATCCGAAACGCGGACCCGTTTCTCCGCGAGGCACTGGCCCGCTATCCTGACGATGCGCGCTTTCTCAACCTGAGCGCCATCCTGGCCTACAAGAGAAACTCGCTCGGCGAAGCGGAAGCCGACTTGAGGAAAGCAGCGGCTTTGGAACGTAATGCTGCCGTGCTGGTCAATCTGGCCGTGGTGCGGCGTCAAGAAGGGGATGAAGGTGAAGCGCAAGCACTATTCAAAGAAGTGATCACCCGATTTCCCGATTCTCCACTCCAACCCTACGTGCGCGAGCTGGCCTCGCAACCCTGATCCATTCGCGTGAACACCACCCTCATCGGCTCGATCGGCGTGACGATTTTGTTGGCAGCGTTTGCCCTCAACCTGTTGCGTATCTTGAGCACCCAAAGCCCAACCTATCTGTTCATGAATTTGGTGGGATCCATCCTGGCCGGCGTTTCTTCATTCTTGATTGGATTCATTCCGTTCGTGGTGCTCGAGGGAGCCTGGGCATTGGTGGCGGGAGTGGCACTGATGCGCCACTTCGGTCGCGGGGCCAAAACCCGTTAAGGGTTCGCCCAAAGCGAATCTAAAAACGCCTGGGCCACCGCCCCCGGGTTTTGCTTCTTTTCGTCAACGGCCAGGTTCATGCGCCGCATAGCGTCGCCATCGATGGCTCCGGACAGTTCCTTGAGCGCGTTCATCACGTCCGGATGTTTTTCCCGCAACCGAGATCCGGCCAGAAGAATGGCATCGTAGGGAGGAATAGCGGCTCGATCGTCCTCGAGGATCAACAGGTTCAAGGCGGTAATGCGTCCGTCCGTGGAGAACGCGCTGATCACGTCCACGTTTCGATTCGCCACCGCCTGGTACATGAGCGAAGGATCCATGCTGCGCTCCGCTTTCATAGTCAGTCCGTACCGCTCGCGGATCGTTTTCCATTCCGCGCGCTGGAAGAATTCATAGTCGCCGCCGATGGTGAGCTGCCTCGCGTGTGGAACCAGATCGGAAATCGTACGCACGCCGAGTTCTCGGGCTTGATCGTTCCGCATCGCGAGCGCGTAGGCGTTCTCGAACCCGAGCGCGCCCGTCATCGTGATTCCATATTGATCATTCAAGAATTTTTCGACTCCCCGAAGCACGTCGGCTCGGGAGGGGCCCGGATCGCGATGCATGATCGTCGCCCAGATCGTTCCCGAGTAGTCGACGTAGGCGTCGATGTCCCCCGCCCGCAAGGCGTCGAAGGCGACGGTGGAGCCAAGAGATTGGGCGACGCGGGCCGGAAGGCCGGTGCGATGGGTGATCTGCCGAGCCACGATTTCGCTCAGGATGTACTGCTCGGTGAACGTTTTGGCGCCGATGACGATGGCCCGTTCTCTAGAGGGGTTGAGGCTCCGCGCCAGGGTCACTCCCGTATAGAGATATAAGAGGGCCAGCGCGGCCAACGCCGAGGCTAGGAGTCCACGGCGGCGGCGCTCCCAACCGCTCGCCACCATGCGGACCAGAGCATCGAGGGCGAGCGCCAGAACCGCGGACGCCACGCACCCGACCAGAACCGCATGCAAGTTCCGCGTTTGCAATCCAGAAAAGATGTAATTCCCCAGGCTCGGCGCGCCCACCGGAGTGGACAGGGTCGCCATCCCCACCGTCCAGACCGTGGCCGTGCGGATGCCGGCGATCAGGACCGGCATGGCCAGGGGCAACTCCACCCGCAGAAGTTGCTGCCGTTCGGTCATCCCTACGCCTCGCGCCGCCTCGACCAGGGCGGGATCGACTCCCGCCAATCCGGTGACGGTGTTTCGGAGGATCGGGAGCACGCTGTAAAGAACGAGGGCGAGAAACGCGGGCAGGAATCCAATGCTGGGAAAACCCAGCACCGCCAAAAGCGGAACCATGACCGCTAGCAAGGCGAGGCTGGGCACGGTTTGCACGATGCTGGCCAGAGTCAGAACCGGATGTTCCAACCAGCGCACGCGGGCGACCATCACACCCAAGGGCACGCTCACCACCACGCCCACCAGAAGAGCAAGGAGCGCGAGTTGCAAATGTGCGGTCAGATATCGTGGGAGAAGAGCAAGCTCCGCGCTCAGGATGCGGCTCCGGCCAGCGCATCGAACGTCCGCGCCTGACGGCGCGGCGTATCGAGAAGACGCTCGACGTAGGGGTTGGCGGGAGAGGCGAGCAGCGCGCGCGGGGTGCCGATTTGCACGAGCGCCCCGTCTTGCATCACGCCGATCCGATCGGCGAGCAGCAACGCCTCGGCCATGTCATGGGTCACGAATACTCCGGTGAGTCCGAGATTGCGACGCAGGGTCAAGAACGATTGCTGGAGCCGGTCTCGTATCAAGGGGTCGAGCGCGCCGAACGGTTCATCGAGCAGCATGATCCTGGGCCGGGCGGCCAGACCACGGGCAACGCCCACGCGCTGTTCCTGTCCCCCCGACAGCGCCTGGGGTCTGCGTCCGGCCAGCGAACGATCGAGCTCGACCAGATCCAAAAGCTCGTTCACCCGTTCGCGGATCTCGGCGGCTCCCCATCCATGAAGGGTCAGCGGAACGGCGATGTTTTCCGCGACGGTCAGGTGTGGAAAAAGTCCGACCTTCTGGAACACGTACCCGATCCGTCGTCGCAATTGCGGACCCGGCAATGCGCGCGCATCCTGCCCCTCGAGTAGCACGGTGCCCGACGTGGGTTCGATGAGCCGGTTCAGCATCTTGAGGGTGGTGGTCTTGCCCGAACCGGAGCCGCCCACCAGAACGCAGAGCTCACCGTCCGGGACGGTGAAGGACACGTCCCGAACCGCAGTGACGTCCCCGAACACTTTGTTGAGCCCCCGGACTTCGATCATGGGCGCATTGTGCAGGCACTCTCCCGCTCGGTCTAGAGTGGGATGGGCCGAGCCGCCGCCTCAGGCCCGGGAGGCCGACCGGTGCACCTTGGGCTCGATGCGCTCCACCATATCGCTGATGGTGAGGGCTTTGCCCGCGCCGATCGAAGCCTCCTCGGTGTGCTCGAGAAGATCGCGCACCCACACCGCGATCGGCTCGCGGGAGAGGGCTTCTTCGACTTCCTTGTCGTTCGTCGGATCGGTGCGAAACGCATCGAGTACATCCTGAAGCATGATGCGGCTTCCCGCGCGCGCCGGCAGGTACCCCTCCTCATCCACGGCTTCGACGCCTGCCTTCGCCTTCCCGTGGGAATGATTCGGAGCCTGGCAAGATCCGTTCGATACTTCACACTCGGCCACCCGCACCAGAAATCCCCGATGAACGAGTTGATTCAGTACGCGTTGCTCGACCTCGACCGGGGCGCCCGCGGCGGCCGCGAGGACGACGGAGGTGGGCGGCGGATCCCCGCGGCGATGCGCCCGCACGACTTGCACCATGGCCACCACGGCCATCCATTCGCGCATGCGTTGTCCGATCTCTTTGACCGGTGGAGCCTTCTGGAGTGCTTGGGCGTATTGCGTGGCATAGGTCACCTTGGCTCCAAAGAGGACGATGATCCATCCCAACTGCATCCAGAGCAGGAAGACAGGGAGCACGCCGAGAGACCCGTACACGGCGTTGTAGTTAAACATGATCCGGGAAAGCCATGCGAAAATGAGCTTGCCCAGTTCCCAGATCGTGCCGCCTAGGAAGCCCCCGCCGAGCGCGGCATAAAGCCGCACCCGGGTGTTCGGCATGACCATGTAGAGGAGCGTCATCGAGATGCAGCTCAAGAGCCAGGGCAGCATGAAGAATCCCGCGTCGAGCACGTTACCGGTGCCAAGAACAGCTCCCGCCGAAACGGCGGTGGTCAGGGTCAAGGAGAGGCCCAAAAGCACCGGTCCCACCGTGACCAGCGACCAGTAAATGACGAGCCGGTGCAAGAACGGGCGGCCGCGTTCGATGTTCCACAGATCGTTGAACGATTTCTCGATCGAGGTCATGAGTGAAATGGCGGCCCAAATGAGAAAAATGATCCCCACGCTGCCCACTGCGCTCGAGGACAAACGATCGACGAACGTCCAGATGTAGCGGCTTGCTTCGCTGGCCGTGCCGGGGGCCAGGTTCTCGAACATTTTCTGCTGCACCGCCGCCGCGGCTGCGGATAGCCCTCCGAACGCTTTGAGAACCGAGAACACGACCGCCACGAACGGCACGATCGCCACGAGGGTCTGGAAGGTGAGGGCATAGGCATGGCGATTCATGCGGTCGGGAGGAATGGCCCGCACCGCGGTCCAGACGGCGTTTAAGTACGTGGAAAACCCCCGACGGAACCGGGGTTTCAAGCTTGCGAACATATGAGCTTCTAATGGACGGGCACCCGAAGGCGCCCGCCCTTCATGATTCAGGGTTTCGAAATATCGCGGACCATCTCGCCCGTCTTCCTGTTGTCGTGACCTTGGGTGGCAACGTCGGCTTGAGCGATGATGCCGACCAAGCGATGTTGCTCGTCCACCACTGGAATGCGCCGGATCTGACGATCCCGCATCTGCTCCATGGCTTGATCGAGTTCTTCATCCGGCCGTGCCACTACCGGCTCTCGCGACATGATGTCGCCGACACGTGTAGCCTTGGGATCCAATCCTTCGCCGACCACCTTCACCGTCACGTCACGATCGGTAATGATACCGACCAGGCGGCGGGAACCCTCGTTCTCCACCACCGGCATGGAACCGACATCGTGAGTCTTCATCATTTCCGCGCATTGCTCTACCGTGTCGGAAGAGACGCAGCACGCGGGGTCTTTGGTCATCACATCTTTCGATTTCATATCGAAATCTCCTTCTAGGCAGGTACGAAATATCCCTATCATGGGTTACCTGTTGGAGGTTGTTCGGCTTCCAGGCCTCGGATCGGTAGGCTACAATGCCAGGACCGCGGAGGGGGGCACTCAATTCTGAAAACGGTAATGCGTCCCGCCCTAAGCCGTTTGGAGGTTAGCCCCTCGGTGCCTGGAAGACGTCTCCTATCACTCCTCATAACCTACCTTGTTTTGGCGGGAGGATGCACGAAGAACCCGCCGCCTACCCAGGAAAAAATTCGCGTCGGTTACTTCCCCAACATCACGCACTCTCAAGCCCTGGTGGGCATGGCGCGCGGGGATTTCCGCCGCGCACTCGGCCCCGGGGTGTCCATGGACTCCACGATCTTCAATGCGGGTCCCTCGGTCATTGAAGCGATGTTCGCCGGGCGCATCGACCTGGCCTACATTGGCCCCAACCCGGCTGTGAACGGTTACATCCAGTCACAAGGCAAGGCGCTTCGCATCGTGGCCGGCGCCACCAGCGGTGGGGCCGCGTTTGTCGTCCGGACCGGCTCGGGGATCCACGGACCGGCGGACCTGACCGGGAAGAAATTCGCGACGCCTCAGCTCGGGAACACGCAGGATGTCGCGTTGCGCGATTATTTGAAAGTCCATGGACTCACCACGTCCGACAAGGGCGGGAACGTGGAGATTTTCCCCACCCCCAATCCGGATATCTATGATTTATTCGTTCAAGGGCGCATCGACGGAGCTTGGGTTCCCGAACCTTGGGCCAGCCGGCTCGTCCTGGACGGGAAAGGAGAGGTGCTGGTGGACGAACGCCAACTGTGGCCATCCGGCGACTTTGTGACCGCCCAAGTGATCGTCAGAACCGAATTTCTCGTGCAGCATCCGGACCTGGTCTACCGGTGGCTCAAAGCCCACGTCGAGATCACCCAATGGGAAGAGAATCATCCTGACGAGGCTCTGCCTCTGCTCAACGCGCAAATGGAAAAGCTGACCGGAAAAAAGTTATCCGCCCAGGTATTGGATCAGGCGTGGCGCAATTTGCGGCCGACCTGGGATCCCTTTCCCGGTACCCTCCAGCGATCCGCCGAAGCGGCATACGCGGCCGGGTTTCTCTCCGAACGCCCGAATCTGGAAGGGATTTATGCCTTGGAAGCACTCAATCAAGTTCTCCGGGAAAAAGGTCTTCCCGAGGTTCACTGACCGAGCATGAAAATCGAGATCGAAGGAGTGGGGAAGGTCTTCGATGCGCGCGGTCGCTCGGTGGTCGCGCTCGAGGACATCAACCTCAACATCGATGACGGCGAATTCGTTTGCCTCATCGGCCCTTCCGGCTGCGGGAAAAGCACGCTATTGGCCATGATCGCCGGCCTCGACTTCCCGACCTCGGGCGCCATTCGCGCCGGAGGCGTCCCGATCAAAGGCCCCGACTCGAGCCGCGTACTCATTTTTCAAGACGCGGCTCTCTTTCCGTGGCTGGACGTCGAATCCAACGTGGCGTTCGGTTTGCGCATGAAGCGCATGGGCAGAAAAGAACGCGCGCGCACGGTCGAACGCCTCTTGCGCATGGTTCATCTCGAGCAGTTCACGCGGGCATGGGTTCACGAGCTCTCGGGGGGGATGAAACAGCGGGTCGCGATCGCCCGCGCGCTGGCGGTCGAACCGGCCGTTCTCTTGCTCGACGAACCGTTCGGGGCCCTGGATGCGATGACGCGGGACATGCTCCACGGTGAGCTTCAAGAAGTGTGGCAGAGCACCGGAAAGACTTTCGTATTCGTCACCCACAACGTGCGGGAGGCGGTGGCGTTGGGAGATCGCGTGCTGGTCATGTCGCCACGGCCCGGACGAGTGGTGGCGGAGCACCGGATCGATCTCCCCCATCCCCGGCGCGTGGAAGAGGAGCGCGTCATCGAAATCGCACAGCACGTGGCCGAGGATCTGCGTCTGAGTCATGAAGAGAGTCCACCCCGAGAGCAAAGAAGACTGCACCAGTGACGCGCGGTCTCGTGGTGCGGCGGAGCTTTTTTTTCCTGGGGTTCCTGCTCTTGTGGCTGGTTCTTTCCACGGCCCACCTCTGGCCGCCGTATCTTTTCCCGTCTCCCGTTCAGGTCGCCCTTTCGCTCGCCAAGGGCATTCGGGACGGAACGGTCCTGATCGGCATTGCCGGAAGCATGTGGCGGCTCTTTCGCGGCTACATCGCCGCGCTCGTCATCGGTCTCGCGCTCGGACTTATTTTGGCTCGCGTTCGCCCGATCAAGGAGACGTTGGGGCTCCTGGTCATGGGCTTGCAAGCGCTTCCTAGTATTTGCTGGCTGCCTCTGGCACTGCTTTGGTTCGGTCTCAATGAGCGAGCCATTCTGTTCGTGGTCGTGATGGGGGCCGTGTTTTCCATCGCGCAGTCGACCGAAGACGGTATCCGCAATACGCCCCCCGTTTATCTGAAAGCGGCTCGCAATCTCGGAGCGCGCGGACTCCGCATCTACAGTGCCGTCGTTCTTCCGGCCGCCCTGCCCAACATCGTCACCGGCATGAAACTCGGTTGGTCGTTCGCCTGGCGTTCGCTCATGGCCGGGGAGCTCCTCTACGCGTTGCCGGGCTTGGGGCACCTCCTGACCATGGGACGCGAACTCAACGACATGAGTCAGGTATTGGCCGTCATCGTGGTCATTATTGCCTTGGGACTCGCCACCGATCGGCTCGTGTTTGGCACCATGGAGCGCCGACTGCGGGAGCGCTGGGGCCTCGGCTAACAGAGGCTGGTTGACCTTAACTCCTTATTATTCAAAAACTTACGGCACGTTTTCTTCCGAATTGATTCCAATCGTTTAGGCGCCAACTTTCCCGAGCGACTTTCAGTATTTAGGGGCGTCATAAACCCGGAAGCAGGAGGTAAACATGTCCCGCCCCACCCCCAAACTTTCATGGATGTTGGCCCTCGCCGCATCGCTTTCCGTCTCCTCTGCTTCGGCCAAGACCTGGACCGTCTATCCGGACGGCTCGGGAGACGTGGCCAGCATTCAAGCCGGCATCAACGTGGCCCAGGATGGGGACATCGTGCTCGCCATGCCCGGCATTTATTACGAAAGCCTCAACTTCATGGGTAAAAAGATCCAGGTCCTTGGCTCGGGAGCCATGGCCTCGGTTGTAAACGCGGCTGGGCTGGGTGGCCCCGCGGTGACGTTCGAAAACGGCGAGACCGAGGCGTCCATTCTGGAAGGGTTCGCGATCACGGGAGGCATGGGGCGGCTCGACAATGGGAGCCGCTATGGCGCCGGCGCCTACATTCTTGGCTCGTCCCCGACCGTTCGAAACAACACCTTCATGAACAACATGATGGTGGGAACGGAAGCGTCCTACGGCGGAGGCATCTACTGTGCTTCCAATACCGATGTGTCCGCCGCACCCATCATCACCGGCAACGATTTCCAGGAAAACCAGGTCAACACCGGCGGAGGCGGGATCGCGATCGGGAATCACGCCGCTCCGGTCATCAAGCAGAACGCCTTCCAACGCAATGAAGCACTGCAGGGTGGGGGCCTTTGGTTCGACGGCGCGGCGGCGGCCCCTGACATCGAGCAAAATACGTTCGAAAGCAATCTGGCTTCGAGCGTGGGCGGCGGGCTCTGCGGCAGGAACGCCGCCCAGCTCGTGCTCATATCTCGCAACGTTTTCGTGTCCAACGTGGCCCGCGGCTCGGAACAAAACGGAGGGGGCGCGGTTTTCCTCGAACAGAACAGTGCGATCAAAGTGACCGGCAACACCATGGTGAAAAACCGGGTGCAGGGACCGGACATGGGGTGGGGCGGAAGCATCGTGCTGGTGGACTGCTCGGGGAGTGCTGTCGAACGGAACCTCATCTGCTTCTCGCCTTCGGGAGGCGCCATCCGCTGCACCGGCGTCGGGCATTCGATCAGCAACAATCTGGTGTGGATGAATGCGGGAGACGAGTCCGCCGGCGATTGCGCGAACTGGGTGGGCGTGGATGGAAACGTGAGCGAAGACCCGGAGCTCTGCGGCATGGACAGCGGCGACTACCGCCCCTCTTCCGGTTCTCCGTGCCTCGTGAACCCCTCCGGTCCCCTGGGAGCATTCTCCGATGCGGGATGCGGACCCGTCGAGGTCCGGACCGTCACCTGGGGCTCGCTCAAGGCGAAATATGATTCCGTGTCACTGAACGCGAAAACGCGGTCCTAAGTCTCGGGGCAAAACCTCGGAAACGAGGCCGGCGGAATATCCGCCGGCCTCGTTTTTTGAGGTGTCGGGTTCACGGAAACTCGATCAAGCTACGCGACCCTTCTCGTCCGGGACCAAACACTCCAATCGATGAATGGTTTCGCGCATCCAGGTCGCTTGTTGCGTGCGCCGGATGTAGACGCCCACGACTTCCGCGAACACCTGGACCAAATTCAAATCCTCGGGGTCGTAACTTCGGCCCGGTGTTCTGCGGCTCACGCAAAGCACCCCCACCAGTTCATCTCGCAAGCGGATAGGAACGACCATGGAAGCGGAGATGTTGTAGGCGTTCTTCCTCGCTCCGGGAAAACGATCGTGGTCCACCTCGCGCCCCATGAGTACGGGTTCTCCGGTCATCGCCACCTTGCCAGCAATCCCCTTCCCCAAATCCTGCCGCTGACCCAAGACTGCCGCGCCCAGGAGACCGGCTGCGGATCGCACCTCGAGATCGCGTGAACCCTCGTTGAAGAGAAGAATGGAGGTCTGTTCTGCTTCGAAGAGATCGAGCGCGGTCTGGGTGATGCCGTCCAGAGTTTCCTGCAGACTCGCCGAGGAACCCAAGAGACGGGTGATGCGAAGCAGCGCCATGAAGTAGCCGTACTGCTTGCGGGGCTCTTCGCTTCGCGGCGGATGGCTCTCCAAGGCTTTGAGTCCCTGGTGATAGCGAAACATGACCAGCCCCACCATGACCACCAGGGCCAACGTCAGAGCGAGCTCCAACAGGTAAAGCGCGGGCCCCGAATGCCCCACGGTCAGGCGCAACACGGCGAGAACGAGAGTCATGAGCGCGAGACCGCCCACCGCGGCAATGATCAGGCGCCCTGAGTGCTTCGGGCGGGGTATGTCCCCATTTGGAGAAGCGCCCATTGATCCGGTCCTCCAAGCAGGTAAAAAGAGAGCTTGAATTACTTCTTATCGGTGGAGGAGAGCAAATCCTTAGCGATCAATGGCCGTGATTCATGAGGTCGCGAACGCTGGTCTGCCCGAGGAGGTTGCGCATGGATTTGACCGTGCTGGCAAAAGCGGTTTCGACCGCCGCCTTGGTCCGATGCATTCCGCGAATATCTTCCGCCGTGGTGAGCTGCCCGCCCAGCTCTCCATCCACGGCTTCCACCACATCGAGGAGGCTGATGTTCTCGGGTGGACGAGCCAGGCGAAAACCGCCCGAGCGGCCCCGGCTCGATAAGATCAGGCCCGATCGGACCAGCTGTTGCATGACTTTAAGCAGAGAATCGGCCGGGACACCCAGCTCCTCGGCCAGATCGCGGCCTTGTCTGGGTTCGTCCTTTTCGGTCTCCGCCATCAATGTAACGGCAAAGACGGCGATGGCAGACGCGCGGCTGAGCTTCATGGAGCCAGGATCCCCTCCAGGAACGAACTGGACAAGGGTACTCCTGCTCGTTCTGGCGAGCAATGTGGAAACCGATGTCGTAAAACCTGACCGGTCGATTCACATAGATCGGCCTATTTTCTGCTGTTTTTCTTCAATCGCTCAAATATCTGAAACCACAGATCATCCACTTCGTGTTGTTCCGATTTCTTGGAGGATTCGACCAAGCGGGTCAGTCGATCCAAAGCCTTCTTGCGTTCCTCGATCGATCGAACGTACGCGCTCAAGACACACGGCTTCAGGGGAACATGCAGACACCACACATCTCCATCGAACCCGGGCGATCCGTGCGATGACTTGGATGTCTTGAGCACGATGATGGGGGGACGAGGACGGCGCGAGCCGAGGAGCTTCCGGATCGTCGCCGCGTCATCACGACCCCTGCCCAGAACGATGAAGTCGACCGGCCGACCGGGCGGCCACTTAGGAAGCGGGCCGGATTCCGGCAATTCCTCCATGCGGACCCCCAGCCTCCGCAATTCCTTCATCAGCAGGTCTCGCGACGTTCCCTTGGGCAGGGACACCCACGCGGAAAGCATGATGGCTCGTCCTCCCGGATGTACGTGGCGTCATGTAGAAGCGGGAGGAGAGTGGCCAGGCCAGGCACGCGAAAGTTCGTCGAGCGTTGGGAGCGCTCGACAACCAGACAGAGATGCCCCGAAGGCCAGGACATACTAAGTCCCGAGAGTCACGGCGCGGCACAGAGGAACTCCTCTCCAGCTCCTCAGTCGAAGGCCCACCACGCCTGGTGACGCTCTAAGCCGCCAACCAGCTTCCGGGAGGTGGGGCCACCTCCATCCTAGGCAGAGGTGATACACGTGTCAAGAAGGCACGGTATTTCCTGTTTATTTCCGCTTGAGTCGTTTCGCGGCATTCTCGACAATGCCTCGCTTTCCTAATCCGCATTCTGCGGCCGAGGCCCCGCGCATGACCCATCCGAACCGCATGTCTCCTGAGTGGGCCCGCGCGGGAGCTCTGCTTGCCGTTGTGTTCTGGGGGACTTCGTTCGTGGCCACCAAGCTCGCCCTCCGCGAGCTTTCCCCCAGTACCTTGATCTTCTTGCGCTTCACGCAGGGAAGCTTGCTCATGGCGGCGATGCTTCTCTTCCGGCGCGAAACGTCATTGCCTCCCCGCGAAACATGGGGGTGGCTCTTTCTCATGGGATTCGTAGGGATCTTCGTCCACCAGCTTCTGCAAGTGCACGGGCTCAAGCTCACCACTGCCACGACCACGGGGTGGCTCATTGGTCTCATTCCCCTCTGGACGGCCATCTTGTCCCGCATCGTGCTCAAGGAGTCCATGACTCCCCAAAAGGTGGCGGGACTCGGGCTGGGCTTCGTGGGGGCCCTGCTTCTCATTACCCGTGGGGACGTTTCGGCCCGGCTCCTGTCCTTGCCCGCTACGCGAGGAAACTTGCTCGTGCTCCTCAGCACCGTGAACTGGGCGGTCTACAGCGTTCTGGGACATGGCACGTTGCGAAGACTGGGGGCCGTCCGCGCAACCGCGGGGGCCATGATTTTGGGCTGGCTCATGCTCGCCCCACTGTTTATCGCCGAGGCGGGGTGGCGCGAGTTGCGACATGTGTCGGCGATCGGTTGGATCGCGGTTCTCTTTCTCGGGGTGGGTTGCTCCGGACTGGGCTATCTCTTCTGGTACGGGGCGCTCGAGCGGCTCGAGGCCTCGCGCGTGGCGGCACTGCTGTATCTCGAGCCCTTGGTGACCCTGGTCCTGGCGGCGCTCATCCTCGGCGAACGCGCGGGATGGTTGACGCTCCTCGGGGGTGCGATCGTCCTCTTGGGCGTCCTTTTGGTCGAGCGTGCGCCGCGTCCTCGGGTGCCCTTGGAGGCTGAGGTATAATGGCGCGCTTGTTCGAGTCCATGAACCACAACTTTTGGGTCCAATGAAACGCATTCTTGCCACCGCCTGCGGTGGTCCCTCGACACTCAGCTTCACGCGGAGCTTGCGCGATGCCGATCCGGATCGGACGCGTTATTACGTGGTCGGAACGGACAGTGACCGCTGGAACGTGATGCGGGCCGAAGTGGATCGAACCTACCTGGTCCCGCCGGCCAGTGATCCGCACTACATCCCCTTCCTCAAGGAAATCATCCGGCGGGAGCGCATCGATTTCCTGCATTCACAACCCGAGATCGAGGCCTACACGATCGGCAAGAATCGGGAAGAGATTCTAAGCACCGGCTGCCGGCTCTTCATGCCGCGCCAGGAGACGATCGAAACCCTTCGCGACAAATCCCGCTCTTACACGATCTGGAAGAACGCCGGCATTCAAGTTCCGGAGAACATCGAGATCCACTCGGAAGCGGATTTGAAGCGGGCCTACGATCGGTTCGGAGAAGAGATTTGGATTCGCGAGACGATCGGGGCGGCCGGAAAGGGCTCGCTTTCTCGTCCCACCTACGAGACCGCGCTGTCCCATATCCAGTCCCGAAACGGCTGGGGAAGGACGGTGGCGGCCGAGCATCTCACTCCCGACACGACGACGTGGCAATCGATCTGGGATCGCGGCCGCCTCGTGGTGGCTCAGGGGAGGAAGCGCGAGTATTGGGCGTTCGGGAACCGCGCCCAATCCGGCGTTACCGGGCTTACCGGAACCGGCACGACCATCGCCGATCCGGCCCTGGACGAGCTCTCGGTGCGCTGCATCCACGCCGCCGATCCCGAGCCGCACGGCATCTTCAGTGTCGACTACACCTACGATCGCAACGGCGTGCCCAATCCGACCGAGATCAACATCTCCAAATTCTTCACTACGCATCACTTCCTCACCCGGGCCGGATGCAACATGCCGAACATCCTGGTGGAGCTGGCCTTCGGCGAGTACCGTGGACCCTACGGTGTTTTGAATCCATGTCGTCCGGATATGCACTGGATCCGCGGTATCGACGTGGTTCCCGTGCTCGTACACGAACGTGACGTGACCGCCAAAGTGGACGAGTACCTGAGCCTCCTCGACGGGCTGTGACGCAGCACGGCGATACCCCTTCCTACGCGATTCTCGCCACCGGCGCGTCCGGGTTTGTGGGCGGTCACATCGTTCGCGCGCTCATCCAGCAGGGCCATGACGTGACCCGGATGGGACGTGACCTCCGGCACTCCCGCACGTTCCCCCCCGGGCGGTTCGACGTGATCGTTCATGCCGCGGCCATGGTGGACAAGAAATACTGGCAGAGCCCGGATCTCTTCGACGTCAACGTGGAAGGCACGCGACGTCTCCTCGATGCGTATCCCGGCGCCAAGATGGTGTTCATCTCCAGCGCCGATGTGGAGCGGGATACGCTCACGCCCTACGCGCGTTCCAAGAAGGAAGCGGAAGCGCTCGTCTTGGGGCAAACGAGCACCCATCTGGCCGTTCGCCCGCCCAGCGTGTTCGGGCCCGGCGACACGCACGACAAGCTCGTTCCTCGTTTGTTCGCCAAACATCGTTCAGGAGCTCAGATGGCCCTCTCGGAGGGCCGGAACGAGCTCTTGTACGTCGAGGATCTGGCCGATCAGGTGGCGACTGGCCTGGAGCGTTCCGGTATCTGGAGACTCCAAGGCCGCATGATCATGAACACAGACCTCGATCGATTGGTGGAAGCGGTCTGCCGCCATGAGACTCCCTCGGAACTGGATGCGGACGCGCTTTACGTCTACCGGGGGTTGGTGTCCATTCGCGACGCGATGGAGGTGGGCCCCTGATCGTCTTCTGGGATCTCGACGGACCAATCCTCGACGTGTCGGAGCGGTACGGGCGCGTCCACCGCGACGCATTGCGCCATCTCGGCCGACCATCTCTGGACAAGAGCCGCTATTGGGCGATGAAGCGACACAAGGTGCCGGAGGCGCAGATTCTCGAAGCCTGTGGCGCCGCGGACGCACTGCCCGCATATGAAACAGAACGCCTCGCTCGCATCGAAGCCCCCGAATACCTGGCCTTCGACACGCTTCAGGAGGGGGCCCGAATCGCTCTCGAACACACCGCGGCTCTCCACGAACAAATTCTCGTGACCTTGAGAACGCATTCCGTAAATTTGAACCGGCAGCTGGAACGCCTGGATCTATTGCGTTATTTCTCGGTGGTTCTGAGCGCCCCGGCCACGACCCATCCTCGTTGGAAAATAAAAGTCGATCTCATCGAGGACCGTCTCCGGGACCGGGAGGATCGATCGTCTCGTCACCTCTTGATCACCGACACCGACACCGACGTGCGGAGCGGAAAGGAGCTCGGGTTCCGGACTCTGGCCGTTGCCAACGGAATTCGAGAACGAACGATTCTAGAAGCGGCGAATCCCGATCTGGTCCTCGATCGAACGTTAGAAATACCGGGATCCGGACTCTTGTCTCCCGCGCCCTGAACTCAAATCTCCACCTGGGCCCCTAGCTCCACTACTCGATTGGCCGGGATCCCGAAATAAGCGGTGGCGGTCCGAGCGTTGCGGGACAGGAAGACGAAGATCCGCTTGCGCCAGCGCGCCAGCGGCGCGCTTCCGGTGGGCAGCAGGGTGACCCGCCCCAGATAGTAGCTGGCGTCGAGAGGATGAATCTTGAGACCGTGGCGCTCACAAGCAATCAGGATGCCGGGCACGCTCGGCTGCTCCATGAACCCGAGCCGCGATACGACACGGTAAAAGCCCTGACCTAGGTTCTGCACGGTCAGCTGGCCTTCCCCCCGTATGCGCGGAACCATTTCGGTTTGCACGGTCAAGAGCACGACCTTTTCGTGAAACACCTTGTTGTGCTTGAAGTGATGCAAGAGGACGAGCGGCACGCCTTCCGCGCCCGAGGTCAAGAACACCGCGGTTCCCGGGACGCGAACGATTTTCTCTCGCTCCATCTCATCGAGCAGTTTCTCGATGGGATAGGTGGACGCTTGCAGGCGCTCGTAGAGGAGGCTCCGGCCTCGCTTCCACGTGGTCATGACGACAAACAGCCCCACGCCGACCAAGAGCGGAAACCAGCCTCCCTGGCTGACCTTGGCCGTGCCGGCGATCAGAAACGAGAGATCCACGGTCAAGAAGAGGAGCGTGAACGGAATCGCGCGAGCCCGCGACCAGCCCCAGTGAAGTCGCGCCACCCGATAGAGCAGAATCGTAGTGATGGTCATGGTGCCCATGACCGAAAGACCGTACGCCCCGGCCAGACCCGAGGTGCTTCGCATCACCAGCACGAGCCCCAAGCAGGCCACCATGAGTAGCCAGTTCACCTGTGGAACGTAGATTTGACCGCGCATCGTGGCGGAGGTGTGCACGATGGTGAGACGCGGGAGGTAACCGAGCTGCACCGCTTGTTGGGCGAGCGAGAACGATCCCGAAATGAGAGCCTGAGACGCGATGACCGCGGCCGCGGTCGACAGAATCACCAAGGGCACTACGAACTGGGGCGAGACCAGGGCGAAGAACGGATGCGAGACCTCACCCCGGGACAAGATGGCGGCGCCTTGCCCGAAGTAATTCACGACCAGCGCGGGTCCCACCAGGACGAACCAGGCCAGACGGATCGGCTTCCTGCCGAAGTGACCCATGTCGGCATAGAGCGCCTCGGCTCCGGTGATGCACAAGACGACCGCGCCCAGAATCAAGAAACCATGAAAACCGTGATCGGCAAAAAACCGGAACGCATGCACGGGATTCACCGCCGACAGCACCGACGGTTCACGCACGATCCAGGGGACCCCGATCAGGATGAGAACGCTAAACCAGACCAGCATGACCGGCCCGAAGATGGCCCCGATCCCCGCCGTCCCTCGCCGCTGCACCGCGAACAAGAGCACGAGCACCACAATCGTGATCGGCACCACGAGATGCGAGAACGCTCGCGACGCCATCTCGAGCCCCTCGACCGCGCCCATCACCGAAATGGCGGGCGTGATGCAACCGTCGGCCAGCAACAAGCCGGTACCGATGAGGCCCAGAGACACGAGCGTGGCCGCCCACCGCGCCCGGGGGATCATGACCAGGGACAAGAGGGCCATGATCCCGCCGTCGCCCCGATTGTCGGCCCGCATCACGAAGAGGAGGTATTTGACCGAGACGACGAGGGTGAGCGACCAGAAGATGAGGGAGAGAACACCGAGAAGCGTGGCGTGGTCCGGCGAGAGCCCGTGTTCGGGCCGGAAGACTTCCTTGATCGAGTAGAGAGGCGAGGTCCCAATGTCCCCGTACACGACCCCGAGGGCGGCCAGGGAAAGCTTCCGGAGGGAGTGTTCCTGGGTCTCGGTCGCCATGCCATCGACACCGGTCTCGGGCAGGACGGGCTCCCTATCCACTTTGGGGCGAACGGTTGATGCGCCGAACAAGCCATCAAACATATCACGCGCCCCCGAACGGTGCGCGTTCGCTGGATCGCGGGGTGGCCGGTTTTGGTAGGATCAATACCTTCGATTCGCCCACCGCCCACCTAGGCTGGGACGAGGGGGCAGAGAGCCCCATCCGCCGGCGTCCCCCACGGGGGGTCACAGCTCGAGGATCGATATCGATGATACGGATAGCAATGGTGTCGTTGCTTCTTTCCCTCTCCGTGGCGAACGGCGCAGGGGCGCAGGGAATGAATGACGTGCTCCAGGCGCTCGACGCCAAGGGCATGGTCGAGCTCGAAGGCACGGGAGTGACTCTCTCCCGAGCGGATTTCGTTCTGGGGACGGATTCGGTCGAGGCGATCGCGATTCATCCGTCCGCCGCGGGCCCGTATCCCGGCATCCTCATCATCCCGGGTTTCTCGCGCACGGCCCGCGACTACGTTCCGTTCGGGGTACGCGTGGCGGCGCAAGGCTTTTCCTGTCTGGCCGTGACCATGCCCGGATTCGGCCGGTCCACCGGTGACCCGGATTTTTGCGGTCCCCGCACCACCGCCGCGTTGGAAGCGGCCCTGCGCCGGTTTCGCCGGGAGAGTTACGTCGACTCGACCCGCATCGGGGTCTACGGATACTCCCGCGGCGCCATTTCCGCGGCCACGCTCGCGGTGCGAAACAATGGATTGCGCGCCGGCATCCTCGCCTCCGGCATCTACGACTTGGCTCGTGCCTATGGCGAAATCAAGGATCAGGGAATCCTTCTCACGTTGAAAAATGAAACCGGTCTGGGCGAGGCAGCCTTGCGTGAACGCTCCCCCATTTACGCGATGGAACACCTCACCTGCCCGGTGCTCATTCTGCACGGGGAAAAGGACCAGAACGCCCCGGTCGATCAGGCCAAACTGCTCGGGGCGCGGTTGACCGAGCTCAAGAAACCGTTCGAAATCAAACTCTTTCCGGAAGCGGGGCACGATCTCGGGGTCTCGAACGTGCTCGAAGCCACCCTCGATTTCTTCCAACGCACCCTAGGTTCTCCCACCGCCAAGAAGTGATGGGGCCGCAATCGCATCAGGCGATGTAGACGGTCTTCACGTTCACGAATTCTCGAATCCCGAAGACCGACAGCTCACGGCCATACCCGGATTCCTTGATCCCGCCGAAGGGTAGTCGTGGATCGGAACGCACGCTGGCATTGACGAAGCAGGAGCCGGCTTCGAGGTCGCGCTCGGCAATGCGGCGGCCGCGCTCGACGTTGCGGGTGAACACGGCTCCTCCCAGGCCGAACTTCGAGTCATTGGCGATGCGGATCGCGTCCGCTTCGTCTCGCGCGGAGATCACCGCGGCAACGGGGCCAAAGATTTCTTCGTCGTAAGCCGGCGTGCCGGGGGTTACGCCGGTGAGAACGGTGGGTGGATAGAAGGCGCCAGGCCCCTCCGGAACGGTGCCTCCGAGAACGAGGCGCGCTCCCCCGGCCAGGCTCTTTTGTACTTGTGCGTGGAGGTCGTCTCTCAAGTCGCGCCGAGCTTGAGGACCCACATCGGTCCGTTCCTCCATTGGATCACCCAGAATCTTGACCCGCATCGCCTCCACGAATCGCTCCACGAATGCCTCGAGCACGGGCTCGACCACGATGAATCGCTTGGCGGCAATACAGCTTTGACCGCTGTTCACCAAACGGCCCTCGGCGCAGATGCGAGCGGTCGCATCCAAGTCCGCGTCTTCCAGGACCAGATAGGGATCGCTCCCCCCCAGCTCGAGCACGCTCGGCTTGAGCGCGCGTCCGGCCGCTCCGCCCACGCTGCGCCCGGCCTCGGTGCTGCCGGTCAAGGTCACCGCGGCCACGCGGGGATGCTCGATGAGCGATGCGACCCGCGACGCCGGCACGAGCAGGGCGCGAAAGAGTCCCGCCGGCGCGCCGGCTCGCGCGAACAAATCTTCGATCGCCAGGGCACAACCGCTCACGTTCCCGGCATGCTTCAGCAGAGCGGCGTTTCCGGCCATCAACCCGGGAGCGGCAAACCGGAACACCTGCCAGAACGGAAAATTCCAGGGCATGATCGCCAGCACGACCCCGAGCGGCTCATACGCCACATAGCTTTGCGTGGCGTCGGTGGCAATGGCCTCGGGGCTCAAGAAACCCTCCGCGTGCTCGGCGTAGTACTCGCACACCCAGGCGCATTTCTCCGCCTCTGCCCGCCCCTGACGCACCGGCTTTCCCATTTCGCGCGCCATGAGCTCGGCCAGAGGCTGCCGCTCCGCCTTGATCAATTCGGCCACCCGTTTCAAGACCACTCCGCGTGCGGCAAATGATGCACGCCGCCACTCGAGAAAACTTCGGTGGGCCGTCTCGATCATCTCAAGAACGCGCTCGGCCGGTGTTTCATCGTACTCGCGAAGCATGCGGCCGTTTTGAGGATTGGTGGACACCAGCATGAATACACCTCCGGCGTCAGGCCGGCCTAATTTTATTCCAGGCCGTGTTTGGCTTCGAATGCTTTCGTCATGGCGTCGAGCGTAGGATCGCCCGCGGGAAGATTGGACAGGCGATACACTTGGAGATTGGTGCGTACGAGGCTATCGGAGCCCGCATAGGTCAGGGTGAACAGGGAAATCTCGTGGGATCGTGGACCCGGTTGCAGCACGAACGTGCGGTCGAATTTTTCTTCCGCCCGAGGTCCCATCGGTTCGTGTCCGATCACGGCCACGTCGGGCGCGCGCGGAAGATCGGACAAACTGTGAAGGAGCTCGAGCGCCCGCGTGCGCTCGGCATGAATGACGGCCACCACGACATCCGCCTTGTCCCCGATCTCTGCCATGGCGTTGCGGAGAGCCAGGGTGGCGTCACCGACCATGAGGCTATCGGTCATGGAAAAGGCGCCGGGGGATTCGAAGTAGAGCACCGGATCCAGAACACCGATGATGGCTATCTTCTTGCCCTTGGCCTCCACCCATCGGACGGCGGGAAGACTTTCGGCCAGGGCGGGCCCGAAGTGGACGTTGCCGCCCACGAGCGGCAATCGGCGGGCCGCTTGTTCCAGGTAGGCGGGACCCATGGCGAGGTCCAGTTCCCCGACCGCGATCGCGTCATAGTGCATCGCGGAGAGGCCATCGAGGAGGAACTGAGCCACCTCCACCCGGTGGGAATCCGTGGGGGCGGGCGCGAAATCGCCGCCATCCGCCACGACGACCGGATACGACAACCCGCGGACTTCCTGGAACACCCGGTTCCGCAGCGCCAATCCACCGATTGGCTTCTTGTGTCAGGTGCAGGGGCGGATCTGGCCGCGAGCCCCCGTGTGCGCGGCGATCCCGAAATCCCATTGCGCGCCCTGAGCCGGACGAACCCCGGGGGAAAGCCAGAGGGCCAAGAGAGCCAAAAACAAGGCGGGGTGCTTGGACATGGGCGTTCATTCTACACTGGTCAAAACCCCGTCCATGCAAAATACCAGAGCCTCGTGAGGATACCCATGAAGCGGACCACGCGTGTCGCTCGCCCACCACACCGACGCCGGCATCCGCCCGGCACCTCGCCCGGGACGGTCCAGGTGGATCCGGACGCACGGCCCACCCGCCTGCACGTTCTGAGCTACGGCCCCGATCGGACTCAAGAGTCCGACATAACGAACCTCGCCGAGCTACGTCAGGCGGTGGGGCGCGACCCGGTGATCTGGGTGCAGGTGGATGGCTTGGGCGACGCCGAGGCGCTGGGGTGGATTACCGAGGTGTTCCAGGTCCACCCCTTGGCCATGGAAGATATCGTCAACGTGGGACAGCGGCCGCGGGCGGACGAGTACGAGAATCAGCTCCTGATCTTCCTGCGCATGCCCCGCGAGGGAGCGACCTCCCTCACCGAACAGCTCGCCATCATTCTCGGTCCTGGATTCGTGATCACGTTTCTGGAGGACCCGGGAGACGTGCTGGAACCGGTGCGCCAGCGCATTCGACGGTCCGGGGGACGCATTCGGAGCGAAGGCAGCGACTATCTCGCCTACGCGCTCCTGGATGCGGTGATCGATGCGTATTTCCCGATTCTGGAGGGCCACGGGGACCGGCTGGCCGAGCTCGAACAACGCTTGTTCGTGACGGACGGCCCGGTGTCTCCGGTCGAGCTCTACGACATGAGTCGCGAGCTCCTCGCCATTCGGGGATGGATACGGCCGTTGCGTGAGCTCGTGGGGGTGCTCTTGCGCGCGGAAAGCTCGCTGATTCGCGACAAGACGCAGCTATTTCTTCGGGATTGTTACGATCACGCTCTGGAGCTGATCGAGCTCATTGAAATCAACCGCGAAATCGGGGCCAGTCTCATCGATCTGTATCGCGCCAACCTGAACATGCGCCTCAACGAGACCATGAAGGTGCTGACGATCATTGCCACCATCTTCATGCCGCTCACGTTCATCGCCGGGGTGTACGGAATGAATTTCAAACACATGCCGGAACTGAGCTGGAAGTTGGGTTACCCGCTCTCGCTCTTCCTCATGGCTCTCGTCGCGGTGGGCATGGTGGCTTACTTCCGCAAGAAGGGCTGGATGGGCTGACGTCCTACCAGTGCCAGATCGCGTCGAACTCCCCAAAGAGAGCCGCGACTCCGGTTCGATTCACCGAATGCACTCCGGGTAAGAGCTCCCCCGCGGATAGCCCGCGTTCCTCCACATCCTCCTGTACCACGTACACGGGCACGTCTTTTTCCATCAGCCGGGCCAGATCGTTTTCGAGACGCGGAGGCTGGGTTTGCTTGCGGCCCCCGATCGTGAGCCCCGCCGCATCCTGTCCTTTGACGGCGTAGTTGACCGCGCTTCCTCGCAGCAAGAGACCGAATTCGCCACCGGCACCGCGCATGGCATGGGTGATCCAGATCGCGGGATCATCCTGTTCCTCGAGGGTGCAACGGTATGGGGTATCGATAATCTGCAATATGCGTTTGGGCATGATGGTGTCCTCAGCGGGTACCGATGGTAAGGGTGCCGTCGGAAGCGTCCGCCGCCTTCCACAAGTCGGCCGGCGAGCCGCGACGAATGCCTGGAACCGCTTCGCTCATTCCCCGTTCATCCACGCACAGGCCGCAGTTGATCCAGTCCAAGCTGCCGCCGTTAGCGGAGGCGGTCTGAATCAAGGACGCGACCCATTCCCGAGGCAGAGGATGGTCCTCTTCCGCGGCGTCCCGGCCGTGGACGGCATTCGCATGGGGCGTTTGTTTGGCGAAGGCCAGGGACACGGCCCCTTCGTAGGCGAAGACGGTGATGTCGTAGCCGCGCCGGGCCGCGATATCGATCAACCTGAGCGCGGTAACCGTGCGGGCGTTTTCGAACGGCCCGTCCATGATGGAGACCGTGATCTTCTTTTTGTCGCTCACGAGCGCCTCCTCAGTGCCAGATCACCCGGCCACCCTCGGCCAGATGATCGACGACCAGATCCAATTCCGCGGGCTCGATGCCGGCTTCCAAACGCAGGTGATCGATGCCACGCTCCTTCAAGGAGAACGAGTCGGCGAGAATCCGCACGCCTTCGCGGGCTAGTTTGGCCAAGCCCGACGATGCGGAACTTTTGCGCGCTCCAAAAACGGCGTTCTGCACGAGGTAGACCGTCACTTCGTGACCGGAGCGACGGAGATCGCCGGCCAGGCTCATGGTGTGCTCGCTCTCCCGAGATTCAAAGGGATCTCGCGAGGCGATGAACGTGTATTGCGCCATACAAAACCTCCGGGACGGAAATTCACGTACGGGGGAAAACGCGATCTTATCAGATAGCAGGGCATTTTTTCTTGCCCACGAAATGGTACAATTACGTTGTCGTTCCACATAGCTTCAGTGAGGAGGGCCAGTATTGATGCGCCGCTATATCCCCCAATCCATGACCGTCCTGGTTCCCGTCGTCCTTGCCATACCCGTCCTGACCATGCCTATCCTGACCGGGCCGGCCAGCGCCGAGAATCCCCCCCAGTTCCAGTCGACGATCGGCAGCGGTCCCGGCACCGCGGATGGCCAATTCGACAACCCGTATGGGCTGGCCATCGATGCCAATGGTCACCTCCTGGTCGCCGATTGGAACAACGATCGGATCGAGATATTCGATGCCTCGGGAGTCTACCTGGGCAAATTCGGCCAGAGCGGAAGCAATGACGGCGAGTTCTTCTGCCCCGAGGACATCGATTTGGACGGCGCAGGGAACATTTATGTGATCGATACCTTCAACGACCGGGTTCAGGTCTTCAACCCCTCTCATGCGTTTCTGCGCAAGTGGGGCACCACGGGGACCCAGAACGGCAATTTCGACAGCGCCGAGGGCATCGCGGTGGATAATTCCGGCCATGTTTACGTGGCAGACACCGGTAACGACCGGATTCAAAAGTTCGATACGAGCGGGAACCACCTCCTCACCTGGGGAAGCCACGGGAACCTGAATGGCCAATTCAATTTGCCGATCGGCATCGATACCGACGCGACCGGAAACGTCTTTGTGGCCGACTGGCTCAACGACCGGATTCAGAAATTCAGTGATACTGGAGGATTTCTGACACAGTGGGGAGGCATTGGCAGCGCCGACGGGCAGTTCGATGGGCCGCAAGGCGTGGTGCTCGACGCCAATGACAACGTGTTCGTAGCGGACAGCTTCAATAATCGGATACAGAAATTCACGGCAACCGGCACATTCCTGACGAAATGGGGCATTTTGGGAGCCGGGGACGGGCAGTTCAACAATCCCTTTGCGGTCACGGTAAACCCGAATGGGGATGTGTTCGTCTCGGACACGAACAACAACCGCCTTCAAAAGTTCGTCGTCTTGGTCCCCGTACATCCCACGACCTGGGGACGCATGAAAATCATGTTCGGAAAGGCGCCCGCGGCGGCATCGATCAAGAAAGCGCGTTGATGAACCCGAAGAGATAGGCTAAGGTATTTTTGTATGTTTGGCAGGCATTGGAGGCTTGCCATCTAGTTACCCCACCAAAGAGGGACGGTTCATGAAGTCTAAGCATCCTGCCCTTTGGCTGGTCGTGAGTGCTCTGTCGTTTTTTGCTCTGGCGGCTTCGAGTCCACAATGCGCTCGAACCTCGGAGACGCCCCTGGCTCCCAGCCTTGGAGCTCAGGCATCCGATGGGGCATGTTCTCAAGGCTGCATCGACACGTTCCAGCAAGCCAAGAAAGCCGAGCAGGCCCGCTTCAAAGAAGCGATGGCCGCCTGCAATGGCGATGAAGCGTGCCGCGCCGCCGAGTCGGCAACCCACGATGCGATCGTGGAGGAGCTCACCGCGGACAAAGATGGGTGTATTGCCGACTGCAATCACCAACAGGGAACAGGCACAGGCGGCCAGTAGGGTTCCACATCACATGCTGAAAAAAAGGGCGGCGTCGAGCCGCCCTTTTTATTTTGTTCTCGGCCGTTCGACGTGCTTTGTTTTCAGCCGCTCAACATCGCGGCCAGCCGGCCGGGGTCGATGTTGGATCCCGTAAGGACGACCACGACCGTGCCCGTCACCTGCCGACCCTCGAGAAGCGCAGCGGGCCCGGCGGCCGCGGAGCCTTCGATGACCAGGCG
>Ga0114129_10000817_pt1 | contig 40107 bp, 40 predicted proteins | sample RhiMetdeltSRZDD1_FD_80071 | JGI IMG/M metagenome (GOLD analysis project Ga0114129, IMG submission 80071) | Populus rhizosphere microbial communities from Tennessee, USA - Rhizosphere MetaG P. deltoides SRZDD1 (version 2) (version 2) | ecosystem: Host-associated > Plants > Roots > Rhizosphere >...
GTCTCATCCCGGCTGACAACCACGCCCGCCGACCTCGCCGGCCGCGGCGCGAAGCGAGCGCTCGGTCAGCTCATCGACGTGCGCGCCCGCATCGTCGACGAGGACGGCGCGCCGGTGGCCGGCGCGATGGTCGAGGTCTGGCACTGCAACGCCGCGGGCAAGTACATCCACCCGAACGACTCGAACGACGCGCCGGAGGACCCGAACTTTTACGGTGCCGCGCGCGTTCTGGCCGACGCAGACGGGCGCGTCGAGCTGCGCACCATCAAGCCGGGCGCCTATCCGGTCCCCGACACCGACGGCTGGTGGCGTCCGCCGCACATCCATTTCTCGGTCTGGGGCCGGGTGTGGCTCTCGCGCCTCGTGACCCAGATGTTCTTTCCGGGCGAGCCGCTCAACGATCGCGATTACATCCTGAACGCCGTGCGCGACCCCGAGGCGCGCAGCCGCTGCATCGCGCGCTTCATGCCGCAGGCGGGTAAGGCGCTGGTCTACGACTACGACCTCGTGGTGCGCGGCCGCACCGCCGCCGCGGAGTTGCCGTGAAGCGGCTCGTGCCCACGGCGGAGATGACGCTCGGGCCGTTCTTCCCGCGCGAATTCGCAGCCGGCGCGAACGACCTCGCCGCCGGCGCGCAAGGCGAGCCGATCGAAATCACCGGCCGCGTGGTGCAGGCCGACGGCCGTGGGCTCGACAACTTGGTGCTGGAGATCTGGCAGGCCGACGCCGAAGGCCGCTTCGACAATCCCGCGTTCTGCGGCTGGGGCCGTGCCGCCACCGACGCCGACGGTGTTTACTTTTTCAAAACCATCAAGCCCGGTGCGACCCAAGGGAGGGCACCGCGTATCAATTTTCTGATCTTGTACTCCGGTCTCATGCGCCAGCTCCAGACCGTGATGTACTTGGACGACTCGTCCGATCCGGTTCTGGAAAACCTGAAAGAAAGAAGCGGGCGGCTCGTCGCAACAAGGCTCGTCGCAACAAGAGAGGGCGCGAACCGCTACCGCTTCGACATTCGCCTGCGCGGCGAGGGCGAGACGCCCTTCTTCGACGACTGATGATCCGCGAGCTCCTTTCCTACCGCCTGCACGAGGTCGCGAACCTGCTCTCGCGCGGCGCGGAGCTGCGCTACCGCCGCGAGTTCGGCGTCAGCCTGTGGGAGTGGCGCACCCTCGCGCTCCTCGGCGCCGCCGCCGAGCCGCTCTCGCTCAACGATCTCGCGCACGACGCGGGCATCCACAAGAGCCAGATGAGCCGCGTCGTGTCCGGTCTTGCGAAGCGCAGGCTCGTCGTCCGCGACGCCAACTCGCAGGACGCGCGCGGGGTTCACCTCACGCTGAGCAGGACCGGCCGCAAGCTCTACAGCGGCCTGATCGAGGCCGCCTCGCAGCGCGACCGCGCCTTCCGCGGCTGCCTCACGCGCGACGAGAAGGAGGCCTTCGACAGCGCGCTCGCCAAGCTCGCGGGCCAGGCGCGCGCCTTCATCCAGCAGGAAAAGAAATGAAGACGCGCATCACCGAGCTCCTCGGCATCGAGCACCCGATCTTCCAGGCCGCCATGAGCTGGGCCTCGTCCAACGCGCCGCTGGTCATCGCGGTCTCGAACGCCGGCGGCATGGGCGTGATCGCGGCGGGGCCGATGCGCCCGGACGATTTTCGCAATGCCTTAGAAACCATCACAAGGGAAACGAGAAAACCCTATGGGGTCAACATCCCGCTGAACAATCCGCGCGCGGCCGAGCTGCTCGACATCGCCCACGAGGCACGGATTCCGGTGATGGTCGCCTCGCAGGGCGGGCCGCGCGAGCACCTCGCGCGCTTCCGCGCCATCGGCACGAAGTGGCTGCACGTCGTCGCGTCGGTCGAGCACGCGAAGAAGGCCGAGGCCGCGGGCGTCGACGCGCTGGTGGTCGACGGCGCGGAGGCGGGCGGGCATCCGCCGCCGTCGGAGGTCGGCACGCTGGTGCTGGTGCGCCGCGTGGTCAGGGCGGTCAGGCTTCCGGTCGTCGCGAGCGGCGGCGTGGCCGACGGCGCCGGCGTCGCGGCGCTCCTCGCGCTGGGCGCCGACGCGGTGCAGCTCGGCACGCGCTTCATCGCCAGCCCCGAAGCGAGCGTGCACGAGAACTACAAGCGCGCGGTGCTCGCGGCCGACGTGCACGAAACCACGCTGGTCGGCCGCGGCGGGCTGCCGATCCGGCAACTGAAGAACGCCTTCTCGGCGAAGTACGAAGCGGCGGAACGCTCCGGGGCCAGCAAAGAGGAGCTGGCTTCGATTTACCGGAATTCGTCCCTGAAACAGGCTGCGCTGGAAGGCGATGTCGAATGGGGCAAGGTCGAGGCCGGGCAGAGCGCCGGCCTGGTCGACGAGATCCTGCCCGCCGCCGAGATCATGCGGCGCCTCGTGGCCGAGGCGGAAGACGCAAGACGGAGGCTCGCGTCCCTATGAGCGTATTGCTGGTGGAAGATCGGGGTCCCGTCCGGGTTCTGACGATGAACCGCCCGGAAAAGCGCAACGCGCTCGATTCGGATCTCACCAAGGCGCTCCTCGAGAACCTGAACCAAGTTGATCGGGCTGAAGGCGTCGGCTGCATCGTCCTGACCGGCGCCGGGCAGGGGTTCTGCGCCGGTGCCGACCTGACCGAGTTCAAGGGCCTGCAGGATCCGCGCGCCGCGGACGAGCGCGCCGAGCTCACCATGCAGCTCCATCTCGCCTTTGCGAAGAGCTCGAAGCCGATCGTGACCGCGATCAACGGCGCGGCGATGGGCGGCGGCGCGGGCCTGGCGATCGCCGGGGACATCGCGGTGATGGCGGCGAGCGCGAAGCTCGGCTACCCCGAGGCGAAGCACGGCATCGTCGCCGCGATCGTGATGGCGAACCTCGTGCGCCAGGTGGGGCGCAAGGCCGCGTTCGAGCTGGTCGCGCTTGGGGAGCCGATCGGCGCCGGGCGCGCGCTCGAGCTCGGCGTCGTGAACCGGGTCGTTGCCGACGCCGAACTGATGCCTCACGCAATTGCTTACGCGGAAAAGCTCGCCGCGGTCTCGCCAATTGCAATGCGGGAGACGAAACGCCTGTTCCACGAAGTGGCCGACCTGCCGCTCGCGGCGGCGCTCGAGCGGGGCAGGGACACCAATCGCCGGATGCGGAATTTCCAGAAATTGGCGAAATGAGACTCTCCCGGTGAAACCCCTCGACCACATAACGATCCTCGACCTTTCGCGCGTGCTCGCGTGCCCGTTCGCATCGATGATCCTCGCCGAGCTCGGCGCGCGCGTCGTCAAGGTCGAGCAGCCCGGAAGCGGCGACGAAACCCGCAGCTTCGAGCCGCAGCTCGCGAAGGACAGCGCCTACTACTTCGCGTGCAACCGCTCCAAGGAATCGATCACCGTGGACCTGCGCTCCGACGAAGGCCGGCGGGTGATCCGCAGCCTCGCGGAGAAGGCCGACGTGGTGCTCGAGAACTTTCCGGTGGGCACGCTCGGGCGCTACGGCCTCGATTACGGCGTCCTTTCCTCGCTCAATCCCGGGCTCGTGTATGTCTCCTGCACCGGCTTCGGCCAGAGCGGCCCGTACGCGCAAAAGAAGGGCTACGACACGGTGTTCCAGGCGATGGGCGGAATCATGAGCCTCACCGGCGAGCGCGGCGGCGGCCCGGTGAAGCCGGGCCTGCCGGTCGCCGATCTCACCTCGGGCCTCTGGATCGCCATAGCGATTCTCGCCGCCCTCGCCGGACGCACGCAAAGCGGCAAAGGCTGCTACGTCGATTTCTCGATGCTCGACGGCCAGGTGGCGCTGCTCACGCTCGCCGCGGCGCGCTATTTCGCGCTCGGCGAGGTTCCGCCGCGCCTCGGCACCGAGCATCCGGGACGGGTGCCTTCGGCGACCTTTCGCTGCCGCGACGGCAAATACGCCCACATCACGGCGAGCGACCAGCACTGGGCGCCGCTCTGCCAGGCCCTTGATATCGCCGAATGGGGCGCGGCCTTCGGCTCCAACGCGATCCGCGTGGAAAGACGCGATGAGGTGATGCGCGTGCTCAACGAGGCGATTTCCAAGCTCGACCGCACCGAGCTGATTGCCAGCTTGGATCGGGGCGAAGTGCCCGTGGGCCCAGTGAACGATGTCGCCGAGATCCTGAACGACCCGCACGTGCGGGCGCGCCGTCTCGTCGGCAGCTTCGACTACCCGGGTGTCGGTGAATTCAAGGCGCTCGCGCTGCCCTACAAGTTCCTCGGCTGGGACAACCCCGAGATCGGCCGGCCGCCTGCGCTGGGCGAGCACACGCGCAAGATCCTGGCCGAGCTGGGAAGGACGCCGCCGCCATGACGGTCCTCTACTCGGTCGAGGGCGCGGTCGCGACCGTCACGCTGAACCGCCCCGACGCGCGCAACGCACTCAACGACCAGATGTGCGAGGACTTGCGTCGAATTGTGTTGGAGGTTGACCCGAAAATCCGGTTGGTATTTGTGCGTGGCAGCGGCCCGGTGTTCTGCGCAGGCGCCGACGTGAAGGAGCGGGCCGGCATGAGCGTCGACCAGGTGCGCGCGCGCCGGCTGAAAGCCTTTGCCGCCTACCACGCGCTCGAGTCGCTGCCGATGCCCGTCGTCGCGGTAGTGCACGGCGCGGCGCTCGGCTCGGGCGTGGAGATCGCCGCGGCCTGCGACTTCATCGTGGCGACGCCCGACGCGGCCTTCGGGACGCCTGAAGCGATGCGCGGAACGGTCGGCGCGACCCAGCGGCTGCCGCGCGTGCTCGGCAAGCGCCTGGCCAAGGACCTGATGTTCACCGGGCGCCGGCTCACGGCGGCCGAGGCGCGCGCCGCCGGCTTCGTCTCGAGGCTCGTGACGGCCGCCGAGCTCGAGCAGGAGCTCGCCACCATCGCTCATGCCGTGGCCGCGGCCTCGCCCGAGGCGATCCGCTACGCCAAGCAGTGCATCGACCGCGGCGTCGAGCTCGACCCGCAGGGCGCGCTCGGCCTCGAGCTGATGGCGATCGAGGCGCAGCTCGCCTCGGGCAAGGGCATGGGCAGGCCGTGAGCTGGGAGCGGCAGACGCTGGGCGAGGTGCTCGCGCAGCGTGCCCCAGGCGCCGAGGCGCTCGTGACTCGGACCGGGCGCTTCACGTACGGGCAGATGCACCATGAAGCTCGCGCGGTTGCGGGCGCAATGCAGGCCATGGGTATTCGCCACGGCGACCGGGTCGGCGTCCTGATGGGGAACGACGAGAAGTGGCTCGCGCTCTTCTACGGCGCGGCGCTCCTCGGCGCGGTCACGGTTCCGGTCAATACGCGCTTCAAGGCTGCGGAGATCGATTTCTGCCTTGAGCAGTCGGGATGCAGGGCACTCTTCTACGTCGAGCGCTTTCTGAACATCGACTTCGGTGCCATGGTGCGCGAGATCGGTTTTTCGAATGCGGTGGAAGTATCGGGCGCCCTTCCTGCCGCGCCTTTCACGCCGGTTCAGGTGGCACCCGATGACGTGCTGCTCATCCAGTTCACCTCCGGAACGACGGCCTATCCGAAGGGCGCGATGCTGACCCACGACGGGATGCTGCGCGACGCCTGGGCCGCGGGCAGCCGCATCGGCATCCGCGCAGACGATCGCTACTTCAACTGCCGGCCGTTCTTCCACGTCGCGGGCTCGACGTTGTCCGCGCTGATGGCACTGGTCAGCGGGGCGTGCCTCGTCACGCTGCCCGCCTTCGAGGCGGGCGCCGCGCTCGAGCTGATGGAGCGCGAGCGCTGCACGCTGCTCTCGGGCAACGACACGATCATGCAGCTGCTGATGGGCCACGCCGACTTCCCGAGGCGCAAGCTCTGTGTGCGGGGCGGCTGGGCCGCCGCCGGGCCGCAGACCATGCGCGCGATCATCGAGGTGCTCGGCGCGAAGCACATTTGCGCGGCGTACGGCCTGTCCGAGTGCTCGCCCAACGTGGTGATGAGCGACTGGCGCGACCCCGAGGAGCTCAGGATCAACGGGCTCGCGCTTCCACATGAAGGCGTGGAGTTGCGCATAAGTGATGGCGAAATCCAGGTGCGCGGCTGGAACGTGATGAAGGGCTACTGCAACAACCCCGAAGCGAACGCCAAGGCGTTCACCTCCGACGGGTGGCTCCGCACCGGCGACCTCGGCGAGCTCACCGCCGACGGAAGGTTGCGCATGGTGGGCCGGCTGAAGGACGTGTTCCGCGTCGGCGGCGAGAACGTCGCCCCGGCCGAGGTCGAGGAAGTGCTGCTCGCGCATCCCGCGGTCGAGACCGCCCAGGTCGTCGGCGTGCCCGACGCGCGCCTCGGCGAAGTGCCTTGCGCCTACGTCACTCTCAAGGCCGGCAAGTCGGCGACGGAAGCGGAGCTCATTGATTGGACTAAGGCGCGATGCGCCAACTTCCGCGTGCCGCGCTACCTTAGAATCGTCGACGATTTCGAAGCGATCGGCATGACCGCGAGCGGCAAGGTGCAGAAGACCAAGCTGCGCGAGCATGCACTGCGCGAATTCAATCTCTAATCAGGCAATCTTTAATCAGGGACGGACCACGATTAGAAGCCTGCTCACTGCATTGTCGTTTCTGGTCGCGACGGCAAATGCACAGCCCTATCCGTCGCGACCGGTTCACATCATCGTGCCGTTCCCTCCGGGAGGGACCACCGATATCGTGGCTCGCCTCGTGGGCGAGCGCTTCGCCGCGACGCTCGGCCAGCCTGCGGTGATCGAGAACCGTGCGGGCGCCGGCGGCGCGGTCGGCGCGGCCGAGATCGCGCGCGCGGCGCCCGACGGCTATACGCTCGGGCTCGCGACGGTCAGCACGCACGGCGTGAATCCGGCGATCAATCCGAAGCTGCCGTACGATGCGCTGCGCGACTTTACGCCGATCAGCAACCTCGCCTCGGTGCCGAACGTGGTTTCGGCGCATCCCGCGCTGGGCGTGCGCGACCTGAGAGGATTGATCGAGCGGGCAAGAGCGAATCCCGGCAGGATCACCTACGCCTCGGCCGGAAATGGTTCGCTCTCGCACATGCTGGGCGAACTCTTCAAGGCGTCCACGGACACCGATCTGCTGCATGTGCCCTACCGAGGCGTCGGCCCCGCTCTCAACGACACGCTGGGCGGCCAGGTGAACCTGCTGTTCGACAACCTGCCTTCGTCGCTGCCCTACATCCAGTCGGGCAAGCTGCGCGCGCTCGCGGTGTCGAGCCCGGCACGCCTCGACGCGCTCCCCGGCGTGCAGACCTTTGCCGAGGCCGGCGTGCCGCAGCTGAACGATCCGTCGTGGTTCGGGCTGGTCGGGCCGGCGAAGCTTCCCGAGCCGGTGCTCGCGCGGGTGCACCAGGCGGTCACGAAGACGCTGGCGACGCCCGAGGTGCGCGAGCGCATGCAGAACGTCGGCGCGATGCCGGCGGGCAACAGCCCGCGCGAGTTCGCCGCGCAGATCCGCCGGGAGATCGAGCGGCACAAACGGGTCGCCGAGGAGAGCGGCATCCGCGTCGACTGACTCAATAGGGAATCGCCGGTCCCTTCCAGCCGGCGTCGCGCACCTTTGCGCGGGCGAGCGCCGCGCTCGCGTCGAGCCATCCTTCGCACGCGTTGCGGCCCGGCCGGCGACGCACGAAGTTGAGCAAGCCTTTGCATGCGGCGTAGAAGCGGAAGAATCGAAGGACGGCGCGGCGCTCGGCTGGCTGGAGCGGGTCGTGGCTGCAGACCAGCTTGTCGTCGATCATTCCCCGGTCGCGCATCGTGACCGCGCCCCAGGCCCTCACCCGCACGCGCGTGCCGAGCGCCAGGGGCGGCCCCAGCACCAGCGCGTCGAGCAGGTCCCCCTCGAGGCCGATGTATTGCGGGACCGACCCGTAGTTGTAGGGACAAGGCAGCGGCGAGACGAAGTCCACCCTGCCGGTCGACCCGCGCTTGAGGAAGCTGCCGCGCGGAACTTCGATGACGACTTCGAGCTCGGGCACCATGGGGCGTTGATATCCTACGCTTCATGAAATCGCCACTGCGCGGCGCAGACCTTCTGGCACGCTCGCTCGCCGCGGCGGGGGCGCGGCATCTCTTCGCGCTCTCGGGCAACCACGTGATGCCGGTCTTCGACGCCGCGCTCGACGCGGGCCTCGAGATCATCCACGTACGCCACGAGGCGGCCGCGGTCCACATGGCCGATGCCTGGGGACGGCTCACCGGCGAGCCCGGCATCGCGCTCGTTACCGGCGGGCCCGGACACGCGAACGCCGTCGGGGCGCTCTATACCGCGCTCGCATCGGAATCGCCGCTCGTTCTGATCTCGGGGCATGCGCCGCTGGCCGAGCTCGGCAGCGGAGCTTTCCAGGAGATGCGCCAGGCCGCCATGGCCGCGCCGGTGACCAAGGCCTCTTGGGTCGCCCAATCCGCCGACACGCTCGCCGCCGAGGTCGTACGGGCTTGGCGCGAGGCAAGCTCGGGCACGCCCGGTCCGGTACACCTCAGCGTCCCGAACGACGTGCTCGATGCCGCGACCGCCGTTTCAGTGCCGGCCCGCGCGGCTTTCGGCCCATCCGTGGAGGGAGAAGGTGGGAATGCTCTTTCGCTCGGCGGCGCACAGCGTCCATTGATCATCGCCGGCCCCGCCATGATGCGAAAACAAGGAGTGCGGCAACTCGAGGAAGCGACCGGCATCCCGGTCATCGGCATGGAGAGCCCGCGCGGCGTGAACGATCCGAGCCTCGGCCACCTCGCCGAGGTCCTCGCGCGCGCGGATTGCGTGATGCTGCTCGGCAAGCGCGTCGATTTCACTTTGAAGTTCGGGAACGCCTTTGCACCCGGATGCCGTGTCGTCCACCTCGAGGCAGTGAAAGGGATCTCATTCAAGGACGGCGCCTGGCTGGAGGAGGTTCATTCCGCGCTGCGTTATCGGCCGCCGGAGTGGCGCACCGTTCAGTCAAAGCCGGAAGGGCCGCTCCATCCCGTGGCGCTTTGCCGCGAGATTCAGCCGCTGCTCGACAAACCCGATGCGATCCTCGTTTCGGACGGCGGCGAGTTCGGTCAATGGGCGCAGGCCTGTCTCAGCGCGCCGCGCCGGCTCATCAACGGCCCCGCCGGCTCGATCGGCTCGGCGCTGCCGTTCGCGGCCGCGGCGAAGCTGGCTCATCCGGAGGCGAGCGTGGTCGCGATGCTCGGCGACGGCACGCTCGGCTTTCACCTCTCCGAGTTCGACACCGCCGTCCGTTACGGACTGGGCTACATCTCGGTGGTCGGCAACGACGCGACCTGGAACGCGGAATACCAGATCCAGGTTCGCGCCTATGGGATGGAGCGCGCCAAGGGCTGCGAGCTCCTGCCGACGCGCTATGGCGCGGCGGCGCAGGCACTCGGGGCACACGGTGAAGATGTCGCGCGGCCCGATGAGTTGTCGCGGGCGCTGCAGCGGGCAACCGCTTCGGGCAAGCCGGCGTGCGTCAATGTGATGGTCGAGCGGCTGGCCGCACCCAAATACTAATTCGGGGTCAGAGCCCGAACTTGTTTTCACGTACGCAAAAACGAATTCGGGCTCTGACCCCGAATTAGTTATTGGCGAATACCCAGGATTCCGACGAGCCGGTCGTAGAGCTGGAACTGCTCGCGCACGAAGCGCTCGGTCTCGACGGGTGAGCGGATGGCGGCGATGCCGCCGAGGCGCGCGTTGCCCTGCTGCCACTCGGGATCGCGCGCGAGCTGCTGGAACACGACGGTCCACCGCTCGACGATCTCGCGCGGCAGGCCGGGCGGTCCCATGAGCGCGGTCCAGCCGACGATCGCATTCATCCCCGGAAAGCCGGCCTCGGCGCCGCTCGGCACGTCGGGAATTTCGGGCAGGCGCGCCGGCGTGACGAAGAGGCCGCGCAGCGCGCCGGCCCTCACTTGAGGGACCACGGTGGGGGCGTTGTTGCACGCGAAGTGCACCTGGCCGGCGAGTACCGCGGTTGTCACTTCGCCGCCGCCCTTGAAGTGGATGCCGACGGCGTGGTCCTTGGTGAGGCCGGCGAGCGTCATGAAATACTGCGACGCCATGTTCTGGCTGGTGCCGATGCCGGCAGTGGCGAAGTTGAGCTTTCCCGGATTGGCACGGATCACGTTCACCAGCTCGGCCGCGCTGCGGATCGACGAGTCGCCGCGCACGAAGCAGATGTAGGGATTGAGCTCGATGAGCGAGAGCATCGTGAATTCGTTCCACTTGTACTGCACTTTCGAGTCGAGCGCGGGAAGGATGGCGTGCGTGGCGATGCGCGCGACGAGCAGCGTGTAGCCGTCGGGCGCCGCGTTCTTCACCCACATGGTGCCGATGGCGCCCGAGGCGCCGGCGCGGTTGACCGGGACGATCGGCTGGTTGTTGAGGTACTTCTGCGCGTGCGCCGCCACGTTGCGGCCGGAAAGGTCCGAGTCGCCGCCGGCGGCGAACGGGATGATGAAGGTGATCGGCTTCGCCGGATAACCCTGCGCGACGGCAGCTGCGCTGGCGAGGACGAGCAATCCTGAGACTAGCGCTTTCACGTTATCCTCCTCGGATGGATTATGACCCGGTCGCCGGACCCGGTGTGTGGTACGGCCGCGAGCTCGCACGGAGCGGCGACTGGATCCGGCCGTTTGCCGCGGAGGAGCTCGACGAGATCGACGCCGCGGTGCGGATATTCACCAGTACGGCAAAGAGCCTCGACACCCTGAGTCCGGCGAGCTTCCCGTTGCCGCGCCTTGCGCCGGTCCTCCACCAGATCCAAAGTGATTTGCTCGAAGGGCGCGGCTTCGTGCTGCTGCGCGGGCTACCCGTCGAGCGGATGACGCGCGAGGAGCAAGCCACCGCGTACCTCGGGCTCGGGGCCTGGCTCGGCCGCTTCCGCTCGCAGAACGCGAAGGGCCATCTCCTCGGCCACGTGAAGGATCTCGGGCTCGACATCCGCGATCCGAACGTGCGCTATTACCAGACCAGCCGCAAGCTCGAGTACCACACCGACTCGGTCGACGTCGTGGGGCTGCTGTGCCTCAAGGCGGCGAAGGCGGGCGGGGAGAGCTACCTCGCGAGCTCGATGACGGTCTACAACGAGGTCTTGAAGAGGAATCGCGACCTGCTGGCGCCCCTGTTCGAGCCGTTTCCGACCGACCGGCGCGGCGAGGTGCCCGAGGGCATGAAGCCCTGGTTCGACATCCCGATCTTCCATCGCCACGCCGGCAAGCTCTCGTGCATCTACGTGCGGCAGTACATCGAGTCGGCGCAGAAGCATTTTCCGGAGGCGCGGCGCCTGACGCCGGCACAGCGCGCGGCGATGGACCTGGTCGACGAGATCTGCAACGAGCCAGGGGTCCATCTCTCGATGGACTTCCGGCCGGGCGACATCCAGCTCCTGCACAACCACCAGATCCTGCACTCGCGCGGCGACTTCGAGAACTGGCCCGACCCCGAGCGCCATCGCCACCTGCTGCGCCTGTGGCTCGCGCCGCCGCAGGCGCGGCCGCTGCCCGAGGTGTTCGCGCCGCGCTATGGCGGCGTGCGCCCGGGCGAGCGCGGCGGCATCGTGGTGAAGGGTACCCGTCTCACGGTTCCGCTCGAGGCGGAATAATCCGGGCTCTGACCCCGAATTATTTTCGGTGCTTCAGCGCCTCGGGGTTGATCGCCCGCTCGTAGTGGCCGTCGAGATAGGACTCGACGATCGCGACCATGCCCTCGGCCATGGTGCGATAGGTGGAATCCGCCGGCCAGCCGAGGTGCGAGGTGAGCACCACGTTGTCGAGGCGCCGCAGCGGCGAATCACGCTTAAGGGGTTCCTCAACATACACATCAAGTCCCGCGCCGGCGATCGCGCCTTCCTCGAGGAGCCGCGCCAGCGTTTTTTCGTCGACGATGGCGCCGCGAGCGGTGTTGATGAGGACGGCGTGCGCAGGCATCAGGCGGAGCCTGCGCTCGTCGAGCAGGCCGCGGCTCTCGTCGGAGAGCCGCAGGTGCACGGTGACGATGTCGGCGGCCTGGAGGAGGGCGTCGAGCGCCATGAACTTCGCATCGGACTGCGCCGCGCGCTCCGCCGTGAGCGTCGGGCCCCAGGCCAGGATGTCCATGCCGAACGCGCGAGCGAGCGCGGCCACCTCGCGGCCGATCCGGCCGAGGCCGACGATGCCGAGCTTTTTCCCGGCAAGGGTGCGGCCGGCGAACGAAGGCCATTCGCCGCGCCGCATCGCCTGGTCGGTCTGCGGGATGCGCCGCATCACGGCGAGCATCAGGCCGAAGGTGAGCTCGATCGTCGAGCGTGCGACCGCGCCCATCGCCTCGAGGTCGGACGAGGCCATGCCGACCAGGACGCCAGCGCGCGTCGCGGCCGCGACGTCGACATGGTAGGCATGGTTGCCGGTCTGCGCGATGAGCTCGAGCGAAGGCAGCCGCTCGAAGAACGCCGCGTCGAAGCGCGTGCGCTCGCGCAGCGCGATGAGCACGGGATAGTCTTTAAGCTTCTCCAGAGAAGCGATTTTTTCGGTGAAGACGTCGACCGGAATCCGGCGGCGCAGGCGCGCGATGGACGGGTCTGCGTCGAAGACGCGATGGTAGTCGTCGAGGACCGCCACTCTCATGGCGGCCTATTTTCTCACTTGGCGACCAGACGTGTTCCAGTCTCGCCGCGCAGCGCGCGCGACAGATTGGGCGGGTTCGTGATGAGTCCCATGCGGCCGCCGCCGCCGACGAAGTCGACCAGCGCGGCGATCTTCGGCCCCATGCTGCCCGGGTCGAACTGGTTGTCGGCCTGGTGCCGGCGGGCCTCGGCGAGGGTCATGCGGTCGAGCCAGCGCTGGGTGGGCTTCCCGAAGTCGAGCGCCACCTTCTCGACGCCGGTCGGCAGCACCAGGATGTCGGCCTCCATGCTGCGCGCGAGCAGGCCCGAGGCGAGGTCCTTGTCGATCACCGCCTCGACGCCGCGCAGCTCGCCGTTCTCCTCCTCGATGACCGGGATGCCGCCGCCGCCGCAGGCCACCACCACGTAGCCTTCGGCGGCGAGGGTCTTGATGATGCGGGTCTCGAGGATGGCACGCGGCCTGGGTGAGGGCACGACGCGCCGCCAGCCGCGCCCGGCGTCCTCGCGCACCGTCCACTGGTATTTGCTTGCGAGCTGCCTGGCGCGCGCCTCGTCCATGTGCGAGCCGATCGGCTTGGTGGGATTGGCGAACGCCGGGTCGTTGCGGTCGACCAGCGTCTGCGTCACGACGCACGCCGGCTCGCGCTTGATGCGGTGGCGCTTGAAGACGTTGCGCAGCGCCTTGAGGAACATGTACCCGACCGCGCCCTGGATGTCGGCGCCGGCGTAGTCCATCGGCACCGGCGGCACTTCGGCGATGGACAGCTCCGAGCGGCGCAGGATGAAGCCGACCTGCGGCCCGTTGCCGTGCGTCACCACCACCTTCCAGCCGGCCGCGATCATGCCGGCGATGTCCTCGGCGAGCTCGCAGACCATCTCGTACTGGTCGACGATCGACTCGTGCTTGCGATCGCGGATCAGCGCATTGCCGCCGATCGCCAGGACGGCGACTCCGGGCTTCTCCTTCATGCAGTCACCTCCTCGGCGAGCGCGGCCACGGCCTGCGTGAAGCACGCAAGCGGCGCGCGCGTGACGCCCGCGCCGATCTGGCCGACGCCCGGCTCCTTGTGCGCGATGCCGGTATTGATCACCGGAAGCATCCCCGTGTCGACCACGCGCCGCGCGTCGATGCAGGCCGGCGTACCGGCAAAATCGAGCGCCGGCAGCGTGAACGCGCCGTTTCGCCTGAGCGTGATGTGCGTCATTGCGAGGGTGTTGGCGAGCGCGTCCTGCGGCGTACCGCCGACGAACTTGACGATCGCCGGGGCCGCCGCCATGGCGAATCCGCCCAGCCCCGCGGTCTCGGTAATCGCGCTGTCGCCGAGATCCGGCGCCGCGTCCTTCGTGGTGTACGCCGGGAAGTAGAGCCCGTTCACCACCGGCGCCGGCGCGGTGAACCAGCGCTCGCCCAGGCCGCTCACGCGGATGCCGAAGTCGACGCCGTTGCGCGCCATGGCGGTGACCATGCTGCTTCGGGCCACGCCGTGCGCCGCGTCGAGCATGCTCTTGCACGCCGCCATCGAGATGTTGAGGAAGAAGTGGTCGTTGCCGGCGATGAACTCGATCACCGACGCCGCATCGGCGGCGCTCGCGGAGGACTTGAGCAGCGCCGGCACCAGGCGCCGGATGAGGAGCGAGGACGCGGCGACGTTCCGGTTGTGCACCTCGTCGCCCATGTGCAGCGCCTGGGCCATCAGGGGATTCAGTTCCAGCTCCCCGAGAACTTCAAAGGTAGAGGCAAGGGTTGGCCCGAGCGTCCTCTGCATCCACTCGAGGCGCGCCAGCACCTCGGCGCTGTTGGCGCCGAAGCGCAGCACCTTGCCCAGGCCCTCGTTCAGGTTGCTGAAGGCGCGGTTGCCGTGGGTCGAGTTCGCCACGATCCAGACCGGCATCGACGGGCTGATGATTCCGGCCATCGGGCCGACCGCGGCGTGGTGGTGGCAGGGCTCGAACGCGATCTCGCCCGACTCGGCCAGCTCGCGCGCCGCGTCCACGTCGCTCGCCCAGCCCTCGTAGACGATCGCGCCGATGATCGCGCCGCGCATCGGCCCGCACATGCGCGGCCACGCGATCGGCGGCCCGGCGTGCAGGATCGTGCGGCCGCCCATATGGGGCAGGACCTCGCGCGCCACGCCGATGCCCTCGAGCCGCGGCTGCGCCGCCAGATAGCGTTCGGCGGCCTTGGTGTTCGCCGCCTCCATGGCCGGATGATTGACCAGGCGCGCGAGCGCCATGCCGGCGGCGCGGTCGCCCCCGGCGGGCGGCGCCCACTCGAGCCGCGTCGCGGCGCCGCCGCGCTGCACGATGGCGTCGGCGAACGAGGCGATTCCCGCGTTCAGCACCGAGAGCGGCCTGCCGAAGAGCGTGCTCATTTGAGCTTCGCCACGAGGGCGCCCGCGAGCCGCGCGGCGGCGGCATTGCTTTCGGTGAGAAGGACGCCGGCGTCGCGCAGCGCCGCTTCCTGGCGCTCGAGCCCCTGCGGATCCTCGTCGGTGCCGCACACAGAAGCCACGATCGCGGGTGACCCGCTCTTCTTCTTGATCTTCTCCAACACAGGGACGATCTCGGCCGCGGGATCGGGGTGCGAGCCGTAGCCGAGCACCACGTCGAGCAGGATCACCGCCACCTGCGGATCGGCGGCCTCCTCGAGCATGCGCTCGTTGCGCAGGCGCAGGTCGATCATCGGATGCGGCCGCCCGCGGGTGAACACGTCGTCGCCGAGGTCGATGAGCGTGTGCTCGCGCGACTTCCACGGATCCTCGATCGCCCTCTTCGGATCGACCGGCGCGTTCGACCAGACGGTTAGCTCCGGGGGTGTGCCTTGACCGAGTATCGCCGACGCCTCGTAGCAGAAGGTGCCGCCGCTGAAGAGGCCTCGGATGAAACGCTGTCCTCGTTTGAACTTCAGTTTGGGAAGCTTCAACGGAGAAGTCGAGGCGCGCGCAGGCTTGCGACCCTTGGCGAGCGCTACTGCGGCCGAGGCAGCCTCGTCCAGGGTGCGCGAGACGTGCAGGTTGCCTCCGGAAGGGTCGTCGGATGAGCCGATGAAGTTGATCACCACCGGCTTGCCGGCCTTGCGCGCCGCCGCGATGAGGTCGCGCGCGACGGCGGGCGAGGGCGGCTTGGAGATGAGCACGATCACCTTGGTGTCCTCGTCGCGCGCCAGCAGCCGCAACCCCTGCAGCATGGTGATGCCGCCGACGTCCTTGCCGAGATCGTGGCCGCCGGTGCCGATGGCGTGCGAGATGCCGCCGCCGCGGCGGTGCACGAGGCTCGTCACCTGCTGGGTGCCGGTGCCCGAGGCGCCGACCACGCCGACCGCGCCGCGGCGGACCGCGTTGGCGAACCCGAGCGGCACGCCGTCGATGATGGCGGTGCCGCAGTCGGGACCCATCACGAGGAGCCCCTGCCCGGCGGCGTAGCGCTTGAGCGCGACCTCGTCGGCGAGCGCGACGTTGTCGCTGAAGAGCATGACGTGGAGCCCGAGGCGCAGCGCCTTCATCGCTTCGGCGGCGGCGTAGTCGCCCGGGACCGAGATCAGCGCGAGGTTCGCCGCCGGCGAGCGCGCCAGCGCCATCTGCAGGCTGCGCAATGGCGCTTCGGCCGCAGCACCCTGGACATCCTTGACCGACTCATTGTTCAGCGAGGCGAGGGCCGCCTGCAGCGCGGCCTCGAGCTGCGCGGTCGACTTGCCGCGCACCGCCACCAGCAGATCGTTCGGCCGCGGCGCGATGTCGCCGTCGACCAGGCCCGCCTGGCGCAGGAACTCGAGGTTGCCCGGCGTCGCCATCACGGCGGAGGCCTGCTCGACGCCGGGCAGCTTGCCGAGCGCCGCCGAGAGCTGCATCAGCGACACCGAGTCGCGGTACAGGTTCGGCAGCAGGCGCTGGATGTACACAGGCTTGTATACTAGAGTATGCTTCGCGCGTGCTGCAAGGCGCCGACGCTTCTCCCGATTCGCTCAACATTGCTGCACTGAAAGCCGGCTACGCAGCCGGCACGCTGCGGCCCTCGCGGCTCGTCGCCGGCATCCTGGAGCGCATCGCGCGCCGCGGCCAGGATCCCACCTGGATCGAGCTCGCGCCGCGCGCCGCCCTCGAGCGTCACGCCGCCGAGCTCGAGCGCCGCGGCGCCGCCGGTCTGCCGCTCTACGGCGTTCCCTTCGCGATCAAGGACAACATCGACTGCCGGGGGCTTGGCACCACTGCCGCGTGCCGCGAGTTCGCCTACCGGCCGGAAGCGAGCGCCGCGGTAGTCGAGCGGCTCGTCTCGGCGGGCGCGATCCCGATCGGCAAGGCGAATCTCGACCAGTTCGCCACCGGCCTCGTCGGGGTGCGCTCGCCTTACGGCGTGCCGGCGAACAGCTTCAATCCTCACTACATCCCCGGCGGCTCGAGCTCGGGCTCGGCGGTCGCGGTCGCGGCCGGCCTCGTGAGCTTCAGCCTCGGCACCGACACCGCGGGATCGGGCCGCGTCCCCGCCGCGTTCAACAACATCATCGGGCTGAAGCCCACGCGCGGGCTGCTCAGCACGCGCGGCGTGGTGCCGGCATGCCGCTCGCTCGACTGCGTCTCGATCTTCGGCCTCACTGCCGGGGATACCGCCGCGGTGCTGCGCGTGGCGCAGGGCTTCGACTCGGCCGACCCGTTCTCTCGCCGCGCCGCGCCGCCGGCGCGCGCGCTGCCGCGCTCGTTCACCGGCCTGCGGTTCGGCGTGCCGCGGGAAGAGCAGCTGCAATTTTTCGGCGACCCGGAAACGCCCGCGCTGTTCCAGAAGATGCTGCGCCGGCTCGAGGATCTTGGGGGTGAGAGGCGAACGGTCGACTTTGCACCCTTCCTCGAAACCGCCCGTCTGCTCTACGACGGGCCGTGGGTGGCCGAACGCTACGTCGCGATCCGCGAGTTCATCGAGCGCAATCCGAAGGCGCTGCATCCGGTGACCGCGGCGATCATCGGCGGCGCGAAGAGGTTCTCGGCGAACGATGCCTTTGCCGCGTACTACCGGCTGAGGGAGCTGCAGCGCCGGACGGCGCCGGTGTGGGACGAGATCGACATCCTCGTGACGCCCACCGCCGGGACGATCTATCGCGTCGACGAGCTCGAGGCCGAGCCGGTGAAGCTGAACTCGAACCTCGGCTACTACACCAACTTCATGAACCTGCTCGACCTCGCGGCGATCGCGGTGCCGGCAGGCTACCTGGGCGACGGGCTGCCCTTCGGGGTGACCCTCGTCGCGCCGGCGTTCAACGACGAGACGCTCTGCGGCCTGGGCGACATCGCGCACCGCGCCGCGGTGAAGACGATGGGTGCCACCGGGTTGCCTCTCCCGACGGAAAATCCGCAGGAGAGCCTGGACCCGAACCTTATTCAAGTCGCCGTTTGCGGCGCGCACATGTCGGGGCTGCCGCTCAACCATCAGCTCACGGAGCGCGGCGCGCGGCTCCTCGCGAAGTCGCGCACGGCATCGAGCTACCGGCTGTTCGCGCTGACCGATTTCAAGCCGCCGCGGCCGGGCCTGGTGCGCGATGACGCCGGGGCGGCGATCGAGGTCGAGATCTGGGAAGTGCCCTCGAGCGCCTTCGGCGGCTTCGTCGAGGGCATTCCGGCGCCGCTCGGCATCGGCACGCTCACGCTGGAGAACGGTCGGCAGGTGAAAGGATTCCTGTGCGAAGCCCACGCCACCAAGGGCGCGCGCGAAATCACCAGCCTGGGAAGCTGGCGGCAGTTCATCAAGGGAGGATGAGCGTGAGCAACGGAGCGGCGGCGGCACGAGCGGCGGCTGGAAGGGGGCAGGACGCACACGCGGCGGACGCGGCGGTGCACGGCGGTCATGGCGCCGACCGCGGGTTCACCAAGCTCGATTTCGAGCTGGACGACTACCCGGGACCGGTCAAGACCTCGCTCTTCGGCATCCAGCACGTGCTGGTGATGTTCACCGCCATGGTGGGCGGGCCGCTCATCGTCGGCCGCCTGCTCAACCTGCCGGAGGAGACGCGCATCCTCATGGTCTCCGGCACCATGATCGGCTGCGGCATCGCCACCATGGTGTCGGCGCTGGGACTCGGGTTCATCGGGCCGCGGCTGCCGATCGTGATGGGCGTGTTCTACATCTTCATCGGCCCGATCGTCGCCATCTCCAAGGAGCTCTCGCTCGCGGCCGCGATGACCGCGCTCATGATCGGCGGCCTGGTCCAGTTCGCCTGGAGCCCGCTCATCGGCAGGCTGCACCGCTTCTTCCCCCCGATCGTCACCGGCACCACGATCCTGCTGATCGGCACCGGCCTCATGAAGATCGGCATCAACGTCGCCACCGGCTTCAACACGCCGGCGTTCGGCAAGCCGCTGACCCTCGGCCTCGCGGCGCTGATGATCGTGCTCATCATCGTGATCACGCGCTTCTCCACGGGAGTCGTGCGCGCCCTGTCGCTCTTCCTCACCATGGTGATCGGCTACCTGGTGTCTGGAGCTTTTGGCCTGATCGACCTCGGCACCGTGGGGCGCGCCGACTGGGTGAGCCTGCCGCACCCCTTTCCCTACGGTGGAATCGCCTGGCCGGGCCTGATCGCGGTCCTCACGGTGGTGGTGTGCTTCTTCGCCACCGCGGTCGAGACCACCGGTCATACCCTAGCGGTGTCGCGTATCGTCGGCGTGCCGCAGGAGGGCTGGCGCATCCGCGGCGCCGTGGCGAACGACGGCGTAGGCTCGGCCCTGTCGGCGCTCTTCGGCGGCATGGCGCTCACCTCCTATTCCCAGAACATCGGCGTCATCTCGCTCACCGGCGTCGGCAGCCGCTTCGTGGTCGCCTTCGGCGGCGCCTTCCTGATCGTCATGGCGCTGGTCCCCAAGGTCGGCGCCATCATCGCGCTGATGCCGAACGCCGTGCTCGGCGGCGTGCTGCTCTTCATGTTCGGCATGGTGGCGTCGGTCGGCGTCGACATCATCGGCCGCAACATGACCTCGCGCCGCGACGCCGTGATCCTCGCCGCCTCGCTCGGCCTGGGCTTGGGCATCCAGGCCGCGCCGCCTCAGGCTTTCGACATCGTGCCGCAGGCGCTGCGTATCCTGGTGACCGACGGCATCGTTATGGGTATCCTGCTCGCGATGCTCTTGAACCTTACCTGGCCGAAGGAAGAGAAGTAGCGGGCAACGGGATGGTCACGCGTCGTCGAGTCCTGCTGGCAGGAGGCAGCGCCGCGCTCGCGAGCATGAGCGGGCTCGCGCGGGCGCAGACCTATCCGACACGACCGGTGCGCATCCTCGTCGGCTTCGTGGCGGGCGGCAACTTCGACATCGTCGCGCGGCTGATGGGGCAATGGCTTTCGGAGCAACTCCGCCAGCCGGTGATCGTCGAGAACCGACCCGGTGCGAGCAGCAATCTGGCGACCGAAGCGGTCGTTCGTGCGCCCGCAGACGGCTATACCCTCCTGCTGGGCGGGGCGGTGAACGCGGTCAACGCGAAGCTCTACGACACTCTCGCTTTCGACTTCATCCGCGACCTCGCCCCGGTTGCCGGCGTCTCCCGGTTTCCGAATGTCATGGCCGTGAATGCCTCGTTTCCGGCCCGGACGGTGCCCGAGTTCATCGCCTATGCGAAAGCCAATCCGGGCAAGGTCAACCAGGGGTCTTCGGGCAACGGGACGACGCAGCACCTCGCCGGCGCGCTGTTCAAGACGATGACCGGCGCCGACTTCCTCCACGTTCCCTACAAGGGCGCTCCGCAGGCCATCACGGATCTGCTCAACGGGCAGCTCCAGGTCGTGTTCGAACCCTTGCCGGCGTCGATCCAGCACATCAAGTCGGGAAAGCTTCGCGCCCTCGCGGTGACAGCCGCCGCGCGCTCTGAGGCGCTGCCAGAGGTGCCGACGGTGGCCGAGTTCGTGCCGGGTTACGAGGCGAGCGGATGGAACGGCGTCTGCGCGCCGAGAAATACGCCCGTCGAAATCATCGGCAAGCTCAATAGTGCGATCAACGCGGGGCTCGCCGATCCCAAGCTGAAGGCGCGTCTCGCCGACCTGGGCGCCACCACGCTTCCCGGCTCGCCTGGCGATTTCGGCAAGCTCATCGCCGAAGAGACCGAGAAGTGGGCCAAGGTGATCCGCGCCGGCAACATCAAGCTTTCCTGAGGGGAAAGCAGCTCGACGCAAACCGCTTCAGGCGAATGACGCGAGGCCGTGGCCGACGGACCAATTCTCCTTCGCGGCATCGAGAACCAGCACGAAGACGTCCTCCGGCCGGATGCCGGGGCTTTCGCCGAGCAGCTCGGCGATCCGCCGGAACAGCGCTTTCTTCTGCTCCGCGGTGCGGGTACTGAACACGGTAATCTGGATGTACACGACATCGGCGCTCCGGACAACGCCATAGGCGTTGCCATACCTGAAGTTCGCAGCGTCGTGCTCCGTGATGGTCATGAACTGGTCGTCCTCGGGAACGTTCAACGCGTCGCGCATCGCGCGGTAGAGGCCGTCGAGGATCGCCTGACGGTAGGCGGCCGGCTTTCCGGCGCGCATCGAGATATGAAGGAGCGGCATCGCGGGGTCCTTTGGATTCTTGCCTCGCCAGACATTAGCCATTTCAGCGAGCTATGGAAATTGATATCAGAGATAATGCCCGGAAATGATGGCGCTCGCCGCCCGACGAGGATCACAACGATGAAGAATGACCTGAAGCTCCGTGTGTATGACGTCCTTGCGCGCGCCTTCATCCAGGAGGAGGTGCGCACGTGCTTCGCGCTCCTCGGCGATGCGAACATGAACTGGGCGGCGCGGTTGCGCGACCAGGGTTGCCGCATGATCTATGTCCGGCACGAGCACTGCGCGCTCGCCTCCGCCATGGCGTACGCGCGAAAGAACCGGGACGTGGGCGTGGCGACGGTCACGTGCGGACCCGGCGTGACACAGCTCATCACGGCCCTTCCCGCGGCGGTGCGAGCGCATCTTCCGCTCGTGGTGTTCGCAGGGGAAGCGCCGCTGAAGAGCGGCTGGTACAACCAGGAGCTCGACCAGGCGCCGATCATCACCGCGACGGGCGCCGCCTATCACCGCCTGCACATGCCCGAGCGCATGCCTGTGGCGATCCGCGACGCCTTCCTGCAGGCGCGCCGCGAGCGTCGGCCCGTGGTGATCGGAATTCCGTTCGACCTGCAAGACCGGCCCTGGGCCGGACCGGACGATCTGCCCAAACCCTCGCGCGAGCTGTTGCCGCGTCCGTCGCCGATGCCGCCGCATCCCGAGGACGTCGCCAAGGTGGCGCAACTCGTTGCCGGCGCCGAGCGAGTCGTGGTGCTTGCCGGCCTGGGCGCGGTCGAAGCCGGTGCGGGCGCCGCTTGCCGCGCGTTGGCCGCCAAGACCGGCGGACTGCTGGCGACGACGCTGCCCGCGAGAGGGCTCTTCCACGACGATCCGTTCTGCATCGGCATCTCGGGCAGCTACACGCCCGAGGTCGGCATCGAGTACCTGAAGGAGGCCGACCTCGTCGTCGCGGTCGGCTGCTCGCTCGCCTATCACGCGGGCGGCGGCGGCCAGCTCTGGCCGAAGGCGAAGATGCTGCACGTGGACATCGATCCGCTCGCGATCAGCCAGGGCCAGGAAGTGGCGAAGCACCACCTGCGAGCCGACGCGCGCCTCGGCGTCGAGGCGCTGACGGCGGCGATACCGGCGCGTGACCGGAAGTGGCGAAGCGACACGATGGCTGCGCGCATCCGCGACTCGAAGCCCGACAGCCAGGTGTTCGAGATCGAGCCGGGGCTGCTCGACCCGCGCGACGTGGTCGCGGCGCTCGAGAAGGCCCTGCCGCGCGACTGGGAGATGGTGAACTCGGGCGGCCACTGCTCATGGTTCTTCGCGCAGATGCCCTCGCGTCCGCAGGAAAAGTTCCTCACCATCCGCGAGTTCGGCGCGATCGGCAACGGCATCTCGTTCGCGATGGGCGTGGCGGCGGCGCGCCCGGATCGGACCGTGGTGCTCTTCGACGGCGACGGCAGCCTGATGATGCACGTGCAGGAGCTCGAGACGATCAGGCGGCACGGTCTGAACATCCTCATCGTCGTGCTGAACGACGGCGCGTACGGCTCCGAGGTGCACAAGCTGCGCTCGGAGGGCCTGCCCGAGGAGGGGTCGGTGTTCGGCTACTGCGACTTCGCGGGCATCGCTCGCGGGTTCGGCCTCGCGGGCAGGACGTTCAAGACCCTGGACGACCTGCCGAAGGCGTTGTCGGAGTTTGCCGCGAGCGGCCGCGCCGCGGTGTGGGACTTCCACGTCTCGGACAAGGTCCTGTCTCCGACCATCCGTCGCGCCCATCCGCATCCGGCCAAGGCAAAGAGCGGCTGACGGCATGAAAAAGTCAGGCTCGACCGACGGCGGCTCGCCGTCCAAGCTGATCGACCAAAGAATCGCCGAGCTCGGCGACTGGCGCGGCGAGACTTTGAGCAGGATGCGCAAGCTGATCAAGGAGGCGGATCCGGACGTGGTGGAGGAGTGGAAGTGGATGGGCACGCCGGTGTGGTCGCACGACGGCATCCTCTGCACCGGCGAGTCCTACAAGTCGATCGTGAAGCTGACCTTCGCGAAGGGCGCTTCGCTGAAGGACCCGGCCAAGCTCTTCAACTCGAGCCTCGACGGCAACGTCAGGCGCGCGATCGACATCCACGAGGGGGAGAAGGTCGACGCGGGCGCGTTCAAGGCGCTCATCCGTGCCGCGATTGCTCTCAATACATCGGGCGGAAAGGCAAAGGCGAGGCGGGCGAAGTAGGACACGGCATTGCCAGACGCTTGATCCGTCTACCAAACAGACTGGATGCAATGTGTCCTGACACACAGACTCCGGCGCGAGGTCCATGATTTGATTGCCGCGTCCCGACTTGCGCAGACGGGGCACAGCCGCGAGCCTGCGCTCGAGCAATCACAAGGGTGACATGAACCACCTCAAACGTCGGGACTTCCTTAGATCTTCAGCAGCGCTCGCCGGCGCCGCAGCGAGCGGCGGTCTTTCGTGGCTGGGAATCGCCAACGCGGCACCGATCGATGTTCCGACCATCGACAAGCTCGCCATGCAAGTCCTGGTCGACGGTGCCTTCGACACTTTCTCGCGCCCGCAAAAGGTGAATGGCGTCGTGCTGGAAGTGGTGCGCACGTCCGACTTTGCGCGGCCGTTTCATGCCCAATGGGGTCTCTCGCTGCTGCTCGACTCGCAACGCGGCGGCGACGCCCGCACGATCCTGCTCGATTTCGGCCACACGCCGGAAGCCTTGATGCTCAACATGGAGCTGCAGGGGGTCGATCCTCGCAGGATCAACGCGCTCGTCTTGAGCCACGGCCACAACGATCACTGGGGCGGCCTGGTCGGCTTTCTCGACCAGAAGCGCGACCTGCTGCCGGCGAACCTCACGCTCTATTCCGGCGGCGAGGACAATTTCTGCAAGCGCTCCGCCGGCACGTCGCCGGGCCCGTTCACCGATCGCGGCGTGCTCGATCGCCGTGAGATGTCGGCTCGCCGCGTCAAGCTGGTGCTGGCCCAGGCTCCGACGGTGATCGAGAACCAGGCTTTCACCACCGGCCAGATCAAGCGCGGCGGGATCGAGAGAGTGCTGCCGAACACCATGGTGGAGTTCGCCATGAAAGACGGGCTGGGCTGCGACATGAGCCATTTCAGCCCTGCCGAGCTCCAGGGAAAGATCATGCCCGACCAGCACGTGCACGAGCACGCGACCTGCTTCAACCTGAAGGACCGCGGTCTCATCGTGATCAGCTCCTGTGGCCACGTGGGCATCGTGAACTCGGTGCGCCAGGCGCAGGAGGTTTCCGGCGTGCAGAAGGTTCACGCCATCGTGGGTGGGTTCCACCTCGGGCCGGCTCCGGCCGACTATCTCAAGCAGGTGGTCGCCGAGATCAAGAAGCTGCAGCCCGATACCGTCATTCCGATGCACTGCAGCGGAAACAACTTCATCCAGGCGGTACGCGAGGAGATGCCCGACAAGCTCGTCCTGGCGACGATCGGCAGCCGCATCATCTTCGGCGCGTGAGCATGCGATCGGGGCGCATTCTCGCCATTCCTGGCGTGTGGTTGTTGTGCCTGTCGCTGACATCGCTGCAGGCGCATCAACCGCCCGAGCGTTCCGCCGCGGAGCTCATGGACGTGCTGATGTGGAACCGCGAGCCGGTCGGCGGGCCGTTCGCCCTCGTCGATCACACCGGTACGCCCAGGACCGATGCGGAGTTCCGCGGCAAGCTGCTCTTCGTCTATTTCGGTTTTACCTCTTGTCCCGACGTGTGTCCCACCGATCTGCGGTCGATCGGCTTGGCGCTCGAGCAGCTCGGGAAATCCGGAGAAGGGGTGCAGCCGCTTTTCGTCACGCTCGACCCGGAGCGAGACACGCCGCAACGCCTGGCCGGCTACGTGCCGTTCTTTCATCCGCGGTTGATCGGCCTGACCGGCGACGCAAGCTCCATCCGGCAGGCGGCGCGCGCGTACAAAGTCTATTTTGCCAAGGTCCCGACGAGCGGAAACACCTATACGATCGACCACTCGGGCTACATTTATCTGATGGACGGCGCCGGGCAATATCTCGGCTTTTTTCCGCCCGGCACGCCGGCCGAGCGCATGGCAGAGGTCATTCGGCCGCTGGTCGAGGCACGCCGCCCGTCATGAGCGCGAATCGATGTGCGCGAGGTGCAGCCGGTGCAGGCTGATCTTGCGCACTTCGTTCTTGCTGCCCTCGATGTGATTCTTCAGCAGCTGCACGGCGCGCGCCGAGCGGCGGGCGAGGATGGCGCGCAGGATCTGTCCGTGCTCCAAATAGGTGTAGCCGACGCGCTCGGGATGGGTGAAATCGAGACGCCGCACGATGCGGATGCGCTCGGTGATCGAGTGGTGCACGCGGGCGAGCTCGGGGTTGCCGGCGGCCTCGACCAGCGTGCCGTGGAATTCCTCGTCGAGGCGCGCGACGCGCGCGCCATCGGTGAGCCGGCCGCGCGGCGCCACCAGCCACACTTTCTCCAGGCCGGCGAGCGCGGGCTTCGGGTTGCCCGCGCATAGGCGCTGCACCGCCGCGGTCTCGAGCACGAGGCGCAGGTCGTAGAGGTGGTCGAGCAGGTCGAAATCGAGCGGCCTCACGCTCCAGCCGCTCTTCGCGTGGACCTGGACGTAGCCCTCGCGCTGGAGGCGGAAGAGCGCCTCGCGCACCGGGGTGCGGGAGACACGGGTGCGCGACGCGACCTCGTTCTCCGAGAAGCGGCCGCCGGGCAGCAGGCGGAAGTCGAAGATGTCGCTCTTCAGCGCGCGGTAGACCGATTCCGCGAGGTTCTTCGACGAGGAAAGAATCGGGGTCCGTCCCCGATTTTTCCTCGCGTCGTTCATGCAGGGAGCGGGGTCGACTGCCAGGCGACCATCTGCCAGCCCTGCTTCCCCTTCACCCAGACGTTGGTGAAGCGGCTGTTCAGCTTCTTCGGCTGGCCGCCCGACAGGAGCTGGATCTTCACCTGGCCGGTGACGACCGCGCAGTCGGCGTGCAGCTGGATGTCCTCGATCGGGCGCTCGACCTCCTGGTACTGCCACTTCTTCGAGCGGATGCCGTCGAGGTAGCTCGCCTTGCTGTCGGCGCCGCCGTACGAATGCGTGTAGACGAGCGAGTCGGCGAGGAGCTCCTCGAGCGTCCTGGCGTCGGCCTCGCACATCGCGCGGTAGCGCCGCGATTCGAGCAGTCGGATGGTGTCTTTGCTGTCAGCCATGGTGGTTTCTCCGGGTTAGCCGTCGGCGATCGAGTTCTCGAGCACGCCGACCTTGTCGATCTCGATCTCGACCTTGTCGCCGGGCTTCATCCAGATCGGCGGGTTGCGCCGCGCGCCCACGCCGCCGGGCGTGCCGGTGACCAGCACGTCGCCCGGGACGAGCGTGGTCCAGGTCGAGACGTACTCGATGATCTTCGGGATCTTGAAGATCATCTGCTCGGTGCTCGCGTGCTGCATGCGCTCGCCGTTCAGGCGGCAGGAGAGCGTCATGGTGGTGCCCGGAGGGATCTCGTCGGCGGTGACCATCCACGGCCCGAAGCCGCCGGTCCGGGCGAAGTTCTTGCCGGCGGTCCACTGGATGGTGTGGCGCTGCCAGTCGCGTACCGAGCCGTCGTTGTAGCAGCTATATCCCGCGATGTGCGACCACGCGTCTTTCTGCGAAATCCTGCGGCCCGCGCTTCCGATGATCACCGCGATCTCGGCCTCGAAGTCGAGGTTCTTCGACTCGCGCGGCCGCACGATCGGCTGCTTGTGCCCGACCTGCGACTCGGGCAGGCGCAGGAAGATCGCCGGCTGCTCGGTGTTGTCGCGCCCGGTCTCGGCCACGTGCTCCTGGTAGTTCAGGCCGACGCACACGATCTTGTCCGGATTGGGAATCACCGGCAGCCAGGTCACGTCGGAAGCCTGGTAATCGGCCTCGGCGCCGGCGTACTGGACTGCCTGCGACAAGGCGTTGCCGGCGATCAGCGCCTTCAGGTCGGGGTACTGGTTGCCGAGGTAGCGCTTGAGGTCGACGATGCCCTTGGCGGTGACGATGCCGTAGCTCTCGCCTTGCGCGGTCTTGTAGCTGGTGAGTTTCATGCGGGGCTCCTGGTGGAGGATGTGCGAATTCTAGCCGCGAGGTCGGCGCGCCACTCCTCGACCGGCCTGTAGCCTGGAAGCCCGCGCGCGGTGTCTTCGGCCCATTTCCAGAGCTCGGCGTCGGAGAGCGACAAGTCCATCGGGATGCGCAGCGGCTGCTCGACGTACCACGGCGTGTCCACGAACAGCTCGATGCGGTTGCCTTCCGGGTCGCGGAAGTACACCGAGAGCGCGTTGCCGTGCGACACCGGCGCGATCTCGGTGACGCCCTTCTCCGCCTGGATCGCGCGGTGCATCTCGCGCAGTCCGGTGAAGTCGCCCATGCGGAACGAGATCTGGTTGATCGCGTTGAAAGCGGGCTCGTCGGGCCGTCCGCTCGCGAGCACGATCTGGTGATGCTCGCGCGGGTCGCGCGTGAGGAAGACAAACGACGTCTTGCCAAGCTGCCCGCGGTCGCTGACCGCGAAGCCGAGCACGCGGGTGTAGAAGTCCGCCATGCGCTCGATGTCCCGCACGAACAATCCGACGTGGCTGAAGCTCAGCTCAGGAGTTCTCACGGCAGAACTGCAATCGCATTGATCTCGATGAGGTAGTCGGGGTGCACCATCTTGGTGACCTCGACCATGGTCGAGGCGGGCGCCGGCGGCTTGAAGTATTCGCGGCGCACCTTGTGGATCGCCTCGAAGTGCTCCATGTTGCGCACGTACACGTCGACGCGGCAGACGTCGTCCAGGCTGCCGCCGGCCGCCTCCACCGCGCTCTTCAGGTTCTCGCACACCTGGCGCGTCTGCGCCTCGATGTCGCCGACGCCGGCGATGGTGCCGTCGGCGCGCCGCGCGGTCATGCCGGAGAGGAACACGATCCGGCCTTTCGCCTCGACCTCGATCGCCTGCGAGAAGTGCCCGCTCGGGGCGCGCAGCTTCGCGCTGCGGATCTCGCGCTTCGCCGTCACAGCTCGCCCTGCACGCCGACCTTCGCGCCGCATTCCTTGAGCTGCGCGAGCACCTCGGGCGCGAGCGGGCATTCGTCGCCGCTCTCGGCGCGGCGCGCGCGCGCCCGGTCGCCCGGGGCATAGATGCGCGACACGCCGTGGGCGGGGCGCGAGGCGCGGACGCGCTCGGCGAACCGCGCCACGCGCTCGTCCATTCCGGCGATGCCGAAGCGCGCCGGGTCGATCGCCATGAAAAGGTGCGCGCAGGCGTAGGGTGCGGCGGGATCGCCCTCGAACGCGCCCACTTCGGGCCCGAGCGCGCCGCCGGAGAGCCCGCCGCACAGGAGATCGATCGCCGCGGCGAGGCCGAATCCCTTCGCCGCGGCGCCGGGAACGAGCATCGCCGCGATCGCCGCGGCCGGGTCGGAAGGCACGCCGCCGGCGTCGAGGTCGACCACGAACGGATGCGCGCCGGCGGACGGAAGCGCGATCGCGAGCGAATTCGCGCCGGTGAGGCGCTCGACGCCGCCCGGCGGCGGCTTCGAAGGATGGCTGTTGCACATGACGATGCCGATCAGGCCGCCCTCGGCGATCTGGCGCGCCCAGAAGGCGGCGTTGCCGAAGTGCGAGCCGTTGCGCACCGTGATGCAGGCGAGCCCGTGCTCGCGCGCGCGCTCGCTCACCATCGGCAGGGTCCAGTCGGAGCTGAGCGGCCCGAGGATGTGGCAGGCGTCGAGCACGATCGCCGAGCCCGCGTCGTGCATCACCGTGGGCTCGGTCTCGGGCGAGACCGAGCCGGCGAGCATGCGTTCGACGTAGGTGGGCACGAGCGCCACGCCGTGCGAGGACAGGCCCTCGACGTCGGCGGCGACGAGCGCCGCGGCGGTGAGGCGCGCGGCTTCGGCGGGCACGCCGAGCCGGGCGAAGATTTCGGCGACGAAGGCTTTCAGCGATTCGGTCCGTGTCGCGCTGAGCGACATCCCGGCCGGCGTCTCCAGATTCATACCGGCCCTAGGGTACACTCGGCGCGGCGCAGACGGGATACCCGGTTCTCATCCAAGCACGAACTTCACCGTCATGAATTTCACCTACCTGTCGCTTCCGACCCGAGTCGTATTCGGCGCCGGGAGCGTCCGCAGCCTCGCCGCCGAGGTCGAGCGCCTCGGCGCCAAGCGCGTGCTGCTCATCTCCACGCCGGGCCGCGCCGGGATGGTCCGCGGCGTCGCCCAGGGGCTCGCGCTCGCCGGGGTCTTCGACCAGGCCGTCATGCACACGCCCGCCGCCGTGGTGGAAGCCGCCCGGGAGGAGGCGAGGAGGGTGAATGCCGACTGCTGCGTCACCGTCGGCGGCGGCTCGACCATCGGCTTCGGCAAGGCGATCGCGCTTTCATCCTCCCTGCCGGTTGTCGCAGTCCCGACGACATATTCAGGCTCCGAGATGACCACGATCTGGGGCGTGAGCGAAGGCGGCGCGAAGAAGACCGGCCGCGACCCGAAAGTGCTGCCGAGAGCCGTGATCTACGATCCCGAGCTCACCCTCGACCTGCCGGTCGCGGTGTCGGCGGCGAGCGGCATGAACGCCATCGCCCACTGCGCCGAGGCGCTCTACGCGCACGACGGCAACCCGATCGTTTCCCTGATGGCGGAGGAGGGGATCCGCGCGCTCGCTTCAGCTCTTCCAAAAATTGTCTCCAAGCCGAAAGGTGCAGAGGCGAGGAGCGAGGCGCTCTACGGCGCGTGGCTCGCCGGCATGACCATCAGCACGACCAGCGTCGCGCTCCATCACAAGCTCTGCCACGTGCTCGGCGGCTTCGGCCTGCCGCACGCCGAGACGCACTCGATCGTGCTGCCGCACGCGCTGGCTTACAACCAGACCGCCGCCACCACGGCGATGGCGCGCATCGAGAAGGCCCTGAATGCGCCGAGAGCTCCAATGGGTGTGTACGACCTTGAAAAGCGGCTCGGGCTTCCGATGCGCCTCGCCGACATCGGGATGAAGGAAGCCGATCTCGAGCGCGCGGCGCGCATCGCGGCCGAAGCGCCTTATCCCAACCCGCGCAAGGTGGAATACGAGCCGGTGCTCGGATTGCTGCGCGACGCCTACGAGGGGCGGCGGCCGGCATGAAGTCGTCGGCCCCGCGCAGGCGGGGACCCAGATTTTTTGAGAAGCATGGGCCCCCGTCAACAGCACTCGGGGGCGACAAGTCAGCGCCTAGTTTCTAACCCTTGCCCGGAGCATTGGCCGACGGCGAGGCGGCCTTCAGGCCGGCGGTCAGGATGAATTTCATCGCTTCCTCGCGCGACATCTGCACCGGCTGGCACGCGCTCTTCGGTACCAATACGGTGTAGCCGCCGATCTGGTAGCTCATCGGCAGATAGACCGCGACCTCGCCGGGACGCGCGACGCCGGGCGGCGCGTCGTTGAAATCGGCGCGCGTGACGAAGCCGAGGAGCCTCATTCCGCCCGGCAGCTCGAGCGAAACCACCTGGAGCGAAGGCCCCTTCTGCTCGGCGAAAAGCCCGACCAGGTCGCGCAATGCGGTGTACACAGAGCGCACGAGCGGAATCCCGAGCAGCACCCGCTCGGCCCAGCCGAACAGGCGCCGGAAGAGAATCGCGTGCATCAGCAGGCCGACGAGGAATACGAACACGACCGCCACGGCGAGGCCCATGCCGGGGTGGTACCACTCGTCCGGAATGAGAAACAGCACCTGCTTGCCGAAGAAGCGCTCGAGCACCGCGAGCACCCAGACCACGAAGTAGATCGTGGCGATGAGCGGCAGCACGGTGAACAGCCCGGTGAGAAAGATCCGGCCGACGCGGCGCCACGGAGAGTTACGCTTTGGCACGGTGCATCGTATCATCGGCGACGGAGGTTTCATGATCGCCGTGATCTTCGAATTCACGCCGGCCGAGGGCCGGTTCCCCGACTACATGGAGCTGGTCGGCACGCTCAAGGCCGACCTCGAGCGGGCCGACGGCTTCATCTCGCTCGAGCGCTTCGAGAGCATCACCACCAAGGGCAAGTTCGTGTCGCTCCAGTTCTGGCGCGACGAGGAGGCGGTGGGCAAGTGGCGCAACCTGCAGCGCCACCGCGAAGCCCAGGCGAAGGGCCGCGCCGGAATCTTCAAGTCGTACCGGCTGCGCATCGCGAGCGTGGTCCGCGATTACACGCAGGACGAGCGCTCCCAGGCGCCGGAAGATTCGCTCAGTTTCCATTCGCGGGTGCACGGGTAGACCACAGCTTTCTCTTCGAGGAGGCGAGCTGGCGCGCCGAGGGCGAGTACTGCGACGCCGGCGGGGCGAGATTTGCCCTCGCGGGCGAGACCACCGTGCGCCACGAGCCGAACCGGTGGCTGTTCGAGGCGGTGCAGCGCCTGCGCGGCGACCCCGCGCGCGTGCAGCACAACCGCTACGAGATCGTGCCGTTCTCGCCCGGCGCGCGCTCGACGCACTGGATCGCGCTCAATCCGGCGATCGGCGCGCTGCGCGGGCGCTTCGTCATCGTCGGCGACTCGATCCTCTCGTTCTACGCGAGCGCCACCGGCCGCTTCCGCGGCTTCGAGGCGCTGCAGCGCCGCGACCGCGCGCGTTACAGCGTGCGCGGCAGCCTGCTCGAGGAGGACAAGGTCGTTTCCACCTGGGCGCTCGAACTCACACGTCTATAGGGCGAAGGCCGCAAGCGTCGTCCCCGCGAAGGCGGGGACCCAGTTCAACAATTCAGAAGCCTCCGTTGCGAGGTCTTTCCATTTGCGATTCTTCTCCTCGATGAGCTAGCTTTTTCCGCTCGTCCCTAAAACTAGGTCCCCGCCTTCGCGGGGACGACGATCTGGCGCTTCCTTCCTCGAACCGACCTCGCTCTGAAGCGCCGAGTCGTTGTATAACCGGAGCCGATGATCCAGGCGGCAATCGTCGGGCTCGGCACCTGGGGCCAGCACCTCGTCTCGGCCGTCCAGGGCAAGAGCGACGCCATCCGTTTCACGGCCGGCGCCACGCGCACGCCGCAGAAGGCAGCCGACTTCTGCCGCACCCATGGCATCCGCCTCGTCTCCAGCTATGACGAACTCCTGAAAGAGGGTTCGATCGATGCGGTGGTGCTCGCCACGCCGCACTCGACGCATGCGGAGCAGATCGCGACGGCGGCCGAGGCCGGCAAGCACGTGTTCGTCGAAAAGCCGCTCGGCCTCTCGCGCGCCGAATGCGAGCGGGCGGTTGCCGTGTGCGCCGAGCGCAAGGTCACGCTCGCCGTCGGCTACAACTGGCGCTTCCAACCCGCGCTGCGCGAGGTGAAGCGCATGCTCGAGGACGGCCGGCTCGGAAAGCTGCTCCACGTCGAAGGAAACTTCTGCGGGCCGAGCGCGTATCGCTTCCGGCGCGAGCACTGGCGCCAGGACCGCGACGAGGTGCCCGCCGGCGGCATGACCGGGCGCGGCGTGCACGTGGTCGACGCCATGCTGTATCTCGCGGGCCGCATCGACTCGGTGGTGGCGCAGAGCGCCCGGCTGGTCCAGGATTTCGGCGCCGACGACTGCACCTCGATGCTGTTTCGCTTCGCGGGCGGCGCCACCGGCTATCTCGGCACCGTGATCGCGACCGCGGAGACCTGGCGCATGCAGGTGTTCGGGTCGAACGGCTGGGCCGAGGTCGGCGACGTCGAGCATCTCACCACGTGGACGCTGCGGACCTGTTTTATCGAGCGCGACAATCTTGCCGCCAAGAAGCCGCCGACGACGATCAAGTTCGAAAACACCAGTACCGAGCGAGCCGAGCTGGAACACTTCGCGCGTGCGGCGAAAGAGCGCAGGCCGCTCGCCGTCCCCGGAGGGGACGAAGTGCACAATGTCGCCGTGCTGGAGGCGATCGTGCGCTCGGCGCAGGACAAGACCCCGGTGCAGATCGCTTAGGATCGAAGCCATGACGACATCCGCGCAGGCGCTGGTCGACTGTCTCCGCAGGGAAGGCGTCGACCACGTCTTCGGCATCCCGGGGACGATGAACCTGCCGATCCTCGACGTGCTGCGCGGCACGCCCGAGATCCGCTTCGTCCTTACGCGCCACGAGCAGGGCGCGGCGTTCATGGCGTACGGCTATGCGCGCACGCTCGCCCGGCCGGCGATCGTCACCGCGACCGAAGGGCCGGGCGTCACCAACCTCGCCACGGGGATCGCGGCGGCGTTCAAGGGCTACGTGCCGGTCATCAGCATCAGCGGCGCGCAGGAGCTCTGGCTGCGCGAGAAGGACGCGAGCCAGGACATCGACCAGGTGACCTTCAACCGGCCGATCACGAAGTGGGCCTACTCGATCCCGACCGCGGGCAAGGTGCAGGAAGCGGTGCGCCGCGCCTTCCGCGTCGCGCTGACCGAGCCGCCGGGGCCGGTCCACCTCGACGTGTCGAAGGACATCCTGCTTGCCGACGCCGCGCCCGAGCCGATCACGCCCGAAGCCTATCGGCCGACCCGGCCGCCGGCCTGCGCCGCCGCGGACCTCGATCGCGCCGCCGAGCTGATCCGGCGCGCCGAGCGGCCCCTCTTCGTCGTGGGCGGCGGCGTTCTTCGCGAGAATGTGACTTCAGCCATGAAAGGGTTGGTGGAAAAAAGCGGCATTCCGGCGGCGACGCTGCAGTATTACCCGGACGCTTTCCCGGCCAGCCACCCGCTGTCGCTCGGACCGCTCGGCCGCAACGGCTACTCGAGCGCCAACCGCGCCGCGCCGCAGGCCGACGTCGTCGTCGCGATCGGCGCCCACCTCGATTACTTCTCCACCGGGTTCAAGCACGGCATCATCAGCCGCGACGCGAAGCTCATCCATCACAGCGCCGCGCCGGCGGCGATCGGGGTGGTGTTTCCGGTCACGCACGCGGTGGTCGGCTCGACCGCGAGCTTTATCGACGGCCTCGGCGCGCGGCTGAAGGACCGATGGAAGTGGCTGGACGTGGCGAAGCTGCGCGCCGATTGGGAAGACGAGCGCGAGAAGCTGCTCGACCCCGCGGTGCGGCCGATGCTGCCGACCGTGGTCGCGCATGCCATGCGCCAGGCGCTGCCGAAGGACGGCGTGATGATCGCGGACGCGGGCAACGCGGGCAAGCACATGCGCGTCTTCATGGATACCTACGAGCCGCACACCTTCATGTACATCAGCGACTGGGGCTCGGTTGGGGCGGGACTGCCGATCGCGATGGGCGTGAAGCTTGCTCGCCCGAAGCAGGTGGTGATGGCCGCGGTGGGCGACATGGGCATGATGTGCAACATCGGCGAGCTCGAGACCGCGGTGCGCGAGCGCATTCCGGTGGTCTGCGTGGTCTACAACGACCGCGGACTCGGGAACGAGCGTGCGTTCCAGAAGGAGCTCTACGGCGGGCGCTACTTCGCGGTGGACTACAACGATGTCGACTTCGGCGCGCTCGCGCGCGGCTTCGGCGCGTACGGCGAGCGCGTCGAGGAGCCCGCGGGCCTCGCGCCGGCGCTGAAGCGTGCGATCGAAAGCGGCCTGCCCGCGGTCATCGACGTTCCGATCCACCCCGATTTCCACGCCGCGGTGGTTTCGAAATGAGGGTTCTTCTTGTCGCATGCCTAGGACTGCTCACCTTCCAAGCGATAGGGCAACCCTCAGTTTCCTCATTTCCAACCAAACCGATCCACGTGGTGGTGCCTTCGCCGCCGGGCGGCCCGCCCGACCTCATCATCCGCATGCTGACCCCGAAGATGACGGGCCTCGGGCAGCCGCTCGTGGTCGAGAACCGCGCCGGCGCCGGCGGCATCGTTGGCACGGCGTACGTGGCCAAGATGCCGGCTGACGGCTACACCTGGCTCGTCACCACGGCCTCGCACGTCAACACGCCGCCTTTCAACACCAACGTTCCGTTCGACCCGGTGAAGGACTTCACCCACGTCACGCTGATCGCGCAGAACTTCGGCCAGGCGCTCACCGTGCCTGCCTCTTCCCCCTTCAAGTCGGTCCAGGAACTGATCGCCGGCGCGAAGCGCAATCCCGGCAAGCTCAACTACGGCTCGGCCGGCATCGGCACCGCGAGCCACATCCCGGCCGAGGTGATGAAGTCGATGAGCGGCACCGACATCGCCCTCATCCCGTACAAGGGCGTGGCCGAGGCGATGAGCGACCTCATCGCCGGTCGCATCGATCTCTTCTTCGTCGGCACCCAGATCGCCGCGTCGCAGGTGCAGTCGGGCAAGGTGCGCGTGCTGGCGCTCACCGGGGCGAAGCGCTGGAAAGGCCTGCCCGACGTGCCCACGATGCAGGAAGCGGGCTTCAAGGACTACAACCTCATCAACTGGTTCGGCCTCTGGCTCCCGGCGGACGCGCCGCCCGAGATCGTCTCGCGCATCCATGCCGAGACCTTGAAGGCGCTTGCCGACCCCGACGTGCGCCAGCAGTTCGACGCCCAAGGCCTGGAGGGCGTCGGCATGCCCCCGGCGCAGTTCGCGAAATTCGTGGCGAAGGAGTCTGCGTTCATTAACGACCTTGCCAGCAGGATCGAGAAGAAATGAGCACGCAACCCTGCCCCCCTGTGAAGGGGGGAGCGAGCGGTTTTTGCGAGCGGGGGGTTTGCTTTTCCGAAAACCAAACCCCCCGCTCGCCTTCGGCTCACGACCCCCTTCACAGGGGGTCGAAACCCCCCGCTCATTTCATTCACGACCCCCTTCATAGGGGGTCAAAACCATGAACACCCAACTGCCCTGGCAGTGGCCAGAGGAGCGCTGGCGCGGCATCGTCGGCCGGGTGCGCGCCGGCCGGCCGCTGCGCCCGAAGAGCTGGCCGGGCGGCGCGCGCTGCGCGGTGGCGCTCTCGTTCGATTCCGACCACGAGACCAACGAGCTGCGCGACGGCGGCGAGTCGATCGGGCGCCTCTCGCAGGGCCAGTACGGCAACCGGCAGGGCGTGCCTCGGATTCTCGAGATCCTGAAGCGGCACGACGTCAAGGCGAGCTTCTTCGTCCCGGCCGTGACCGCGCTGCTCTATCCCGACGAGCAGCGCCGCGTGGTCGCCGAGGGCCACGAGGTCGGTATCCACGGCTGGATCCACGAGCGCAACTCCGAGCTGCCTTATACAAACGAAAAGGACTTGCAGTTCCGCTCGGCTGACGTGCTGGAGAAAGTCACCGGTGCGAGGCCGGTCGGCATCCGCACCCCCTCATGGGACTTCAGCCCGAACACGCTCGCCATCACCAAGGAGATGGGTCTCCTCTACGACTCCTCGCTCATGGCCGACGTGGATTGCTACGAGCTCGAGCTGAACGGCGAGCCGACCGGGGTGGTCGAGCTGCCGGTGGAATGGATCCGCGACGACGCGGTTTACTTCAACATGGTGCGCTTCGCGAACCTGCGTCCCTACACGCCGCCCGAGGCGGTGTTCGACATCTTCAAGCGCGAGTTCGATGCCGCGTACCGCGAAGGCGGCATCTTCCAGCTCACCATGCATCCGCACATCAGCGGCTACCGCTCGCGCATCTGGATCCTGGACGAGCTCATCCGCTACATGCGCTCGAACGCCGGGGTGTGGTTCGCCACGCACGCGGATATCGCTCGTTACGCGAGAAAAAACCCTGGATAACTTCTCCGACTCGCAGGTCATCCGCAAGAGCGTCGTCGCGACGCGCGGCGGCGTGGTGGCCGCGCAGCACAAACGCGCCGCGGAGGTCGGCGCGGCGGTGCTCGAGGCGGGCGGCGACGCGCTCGACGCCGCGGTCGCGACTTCCTTCGCCATCGGCGTGGTCGAGCCGTGGATGAGCGGGCTCGCCGCCGGCGGCTGCATGCAGATCTGGCGCGCCGGCGAGGCGCGCGCGCACACGGTCGACTACGGCATGCGCTCGCCGCGCGGCCTCGACCCCGCGGACTATCCGCTCGCCCAGGGCGGCAAGGCGCAGGACCTCTTCGCGTGGCCACTGGTAAAGGACGACCGCAACGTGCAGGGCGCGACCGCCGTGGCGGTGCCGGGGGTAGTCGCGGGCATGGAGCTCGCGCACAAGCGTTTCGGCCGCGTCGCGTGGCGCGAGCTCGTCGCCCCCGCCGCGGCGCTCGCCCGGGAAGGGATGCTGCTCGATTGGTACGCCGGGCTGATGATCGCCTCCAACGCGCGTGCCCTGTCGCGCGATCCCGATGCCGCCGCGCTGTTCCTCGAGGACGGCCAGTGGCCGCCGCTCATCAGCTGGACGGCCGTCACCGAGAAGCACCTCGACCAGCGAAAGCTCTCCCACACCCTGGAAACCATCGCTAAGGAAGGACCGAAGGCCTTGTACGGCGGCGACGTCGGGCGCGCGCTCGCGAAGGATATCCGGGACAAGGGCGGCTCGCTCTCGCTCGAGGACCTCGCCGGCTACCAGGCGCACATGGTCGACGCGCTGGAGGTTCCGTACCGCGGCGGGCGCGTATTCGCCGCTCCCGGGATGACGGGTGGGCCTACCCTTGCCGTTGCACTGAATAATCTTCAAAAAAAAGAAAGACCGGGCTATGTCGACTACGCACGCGCATTGGACGCCGCTTGGCGCGAACGCTTCCAGACCATGGGCGACAAGGAAGGCTGCACCACGCACTTCAGCGTGGTCGACCGCGCGGGCAACCTCTGCTCGGTGACGCAGACGCTGCTCTCGGTGTTCGGCTCTCGAGTCGTCTCGCCCTCGACCGGGATCCCGCTCAACAACGGCATCATGTGGTTCGACCCCGAGCCGGGCAAGCCGAACTCGCTCGCACCCGGCAAGCGCTGCCTCGGCAACTACTGCCCGGTGGTGGGAGAGACGCCGAAGGGCGCGCGCTTCGCGCTCGGCGCTTCCGGAGGCCGCAAGATCCTCGGCACGGTGCTGCAGCTGTCGTCCTTCATGATCGACCACGGCGCGAGCCTGGAAGAAGCGTTCCACCGGCCGCGCATCGACATGAGCGGCGAGGGCAGGGTGATCGCCGACCGCGCCCTGCCGCGCGAGGTGATCGACGAGCTGAACCGCTTTCTGCCGACCGCGACCGTCCGGCGCGGCATCTTTCCGTACGCGTTCGCGGTCCCGGCGGGCGTGCTGCGCGAGCGCGAGATGAACATGGGATGCACCGAGATCATGTCGCCGTGGGGCGATGCAGTGGCGGAAAAGGAGATGCGATGAAGAGACTCGCGGCCGAAGTCCTGGCCGAAATGCTGGCGGGCTACGGCGTGACCCATGTCTTCATGGTGCCGGCGGTCGTGCGCCGCACCTTCGTGGAGATGGAGCGGCGCACGAAGATTCACCGCATCCACTGCCACGGCGAGAAGGCGGCGGCGTACATGGCCGACGGCTACGCGCGCGCTTCCGGGAAGCCCGGGGTCTGCATGGCGCAGGTGGTGGGCGCGCTCAACCTCGCGGCGGGCCTGCGCGACGCGTGGCTCGCGCGCTCGCCGATCATCGCCATCACCGGCGGGCGCGATCCCAAGACCAAGTTCCGCGGCGTCTACCAGGAAGTGGACGACATGCCGTCCTTCGAGCCGGTGACCAAGTACAACGCCACCGTGGACGACGCCGCGCGCATTCCGGACATGCTGCGGCACGCCTTCCGCGTCGCGGTCAGCGGCTCGCCCGGCCCGGTGCACCTTCAGTTCCGCGGCAACGAGGGCCAGCTCGACGCCGAGGAAGCGGAGATGGACGGGCTGGTCGAGACGCAGTTCGCCGCGGTGCCGCCCTGGCGCCCGGCCGCGGACGAAAAGGACCTGAAGGCGCTGCTCGAGCAGCTCGAAGGCGCGACGCGTCCGGTCATCGTCGCCGGCGGCGGCGTGCGCGCCTCGCGCGCGGCGGCCGAGCTGCTCTCCTTCGCCGACGCGCTGCACATTCCCGTCGCTACGTCGCTCAATGGCAAGGACAGCATTCCCGGCACGCACCCCCTCTCGGCCGGCGTGGTCGGAACCTACTCGCGCGAGGCCGCGAACCGCGTCGTGGCGCGCGCGGACTTCGTGCTTTTCATCGGCACCGCCACCGGCGGCATGACGACCCACTTCTGGGCGGTGCCGAAGATCGGCGTGCCGGCGGCGCAGATCGACATCGATCCCGAGGCGCTCGGCCGCAACTACCCGCTGAAGGTGGCCATCCTGGCGGACGCGAGGCGTGCGCTCGCGCGGCTCTCCAAGCTCGCCCAGGAGCGCACCCGCAGGGACCGCTCGCAGTGGATGGCCGAGATCGGCGACATCCGCAAGGCGTACTACGGCAAGTACAAGCTGCAGCTCGAGTCGAACGCGGTGCCCATCCACCCGGGGCGCATCTGCGGCGAGCTCTCGAAGCACGTGCCCGAGGACGGGATCGTCGTCGTCGACACCGGCCATGCCGGCATGTGGATGGGCGGCATGTACGACCTGCGCTCGCTCAAGCAGGGCTACATGCGCAGCGCCGGCCACCTCGGCTGGGCCTTCCCGGCGGGCTTGGGCGCCAAGGCGGCGTGTCCCGACCGCCCGGTGATCACCTTCACCGGCGACGCGGGCTTCTGGTACCACATCGGCGAGCTCGAGACCGCGGTGCGCTGGAAGCTGAACGCCATCACGCTGGTCAACAACAACTCGAGCGGCAACCAGTCGAAGCGCGGCTTCGACCGCGTCTACGGCGGCCAGCAGACCGAGCGCGGCAAGGAGCTCTGGACCTACACCCGGCAGAACTTCGCCAAGATCGCCGAGGACATCGGCGCGCTCGGCATCCGCGTCGAGAAGCCGGCCGAGATCGGCCCGGCGCTTCAGCAGGCGCTGAAGGCCGACCGGCCGGTCGTCATCGACGTCGTCACCGACATCGACGCGCTCGCGCCGGTCGCGCTCGCGAACGTAGCAGTCCGCGAATGAACTAGAGCGTCGCCCCGCGAAGGCGGGGGCCATCCGACAAGGCGCTATCAGCGTGCCGCAGTAGCAGCCGCCTGGAACGCGGGATTCGACGCGGCGGCCTGGATGATCACGGCGGCATCGTCCGGCAGCAGGAACCCTTCCTGCATCAGTTCGCGGGCCGCATGGCGGATGCGATTCACGTAGTCGTCGCGGCTTCGATAATGCTGGGCGGTCTTCGGCGAAGGGAAAGGCGTAAAGGCGCCGATCAGCATGCA
>Ga0114129_10000818_pt1 | contig 40061 bp, 27 predicted proteins | sample RhiMetdeltSRZDD1_FD_80071 | JGI IMG/M metagenome (GOLD analysis project Ga0114129, IMG submission 80071) | Populus rhizosphere microbial communities from Tennessee, USA - Rhizosphere MetaG P. deltoides SRZDD1 (version 2) (version 2) | ecosystem: Host-associated > Plants > Roots > Rhizosphere >...
CGTTCACGCAGTTCTATCACGTCGATTACGACATGCAGTCGCCGTACATGGTGTGTGGAGGGTTACAGGACAACGGGACGTGGTGCGGTCCGAGCCAGAGCGTCAATGCGGAAGGCATGCGCAAGCTCGATTGGGTCACGGTCGGCGGCGGCGACGGCTTCTTCGCGGTTCCGGATTTGAGCAAGCCGTATCTCGTCTACAACAACCTGCAGGGCGGCGTGATCAGCCTGACCGACACGCGCACGGGCGCGTCGTGGGGAATCGATCCCTATCCGAACCGTGTCGGATCGGTCGGCGATGCGATGGAGAACCACAAATATCGATTCAACTGGAACTCGCCCATCGTGCTCTCGCCGCAGGATCCGAAGACGGTGTATTTCGGCGGGAACGTCCTCTTCAAGACGACCAATTACGGCCAGTCGTGGGAAGTGATCAGCCCCGACCTGACGACCAACGACAAGAGCAAGCAGAAGTCATCGGGCGGCGCGATTGTGACCGACAACACGGCAGCCGAGTTCCACTGCACGATACTCACGATCGCGCCCTCACCGCTCGACCCGAACGTCATCTGGGTCGGCACCGACGATGGCAATGTGCAGGTCACACGGGACGGCGGCAAGACGTGGACGAACACGTTCAGGAACGTGGCGGGCCTCGCGCCGAACGCGTGGATCCCGACCGTCGAAGCCTCGCCGCACAACGCCGCGACCGCCTACGTCGCGGCCGATCATCATCAGGACAACGACTACACGCCCTTCTTCTACAAGACGACGGACTTCGGGAAGACCTGGACGCGAATCACGACCGGATTGCCGGGGAAGGGATGGGCGCACGTGATTCGCGAAGATCCGAAGAACGCGAACCTGCTCTACGCCGGGACCGAGACCGGTGTGTACGCCTCGTGGGACGGCGGCGGACGCTGGGTGTCGATTCGCAACGGGCTGCCCCCCGCGCCGGTACGCGACATCAAGATCCATCCGCGCGAGCACGACGTCATCCTCGCCACACACGGCCGCGGCATCTACGTTCTGGATGATGCCTCGCTGCTTGCCACGCTGAACGAGGCCATGAAGGCCGACGCGTACCTGTTCGACATACGTCCGGCCAGGCGATGGGTGCTCTTCAATCGCGACGGGAACCTCGGCGATCGTGAGTGGTCGACGGACAACCCCGCGAACGGTGCGTCCATCAATTTCTATCTGAAGAGCGATACGTCTCCCGTGACAGTTACGATCGCGGACTCGACTGGCAAGGTCGTCCGAACGCTGCGCAATGTCAGAGGAGAGGCGGGCGTGAATCGCGTCGCGTGGGATCTTCGTCACGACAGTCCGGTGCGGCCGGTTGGTGGTCGCGGCGGCGGGCCGGGCGAAGGCCCCGCCGCTGGTCGCGGCGGCGAAGCTCCGGCAGCCGAAGGGCGGGGTGAAGGGCGCGGCGGCGGTCGGTTCGGCGGTGCCGCCGGTGGTCCGGTGGTGCTGCCAGGGACGTACACAGTGAAGATGCAAGCCGCCGGAAAGGAGCTGAGCAGGTCAGTGAACGTGGCGCTCGATCCGCGCGTGCCAGTCTCCGAGCCGGACCTGAAACAACAACAGGACGCAGCCTTCTTCATGCTCGCGCTCACCGGCCGCGTGACTGCGATCGTCGACCGCGTCGACGATCTGATCGCGCAGCTTACGGCGTTCAACGATCAGCTGACCAAGCCGGGTCGCGACCGCGGCGACGCGCCCGTCGACGTAGGGTCGTTGCCCGCCGACGTGAAGGCGGCGCTGACGAAGCTGAAGACGTTCCGCGACGGCGAGCTCGCACGGCCGCTGCCCGGTCTGGGGTATCGCCAGTATCCGCGCCTCCGCGAGGAAGTGCAGTCGATCACCGGGTCCGTCCAGCGCGGGTTCCGGCCCCCGACCGAGGGTGAGCGCGTTCGAATGAAGGAATTGACGACCGAGACGGATCAGGCGGCGGCAAAACTCAACGAGATCATCACGACGGACATCGCGTCGATCAACGAGAGGACGGCCAAGCTGCCCCGGATTTTCGGAACAGCCGTTAAATAGCTCACCTTAGCTTAACCCTGGAGTTCACTTGAGTTGACAATGTGCGCGGGTCCTGGGGCCCGGCAGCCCCACCCGTCCTCGGCGCCCAAGAGCCCAACCAACGGGGCAGGGCGCCTGCGCGGCGGGCGGGGCGCCCCGCCGTGCGCCACCCGCATGAATTGTCAACTCAAGTGAATCGCAATTTTAGGTTAGCAAAAGCCTTATTGGCCTGTCGTTCCCATTTGTGACAAGACAGAGTGACGCTGCGCCTTCACACGTTCGAGCGTCTGCGAAAAACCTGCGAGACGACGGACCGGATCCAGCAGCGTCACGCTCGAACCAGATCAGACACGGGAACCCGGTATCGGCGGCAGTGCCGAGCCAGCGCAGCGCCTCGTCGCTTTCACCGAGCTGCGCATACGCGGCGCCCAGATTGTACGCAACATGATGGTCGCGCTAGTCGTTCGACAACACGCGGCGAACCGCCGCGCGGGCGGCAGCGGGATCGCCCTGCGCCGCGAGAACGGCGGCAAACGCCGCGCCTGAACGTGTTGCCGTGACGGCGGACGAGTGCGACGCGAGCGACTCGAGCATCGCCCGGCCGCGATCGGCGCTGCCCGAGTAGTAGTACGCAAGCGCGAGATACGTATCGCCGATCGGCTGGCTGCTGCGGCGGCTGATCTCCTCCAAGCGCGCCCGCGCTGGCGCGAAATTCCCGCTGAACAACGCGACGAGCGCTTCGATGCGGAGAGGCTCGACGAGGTCCGCCCCGTGAAGGCGACGGCCACGTTCCATCTCGATCAGTGCCTCGTCCATGTAGCCGAGATGATAGTACGCAGCAGCAATGTAGAAGTGCGCCTGATCGAGGTTCGGGTTCAGTACGAGGGCGCGTTGACTGGCCGCGATTGTGCCCTCCCAGTCGAATTCGCGCTTGCGCGCGACGGCCGCGCGCGCCAGGTGGGCTTCGGCGAGATCGGAGTCGACGTCGAGCGCAGCGCGAGCCTCGGTCTCCGCGCATGTGCCCCAGCGATCGACATCCGCCGGCGTGGCGAACCGGAGGTACATGTCCGCGCACGCCATGGCGCGGCCCGCGCGCGCAAGGACGTAGGCCGGGTCCCGCTTCAACGCTTCTTCGAACGCTTCGACGGCCCGGCGTGTTCCCCCACGCGTATATTCAACCAGCGCGGCGCGACCGCGAAGGTAATGCTCGTACGCCGCGGCGTTGCTCGTGTACCGACGACGCAGGCGGTCCTCTGTCGGCGGAGGATCGGCTACGCCGAGTGTCTCCACCGGTGCGAGGAAGCGGTAACCCCGCCGAGGAAGCGGTTCCTGGCTTCGATCGTTGGTGTATCCGCACACGTCGTCCGCGGAATCAACAGCCCGACGACAGTAACGGCCTTCGTTTCGAGTCCGACATCCGGCGTCGACGTTCCCGTTCCAGTCGCGTGGGGTTCGCTCGACACCGGCCTGCGTGTCGCCTGCTTCTACGCGGCCAACACATCGCGGCCGCGCGCAGACGATGCCGCGTGGCCGCGAGTGACGGCAGTGAAGTTCGAGCTACCTGACCAGCGCTCGGGATTCACGCTGCTCTCACCAACTGTGATTCGCGCCGTTCGAAACATCCGTTTGCCGATGTTCGATCGGCATGGGAGCACTATGCCCCTCTTTGCGTGGACGATCCGATGCCACCGATGTGCCGCCGCTGCGGCTCTGACGTTCGTGCTCGCCGCACGAGTCTCGGCCGCAGCAGGGCCGGCGCAGCCGCAGCACGTCGAGTCCGCATCGAACGGCGAAAGAGCGGCAGGATCTCCTGGGCACGATTCATCGTCGACAGATCGCGGCCGGCCGCGCGTTCGGGTTTCGGACCCCTTCGCCGGTCACGTGTTGTGCGAGGCGCTCGGTAAGGCGTCGGTCCTCCTCGCTTCGCCCGGTTGCGGGAGCCTCGCCGACGAATTCGCGGACCGGGACGGTCGACCGTTATCGAACCGGCTGAATGCTTTGGGGGTCGACATTCAGACGTATCTGACCTTCGTCGTCTTCACCGATACCTCGCGTCGTCAAGCGTGCACGGCCCGCGTGCTGGGGTTCACCAGTCCCGGCAACCGCATGGTGAACGTGTGCAGTGAAGAGCTCAAACGGGCCTGGCAGCAATACCCCGAACACACGGTGGCGGCGCTGATTCACGAAATGCTGCACACGCTCGGACTTGGGGAAAACCCGCCGTCGACGCACGAAATCACCCGAGGTGTGCTGGACCGATGTAAGGCCCCCTAGAGGCCTTGACCGACTCGAATCTGGGTTTTTGAGTGAAATTTTCGGTCAAGGCCGTCCGCGCGACAGCGCGGCGTTATCAAGCGATGCGATCTAGCGAGGCGGAGCCTCGGTAGAATTTCTTCCTTCTGCTATCGAATAACGCGGCGCGGAAGGTGTAGGATACTGCCGGGATTCACGTCCTCGCACGCGCGTCGCGGACTCGTTCTCCACCGTCAACATGAGCAAGTCGAGAAAGTCTCGATGGGAGGCTACATGCGAAGACCGTCAACGTTCGTGATCCTCGCGGCGCTGCTCGGGGCTGCCGTCGTCTGCCTTGCCCAGGCCGCCGACCCGAATATGGGCACCTGGAAGCTGAACGAAGCGAAGTCCAAGATCAGTCCCGGTACTGGGAAAAACACGACCGTCATCTACGCGGCCACGGGCGACAAAGTGAAGATTACGGTGGATGGCGTCGACCCGGACGGCAAGCCTGTACATAGCGAATGGACGGGCATGTTCGATGGCAAGGATTACCCTGTCACGGGTGATCTGGTCAGCGACGCGCGATCCTACAAGCGAGTCAACGATCACACACTCGCAATGACTGGCAAAAAAGATGGGAAAGCCGTCCTGACGGTGAACATCGTCGTCGCGCCCGACGGCAAGACTCGCACCGTCACGGCCAAGGGAACTGATGCCAAGGGCAATAAGTACACGAGCGTTTCCGTGTACGACAAGCAGTAGCTCCGCGATCTGCCGGGAACGATCACTACAGGATCGAGCGAAAACGCGCCGTGCCGAGGGTCGGACGGCCTACTCCGTCCACCCGTCACGACCCCTCCGCACCAACCAGCATTGCGGGAACTTCTCCGTACGCTGCAGCCCTCCCGCCGTCGTCTTTGGAACCGGCCTCTCCGCGTAGCACCTCGCGGGACCGAACGCACCTCGAAGCGCGTTCCGGCGAGACAGCACCGGCACATTTCCCGACGGCGTTGCGCCTGTATTTCCGACGGGGACAACAGGGCTCTGAACGGCACGCGGGCTGCCGTGCCATGACCGAAGGCTGCTGAGAACCCGGCAAAGCCGCCGGTAGGCTCAAACGATTCTGGTCAAAGGAGCAAACGCAGTGACCCGCATCACGAAGCACAGTCTGACCGCCATGTCACTGGCGTTGTTCGGCATCGCCGCGGTCGGGTACGCCAATCAGGACGGAAAAGAGTGCAACCTCGGAACCCTTCGCGGCTCGTACGTCTTCGCCGCGAATGGCTACAACATCGTTGGTGGTGTCGCGCAACCCAAGGCGATCATCGAACTGATCGATTTCGATGGAGACGGGACGCTGTCCGTCCCCGGAGGGGCCCGAAGCCTGCATGGCGCGGTGGCACAAATTCAGCCTGGCGGAGGCGGCACATACACGCTCGAAGAGAACTGCACGGGCACGCTTGCGTTCACCGGCGGGCCCAGCTTCGATATCTACCTGTCGCCTCATCACGCGGAAACGATCTGGATGTTTTCAGAACAATCAGAACACCGTGTTCCAGGGCACAGCCACGAGGTTGCCGCTGAATCCGAAATTCACTTGTGGGGCGGGGTCTTCAGACCGCGCCCGGGCGGGCCTGAAAAGGCCCGCCCCTACGTGCGAACACACTGACTCGCGACGTTACACTTCAGAAAGAGGCGATTCCGCCGGACCTGAGATGACGTCACCCGTGGGTTTGAATCGCGACCCGTGGCACGGGCAGTCCCACGTTCGCTCGGCCTGGTTCCAGCCGACGACACACCCCATGTGGGTGCAGGTGGCAGAGCGCAAGGTCAGCTCGCCAGACTCGTCGCGATAGGCGGCAACTTTCTTACCGCGATACTCGACGATCTTGCCCTGGCCGCGCTTCACGGATCGCAGCGACCGACTTTCGGCGCCTGCGAAGCGATCGCGAATGAGGTAGTAGGGATAGTCGGCGTTTTCCTTGATGTACTCCCACAGGCCACGCCGAAGCGCGGCGCGCCCCGGATCGAACAGCTGGGTCCACGGATTCCGCCGCCCTCGAACTGCGTCCGTGATCATGATGGCGGCCAACGTACCGAACGTCATCCCGTTCCCGGCGAACCCGGTCGCGGCGTATTGATGGTCCGTCATCTTGCCGATGTACGGCAGACCGTCCGGAGTCTCGATGACCTGACCCGACCATCGGTGAGTCGCCGCGATCTCGGGAACTCTCGCAATGAGCGCCCGCTCTAATCGATCGAAGCAGGCATCGGTATCGAGGACCTGCCCTGTCTTGTGATCTTCGCCCCCGAAGATCACCACGTCATGACCGCCCTCGCGATCAAGACGCACGTACTGATACGGATCCGCGGTATCCCAGAAGAGCGCATCGGGAATGGTGCCTCGAGGCACGCGACCGCAGACGACGTAGCTCGTGTAGAGCGCGAGCTTGGTCTGGAACAGCGTCGCGCTTGCCAAGCCTGACGTGCCGACCAGTGGGTTGTGCGTCGCGATGACGATATCCTTGCAGCGGACGAGATGGCCGTTACTCTTAATCCCGAACGGCTTCTCAGAGAATTCGTCGGCGGCGCTATGCTCGAAGATCTCTCCTCCGCTCGCGCGTATCGCCTTGGCGAGTCCCGCAAGGTACTTGCGAGGATGAAAGCGCGCCTGGTTCTCGAACAGAACGCCGGGACCACCGACGAACGGCACGTCGTAGACAAAAGTGGCGTCGAAACCGAGGTCGCTCGCGAGATCCGCCTCTTCACGTAACGCCTCGGACTCGTCGCGACTGGCCTGACGGTTCGGCGCGTGCAGGTAGCCGTCGACCCACTCGAAGCCACACTCGATGTCGTTGTCGCGAACGTTGGCGTCGATTTGCGCAATCGCGGCAAGTTCCGCGTCCCACACCGCCTGCGCATGTGTTCGACCGAAACGGCGCACCAGCTCGCTCAACCGAACGTCGGTCACCATCGTCAAGTGCGCAGTCGTGTGTCCAGTGTCGATCTCGGCGCACCTCGCGCGTTCGAGGACAGCGACAGATTGACCAGCTGTGCTGAGGAGATGCGCTGCGGACAGCCCGGTGATGCCGCCACCGACGACAATCACATCGACGTCGAGGTTGTGGTCGATCTTCCGAAACATCGGAAAAGACGCTGAGTCAGTCCAGTACGGCAAGGTTCCGGCATGAGTGCTAGAGCGTCGTGCCATGACGAGTACTCGTGAAGCAAACGGCCGGCCATGATGAAGACGACACAAGAGCTATCGCTCCGGCAGGGTCAGCCATTGTGGCTGCCGAGCGGCGGACATGAGCGGACTTACCCGTCGTTACGTGGACACCACGACGTTGACGTCGCGATTGTCGGAGGTGGCATGACCGGCGCGCTGATCGCACTGGAATTCGCGTCCGCGGGTGTTTCCGTTTCTGTCCTCGAACGTGCGCTCGTCGGTCGTGGCAGCACAGCGGCGAGCTCCGCGCTGCTGCTGCAAGAACCCGATAAGGAAATGGCTGAATTGACGAACCGCTACGGTCGCGCCGCGAGCAGACGTGTCTGGCAGCTGACCCACGACGCTGTCCGTGATCTCATCGAAATTCTGAAACGTGTTCGTATCGATTGCGGCCTGGTCGAACGAGACGCGATTTACTTCGCGAGGGAACCCGGCGCGGCGGATCGACTGCGCGAAGAGTTCGTGCGCAGGACGAACGCTGGATTCAGCGGTCATTGGCTGACGCCCGGAGCCTTACGCCGTCAGACTGGAATAGCAGGTCGAGGCGCCATTCGCACGAGCGGGAATGCTCAGTTCAATCCTTACAAGGCATGCCTTGGCTTGCTGAAAGCCGCTGAACAGTCCGGCGCGAAACTGTTCGAGCGATCGGCCGTCACGCGGATCGATTCTCGGCGGCATCGTGTTCGACTGCACACGCGGAATGGCCGCATCGACGCCGATCGTGTCGTCATCGCCACCGGCTACGCCACGACGCAGTTTCGACCGTTGGCGGGACGGTTCCGTCTCTACTACACCTACGTGCTGGCAACGCCGCCGCTCAGCGATTCTGAGCGACGCAAGCTGGGTCTCGGAGCCGTGATGATCTGGGATACGAAGCGGCCGTACCACTACGCCCGCTGGACCGCCGATCATCGGCTCCTGCTCGGTGGAGGCGACCGGCCCGTCCGCGCCGGCGAGCGACGCGACATCAGATTCACCACCGCTACTCGGGAATTACGCGACGAGTTCGAGTCGCTCCTTCCCGGTCTGACGGATATCGAAATTGAACGCGCGTGGGAGGGCTTGTTCGCGATGACGCCCGACAGTCTGCCCTACATCGGCCCGCATCGACGCTATCCCGGGCATCTGTTCGCGCTCGGGTATGGCGGAAATGGGATGACGTTCGGCATCCTTGCGGCGCGCATGCTGCTCGAACAGTGGCAAGGGATCCGGTCGCCCGATCATCGCCTGTTTCGATTCGGTCGCCGTCGGTGAGCGACGTAACGAACACCGCTACTCGCGGAACGAAAGCCTGAACGCACCGACATGGTCGCCTGCCGGCGTGCCGAACTTCCCGACGATCGGCCGGACACTCGCAGCAAAGTCGGCCCACCGCATGGAGATCGCTTCCGTATGGCTCCCAGCGTTGAATACGATCTCGTGTTCTGCTGCGAGCGACACCTCGACGAACACTTGCTGGCCGTACAAAGGCCCGAGTGGAGGGACCGCCCCGGATTCAAAATCCGGAAACAGTCGGAGCCGCTCGTCCTCGCTGGCGAACCGGATGTCTTTGCCGCGTGCGAGTTCCAGCAGCCGGTCGAGATCCACGCTCAGCGTCGTTGGAACGACCGCTTCGACGAGCTGGCCATCGACAACGCAGAGGGTAACTCTGGCCCACTCGCGCGCGGGAACGTGTGCCGCGGCAGCTTCCTCGCGGTCAGTCGTTCCGGGCCTATGAGGCACGACCGTGAAGGGCACCTCGGCGTCACGCAAGAACTCATAGATCGATGAGTGGATGGCATAGGGGCCTCCTGATCTCTGCGACACGGCGGTCTGCACTGGCGGCTTGGGAAAGATGGGCCGCGAGAGCCCTCGTTCGAGCCGCACGTTCACGAATGTTCGCTGGCATAGCAACGCTAGCGCCAACAGTTCCCGGTTGATTTCGCAATCGACGCCGCCGCCAATCTGTCGACAGAGATGGCTGGTTGGGGACTATTCCCCAATGCTGGCTGAAAATGCGCGGTTTACTCAGATAGAGAGGACCCACGGCCGTACTTCGTCTCGGCGGCAAGCACGGCGAGCGTACGTTCGTAGAGTCCCTGTGCTTCTGCGGGGCTGTTGGCGATCGCGGTGACTCCCAGCTTTCCGAACTCGGAAACCGCACCGACGAGGTGAAACAGCACGCCTGACTCGGTGCGCTGGTTGTAGTGGAGCAGGTTGACGGTCACGATATCAATCAGGTCCTCCGGCAGCAGACCGCGGTAGGCGTCCGACTGCAGGTTGTCCGTTGCCTTGTAGTACTTGGCTCGGCGACTCAGCGAATAGAACAATCCCGATGCCGGATTCAACTCTCCACCCGTCAAGAATCGGAGCGCAAGGAACGGGTGCGTTGTGCCGACGACGCGGAGATTGATCTCCAAAGCGGTCAGACGCCATGGCTCTCGCCTCGTCTGACGGATCGCGAGGAAATCCACGCCGAAGCGGCTGACCGCTCCCCGACTGGCCAGGACGCGTCCGATGCGCAACCCGAGCTCCTGGATCTGAAGCCGATAACCTTCATGAGCCGGAAAGGTGCAGCCCACGTATAGCTGACCGGAGGGCCCGCCCAGGATTTGATCGTGTGTCGAGATCTGCAGCACGCCCCCCTCCGGACTCGTCCGCAATTGCGCGCTCGGCGAAGCCTTATACGATAGCTGCGATCATCGCTGGCCGTGAGCGCGCTCCAGACTTGTGCGAGGCGTGGCTTGAGAAGCTCGAAGGCGGCAATTTCGTCTTCGAGCGAGAGATCGCAGGGGAACGGCGGCTTTGGGATCATGGGAGGAGATCGCCCGTCGCGCGCAACGGCCCGATTATTATGGACCCGTACCGGGCCAGGGACTTTCTTGCGTTACTCCGGCCCCCGATTCCTCGCGCTGCGATATGCCATAGTGAATGCTGAAAAGTCATGAAGGCATCCGCTCGGCCGCAGGATCCGGCTCTCAGCGAGCGGTGAGTGACACGCCATGTTTATCCACAACCTGACGGTCAGCGAGTGCCACGAGATACTGAGGAGAGCGGCAATTGCGAGATTGGCCTGTGCCCGCGACAACCAGCCGTACGTCGTTCCTATCCACATCTATTTCGATGGGAACTATCTTTACAGTTTCGCAACGCTCGGCCAGAAGATCGCGTGGATGAGAGAGAACCCTCGCGTTTGCGTCCAGGTCGACGACATCACCGATCGATTTCACTGGTCGACCGTTGTCGTCTTCGGCAGCTATGAAGAATTGCTTCACATGCCCAGGCACGAAGAAGCACGGAGCCGTGCGCATGACCTGTTCCAGACCGTCCCCGAGTGGTGGCAGCCCGCCTCGTCGAATGTAGGGGTGCCCGAGGTGCGAATGGCCATGGTCTATCGGATCCGAATCGAGAAGGTGACGGGGCGTATGGCTGAACGTCGAGAACAGGCGACCACGGAACGGCCATGGTGGTTCGATCTGCTCTTCGACAGAACGGACGCGGGACCCCAGGCCCCCTAAAGACGACCTGGATCGAATGTCCGGCACAGACCCGAGCGCGGCCGCGCGAGTTGATCAGCGATCGGTTTCGGGAAATCAGAACCTGAGAACCGCCAACCCGGAACCGGGAACCTGCCCTTAGAGGCTGTGTCAAAACCCCCAACTCGCCCGCTGACCACAAGCAGGCCACCGCAACGCATTGGGTAACCGCCGACGGTACTGCCCAACACGAAAGTCGTCTATGTCGTCATCGTGCGGGTTTCGTTACGCGCTCTTAGTTCGTCCGCAGCGCGTCGACGGGGGCCATGTGCATGCCGCGCCGGGCAGGCAGATACGACGCGATGGTCGCGACAACGAGCAGCACGAGGGCAGTAACCGCGAACGTCCACGGATCGAGTGGTTCGACTTGGTACAACAGTCGTGCGAGCAGCCGGGTGAGCGCGCCTGCGGCAACCAGTCCAACCGCGACACCGATCACGACGAGGCGAAGCGCCTGACCGATCACGAGCCGGAAGACTGACGATGCCGACGCGCCAAGCGCCATGCGGACTCCGATTTCCTGCGTGCGCTCCCGCGCCGAGTACGCCATCACACCGTAGACACCAACTGCTGCGACCGCGAGCGCCACGAGGGCGAACACCCCGACGAGCACCGAGATCGCGCGTGGACGCGCGATGGTGTCGACCACGACATCATCGAGCGTGCGGACTTCGACCGGCGCTTCCGGTTCCATCGAGTGCAGGATGCCCGTCACGCTAGGCGCGAGCAGTGTCGGATCCTGTGGCGTGCGCACGAAAAACGTGATGCTCGGAGCGGGTCGCTGGGTCCGCGGAATGTAGATGGTCTGGCGGACCGGTCCGTCCAGGTTCGACCTGGTGTTGCCGACAACGCCGACGATCGTCCATTCGACGTCGGTCTTGCCGTTGGCGTGATCGACGTTGATTCGAAGGCGTCGGCCCAGCGGGCTTCCATCCGCGAACTGCTGCCTGACGAGCTCTTCGCTGACAATCGCGACGGGCGGCGAGTCCACCGTATCCGAGTCGGAAAAATCACGTCCGGCCACCTGTGGAATCCTCATCGTCCCGAAGAACTCCGGCGTGATCGGCCGCACTTGGGCCGACGACAATTGCCCGTCCGCGGGCTTCGCGTGATCGACGCGCCAGAAGCTCGTGCCGATGCACGCGAACGGTACGGGCAGACACGAGGCGCCAGCAGCATGTTGAACTCCGGGAAGCGCGGCAATGCGGGACAACGATTCGCGGAAGAAGCTGCCGGCTTGCGGGAGGCCGTATCGCGTCGCCGGAAGCTGCACGCCCGCCGTGAGTACGCCGTCCGCACGGAAGCCAGGATCGACACTTTGCAGCTTCAGGAAGCTGCGCATCAACAGACCAGCGCCAGCGAGCAGCACGAGCGACAGCGCGACTTCCGCGACGACGAGCGTGCGAAGGACCCGATGCAGTCGGCGGCCGCCGCCGTGACGTCCACCTTCACGAAGCGCGTCGCTCGCGTGGCTCGTGGAGACGAAGGCCGGAACGATGCCAAAGATGATGCCGGTCGCGAGCGCGACAACCACGGTGAAGGCGACGACGGGCAAATCGAGCGCCACCTGCTCGAGCCGCGGAATCGGAATGCGATCGCCGACGAGTGCGAGCAGCCCGCGATGACAGAGCGCAGCAATCGCGAGCCCTCCGATGCCACCAGCGGACGCGAGCACGAGGCTTTCGGTGAGCATCTGACGAACCAACCGCGCGCGTCCTGCGCCCAGCGCGGTCCGCAGGCCGACCTCCCGCTCGCGCGCGGCGCTCCGTGCGAGCAGCAGGTTTGCAACGTTGACGCATGCGACGAGCAACACCAACACGACGGCGCCAGCCAGTGCGAGGACCGCAGGGCGGAGATCCCCAACCATCTGTTCGTGCAGGGGGAAAAGCATCACCGTCCGGCGGGCGTTGCGCTGGGGCTCCTCTCGCTCGAGATCGGCGTAGATGCTCCGCATCTCGCTGAACGCCTGCTCGACCGAAACCCCCTCGCGCAGCCGCCCGATGGCGTACGAACTGCCGCGTCCGCGGACCGCGCGGAGCTGCTCGACCGTCTGGCCGTACGGAATCAGGAAGTCGGCTTTGTCGCCAACGACAGTGAATCCAGGCGGCATCACGCCGATCACCATCCGAGGACGGCCGTCCGTGGAGAGCGTCATGCCGAGCACGTCGCCGCGGCCGCCGAGACGTCTCTGCCAGAATTCATGGCTCAGCACGATGACCGCATCGTTGCCGCCGAGGTCTTCCTCGATCGTGTAGGCGCGGCCGAGCACCGGCTGCACGCCAACTGCGTGAAAGAGGTCGAACGAGAAGGTCAGTCCCGCGATCTGGTCGGGCTGACCGTTGACGATCATCGCCAGCGTCGCCGGCCCTACCATCCCGAGGTGCTCGAGCGTGCGCGTGCGCTCGCGCCAGGCGACGAAATTCGCGGGCGCGATCACGTTCCGAGTGGTCCCGCCGCGGTTCGTTTCCCACACCGAGACGAGCCGATCGGGCTCGCGGTACGGCAGCGGCTGGAGGACCACCGTCCGAACGACGCTGAAGATCGCAGAGGTCGCGCCGATCCCCAAGGCCAGCGTCAGCAGCGCCGCCGCAGTGAAGCCTGGCGCACGGCGCAGCACACGAAGACCATGGCGGACGTCACGCACGGAGTCTTCGAGAAGCGCAGGCCGGATCTCGTCGCGCGTGGTCTCCCTGACGTGTTCGCGTCCACCGAATCGGAGCAGCGCGTGACGCCGGGCCTCCTCGGGGCTCATGCCGGCACGACGATTCTTTTCGGTCTGCTGGTCGAGATGGAAGCGAATCTCCTCGTCCAGCCCCGCCTCGAGCGAGCGGCCCCTCGCAATCGAACGGATCCATTCCCAGCCCCGCGTGATCGCTCTCATGGCTTTCTCGGCTATTCGATGGTCGCTTCGAGCACCAGGTTCACCGCGCGAGACATTCGGCGCCACTGGGCAAGCTCGTCCTCGAGCTGCTTCCGGCCGCCGCGCGTCAGCGCGTAGTAGCGGGCGCGGCGATTGTTCTGCGTGACCTTCCAGTCGGATCGGATGAGGCCCTGGCGCTCGAGCCGGTACAGCGCGGGATAGAGCGTGCCTTGACCGAGCTGCAGCACACTCTCGGACCACTGCTCGATCCGTTCGGTAATGCCCCACCCGTGCATCGGCTCGAGCTGCAGCGCCTTGAGCACCAGCATGTCGAGCGTGCCCTGCAGGAGGTCTCCTCGTTCGTTCGCCACGACGCTCCTTTCGATTGACGAAAGAAGCCTAGATGTTGTTCCTTTCGATTGTCAAGGGGAGCGTCGCCTCACTGACGCATGGGGCACGGCAGTGCCGGAGCGTCGCTGTTGTACATGATGTAGGCCGCTTTCCACTCACCTTGCGAGCGCCTCAGGATCGCGAGGTACTTGCCCACATCCGTCAACGTCTGACCGGAAGGCAGCGAGAGGCGCTGTTCGTACGTGCCTGCGTCATACGCAACATTGCCATCGATCCTCGTTTCGATATGCGAGAACGTGAAGGCAGTGACTTTCACTTCCTTGAAGAGTTGCTGCAACCGTTGCTCGATTGCCGCCCGACCGCGCACGAGCGGGAAGTGAGAGGGCAGCTCGATCCCGTCCTCGCTGTAGACTGCCGCGGCTGCCCGCGCATCTCCGGCCAGCACGGCCTGGCGATAGTTGTCCGCCGCGTTCAGCACGTCGGCATTCGGGCTGGGTGCTGTGTCAGAACTGCCCTGAAGCGTCTGCGCGACGGCCGTTGTCTGAAACATCGTGCTCACAGTCCAGAGAATCCGAGTCGAGCTTCACCCACGAGCCCGATGATGTCTCGGAGATCGAGTGTCTTGTCGATTGCGAGGTACGGTCTCGCGCCTCGTGGGCCGGGCTGGCGATCTCGCGGGAAGCATGGCAGCTTCCCCTCAAGCGACGGGATCCTGACCTCCACAACCTGCTGGAGCGTCAGGCCGCTGCTGTCGCACAAGTGATGCCGGCCCCAGATGGCATCGCTCTCGACTCCGCCGTGCGCTGGCCACGCGCCTGGTGAGAGGAGAGGCAGAAATCGAAATCGTTGCGCGAGATCTTGCGATGTCAGCACGCACACTTCAGCGGCGCCTTGCGGCAGCAGGGCTGTCGTACCACGCGCTGCTCGACACCGTGCGCCGCGAGACGGCTGAAAGGTGCGTCGCGGACGCCGAGCTGTCGCTAGGAGAGATTGCGTACCTCGTAGGCTATTCGGAGCCGGCTGCCTTTCACCGCGCATTCAAGCGGTGGACCGGCGTCACGCCACAGGCATATCGGCGGCGTCTGCGGAAGGACCTGCAGTCGCCGTTGTGACGAGCCGCGTAGGCCACGGCGCAGCAGCAACTTGCCCAACCGATGCCGCCACCGCTGCAGGTCTTCGCGGGCATCATCCCGGGCGCGCGCCAAAGTCTCGGACGGCGTCGTCTTCGAGCGTCGGCGTCGCCGATTTGCTCGACCGTCTACTTCGCGAGCGGCGGCATCGTGCTCCGGTTCGGCGACGGGCAAGTTTTTCGGGTGATAGCTACTTCAGCACTTTCTGAAAGTAGATGTTCGAATCCCGAGATCGTTGATTGATGAGGTCGGGCGGATCCGTCGTGGCGTCATCACCCTCCATCGCGTTAGCTGTGGGGTTGATGTCGCGGTTGTCGGTCCAGACGATGAACGCGGACGTCGGCGTCGTGGCCATGCCGATGTAATCACCGACAAACGGGCTGATAGCCTTTATCGTGGCGTACAGGTTCGGGTTGAACGACTGGCTCGTGACCCGCAATTCCGGGCTGAAACTCAGCGGTCCGGCCGCGCCAGTGTTGGCCTGCGCGTAGAACACGTCCAATCCGGTGCATAACGCACCAGTGGTGGCGCCGGAGGGGCACTGACCCGTGACCGGGCCCGCGGGCGCGAACGCGGGCTCGCTGCGGCTGTCGTACCAGGCGATCGACAGTTTGCCGCCGGCCGCAGCGATGAATGGAAAAATCTGATGGCCGAACGCCGAGTGCGGCCTCACCGGAGGCTCCCAGGTCGCGCCGTCCGTCTTTGACCGACTCACCACCACGTCAGCGCCATCATCGCCGTTCTTCTGCTGCCAGGCGATGTAGACGCCATTGGTGTCCGCAGCCAGAAACGTGTCCGAAGAGGCGCGGAACGACGGCAGTGTCCGCGACGACGCCTGGTCGTAATCGACGAAGGTCGCCACCCGAATCGTCCGGCCGAACGTCGCGCCTCCGTCGACGGAACGCTTGACGAAAATCGCACTGTCCTGTGGGTTCGAGTTCTTGGGGTTGAAGTCGAACGTGCGCCACGCGACGTACACGTCCCCGTTCGGGGCAGCTACCAGGTTGCAGCCCTGCATGTTTGAAACCGGCCCGAGATCCGCGATGGCGTACGAATCCCCGTGATCAATCGATCGAGCGACCTTGAGGTGCGACTGAAAGCCCGTGAACCGTGCCCAGCGGACTGGGATCGGCTGCCAGCAGGCTTGTCGCCACGCGTCGGCAGCCTGCTGCGGCGGTGCCTTCGCAAGGATCCCCGTGATCGACTACACGACATCGCCGACGCGCGTCTCGAGATCGAGGAGATCGAAGTTGCTCCCGAGACGACGGTAGCGCCCGCCGTCGCACGGCGCTCGTCGGGGCGGATCTGGCTGACACCTGCGCTCGCAGGACTGATCGTTGGAGCGCTGATTGCCTGGGCGCTGCTCGGCCCGCAGCGGAGCTTCTCGCCTACGGCAAGAGGTCTGACGCGTCTGCACGCCGAGTTGCCTCCGAAGACGACGCTGTCACTCGGAAGAGGATCGGCGGTTGCGTTGTCTCCGGATGGTTCGACGCTCGTCTTCGTCGCCGCCGTCGCCGGTCAGCCGCAGTTGTTTGCGCGCACCCTTGATCGGTTCGACAGCACCCCGCTTCCCGGCACAGAGGGGGCCGCCAATCCGTTCTTCTCACCCGATGGCAAATGGGTCGGCTTCTTCGCCGGCGGCAGGCTCAAGAAGATTGCGCTGTCCGGCGGTCAACCGGTGACTCTTTGCGACGCACCGAACGGTCGGGGCGAGACGTGGTCGACAGACGATTCCATTTATTTCACGCCGACGGCTGGCTCGGCGGTTTGGCGGGTCTCCGCGATGGGCGGAACGCCCGAGGAAGTCACGAAGCGCCAGAAGGGAGAATTCAGTCATCGCTGGCCACACGTGTTGCCCGACGGGAAAACTATCCTGTTCACGGTGTGGAACGACACCGGATTCGAGACGGGGCAGGTGGTGGCACAGTCTCTCACGACAGGCGAGCGCCGGACGCTGTTTACCGGCGGCAGTTACGTACGATACCTGCCCATCCCCGAGCGAGCCGGCGCGGGCTACCTGGTCTACGCGCGCGCATCCGGACTGCTGGCAGCTCCCTTCGACATCGGACGTCTGCAGCTGACCGCGCCGCCGGTTCCCGCCCTCGACGGCCTCGTCACGAATCTGTCTGGCGGCGCACATTTCAGTTTGTCGTCATCGGGGGCGCTCACCTACATCGCCGGTGGTCTTGCCGAGGCGGCGCGGGTCATTGCCGTCGTCGATCGAAATGGCACCGCGCGCACGCTGGCGACAATACGCGGAATGAGCCTGTACTATCAGGTGTCGCCCGACGGAAAACGGCTGGTTCGCAGCAACCCTGCCGGACCGAACCGCGACATCTGGATCCACGATCTCGAGCGCGACACCGCGACCCGACTGACGTACGGCGACAACAGCAGCCGGCCGATCTGGTCGCCGGACGGGAAACGGATCGCATTCAGCGCCGGCCTGCCGGACGCGAACATCTACTGGAAGGCCGCTGACGGCACCGGAAACATGGAGCGGCTCACGACGAGTCCGCACACGCAGTTCGCGGGTGCATTTTCACCGGACGGCAAGCTGCTCGTCTACGTCGAGAACGATCCGGCATCCGGCTCGGATATCTGGGTGCTACCGCTCGAGGGCGATCGCACACCGCGCCCGTTTCTCGAGACGTCCTTCGTCGAGAGCGAACCGGCGCTGTCGCCGGACGGACACTGGCTCGCGTATCAGTCGAACGAGTCCGGCCGCTTCGAGATTTACGTGCAGCCGTTTCCCTCGAGTGGACGCAAATTCCAGATCTCGACGGAAGGTGGCGGCATCGCGCAGTGGTCACGGAACGGACACGAGATCTTCTACCGCAACCAGAACCGGATGATGGCGGTGACCGTGCGCCCTGGCGCCTCGTCGGAGCTCGAAGTCGAGAAGCCTCGCGTCCTCTTCGAGGGAAGCTACGAAACGGTCTTCAGCATCACGCCCGACGATCGGTTCGTGATGATTCGCAACCTCATGGAGGAGTTCGCGCCTGCTGAGGTGAACGTTGTGCTCGGCTGGATCGACGAGCTGCGACGTACAGTGAAGTAGCGTTTATTTCGCCTCGCCCTGACACTCCGGACACTGATTCTGAACGTAGTCGATCCAATCCGACAGTTCTCCCGGGGACGGCAAATCCGCGACATGCGTATCCGCCATGGCGACGCCGACGATCTGCGCCTGACGCTGAAAGCCTTAGAGCTCGAAAGTAACGGAATACTCGCCGGGCGGAAGGAACAGGATGATGAAGTCGCCGTTCGTCGGCGCCTTGCGCGATCGCGGCGACGCTGCCGCGATTCCTCGAGACGAGTTTGTTCGGCTGTCACTATCTCTCTCTCCGTTGTAGGGCGGCGTGTCGACCGAATTGCCGCGCCCACGAAGTCGAGAAGCTGTATGTCGTCGACGGGAGCTCTTCCGTCGAGCTGTGCGGTAAATCAAAGCGGAGTGTCCGCGAAACGTGGACACTTGCGATGGGAGCGTCTCGCGTCTGACAATCGTCGAGGAGAGGTGATCAGAAAGGTCACCAAGGTCAAAAGGTGAGCGGCATCCAACTTGCTGCTTTGGCGGTCGCGATTTCCACACTTCTTACCAGCAGTGTGGGAGGACAACAGCCGATCTTTCGTGCCGAAACGCGGCTGGTCGTTTTGCAGGCGACCGTGAGAAACAGCCGCGGCGAACCGGTCACCGACCTCGACAAGGACGCTTTCACCGTGTACGAGAACGGAAAGCGTCAGCCGATTACGCTCTTTCGTCGCGACGATGTTCCCGTATCGATCGGACTGCTCATCGACAACAGCGCGAGCATGCGCCCGCTCCGAACGGAGGTGGAGGCCGCCGCACTTGCCTTCGTGCGTGCGTCACATCCGCTCGACGAAGTCTTCGTCGTCAATTTTGCGGTCAAGGCGCACGTCGACGTACCGATGACGAACGACCTGCGCTCCCTTGAGTCGGGCGTCTCTGCGGTCGATGCGATCGGCGGTACCGCGATTCGCGATGCGGTGATTCTCGCCCAAAACTATCTCCAGCTGCACGCATCTCACGATCGGAGGGTATTGCTCGTCATCACGGATGGCAACGACAATACCAGCTTCGCGTCGAGAGATCAGCTTCGGCAAATGAGCGAGCACAACGAGACCGCGATCTTTGCCGTTGGACTGTTTGGCGACGACCGTTCCGCGAGACGCGGCAGGCAGGAGCTCGAGCAGCTCACCGAACGCACCGGCGGCGTGTTGTACTGTCCGACGTCCATCGATCAAATCGACTCGGTCATGCTGGACATCGCTCACCTCATCCGAAACCAGTACACGATCGGCTACACGCCACTCGATCAGACGCTCGACGGAAAGTACCGCACGATTCGAGTCAAGGTGACCGGGACCGGCGGGGGATCGTCAGTGCGGACGCGAGCCGGCTACTGGGCGATAGCCAATCCGTCCGGGGACCACTGAATTCACGCCGACTACTGTCCACGTCATTCTCGGCTGGGTCGACCAGCTGGGACGTGGGGTGAAATTGCGCGGGACGATACGCTGACCACGTGCGGCCTTCAGACTGCGGCCGGCTCGATGTTCGCGTTGAGGCGAAACAGGTTGCGAGGATCGTACTTTGCCTTGAGCTGCGCCAGGCGCACGTAATTCGCACCGTACGCCTGCTGGACGCGATCCCGCCCGTCGTCTCCACCGATGTCGTTGACGTAAAGACCGCCGGCGGCAAACCGCCGGATCCGCTGCCAGGTGTCACGCGCCCACGCGACGTTCGGGTCATCGGCCTCGCCCGGCTTCCAGAGCGCGTAGATGCCAAGGTGAATGCCGCCGCGGTTCGGGAACGCGGTGGTCTCCACCGGCACGCGTGCGGCTGCGCCGTGTATCGGGAACAGGAGCAGGACCGACACCGGCGACACCACACCAGAGTACGCATCGACCCAGGTCTCGATGAAGTCGTCGCTCAGATCGTCGAGAAACTCCGCTTTCCAGTAGTTTCGCAGACCCGGTGGCATTCCCTCTTCGAGGAGCGACTGCTGCCCGACGTACGGGATTGGTCCGATCGCGTCCATGACCGGAGACCCGAACGCTTTTATGGCCTTGACGGCCTTCAGCCCTTCTTCGACAGGCCCGGCGTACGCGCATGCGATGGCGCACGCCTTGTTGCCGTCAGGTCCCGTCAGGATTGCAAACGCCGCGGTCAACGGATCGGGCGCCGTCTCGAGGACCGTGCGGTAGAATCTCAACACGCCCCGTGCGGCGGGATAGGGATGGACAATCATGCCGCCGACGATCGTCGGACCCATCGTGTGCAGCCGGTACTCGAACGCCGTCACCACGCCGAAGTTGCCACCGCCACCCCTCAGCGCCCAGAAAAGGTCGCTGTTCTCATCGGTACTCGCGCGAACGAGCTCGCCGTTCGCCAGTACGACCTCCGCCGAGCGGAGATTGTCGACGGTCATCCCGCACGTGCCTTCGAGCCAGCCGAAACCGCCGCCGAGGGTCAGTCCGGCGATGCCGGTGTCGCCGACAGTTCCACCGGTCGTTGCCAGGCCGTGCGCCTGCGTAGCCTTGTCGAACTCGGCCCATCTCAGTCCGGGCTCCGCTCGCGCGGTGCGCTTCTCGACGTCCACGGATATCGCTCTCATCGACGAGAAATCGATTACGATGCCTCCGTCGCAGGTACTCATGCCGGCAACGCTGTGAGCGCCGCCGCGAATCGAGAGGGGAAGGCCCTGTTCGCGAGCGAAGCTCACGGCACTCGCGACGTCCGCCGCGTTCCGAGGCCGGACGACAGCTCCAGGACGGCGGTCGATCATCGCGTTCCAGACACGCCGTGCGACGTCGTAACCGTCGTCTGAAGCCGTCAGGACCTGACCGCCAAACTGCCGCCTGAGTAACTTGATCGAAGTCTCGTTGAATTCCACGGCATGCTCCCTGGTGTACCGGAGTTGAGGCGGTGTCCCTGACAAGGCCGGCTTGCGCCGCTACCGCCTCACTAGATGGGCGCTTGGCGCGGCTGCCCATCGGCGGACGGATCGAGGCTGCTTTCGATCCGGAATCGAAGCCGCTTCACGGAGCAAACAGTATAAGACGAGGATCCGTTTGGTGGCGAGACTCGTGCGAACCGCGACCGACAAGCACGCCGTCAGGGGGCAGAACGCGCCGACGGGCTTCAGCGATAGCGCGTGGCGCCTAGACGTCGTCGTTGCTGCGCGTCGCGGCCGTGGGCGGTGAATTGGCGTCTGAAAGTCAGCGTAAGACTCGAACAGCTCGCAATTTGGACGTCATCGGGAGTGAGTGACCCCGAGCCCGATCACCTGACTGAACGATCGCCCGATGGCCCGAACGCCATCAACAATCAGCGATCATCAATCAACAATTGGCAGTGGTTCTCTACCGACTTCGGAGAGACGCCCTGTACCGCAGAGCGATCTGCTCGGTTCGGTAGTGACGCCGCGCCGACCGCGCATCATAGAGCGCGGCGGCGACATGGGCAGCGACGTCCCCCCAGTTCCGTCGCCGGATGTTATAGATTGCCCCCAGCGTATGCAGCGCCGTAAGAGCCCCGTGGACGAAGCAGCCGAGCGCGTGGAGCTCCGGAGGCTCTCGGATCAGCAAGTCACCGTCGGTGTCGTCCTTGAGCATATGCATGAATCACCTCTGGGACCCGCTGAGATGCGGCTTCAACATCCTCTTCGGCAAACAGCCGAGTGCAATCGGAACGCCACTGTCAAATCACAGGATTCGCCTATTGAGCCGGTTCCCGCTGGCTAAAATGTCGCCCGCTAGGCAGACGAAGTGCTGGACGGGAGCAGCAGTCGGGATCGGGTCTGAACATGAACGGCGTAGTCGAGCAAGCCCATGACCGCGCCGCACCCTGACGCCATCGGTTCGTCGACTCGGGGGACGTCGGCGAGTGCGCTTTGTGGCGCGGGCTACGTGCTGCATCTCACCGGATGCGGGCGCCCGTCGACGCGCGGCGATCCAACCGGTAAGAGGGCTGAACAGCGCGGTTGTTGTACGAGGTCGAACCGTTCGATTGGACGTTCGTCGGTCGTCTTGATGGAAGCTAACGTATTATTTGGCGCAACGGTGAGTGCGAGGCGAACCTCGTCCAGGAAGGCTCACCGCAGCTCGTAGGTCATTCCTGCCACAGGCCGACGAATGAGCCGCAAAAGCCACTTGGAGGAATGCCGTGAAGATCCTGATTCCCCTGCTCTCGCTTGGGCGAAGGCAGCGGGTTCGCGCGGGACGCGGGCGAGTGGAAGGCGCCCGTCGGGGAACACCGGGATCAATCAGGAGTACGCAAGGTCATTCTGACCGGACCGCCGTTTGTCGGGCTCGCCTTCTGGCCACAGACGAATGAAGGCAAGGCGACGCTGTTGTTCGAGACCGCGCAGCAGAAGTACTGGTTCGAGCGCCCGCCAGGTACGACGCGCTGAGGCTGAATCGCCGAGCTCCTTGACCATAACTCGGCGTCCGCGTTTTGACGACAATCACCGCCCCGAACGCGCTACTTGGCTTCTCCCTGACACTCCGGGCACTGATTCTGAACGTAAGCGACCCAATCCAAAAGGTCTTGCGCCGATGGCAAATCGCTGACGTCTGCGACGGTCGTGACGTAGCCGATCTCGCCCCATCTGTCCGCGACAAGGACGCCAGGCGCAGCGATCCCTGCCGCGCGCTCTCGCGTGATGACACACTTGGTGCCCTGCTCGCTGAACTCCGCCAGTCGGGCAGTCAGTTCAGAGACATAGGTCGCAATCGAGGGCGATTCCGAACGTGGCAGCACGACGAGAACCAGGTTCGTCTGCTGCCAGATCGTGGAGTAGCGGAACACCTGGCCGTGAACCGTCTCCACCTCGAGGTGAGGAACCAGGTCGCCTTTCTGCAGCATCAGCGAACCCCCGAGCCCGAACCCGGAGTCCCGGACGCGCACGAGCGAGCAACCGAGCGACCGAACGACCAAACTACCAAACGACCGAGCCACTGAGTCACCGAGCCACCGAGCGACCGAACGACCGAACTACCGGTTCTCCTGAACCCGCTGCGCGTCGTACGGCTTCCCCGTGAGCGGATCGTTCGGCGGTGCCGGATTGACCTCGAAGGCGTCGAGGCTCGGGACGACGAGCATGACGCCGTACATGCGCATCCAGTGTGCGGGGAACGAACACAGGAAGTTGTATTCGCCCGGCGCGCTCGGGGCAATGAAGTTGATCCGGTCGGACTCGCCACGCTGCACCAATCGTGTTGCTGCCAGCACGAGCGGACTGTCAGGCACATAGGCTCGCGAACTGAGATCTGCTGGCGGCGGCATCTTGTCAGCCAACTGCCCGATGGCGGTCACTGAGTTGGGCTGAGCGATGACGATGTTGTGAGGCATGGCGTCGGGATTCGTGAGCACCACCTCCACGGGTTTGCCGGCCTCGACGACGAACCAGCGCACGTCGAAGAGCATCTGCTCGGGAACAGTGCCGATCGAGATGACCTGCACGCCGCGATCGCGCAGGCTCCGCCGCATCGCCGCTGCAGACAAATCCGGCAAAGCCGCCGCCGGCGTGTTCGCGGGCAGGGCCGTCGTCGTGGTGCCTGGATTGCCCAGTGACGTGAGCGTGTTCACGGTCTGCTGGAACGTGTACTGGAGAAATCGGTCCGGCGGCAGTTGCTTCTGTGACTCGCGTGCCACGGCAATGGCGTCAGGCGTCTGGAAGAAGCTCATTGCCCGCACCGCCTCGAGTCGCACGGCCGGATCATCGTCGCTTGACTGGACCTTCACCAGCGCCAACGCATCTGGTATCCGGTCGCGCCAGTAGCACAACACGCGTGTCGCCGCAGCGCGTGCCCGTGATTCAGGTGAACGCAGCATCCGCGTCAGGAGCTTCTCGTCGACCCGGTTGTGCCACTGCTGTACCCAGAGCGCCTCCATCATCTGGTGCTCGTAGCGCGGATCGCTCTGATCGAGCCGCGAGATCCACGCCTGCAGCGCCGGCAGCACGTCGTTCGTGTTGCGGCCGCTCAATTCGATCTTCGAGCGGTAACGCACTCGGTCCTCGGGCTCCTTCAAGAGATCGAGGAGACGGTCGATCGGCTCGCCGGCGATCTTGATCGGGGTCAGCAGCGGATGGCCCGCATACGTGACCCGATAGATGCGGCCGTGCTGGTGGTCGCGCGATGTGTCGCGCAGGTTGTGCTGCATGTGGCCGATGATCGGGTTGTGCCAGTCGGCCACGTAAAGCGCCCCATCGCCGCCAATCTCGGCATCGACCGGACGGAAGTTCTCGTCAGTGGACTCCAGGATCGCTTCCACTTCCGTCATCTTCAGACCCGCGCCGTCCTCAGTGACCTTGTAATTCAGCAACCCCCTGAAGCCGATGGTGTTCAGGACGACCAGGTTGCCCTGCATGTCGTCCGGGAAGTGACGGCTCGAGATCAGTTCGGCGCCCGCGACCGGGCGCGTCCGAACGTTGCCCGGACGCGGCGCCTTCGTGGATTCCATCGCCGGGAAGTACTTCTTCGTCGACATCGAGGGCCCGTAATATGGCTGGCCACCGGTCGCGTCGAACAGGATGTCGCGCCCCCACGCGTCGAACACATGGCCGTGGGGGTTCGGGAAGTTCATCGGGATGTAGGTCTCGAACTTGAACGTGCGCGGCTCGAATCGAAATACGCCGCCGTCCATCTGGCGCACGGTCGGACCCCACGGCGTCTCCACCTGGCTGCGATGAAAGATCCCCTCACGGATGTACAGCGCACCGCCGGGATCGAACGTGAAACTGTTCATCGTGTGGTGCGTGTCGGCCGAGTCCATTCCGCCGAGGATGATCTCCTTCGTGTCGTAATGGTCGTCGCCGTTCGTGTCCTTCAGGAACACGAGATTCGGCGCCTGCGCGAGGATGACACCCCCGTTCCAGAACTCGAAGCCGGTCGGGTTGTTCAAATCGCCGGCAAACACCGTGCGTTTGTCGGCTCTGCCGTCCCCGTCGGTGTCTTCGAGGATCAGGAGCTTGTCGTCCATCGGCGTCTTCGGCTGCCAGTGCGGGTAGTTCTTCCAGGCGGCGACCCAGAGCCGGCCGCGTGTGTCGAACGCCAGCTGCACGGGGTTCACGAGCTCGGGGAATTCTTTTTCCGACGCGAAAAGGTTGACCTTCAAACCGGCGCCGACCTTCATCTTCGTAATGGCTTCTTCGCCGCCGAGAAAGATGTGCTCACCGCCTCGCCCTTTGCCTGGCTCGTTCGTGCCGGCATCGATGAAAGCGGGAGCCGCGGAATCGGCGGCCTTCAACTCCGCATCGTTCGGTTCCTGGTCGCGCGCGACGCGCCAAATCTGGCGGTCGCGGCTCGAGGTGAGGACGTCGAGCACCTCCATCTCGCGCTCCAGCACCTCGTAGTTGGTCGGCAGCACGTCCTCTTTCCTGAATGCCATGCGGGACGGATCGACATCACGCGGATTGGTCTTGATGAACGTGAGAAACGCGCGATCGCCGAACGTCGCGAAGCCGTCGGTGGTGCGATACCGGTTGAACCACTGCCGGTTCTTGTCGGCGACGACCCGCTGCAGCGCGGTCAGGTAGCGGTCAGAATAGTTCCGCGATGGCGCACCGAAGAGATCTCGGTCGATGAGTTCCGAAACACGTCGGTTGCCGTCCTCGTTCAGGTGGATACCGTCGATGGTGAGCGGCGTCTTCGCCTGTGCGTAGAGCGCCTTCGTCGGCGCAAACAAATCCACGAAGTGCACGCCCCGGGCCGCGGCAACTTCTGACATCGCGCGCGTGTACAGCTCGAGGCGTGCATTGTTCTCGCGCCCGTCCGGTAAATCCGGGTTGTGCAAGTCCTCGTGCGCGATCGGCGAGAAAAGCACGATGCGCGGGTCGGACTTCCCGTTGTACTTCTGCTTCAGCGAGTGCCCGATCCACTCGTCGAGTTGCTCCTTGAACGCGGGAAGTCCGGCTTCGCCGCCGTACGATTCGCCGTAGCCGAAGAACGCAAAGATCACATCTGCCTTCGTGTTCGTGCGGCGCAGGCGGTTCTCCTCGTATCCGCCGATCGGTTGGGCCTCTGCGCTCAGCCACTCGTCCGGCGTGCCGAAGTTCTTCGAACGCATGCGGATGCCGACTTCATCGCCGGAGAACGCGAGGTTGCGGATCACGAGCTCATGCCGCGGAAAGCGCGCGTGCAGCAACGTCTCGAGCCAGCCCTGATACTGCATCCGCTCGGGGAGCTGATTGCCGATGATGCAGATGTGATCGCCGGTAAGCAGAGTGAATGGCGTCGACGCGCGCGGATTCGCGGGCGCGAGACTGGCGACGACGGCAGTTGCGGCAATCACAAGCGAGAAACGAACAGTGGTGTTCATGAAGTTCCCATTCTTCGTGGTCTTCTTCTCCCCGGTCCCCGATCCCCTTCCCGGCCTCACTTCTTCGGCGGAATCGGCGCATCCCATCCCGCCATGTCCGCGGGCTTCGCCCCCTTCACATGGCCGCCGAAGCTGAACGTGGACGGATGATACGGCCCGACAAGCCTGATGTCGTTATCCGCGTTGATCGCCGTCTCGAGCCCGACTGCCCAGAGGCACGCATTCACAGCCATTCGCCGGAAGCCATCATTCAATAGATCCTCTGACGCACCATGCGTGGTCGTGAACACGCGTCCGGTCTTGCCGGATGCACCGGTATAGCTGCGAACCCATGCGACCGGCAGCTGCGCCTTGTCGGGCGCGGGCGGTGAGTCTGGCGTCATCCCGTTGAGCACCTGCCCTCGCGCGAGAATCACGTTTGGCGGCAACGGATCCGCCGTGTACCCTCCGGACTGAACCCAGACGTCCTTGAAGCCGCGCAGGATTGGATGGCTTGCCTGCGCCGGTTCGAGCAGGAGCCGCGAGCTCTGCTTGTGGTTCGTGCCGTAGTGCGATACCCACGTTTCCCCGAGAATCTGCCGGCCGAAGCCGCCGACGTAGTCGCCCTTGTTCTGCCAGTCGAACTTCGCGAACTTCGCATCGGGCCGCTTGATTTGAAACGCGTGCGTCGCCGTGCGGAACGCGACAATCGGCCCGCCGCGAGCCAGGTAGTCCGCGATGTGCTGCATCTCGTCATCCGGAAAGTCCTGGAACCGGAGGAAGATGACCATCAGGTCTGCGGTCTTCAGCGCATCGAGCCCCGAAATCTTCGAGCTTCCCGGGTCGATGAATCCGGTCGCCGGATCGATGGTGAAAAAGACACTGCACCTGAAGCCGTACCGTCTCGCCAGGATCCGCGCAAGCTCGGGCAGCGATTCTTCGGATCGGTACTCGTGATCCCCGGCAAGGAACACGATGTGCTTCCCTTGTCCTGGTCCCGACGCCCCCTCATACACAACGAGGTGAGGATTCTGTGCCGCGGCGATCGAGCACACGCCGAACACACAAATGACCACCACGAACACAAACTTCATCATCGTGTTTCTCAACCGTCTGCTGCGCCTCACGGCTCTACGGCTCGAGACTCCTGAAATGCCCATGGCCGAAAGCCGGAAGCCCGAACGTGACTCAGTGTTGTAGAAATGCGCATCGCGCGCAAGTTCCGACGTGGAGTCGGAGAGAGTACCTCAGGCCGAGGTACGCCGGCGCGTGAGGGCGGATTTCGACCTCGCGGCCGGCATGTCACTCGCAGCGCAGAGCGACGTCAGGACTGACACGGGCCGCTCGCCAGGCCGGCAGCCACGCGGCAACTGCCGCGGCCGTCGCCAGCAGCGCTGCGGCGCCAAGCATCGTCGCGAGATCCGCCGGCGAGAGGCCGAACAGAAGCGTGCTGGCGGTCCGCATCGTCGCCGCCGCCAACGGCAGGCCGATGAGCAACCCCAGCGACCAGAGCCAAAGACTGTCGCGAAGCACGAGCATCACGATCTGCGTCCGAGTAGAGCCCAGCGACAATCGGATGCCGATCTCGTTTCTGCGACTCACAGCCAGATACGCAATGATGCCGTAGAGACCTACCGTTACCATGGTGATTGCGAGCACGCCGAACGCTCCAGCCAGCCACGCCATCGTCCGCTCGGTAACCAGACGCTCATCGATCAGCGATCTGAGCTCCGTGAATTGAACCGCGAGTGCGGGGTTGAGCTTCTTCACCCGCTCAACGATTGGAGCAGTGATCGCAGGCAAGGGCATGCTGGCCCGCACGAACACAGGTGCCCAGGGTTGTAGATCGGGATTCTGTGCAATCGGCACGAAGGCGATCGGCGGCATCTCTTCGCGGAGGTCCGCGTACTTCGTGTTCCCGACGACACCGATAATCTCGTACGTCGTCTCGGGATAACCCGCTTCGGCGACCGTGCGAATCGTGGCGCCGATGGGACTCAGTCCCGGAAGATGCGTGCGGACGAAGCTGCCGTTGACCAGCATCACGCGTCGCGAGTTCGCGTTATCGGTTCCTTGAAAGTCGCGGCCGGCGAGGATCGGAATCCGCAACGTCTCGAAATAGCCGGGGCTGACGTACGTGAACCGCGAGCCCTGTTGATCGCCTCCCCGGCCCGTGACGCGAAAGAAATGCCACCAACTTTCTCCGCTTAGTGGTATGTGCGTCGCTGACGCCGCTGCGGCGACTCCAGGCACTGATCGAATTTCGTCGACCAACCGTTGCTGAAACGCGACCCGCTGCTCGATTGAACGCGTCGCCGGTTCACGATCGCGTGCCCAGACGGCGACGGTGCCATGCTGCTCGAAGCCCGTGTCGACCACCGCCAGTTTTCGAAAGCTTCGAACGAAAAGCAGCGCCGAGACGACCAGAACCAACGAAACGGCGATCTGCCCCACGACCAGCGCGCGCTGAAATCTGGCGCGACGACGATCGACCGTCAAGCCGCGCGACGAGTGACGCATCGCCGCGATGGGCTCGACGAACGATACCCGGAGCGCGGGGACGAGGCCGAACAGCACGGTCGTCACCGCCGCACTCGCGCCAACGAACGAGAGCAGCCTCCAGTCAGCCGCGAGATTCAGCGCGACAGGGTTGGCCGACGTGTCGAGCAACGCAATCAGGGCCCTCCCCGACAGCACCGCGACGGGGACGGCCAGCATCGCGCCGGCGACGGCGACCAGCAGGCTCTCGATCAGGATCTGACGCACGACCCGCGATCGGGAGGCTCCCACGGCAACCCGTACCGCGATCTCTCGTTCGCGCGCGCTCGCCCGGGCGAGCGTGAGCGTCGCGAGATTGGCGCACGTCATGAGCAGGACCAGGCCGGTGAGCCCGAAGAGCAGCGAGAGCGGTGTTCCGTACGCACCACGCAGACGACTGACGCCACGGCCCGCCGGGAAGACGCCAAACCGGAACGCGCGATACTGCGCCGTCAGGTCGGCGCCATAGCCCGACGGAACGGTCGCGTCGAGCAGGCCCGCACTCAGCGCGCGCATGTACTCATTCGCGCGCGCGATCGTCCAGTCCGGCTTGAGCCGGCCCATGACCGTCAGCCACCAGAAGTCTCGTCGATCCAGACTGTCGCCCCACAGTGCCGCCGAACAGACAGGCAGGGCCACATCGAACGACTGGCCAACTTCGAGCCCGGTGAACCGGGCCGGCGTCACTCCGACGATGATGAACGGGTGATGAAAAACCGCGAGCGTGCTACCGATGGCGCTGTCGCGACCGCCAAGAAAGGCCTGCCAGAACGCGTGACTGACGATTGCCGCGCCGGCGCCGCAGCCGCGGCGATCGTCGTCGGTCGTGAGCAGGCGGCCGCGCGCCGGTGTGAGGCCCAGCACACCGAAGAAGTCTCCGCTCACCCACAGGCCACGGGCCTGCCGAACGTCGTCGCCGCGGCCGACGAAAAACTGCGCACTCCCCCACGCAAACATCGATGTAAACGCGGTTTGATTCGCTCGCATCTGCTCCCACAGCGGATGCGTCACCTCCGAATTAAAGCTGGTGGATATGCCAAACCCGTGGACGCCATCGGCACGGACCTCGACCAGACCCTGTGGATTCGCCACGGGGAGGGTTCGGAATTTGACGGTATCAATCAGGTGAAAGATGGCAGCGTTCGCGCCGATCCCCAGGGCAAGCGACAGGATCGCCGCGACGGCAACGATCGGAGTTCGTCGAAGAATCCGGAGGGCGTACCGCGTATCGCGGATGAGGTTATCCACCATGTCGTGCCGAGAGACAGCATATTGGACGTGCTTCGGGTACGGAAAGAGGAAAGGCGGCTCACAACGTTTTCAGAAAAGCGATGAGCGCCCGTTTGTCTCGAGTGGAAAGGTCCAGGCCGAACTCGGCGTCGCCGATCTCGACTCTTCCGCGCTCACGAATGACGTCATCCGAAAAAGGGCTGATACCGTTCCGATCGTGCAAGTCTCCGGTCTTTGCGGCGAATGCACGGCGTTCCTCCGGACTACTCGTGAGACCAGGAAAGAATAGAACCGGGGCCAATGAGCGCGAGTCCTGCGGGTCGCTTCTGTTCACTCACGCGATGACCAGCGTCATCACGCTCGTCACGACCAACGCAGCGGCCCATACCAGGTCGAGATTGATCCACGCCTTCCGCAACAGTCCCACACCGAGTTTCTCGAAGACCGCGAGCGCGACTACGACACTTACGACGAGATAACCCGCGCTGTGAATGATGGTGGCGCACACCGCTGACGAAGCGCTCGCCTGCACTGCACTAGCGGCGCAATGCGGAGTAACCACGACACCGAGCACGAACGGCAGCACCATCAGTCCTGCGCCATGCGCCGAGGCCATCAGGAAGGACCACAGCGTCAGGTCCTTCATGTCCACCTGCATCCCCACCCAACGCGGGTGGCCGTGGCGGAAGAAGCGCAGGGTCCCCAGTGCGAGCAGTACGCCCGCAACGAGCCACTGGATCGCTTTCACCGGCACGATCGTGCCGATCAGCACTGCCATCGCGATTGCCGCCGCGATTGCCAGGCCATGCCCCAACGCGAGCGGCAGCATGGCCCGGCACACGGCGGTGCGGCGGCGCTCCTGCATCCCGAGCGCCACCGCAAACAGCCAACCCATGCCCGGGTTGATTCCGTGGAACGCACCGAGCGCGAGGAGCCCCGCCCACGACCAGTTCATCGTTTCCACCATGATTCGCCTCACTCGTACCAGTACGAGTCCGAGGACGCATCGCCGCTTGCAGCCGGACCTGGTGAGGCCGCAGGCCGTTGGTCTCGACCAGGAACTTGTCGTCGAGCGCAACCCCGCCGTTCGGGCTCACATCCAGCTTCGCCATCCAGCCGCGGATGCCGTCGGGATAGAACTGTTCGTCCCAAGTGCGGTAGAGCGAGTTGGTGATGTACACGCGACGACCGTCGCGACTGATCTCCACCATCTGCGGCCCCCCGTTCAACGCCTCGCCCGGTTTCTTGGGGTGCGCACTGCGCTGGACCATGCCGCCGATCTGCACGTTGCCCGTGAGTACGGGGTTGAACGGATCGGAGACGTCGTACTGCCGCAGCTCGCCCGTGCCCCAGCAGGAGACGTACAGGAACCGGTCATCGAGTGACAGGTTGATGTCGGTGACGAACGGAGGCACTGCCCCGAAGCCTTGCAGCAACGGCGGGAGTTTCTCTGCTGCGGCAGGCTGCGCTGGGATCTCGATGACCTTCCTGATCTTCCACCGGCCGTCGCCGTTGTTACCTTCGCGGTACCAGAGCCAGACCGAGGCCGAGAGATCCTTCAACGACGTCACGACACCGGCAAAGCCATAGGTCTCGGTCGGGTTGTGTGCCGGACGCAGTTCCAGAACCATCTGCTGTTCCGCGCCAAGATCGAGCACCTGCTGGTGCGTTCGTTTCCGCAGATCCCAGACGTGCAGTGCGTGGCCGTACTTGCCGGCGAGCAGCAACTCGGGATTGGCGCCGCCCTCGACCATGTCGGGCGTGCCCCACTCGCTCGTGATCATGGTGTCGCGACCCAGGTGCCACCAGAAGTCATAAGCCAGGTGCTGTGGCCCACGATCCGATTCCCACGGGCCGCGAATCTCGAAGGTCTCGGCATCCAAAACGAAGATCCCGCCGGGTCCCTTGCCCTCCGCAGAACCGAGCGCGTTGAGGTAGATCCCGTCAGGACCGCAGTGGGCCGTGTGCGGCCGGCTGTAACCTGTGCGCTTCATCACCTCCTCGGGTTGTATGACTTTCACCACCCGCGGTTCGCGTGGATTCGGTTTCGTATCGAGCACGTAGATGCGCGACGAGCGCATGCCGGGCACGATCAGGTATCGCCGTTCCATGTGCGGATGCGGCGAGTAGGGGCACAGGCAGGAGCTGCACGCGTTCCAACCGAAGTGGTGCAGCTCGTCGCCGGTTGCGGGCATGTCGAGTCGACCAATCAGTTGTGCGTAGCTCCTGGAACCGGGATCCAGGTCCACGACCGCCAGCGCATCAGATTTCTGCGGATCGGGATTGAGCATCGCCACGTACGCGAGCTTCTCCGGTTCGGCCGCCATGGCCATCCTGGGCGACGGATAGAAGGTTGGATCGGGGGTCAGTCTTGGCATTTCAGCTCTCCGTTTCGTTTTGCTGACCGTCGCCCGCACTGCGTACAATGTCGTCACTGCAGTCGAACGACTGTCGATCACTACTGTCAATCACGTCGCAATTAGGCCAGACCGGGATGGCCGGGGTCCTTTAGCAACCCTGGACGGTTTCTGAAATCTTTCTGAAATGACCGCAGACCCGAGCCGAGCTTATGAATTCGGCACCTATCGCCTCGAGGTGGACGAACATCGTCTGTTGTGCGGCGGCAGGCGTATCCAGTTGACGGCAAAAGTCTTCGACACGCTTCGAGTGCTGGTGGAACAGGCAGGCCGGCTGCTCACCAAAGACGAGTTGATGCGGACCATCTGGCCTGACTCGGTCGTCGAAGAGAACAACCTGAATCACAACATCTCCGTCTTGCGCCGCGCATTGGGCGAACAGGCAACCGGGCAGAGGTGCATCGAGACCGTGCCGCGCGTGGGGTATCGCTTCGTCAGCACGGTCACGCGGTCCGGGCCTGTCGCGATTACACGCCTTTCCGCCACGCCGGCTCCGACCCGCACGCTGCGCCAGGAGATCCGCTTTTGCACGGCGGCCGATGGCACTCGCATCGCTTGTTCGACGGCGGGCAGCGGTGCGCCGTTCGTCAAGACCGCGAACTGGCTCAACCACCTCGAATTCGAGTGGGAGAGCCCGGTGTGGAAGCACTGGATCGACGAGATCTCGAGACGCCACTTGTTCGTCCGCTACGACGAACGCGGCTGCGGGCTCTCGGACTGGAACGTAGAAGACCTTTCCTTCGACGCATGGCTGCGCGATCAAGAGACGGTGGTGGATGCACTCGGCCTGGAAAGCTTCGCGCTCCTCGGCATTTCACAGGGTGGGGCGGTCGCGGCGACCTACGCAGCGCGGCATCCCGAGCGAGTCACTCACTTGATTCTCTGTGGCGGCTACGCGCGCGGATGGCAGCTTCGCGGCGATCCTGAGGACGTCGAAGCGCGCACCGCCCTGATCAAACTCACGCGATTGGGATGGGGCAAGAACAACCCCGCGTTTCGTCGGCTCTTCTCGACACGGTTCATCCCTGATGCCGGTCCGGCGGAGCTGGAGTGGTTCAACGATCTCCAGCGGATTTCGGCGTCCCCGGAGAACGCCGCCCGCCTGATGGAGGAGTTCTCTCGCGTGGATGTCCGCTCGGTGCTTGCCAAGATCACGGTGCCGACGGTCGTGTTTCACTGCGAAGGCGATAAAGCCGTCCCCTTCAACGAGGGAAGGCTGCTCGCTGCTGCCATCCCTGGAGCCAAGTTCGTGCCTCTGCCCGGCGGCAATCACCTCGTGCTCGAGCACGAGCCCGCCTGGAAGATCATTGTGCGCGAGCTGGGAGAGTTTCTTGAATGGGAGCGGGAGTAGGCTTGCTGGACTGCCTCGAGACCGCAGGCGAAGCTCGAAGGGCCGTCGGGGTGAACCAGGGATGAATGTCTTCGTGACTAGCGCAGTCCTAACGATGCTGTTGCCGACTGTCTCGTCGGCGCAATCAGGGAATAGCCGTCAGACGCGCACGCAGCGCGGCGAGACCTACCAGTCGGCGGCGGTTGACGCGAGTGGCCGGCTCGTGATCACGACCTCCGATCACAACACGATCATCGTGCCGAAGGAAGGCGAGCAAACGTCGTTTGCAGAACCGATCCTCTCATCCGATCGAACGGCGGTTGGCGCGCAAGCCCAGTTTCCGAACTGCTGCACGTCGTACGACCTCCCGCTCCAGCTGGTCATCTACGCGAACGGAAAGACGTACAGGTTCAGAGGCATAGGGCTGCCGATTTTCCAGTGGCACTTCGCTGACGGTGGTACCCGCGTGGCTTTCGGTCAGGAACCTGCCCACTTTGGATGTTCCATCCACTACGAGCTCAGGGACATTCGCACGGAGCGCCTCATCGACTCGGCCGACATTCCCCAGCCCTGCGGACAAACACCGAATCCGCCTGCGGTGAAGGCTCCTGAGTGGGTGACCGACCTCATCGCACGCGCGCGGTAACCTCATTCGCCGCATAATCCTTGCTTGATAGTAGACGGTCTGCCATCGAGAACGCCGCCATCACCGCGAACCGTTCTCGACGCAAGGTCTACGTCAAAGACAGACAAGCCGATCGCGCCGTCCTTGCGCAGCTACTCCTGATCGCCTGAATGCGTGTCCGGCGCGAAGCAAAAGCCGAGAGGCTCGAAGCCTTGAGCCGGACACCGTTACATTCGTTACCACACGAACCGTAGCCCGAACTGCATGTTGCGGCCGTCGTCGGCGCTCGAGATGACGCCCGCTGTCGTGTTCGAGATGTTCGTGTCCGGATTGCCGAAGTTCGGATGGTTCAGCACGTTGAAGATTTCCCACCGGAACTCGATCCGCGTGCTGCGAATAGAGACTCGTTTCAGGAGTGACACGTCGATCTGCTCCGTGCCTCGGCCGCGAACCGTGTTGCGCCCCGCGGTTCCCTGCGTGCCTGGATCCGGCCGACTGTAGGCCGTGACGTCGAACCACCGATTTGGCGTCGGGTTGTCGAGTTGGCCGAACTCGCCGGGCGTTACGAGGTTGACTCGCTGCGGCACGAACGATCCGCGCTGGCAGACGTTCGTCGACGTGATGCTGAAGGGAAAGCCGCTGGCGAAGCGCGCGATTCCCTGCACCTGCCAACCGCCGAAGACATGCGTGAGGGCGCCGCCGTCTGCCAGCCAGCGCTTCCCCTCGCCGAACGGCAGCTCGTATCCGAAGCTGAACGCGCTCCGGTGCCGCTGATCGTAGCGCGCGTACGCATAGTCGGCGTCGAGGTCCCACGCGAATGCCGTGTCGTTCGCCTCGATCTCGCCGGATCCGTTGTCCTTGCTCCACGAGAGCTGGTAGTTCGCGAGGAAGAACAGACCGCGCGCGTAACGCTTCTCCAGCCGGAAAGACACGCCCTTGAAGTTCGCGTAGCCGCCGTCCGAGGAGTACAGGATGGCCGACTGGAAGGCGGGGAACGGCACGCGCGTCTCGATCGGCGTCGTCCCCGGTCTCGCCTGATTGATGTTGTATCGCTTGTGCTCGTGCCGGCTCTGGCTGCCGGTGTAGGCCACCTCTACCAAATAGTTACCAGCGAAGCTGTGCTGAACGTTCGCGTTCCACTGCCGCGTGAAGGCGCTCTCGTTGTCCGGGTTTATCGAGAACGGCGCCGGGAACTGCGGAATCTCGTTCAGGCTCGGGAAGAGCGAGTCCACCTGGACGAGCGTGGTGCGATTCGGTGTGATCGAGTATTGGCCGTAGAACGGTGGAACGAGCCTCGTGAACTGCAGTTCGTTCAGATTGAGATTGTCGTAGTAGATCCCGAAACCGGCGCGAACGACGGTGTTCTGGCGCAGGTTGTAGACGACGCCGAATCGCGGTCCCCAGTTATTGAGATCCCTCTTCACGATGCCCGCAGGCACTGCGTTGTTCTGCGGATTGACCAACGGGACCAGCGCCGGCGGCAGGTCGGCAGGAACGACGTGGTATTCGATCTTGCCGCTTTCCGGGTTGAAGACGCCTTCGAGGTCGTCGGTCTCGTGCCACGGCGCCAGGTACTCCCAACGTAGTCCGGCCTGCAGCGTCAACCGGTTCGAAACCTGCCACACATCGTCGATGAAGGGAGAAATTGTCGGAGACCTGTAATGCGAGAGCGAGTTGCCAAACGCGCCGGTGCATGTCGAACAATATCCGAGCAGGAAGTCCGCGATCGAGTTGCCCGTGTACTGTCCGTTGAACGTGAAGCCGCCTCGGGGCGGCACTTCGGTCAGATGCTCGAACTTGCGGTACTGTGCCTGCAGGCCGAATCGAACGTTGTGGCGCCCTTTGACCCAGCTGGTTGCGTTCGAGACGCTGAAGATGTTCTCCGTTGCGCCCTGCGTGATTCCGCCTTCCCCATTGCCGGTGAACCCTGACATCGTGAATCCGGGCCGACCGTAGTCGATCGGGTAGGCGCTGCCGGCGAGATTGCGCAGCCCGATCTCCTGCACCCAGTTTCGGCCCTCGAGGCTGATCGGTGAATTGAGGTGGTACGCGTAGTTGTATCCGACGCGAATCTCGTTGACGAGCGTCGTGGAGATCACCCACGTCTCGCCGATCGCCAGATTCCGACCCTTCTGTGGGAGGTTCGTGTACGAGAACACCGACGGGTTGAGCTGCGACCCGTCGTACCACATGAATCGTTCGAAGAGCGTGTGGGCGTCGCTCAATACCTGGTCCCCGCGGATCGTCGCAGTATCGGCATCGTCGGTGAATGTCTTGTTGATGTTGTAGTTGTTCGCGCCCGACGCGTTCGGCGCCGGGATCGTCGGTGCCAGAACCTTTGCAAAATTCGAGAATCGGCTCGTCGGAATGATGTTTCCAGGAAATGGCTGGCCCGATACGGGGTCGATGATCTGCGTGGAAAGACTGGAAAAGTTTCCAGTCAGCAACGTGGGATTTTGAACCGAGGCCAGGAAGGGCAACCCCTTCGACGTGCGCAGGCCTTCGTACGATCCGAACACGAACGCTTTGTTGCGCTTCACCGGACCGCCTGATGTGGCGCCAAACTGATTGCGGCTCAAGTCAGGCTTCGTGGCCGCGAAGAAGTTCCGTGCGTCGAACGCGTCGTTCCTGACGAATTCCGACGCGGTCCCGGCAAACACGCAATACAGAAGACGTCGAGAAATACGGACGGAATCAACGAGCTGCCCGGATTCTATGCCATGCGGCGATTGCGATATTCTCTGTTTTGCTTTCCTCACGGCGGACGGGATCGACGAAGCATGAGGTGAGAAACGGCCTATGATCGAGAGTCCGAGTTTCTCTTCAGGTGGCCACGAGAACATGCGCGTTGCGAAAGCCGGGGTCCCCGCCGCGCGTGTTGTGCGCGGTGGGGTGGAAGCCGGGGTCCCCGCCGCGCGTGTTGTGCGCGGTGGGCTGGAAGCCGGGGTCTCCGCCGCGCGTTCTCGAGCGCGGTGGGGCGAAATAGCCCTCCTCATCCTCCTGTTGTGGGGAATCGCGGGAGCTGCTTCTGACTTCCTGGCCGAAGGAGCTGATAACGCGCGGACCGGCTGGGTGCGCGACGAAAAGGTGCTCACGACGGCCAACGTCGGCGGCACGAAGCTGTTGTGGAAGATCAAACTGGACAGCACGCCACGCGCGATGCACAACCTGTTTGCGCCGCTCGTGGGCGAGCATGTCACGACTCCGCAGGGTACACGCGAAATCGCCGTCGTCGCCGGTGTCAGCGACGACCTGTTCGGCATCGATGTGGCCGAGGGCCGTCAGATTTGGCATCGGCACTTCGACAGCACGCTGGCGAAGCCTGGAGGCACCAACGATACGCTCTGCCCGGGTGGCCAGACCGCGGTGCCGACGATGGCGGAAACATCGCCTGGGAAGTACACGGTGTACGCGGTGTCATGGGATGGACGGCTGCGGCAGGTAAACCTCGCGGATGGCGAGGACGTCGCACCACCCGAGAAATTCGTCCCCGGTGGCGGGAAGCCGTACGCGCTCAATTTGTTCAACGGCGTCATTTACACGGCCACCGCGCAGGGCTGCGGCGGACTCACGAACGCGTTCTACTCGTTCGACCTTGCCACGCGGCGTGTGAGCGCGTTCATTCCCGCGGGCGGCGGCTTGTGGGGACGGCGCGGCGCGTCGATTGACTCCGACGGCCGCGTATTCCTCGGCACCGGCGACGGCCGGTTCGATCCGTCGAACCGTCGTCTGGGCAACGCCATCGTGGCAGTGAAGCTCGATGCGAACAAGCAGTTGCAGTTCGTCGACTATTTTGGCCCGCCCAACGCGAACTGGCTGTGGCGCCGCGATCTGGACGTCAACACGACTCCGGTGCTTTTCGACTATCACGGGCGCAAGTTTCTCCTCGGCACGAGCAAGGAGTGCCGGCTGTGGCTGCTGGATCGGGAAGCGCTCGGCGGCGAGGATCACCGGACGACGCTCTATACGACGCCGCTCATCTGCAACGATGCGCAAGCCTTCGACGGGAGAGGTGTATGGGGCGCCCTGAGCGCATGGCAGGACGAGAAGGGCGCGCAGTGGGTACTCGTGCCGTTCTGGGGCCCTGTGAGCACGCAATTCAAGGCCCCCATCGAGCACTCGAGGCCGAGCGGCGGAGGTGTTGCGGCGTTCAAGCTCGAAGAGCGTGCAGGCAACTGGCAGCTCGCGCCGGCATGGCTGTCGCGCGACATGGATCTGGCCGAGGAAACGGTGATCGCGAATGGCGTCGTGTTCGCGTATGCCGGCGGAGAGGATGCCACGCAGGTGGTGCCCGACAAGGGGTGGGACGAGCCGGGCGGTCCGGTCTACGGTGGTGGGCTCAGCTCCGGCCCCACTCGGCGCGTGCCGAACTCACGGCGGGCCGCGTTGTACGCGCTTGACGGCCAGACGGGCAAGGAACTCTGGTCGAGCGGTAATCAGATCGAGTCGTGGAATCACTTCAGCGGACTGACCGTCGCGAACGGACGCGCGTACATCGCAACCTTCGACGGTGTTGTCTACTGCTTCGGGATCGCGCGCTAGCCGGAGGAAGTCATGCGGACTCGACATCTGGTGTTCGTCATTCTGACCGCCGGTCTCCTGGTGATCGCGGCGTTCGCGCAGGTCGGACGCGGCGGCTCGCAGTGGCTCACCGCGATGGCCGACGCGCAGCGCACATCTTGGGTCCGCAACGACGACAAGATCTCGGTCGCCACGATGTCGAAGTCCGGGTTCCAGCTGCAGTGGCGCGTCAAGCTCGAGAACGAGCCGCGCGGCGGGTATGGGCTCGTTGGAGGCGTCACCGCAAGCGGCGTCACCTTGTTCGTGCCGATGTCTATCGTGACCGGCAGCGCGAACAACGTGTACGCGATCGACAACGACATCGGACACGTCGTGTGGCAGCGGCATTTCGATGCGCAGCTGCCGGCGCCCACACCGTCGTGCGCAGGCGGCATTACATCCGCGGCGACGCGGATCGTCAAACTCGACGCGTCTGCAACCGCCAGCGGAGGCGGTATGAACTTCGATCGCCCGAGCGCCGGGTACCGAAGCTTGCTGGGGGAACCCGGTGAAGGCGCTCCGGTTGAGGGACGTGGGGGCCGTGCGTCAACAGGGGATCCGTCAGCTGTCCCACCAGCGGGAGCAGGTGCACGAGGAGCGAATCCGGCGGCCGGCGCTGCTCGCGGCGGAGCTCCAGGCGCTCCGCCGACCGCTGCCGGCCGCGCGGCTCCGCCTGTCGAACGCATCC
>Ga0114129_10000819_pt1 | contig 40047 bp, 29 predicted proteins | sample RhiMetdeltSRZDD1_FD_80071 | JGI IMG/M metagenome (GOLD analysis project Ga0114129, IMG submission 80071) | Populus rhizosphere microbial communities from Tennessee, USA - Rhizosphere MetaG P. deltoides SRZDD1 (version 2) (version 2) | ecosystem: Host-associated > Plants > Roots > Rhizosphere >...
CGAGGAATTGCAGCCGCACATAGTTTGGTCTCGCACCCACGGCCATTCGGATTCCAATCTCCCGCGTCCGTTCAGTAACTGAAACCAGCATGATATTCATGATGCCGATGCCACCCACAACAAGTGATATAGCTGCGATGCTTCCGAGCAAGAGCGTCATGATCGTTGTGAGTTGCGTAAATGTCTGCGCAGCGTCGGTCATATTACGCACAGTGAAGTCGTCGGATTCACCCGCGGAGATCTTGTGACGCTGCCTGAGCAATTCGGTGATCTGACGCTGCGTAACACCGCTTGCTTCCTGGCTGATGGCAGATACCATCGCCTGGTTGATGGACGGAATTTGTTGGCCGAGAAGTTTGCGTTGAGCCGTCGTGAAGGGAATCACCGCTGTATCGTCTTGATCCTGACCAACCATGGATTGGCCCTTCGCGGAGAGGACACCGACAACTCGAAACGGCAAATTACGCAAGCGAATTGTCTCCCCGATTGGATCTAATCCGGGAAATAACTTATCAGCCACAGACTTTCCAAGCACAATCACACGTGATGCCGAGCGAACGTCTGCGTCCGTAAAAAATTCCCCTTGCTCGACTTTCCAGTTTCGAATTTCCGGAAACTTCTCGTTCGTGCCCTGCACCCGGACGAACCAGTTCTGATTGCCGAAAACCAATTGGCTCGATGAGTTCACAACGGGCGATGCCGCAGCAATGGTCGGAATTTCGCGTTCCATCGCGATCACGTCCTCATCGTTCAATGTGTTGGCCGCGCCGGCGCCAAGCGCGGCGCCGCCGAAATTCAAGTTTCCGGGCATCACGAACATCATGTTGCTGCCCATGTTACTGATCTGGTCGAGCACCATGGACTGCGCACCCTGACCAATGGACACAAGAACGATGACGGCACCCACCCCGATGATGATGCCCAACATAGTAAGCGCCGTGCGAAGCTTATTGCGGCCGAGCGCGCGAGCAGCAACTCTAAGGATGGCTAAAAAGTTCATGCTTCATCTTCTTCGTCGGCCTCAATGGGCAACTGAGCTAAAACCTCTTTTGCGTCTTTTCGGTTCTGAACTGGAACATCCCGATGAATGCGGCCGTCGCGGAACTGAATAACGCGATCGGCATACTGAGCAATATCGGGCTCGTGAGTCACAACGACGATCGTCAAATTCCGTTCACGGTTCAGCCGCTGAAAAATCCCCATGACCTCGACGGACGTTCGCGTATCCAACGCTCCCGTCGGTTCATCCGCCAATATCAACGACGGATTGTTTACCAACGCGCGCGCCAACGCGACGCGCTGCTGTTGTCCACCGGATAGTTGGTTTGGCATATTGCGTTCGCGATCCGCCAGGCCGACTTCGGACAGCGCGGCGCGCGCCCGCCGCACGCGCTCTGCGGCGCCGACACCCGCGTAGATCAGCGGAAGTTCCACATTTTCAAGAGCGGAAGTTCGCGGCACGAGATTAAAACTTTGAAAAACGAAACCCACGCTCTTGTTCCGAATGTCTGCGAGGCCGGCCCTGTCCACGGTCGAAACATCAACACCCTCGAGGAAATACTGTCCTTTCGACGGACGGTCCAGACACCCGATGATGTTCATCATCGTGGACTTCCCAGAACCCGATGGTCCCATAATGGCGACAAATTCACCCCGCGTTATTTCGAGCGACACGCCGCGCAGGGCGTGAACTTCGATATCACCCATGTGATACGTCTTGTGAATACGCTCGAGCCGAATGACCACGTCGCGGCGCTTCTCGAAGGATGCTTCGCGGTTCTGGTTGGCCGACACCGTACTGGACGTACTCTGCATTGCTAGTTGCCCCGGCCTCGGCCGCCGCCTCCTCCGCCCCCGCCTCTCCCGAATCCACCGAAGAACGGCGGCGGCGTGGCTCCGGTATTGGCGGTCTGCCCTGCCTGCGTGTTGTCGCCGATGATCACCATGTCATGGGCTTGAATCTCGCCTGAAATGACCTCAGTCGCGGTTCCATCCGTAATTCCCAGAACGACGTTACGCGGTTGAGGTTTCTTATCGGCATCCAGCACGAACACGACGCCGGGCCGCTGCAGCGTCCGCTTAGGCGCAGCAAACTTGATTTTCTGTGAAGGATCCCATTTCTGCCCCGGAGCCAGATGCGGGGGAGGACCTTCGCCTCTTGGCGCTGACCGCGGTGCTGCTTCGGACTCGCCGTCGGATACGGTAGCTGCAAGTGAACGATCCGATCGCGGGTCCTCGCGCTGTACCCCAGGCGGCGTATAACGCAGCGCCGCGTTGGGAACTTTTAAAACATTGCTCCGTTGATCTACGGTTATCGTGATATTCGCCGTCATTCCTGGCTTCAGTCTCATATCCGGATTGTCGATACCCAGGATCACGCTGTACGTCACGACGTTCTGAATAGTCTGCGGATTCAGCCGGATCTCCGAGATCCGTCCTCTGAAACTCTCATTGGGATACGCATCGACCGTAAACCTTACGTTTGCCTGGTCCGAAATGTTCCCGATGTCGGCCTCATCAATATTCGCGTTGACCTGCATCCGCGTGAGATCGTTTGCAATGGTAAAAAGCGTTGGCGATTGAAGACTGGCGGCAATCGTTTGGCCCACGTCCACACTGCGCGAAATGACCACGCCGTCCACAGGTGAATAGATGTTGCAGTACCCCAGATTCAGTTTCGCACGCTCGAGATCTGCCTCTGCCTGTTGAAGCTGCGCCCGGACTTGCTCAAGCTGAGCGACAGACGCGTTGCTTTGTGCGTCACTCTGAGCGACGGCCGCCTGCGCCTGCTGAAACTTCGCCTCCGCTGAATCCGCGTTTGCCTTTGCATTGTCGTAATCGTTTTGCGAGGCAACACCGCTCTTGCTCAGTTCCGATGCCCGTTGAAACAAGATCGCCGTATTCTCTTTAGCTACACGTGCGGCTTGGAGATTCGCTTTCGCGCTCGCCACGTTGGCGACTTGGGTTTTCTGATCCGCTTCACCGCTGCGTACTCGAGCGCGAGCGGCCGCTACGCTTGCATCTGCATTTTCAACCTGAGCCTGAAAATTTCTCGGATCGAGCTTCGCCAGGAGCTGTCCTCGCTTAACAACAGAATTGAAATCCGCATAAAGCTCTTCCACCTGGCCGGATACCTGGCTGCCGACTTGGACTGTAACGACTGTTTGAACCACACCCGTCGCGTTCACGACGTTACGGAGCGGACCGGACTCCACCGACGCCGTAAAGTATTGACTCGCAGATGTTCGTTGCCTCCGAGCGGAATAGGCCACAATGGCCATGAGAATGACGAGTCCCAGCGCAATAAGTGCTTTTTTTCTGGTCAATAGCCGTTTCATACGCATATAGATACGCAGCAACCCTTAATGAAATTACCTCTCGAGCAAAATTCTTTCAGACTCAGTCCGCCTTCATCGGTTCCGCCGCATCGTTGTAAATGGGTACAGGTTTTCGGAAGCGAGAAACGAGGTCATCGAAGAGCGAGTACGCCACCGGGGTAAAAAGCAGCGTCAGGAGCAAGCAAAGTAACTGACCGCCCGTAACCACGATGCCGATCGGAGCGCGGGAACCGGCACCCGGCCCGCGACTCAATACAATCGGGATCATCCCGGCTACGATTGACAGTGTCGTCATTAGAATTGGACGAAGTCTGGCGTGATTTGCCGTCAAAATCGCGTCGAGCCTCTCCATGCCGCGTGCCCGAAGCGTGTTCGTGTAGTCGATTTGCAAAATTGAGTTCTTCTTCACGATCCCAAACAACAGCAGGATTCCCAAACCGCTGAACAGGTCTAGCCGTGAATGGCTGATCCACAAAGAAAACAGCGCGAATGGAATGCTGAGAGGCAACGACAACATGATGGTGATCGGATGCAGGAAACTTTCAAATTGTGCAGCCAAAACCATGTACATGAAAATGGCCGAAAACAAGAAAGCCATGATGAAGCCCCTTCGGAGATCGTCGAAGGTTTTTGCACGGCCTGTGAACTCCGTGGAATAACCGGCTTTCATCTCGATGGGGTTTAGCTTCTCCTGCAATGCCGATATCGCATCACCGATGCCTACGCCGTTCGCGAGATTTGCCACAAGTGTGACCTGCCGCTGACGCGCTTGCCGTTCGATCGTAGTGGGACCGATGTTCTTGTCGAGTTTCGCGAAATTCGATAGTTGCACCTGGCCAAGGCGCGTTGACGGAATCCATAAGTTCTCGATTTTTTCCGGACGATCACGATCTTCAGGAAGCACCCGGAGGCGCACCGAATATTGATCATCCGCGTCCTTGAACTTGGAAACCTCCTCACCCGCAACCATGGTCCTTAGCGCCGTGGCCACGTCGGTCGCACGAACACCTAAGTCCCCCGCCTTCGCCCGATCGATCTGTACGTGGACTTCGGGATTCCCAAGAGAGAACGTCGTGTCCTGATCGACCATGCCCGGTGTCGTCTTCATGATTTGAAGGATTTGATCCGAATATTTCTGAAGCTCTTTCAAGTCGGGCCCGCGAACGTTCAACACGACAGCCTGGTTACGAAATCCTCCACCGCTCACGCCCTGAACAGCCTGAACCGCCACGCGTAGACCTGGAAACCTCTGCTTCAACATGGCACGGGCATCGTCCATGACATCGAATTGTGAAAAATTGCGCTCCGCTAAATCTGAAAGACCGACGTACACGGATCCATCCGTTACGCCTGAACTACCGCCGGAGTTGATTGTCGTCAGGACGTGCTTCACTCCTCGAACCTTCCAAATTTCTTTTTCGATATTCTGAAGAACGGCGTCTGTCCCGGCCAGCGACGTGCCATCAGGCGTCTTAACCGAAATTTCAAATTCGTTCTGGTCGTCTTGAGCAAAGAAATCCTTACCTACCAACATGCCGAAAGGCACCGTTGAAAGCACTGTGAGCGCGAAAATGCCAACCATGATGGCTCTGTGGCGCAGCGCCCAATTCAACATTCGACCATAGGAACGATCAATGATTTTGTAAAAACCGGAGTCTTTAGATTTGTGGCCTGCCCCGCTTCTCCGAAGCAATCGCGAACTAAGCATTGGTGTGAGGGTGAAGCTGACCAACATGGACACCATGATCGATACGGCCATCGTCAAACCAAAGCTCTTCAGAAAACGACCTGGAATACCGCCCAAAAAAACAACGGGCAGAAAGATCACAACCAGTGACAACGTCGTCGCCATGACTGCCAGGCCAATCTCTTCGGTCGCCGCTATGGCGGCGCGAAACGGCGGGTAACCTTCTTCTTCGATGTATCGATAAATATTCTCCAGTACGACAATCGCGTCGTCTATGACGATACCAACGGCCAGCGTCAGACCAAGCATCGTCAGATTGTTCAGCGTCATGTCCAGTCCGAGCATGGCGGTGAAAGTTGCAACGATTGAAATCGGAACAGCGACCGCTGCGATGAGTGTGCTGCGAAAGTTACGCATGAACAACAGAACGACGATGGCCGCCAGAAAGCCGCCGATGATCAAATGTTCATTGATCGCATCGACAGAGGCCTTGATGAAACGGGACTGATCGCGAATGACATCGGCATGAACGTCCGGCGGAAGCTGCGTGCGTATCTCTTCGAGGCGAGCCTTGATTGTATCCGCGACCTGGACGGTGTTTGTGCCGGACTGTTTTCGGACCAACAATGAGACCGACGCGTTGCCATCGTACCGGGCCAGACTTCGAGGCTCTTCGAATCCATCCTCCACTCTCGCGATGTCGCGAAGGTAGACGGGAGAACCCTTCACAGTCGTGATCACGAGCTTTTCAAAATCGCGCACGTTTTCAACACGGCCGAGGGTTCTGAGAACAAGCTCGTTTGGACCCTGATCGATCCGTCCGCCAGGGATTTCCACGTCTTGCGCGCGAACTGCATTGCGGACCTGGTCGATTGTGAGCCGGTAAGCTTGCAGTTTATCGGCGTCGAGCCACAGCTGGATCTCCCGCCGCCGGCCGCCAACGATATCCACGGCTCCGATTCCACGTACCGACTCGAGCCGTTGCTTGATTTGCTTGTCTGCAAGGTCGGTCAGTTCTTTAAGCGGACGAGTGCCATACACCGAAATGGAAAGGATCGGAGCGGCATCGAAATCCAGCCGCTGGATAACCGGCGGATTCGTATCTCTCGGCAGGACACCGGTAACTGTCGCGACCTTATCGCGCACTTCCTGGGCGGCCACATCGGCATTCTTGTCCAGCACGAATTGAACGACAACGAGCGAAACGCCCTCGAGCGTCGTGGAACGAAGTTCATCGATGCCACTTATGGTATTGATGACCTCTTCGATCGGCTTTGTGATCTGCGACTCGATTTCTTCGGGACTGGCACCTGGTAACGTCGTTTGAACCGTTACAGTGGGCAGATCGACTTTCGGAAACTGGTCGATTCCCAACTGTGTGTAGGAAAAAACTCCCAGTACAACGAAGGTGAGAATCAACATCGTGGCGAAAACCGGACGCTTGACACAAACTTCAGCAAGTTTCATCGGACGGAGACCTCGCGCCCCTGCTGTAAGCCCGACAGGTTGTTTTTCGCAATGAGCTCGCCTTCGTTCAAGCCTTCGAGAATCTCCACAGCACCAGCGACGCGGGCACCCGACCGGACAACGCGCTCGGCGATCTTGCCGTTATCGACAACGAACACCTTTTCGATGCCCGATACCGTGATCAGAGATTCGGTGGGAATGACCAAGGTTTTGTCTTTCCGATCGGTCTGAATCGTCACTCTCGCAAAGAAGCCAGGCTTGAGAGCTCCGTCTGTATTCTGGACCAGAGCTTCCAGTTTCAAAGTTCGCGATTGCTGATCCACTGCGGGAGAAAGCCGTGTGATTTTGCCTTCAAACATCCGATCCGGAGACGCATCCACGTGGAATTGGACCGGCCGGCCAATGCGCATGTATGCGACGGCGCCTTCGGGCACGTCGGCACGCAGTTTTAGCTGGCTGCTCTGTACAATCGTGACCACCGGGCTGTTTGCTTTCAAAAATTGGCCGGCCGTAGCGGGACGTTCCTTGATAAACCCGGCCAGCGGCGCAGTGATCCTGGCGTCAGCCAACTTTTTCTGTGCGAGGCTTAGCGCCGCCTTGCGCGCAGCAATGGAAGCGCGAATGTTGCGCACTGTCTCGCGAGCCGAATGAAGACTGGCATCGGCAATGTCATACTGCGCCTGTTGTGCATCGAGTTGCTGCTGTGCGATAACGCCAGACTCCGTCAGTTTCTTCGTGCGCTCTAATCGGATTTTCGCGTCCGTTAAGGTGGCCTCAGCTTGACGCACCTGGCTGGTCGATGCCTCATCAAAAGAAGCGTTGGGATCCGTCAGGCCGACCCGTGCCAAATCCTGCTCGAGGGCGGCTTCCTGTTGGTGGACATTCAGCTCGAGTTCGCGGGTATCCAGTTCCGCCATGAGCTGTCCCGCGCGAACAGCGTCCCCGACATCGACCACCAACTTCTCGACCGTGCCTTCGACCTGATTGCTGACAACCACTTCCTCGTTCGGATCAAGTGTACCGACGGCTTCAACCGGACGAGCCAGCTCGCGTACCTCCACCTTGACCGCATCAATTGCGACCGGTGCCGGCACGCCACTGCCTTGCCCATGCTGCACGTCGTCGGACCTTGATGTGGAGCAGGCTGTGAACAGGCCGACAGCTAGAGACAGTAATAGAAACAAAGAAACCAGAGAAAACTTCATTTGGATGATTCCTTCTTGATTCCGTTTAAGAAGATAGAAACGAATGTACGGACGACCTCTTCGCGATCAAAAGGTTGGGTTTTTTTGAATCCGAATATTTCCTGCCACAAGATGAAGCTGGCAAACATTCCGACGAATCCCCGCGCCGCAAGCTGTGGATTCATCCGGCGAAAAACACCTTCGTCCATCCGGCGGGCAATATAGGCGGCGATAGGATTCTTCGCCGTGATGCTCGCTACAAACATGTCCGACAATTCATGGCCTTCCAATGCGCTAAACAAAAGAAGCCGCATGAAGGTGGTATCGTTTTCGTGCTTATCTAGGAAATGCGTCGAGAGAGCTTGAAAAAACTTCTCATCGTCGTTTTCGCTTGCCAAACGCTCCACTTCCTCGAGATGCGCATCGCCGCTCTCGTGAACCTTGTGCTCGAGGATCGCGCTGTATAGTTCCTGCTTGTTATTAAAGTGGCGGAATATGATCGCCTCGTTGACCTCCGCCTGGGAGGCGAGATCCCGGGTAGTCGTACCCCGAAATCCTTTCTTAGCAAATAAGTCCATTGCCGCCGCCAGAATGTCCTGGCGCCTGTCGTGTTTCATAAGTAAGTACTTACTTACAGTATCTAATGTGCTCTTGGCAAGAGGAAAACTCCGGATTCCGGGCCTTTCTGATCGTAGGCGCGGTCCATGACCGCGCGTATTTCATTGATTCAGTTAGGAACTCTGCCCTGAGATCGGGGGATGGTAGATCAGTTGGATCAGAAGCCCATCAGGATCGCGGAAATAAAAGGAACGGGCGCCGTCGCGATGTGTCTTTGGTTCGTGAGCCAGCTTGATACCCAGACCGCGAATCCGTTCGGCCCATGTGTCGACGTCGTCTGGCAGCTTCACCACAAAACCGATGTGATGCACCATCTGAACGGGTCCGGGTTCGCTGCCGGCGGGTAGTTGGTGCAGTGCAAGATTATCGTGGCCGGAAGTAAGGTAGGCGTTCTCGTCGTCCGGCATCCACTCGAGTTTCATCCCGAGGACTGTCGAGTAGAAGGAAACCGACGCACGGACATCGCGCACGTTGAGCGCGACATGTCGGAGGCCTAAGAAAAGCGAACCGTTTTGAGACACGCTGCAACTGACCTTTCCAAGCTCGCACCTCGAAGCTGTTAGTTCCCTCAAGGAAAAACCGCAAAAACCCGTTTATAGCACCCGTTATTCCAGGGGGTCCATTGACTAAACTCCGTGTGGCCCCTACAATGAAATATCGCGCCGAGAGGCAGTCTAACATGCAGGGAGCAGCTCTTGGCGTGGCTCATCACTTGTCATCTTTAAATTTGTATGCCCAGTTCTAAGGTCAGAAAGCCTATCTCGCTGGAGCACCTTAACTCGTGGCGGATGCACCGCCAATTTCTAGACCACACCTATCCGTCAAAAAACGCCCTGGACCTTATCAGGAGCACGGGATGGATTTACTCGCCAGGTTGTTCAACCCCGTATTTGACACTGTGGGCGAGAATGGCTCCGTTCAAAGCGGCGGACCTGGACAAACTCGTTTTCGATGACCGCAAACTGATCCAGCTCGAAACGCTGCGAGGATGCACAATGCTGGTCCCGCGGGATCAAGCCAGCGTCGCGTTGCGCATTCGCACCCGAACGTTCACGGAGTTGAGCAAGCAAGCCCGCCAGCAGATGCCGGTTACGGACGCGGATATGGAGAAGCTGAAGTCGGCGATCCTGAAGGGCCTACAGGGCTCGTCGAAGACATCGGAACAGCTGCTGAACGCCGTGCCCGCGAATCTCGTACGAGACTTCGGCCCCGACCTGAAGCGGATTGGCCTGACCAACAGCCTTTCTCTGGCGATCAATCTTCTGAAGGAAGAGGGGAGACTGCTTAAAGAGCAGGTCAAGAAACGTCTGGACTCAACCTCCTACTCGCTAGTCCTCACTGCCAACGTCCTGCCGGAGGCGGATCCGTTTAACCTGAGAATGGAGGAAGCCTGCGCTCAGCTGGCCGCGCAATATTTTCGGGCGGAGGCTCCTGCGAGGGTCAAAGACTTCGCCTGGTGGGCAGGCATCAATGTGACCGACGCGATACGCGGGGCTTCTGAGATAAAGCCGCAGTTGGTTCCGATTCCAGTGGAGGGGACGAAAGACGAGTTTTTGCTCAGCGAGTCGGATCTGGATGATTTTCTCGCGTTCAAGCTGCCCGAAGCCGCGATTACCTTCATCCCGTATCGAGATACTTTCCTTAAGGGACAACGCGAGATTGTGGACCGATTCGTTCCTGCAGAGCACGCGGATAAGCCCTTCTCGCGGTGGAAAGGCAAATTGATCAATGATCCATTGGCCACGATCATTTTCAATGGCCGTGTGGTGGGAGTCTGGGAATGGAATGAGGGCGAGGAAGAAGTAGACCTGCTTCTCTTTGACTCCAGCGTTCCAAAAGCCGTGGAGAAAGCAATTCACAAGCGCCGTGGTGAGCTGGCGAATTTCATTCGCGCAAATCTGGGCGAGGTACGGTTGCAGGGTTCGGACTATGGGCCGCATCAGATGACCGGTATCCACGATTTGAAGGCATTCTGGGGTAAGGGAGCGCAAGTGGATGTTCGAGTTTGAAATAAGCCCAGTCGAAGCCAACTATTGGTGGCGCCAAAGCGCTCCGGCCGGAGCGCTTCTCAACAAGCTGATGTTCCTCTTCATTGTGGTTCCGATCGCATTGGTGCTAAAAAAGTTCTACACGTTGAGCTTCCTCATTTTTGCTCTCATGATTCCTTACGGCTTCTTTGTGCGTTATTTGGCAGTTTGTGCCGTTCGGCAACGCCTCCAGGAACACCCCGAACAACAGGACGAATTCGAACAAGCCGGCATCATCTCGTCTTAGAAGGGAAATAGCCCAGGGCTAGAGGTCCGCTATGGAACAGAAACGTCTTCCGATTACGGCGGGTATCGCAGTACTGCTCGCGCTTTCGATTCTCTATCTGAACTCGCTCGTTGCCGTCCCGGCGCCCCGTTCCGCCGCGCAGGCGATTTCAAACCTGTCGGCGACCAGATATCTGGATCACGTGAAGTTTCTGGCAAGCGACGAGATGAAAGGCCGCGGCAGTGGAACGCCCGAGTTGGATAAGGCAGCAGACTATATCGCATCGCAATTCAAGCTTTGGGGCCTGCGCCCAATGGGCGACAACAATACGTACTTCCAGTCGTTCGAGCTTACGACCGGAGCCTCAGCTGGTGATAAAAACGAACTCGAAGTCAACGGCACGCGGTTCCGAATCAAAGAGGATTTCGTACCGATCACATTTTCCAACACCGCTGCGTTCGACGGCTCTCTGGTCTTCGCAGGGTACGGCATCACAGCTCCGGAGCTTCATTACGATGATTACCGGGGACTTGATGTAAAAGACAAGATCGTCGTCGTGTTGCGGCACGAACCGCAGGAAGCGGATCCGAAGAGCCCGTTTGACGGCGCGAATTTCACAAGGCACGCGTCCTTTGTCAACAAAGCCATCAATGCCAGGCAACACGGGGCGCGCGGAATTGTATTCATTTCGGACCTGAACCATACGGACGAAGAAGTCGGGCCTGCCACACGCGGCGCAGAAACAGACGATCTCGGCATACCATCGATACATGCCAGGCGCGAGCCGTTCCTTGCGCTTTTCCAAGCCGCCGGCAAGGATATCGGCGCAATTCAGAAGAAAATCGATGCGGATCTGGAACCACAATCCTTTGACCTGCCGAATGTCCGAGTCCACATTGCAACGGAAATTACCCGAACGAGAAAAACGGTTCGAAATGTAGTCGCCGCCATAAGGGGGACCGATCCGGCCTTGCAGAATGAATGGCTCGTCATCGGAGCACATTACGATCATCTCGGCCTTGGCGATCGTAACTCGCTCGCTCCTTCTCAGGTTGGACAGATTCATCACGGCGCGGACGACAACGCTTCAGGAACATCCGGGGTTCTGGAACTCGCGCGGCTCGCCGCAAATAATAAGAACGAATGGAAGCGGTCGGTCCTCTTTATGACGTTCGCCGGGGAAGAACTGGGACTTCTTGGCTCCAACTACTTTGTGAATCATTCAACCATTCCCCAGAAGGATATTGTCGGGATGATCAACATGGATATGATTGGTCGCCTGAATAACGACCGGCTCTTCGTTGGGGGCGTGGGAACCTCACCAAGTTTCAAGCCCTGGTTGGAAGAGTTGAATGGGAACGTCCATCTTCAGCTCGATTATTCGGATTCGGGATACGGGGCAAGCGACCACATGTCGTTCAACTCGAAAAAAATTCCCGTCTTGTTTTTCTTCTCCGGTTTGCACACGGACTATCACAAACCCTCAGATACGTCCGACAAAATCAATTCCAATGGGGCAATCAAAGTTTTGTCGCTGGTTTATATGATGGCCGATCGTATCTCGTCCGAGCCCCAGCGCATTGTGTACACCGAAGTCCAGGAGCCGAAGGCCGCAACCGCAGGCAGCGGCGGCGGGTATGGTCCATACTTCGGTTCCGTTCCCGATTTTCGAGACGATTTGAAGGGTGTGCTGTTTGCTGACGTTCAAAACAACAGCCCCGCCGGCAAGGCTGGCTTGAAAGCCGGCGATCTCATGGTGGAATTCGATGGAAAGCCGATTGAAAATCTTTACGATTTCACTTATGCATTGCGTTCAAAGAAGGTCGGCGATGTCGTTCCAGTGGTGGTCAAACGAGACGGACAAACCCTGAAGGTCGACGTAACCCTGGAAGCAAGGAAGTAAATGCCATGAAGCTCACGCACGTTCTTACAATTGCCCTGATGAGTGCCTCGATCGCCGGTGGAGTCTACGTCGCACGTCCGCAAACGATTCAGCCGCATGCGAAAGAAGTTCACCTCCGAAACATACGCCAACTCACGTTTGGCGGCGAGAACGCCGAAGCGTACTTCTCATTTGATGGTCAAAAGGTGATCTTCCAGTCGACCAGGGAGCCCTACAAATGTGACCAGATCTTCACGATGAACCGGGATGGATCGGGTGTGAAACTCATCAGCACCGGCAAGGGCCGAACCACGTGCGGGTATTTCACTCCGGACGGCAAACGCGTCATCTATGCGTCGACGCATTTGGGTTCGCCAGATTGCCCTCCACCGGCAGATCGGTCCGAAGGTTACGTCTGGCCGATCTATCGAGCATATGACATTTTTTCGGCTAATCCGGACGGAACAGATCTCAAGCGTCTGACTTCAACGGACGGCTATGACGCCGAAGGGACGATATCACCCGACGGAAAGAAAATCGTCTTTACTTCAGCGCGCGATGGCGACCTCGACATCTACGATATGAACTTGGATGGCACCCAGCCGAGACGCCTCACCAATGAGCTTGGCTATGATGGTGGCGCATGGCACTCCCAGGATAGCCAGTGGATCGTGTGGCGGGCCAGCCGACCGAAAACTCCAGAGGACATAGCCCGATACAAGGACCTGTTTGCGAAAAATCTCGTTATGCCGACCAAGCTCGAGATCATGGTCATGCGCGCCGATGGAAGCGACAAACGGCAGATTACGAACAACGGCGCAGCCAACTTCGCACCTTATTTCCATCCGAATGGAAAGCAAATCATTTTCGCTTCGAACATGAATAATCCAAACCCGCGAAGCCCCAATTTCGATTTGTATCTCGTGAACCGCGACGGAACGGGGACTCAACAAATCACGTTTGACGAAGGTTTCGATGGTTTCCCCATGTTCACGAATGACGGCAAGCATCTGATCTGGGGATCGAATCGCCACGGTAAAACCGAAGGCGAAACCAATGTGTTTATCGCTGACTGGGTAGACTGAGGTTCAAACTATATGCCGATTTTTGAATATCGATGCAAAGACTGCGACCGCCCCTTCGAACAAATTGTTCCACGTTATGACTCTGAGGCAACCTGCCCTCACTGCAAGAGCGCACAAGTAGAAAAGCAGCTATCTGTGTTCGCCGTCACCGGCGGATCGAAAGGTCCTGCGCCGATGTCTGATGCCGGTTGCGGGCGTTGTGGGGCGGCGACTCCCGGCTCGTGCGCGTTTGAAAATTAGCCAATCATACCTGCAGGGATGTTATCGCAGTTACATCAATGATGTCATCCACCGAACAACCCCGCGAAAGATCGTTCGCCGGCTTGTTCAGTCCTTGCAAAATCGGCCCGATAGCCCGAGCCCCAGCCAGTCTTTCGATGAGCTTATACGCAATGTTCCCGGAATGAAGATCGGGGAAAATGAGCGTATTGGCCCGCCCCTTCACAATGCTCGTGGGAGCCTTCGATTTCGCGATATCCGGCACTAAGGCCGCATCGACCTGGAGCTCTCCATCAACGATCAACTCTGGATTCCGCGCCTTAACTGTGGCCACGGCTTCCCGAATTCGATCGAGCGATGAGTGTGAGGCGCTGCCTTTCGTTGAGAAAGAAAGGAACGCGACACGGGGTTCATCCTGTAAAAAGGTCCGCGCGTTGCGGGCGGCGTCGATTGCAATGTCGGCGAGCTGGGTCACTGAGGGCACCGGCACCACAGCGCAATCAGCGAAGACAAGATCCGCAGACGGCAGCGACATCAAGAAGAAGCTGGAGACCGTCTTGGATGCCGGGCTTAGGCCGATGCAATGAATAGCCGCACGCACCGTCTCCCCGGTCGTGGTAGCCGCGCCCCCTACATAGCCGTCGGCGTCGCCGGCTCGGACCGCGGCCGCGGCGAAGTACATAGGGTTTTCTAAACGCTTCAATGCCTCCATTTCGGTGACGCCTCGGGCTTTCCAATCCGGGAGCAGCAGGCGGACATATCGGTCGACGAGTGTTAACGTCTTGGGATCGACGATCTGCAGGTTGGAAAGGCTGACGCCAAGCTCCCGTGCCTTGCTTTCGATCTGCTCGGGCAAACCAACGAGAACAGGCTTTGCCATACCCGTTTCGGCAATACGGGCAGCAGCACGCAGCACCCGCGGGTCCGTCGATTCCGGATAAGCGATTCGCCGGGGCGTTTTCGCCGCGCGTTCGCGGAGCTCGATTACAAGATCAGGCATGGAGTATTACTTGCCGGTAGTAACCCCGGCCGGAGGACGCTCGCGCTTCTTTCGAATTTCGATGCCGTGGCGTTTGATCTTCTGATTCAGTGTCGACAGTGGGATTTTGAAATTGTCAGCCGCCTCGGTTTGGCTCCATCCGGTCTGCTCGAGCATCTCGATGATGACGCGCCGCTCGAACGCATCAATGATCTCGAATAGAGACGTGTTTTTCGTAAGAGGAAAGGAAGAAAGCGTAGCGAATCGAGAGGACGGTGAAATCACGCTTTCCGGCAAGAGATCGCGGCCAATGATTTCGTCCTGCGACAGCACAACGGCACGCTCGACGACGTTCTCTAACTCACGCACATTGCCGGGCCAGTGGTAATCCATCAATGTTTTCAGTGCTTCGGAGCTGAATCGATAATGGGGTTTTCCATTCTCGTCGCAGTACTTGTTGGTGAAGAACTCGACCAGGCCGGGGATGTCTTCCTTACGTTCACGAAGCGGAGGCAGCGGAATGTTGATGACGTTTAACCGATAATATAGATCCTCACGGAATCGACCTTCCTCCACCAGCTTCTTCAGGTCGACATTGGTTGCCGCGATGATGCGGGCATCCACTTTAATGGTTTCCGTCGCTCCAAGCCGCATGAACTCCTTCTCTTGAATGACACGGAGCAACTTGGCCTGAGTTTCCATGCTGATGGTTCCGATCTCGTCGAAAAAGATGGTCCCCTGATCCGCCACCTCGAACAAACCCTTTTTCGAGGCAATCGCACTGGTGAACGCGCCTCGCAGATGTCCAAATAGCGTGCTCTCCAAGAGGTCGACCGGCATGCTTCCGCTATTAACGGGCACGAACGCCTTGTCGGATCGGTGACTCTTGAGATGAATTGCTTTCGCGATCAGCTCCTTACCTGTCCCGCTCTCGCCTTGAATCAAAACCGTGCTGCGGCTTGCGGCCACCTGCGTAACAAGATCGAGGACTTTAAGGATCTTTTCACTTTTTCCGATGATGTTGGTGTAGCCGAATCGCTCTTTGAGCGCACGCCGCAATTGAAGGTTTTCGCTCGTGAGGTTCCGCTGTTTGATCGCATTGTTCACGATCACAACAAGCTTTTCGTTGTTCCAAGGCTTTGTAATGTAATCGAAGGAACCTTGCTTGATTGCGCTGATGGCGGTCTCGAGCGCGCCGATTGCCGTAATGATGACCACGGGCAACGTGGGGTCAATCCGCTGGATGTCCTTGAGAACGTCCATCCCGGATTTTCCCGGGAGCATCAGATCCAGAAGCACTGCGTCAAACCAGTTCTCCTCGATCTTCTTGAGGCCCTCCTCGCCGGATCCGGCGGTATTAGTGGTCAAGCCCTCCGAATTCAGCAGCAGCTCGATGCTTTCTCGAATCTCCTCCTCATCGTCAATGATGAGGACGACTCCCTTTCGTTTAGACATTCACTGGTTTCCTTACCGCTGGAAATTCTAGCCTGAAGGATGTTCCAATCCCGGGCTTACTCTCGACCGAAATACCGCCGCCATGCTCCTGTACGATTCCATAACTGACCGAAAGCCCCAAACCCGTTCCCTTGCCGGCGGCTTTGGTTGTGAAGAACGGGTCGTAAATTTTCTTGATGTTCTCGCGGCCGATTCCAACGCCAGTGTCTTGCACCAGAATCTCGATCTTCGAATCCAGGGCGTCCGTCAATATCCGCAGCTCGCCTCCTTCAGGCATAGCATCTCGTGCGTTGACGAACAAGTTCAAGAACACCTGCTGCAGTTTGCCGGCATTACCGAACGTGACCGGGCACTCCGCGCGGAGCTCGCGCTCAACGCGGATACGCGCAGTCTTGAATTGATGCTCGAGAAGTGAAAGCGTCTCCGTAATGACCTGATGGATATCAACCTCGGAAAATTCCGTTGCGCTCGTTCGGGAAAAATTCAGAAGGTTATTCACGATCTCTGATGCACGAAATGTCTGCTTCGTGATTTTTTCCAACAGCTTGAACCGCGAGTCTTCCGGGCTGATTTCCTTGCGCAGCATCTGTGAATAGCTGGAAATCACCGCGAGCGGCGTGTTCACTTCGTGAGCAACACCGGCCGCGAGCAGTCCGATCGACGTGAGCTTTTCGTTCTGAACCAGCTGGTCTTCCAGCCGGATCCGGTCGGTAATGTTATCGATAATGATGAGCGTACCTCGTGTATCGCCGGTCTTATCCAGGAGCGAGGTTGCGGAGAAGTTCACGACCAATCCGTTCCAGGCTTGCTTATAGAGATGCCGGTTATCAATGAGTCGCTGCAGAAGGTGAGCGGGAATAATATCCTCTGCGCGGCGACCCAGCATGTCCTGCCGGCCACGCCCGGTGAGCAATTCCAGAGCGCGATTCCAGCCGACGATCCGGCCTTCCACATCCTCGACAACAACTCCAACGCTGATGGATTCGATGATGTTCTCGCTGAAATCCTTCAGACTTTGATACTCGGATGCTTTTTGCTCAAGCGACCTGTACAGGCGTGCATTTTCGAGGGCGATTCCGGCGTAGTCGGACACGGTTTCCAGCAGTTCTAAATCTTCGCTCGTGAGGTAATCGCCATTGTCCGTTCTACCCAGACCTATATATGCGATCACTCTTTCTTTGACTCGGCACGGAACGAAATAGTTTAGGTCGTGGATATCCACCTCGAAGAAAAAGTAGGGACGATCCGTCCACGCCTTGAGAAACGAGAAATCGGCATCGGGAGGAATTGCCAGGCCGGAGACGCGAGCGGGCACAAACTTCGACGGATCCAGCGGGTGCTCCAGGAATATCGCAGCACGACTCACAAATAGGGCGCGGCCTAGCCGATCTACGATTCGATCGAGCATGCTTTCAAGATGAACTTCCGAGCTCAACGTCCGGCCGAAATCGATCAGGGTCTGGCGCACGTCATAGCGATCGCGATAGAAGAACTTATCCAGCCAGATCTGGAATTGGTCCTTGATTGGCGAGAACAGCAGCGCGGCAACAATCGTCGCTAATACACGAGCCAGCGTACTCAGCTGCTCGAAACCGGCCCCCAGTAAGTCTCCGACAATGACCACCACGGTGGCATAAAGTACGATCACACAGGCCGTCGCCAACGTGTACGTTACGCCGCGTTTGAAAATAATGTCGACATCCATCAGCCGATACCGATGGATCGCATATCCGAAAGAAACCGGAATCAGTACCAGCGGAAAGATCGCAAAATCGATGTAATTCTGCGAAACGAAGCCGGCCAGCCGAGGAATGGACTGGAGCACAAAATAAGGAACGACCGCCAGGGCCGTGCCGCGTGTAACCCACTTCATCTGCTGGCGGAGTTCCGGAGTCCGGACCGTGCGATATGTCTGGATCAGAACGACCGCGCTCAACAGAAAATAGAGGCCGAAATGGAAATCTCCCAGGGTGTCCAGCATGTCGCGAAGCACGATGGGCGACGGAGCGAGGGTGATGACTCCGTTTATAAAGGCGAGCTGCGCAAGAAACAGCAGAGCAGCCGGAATGTAGATCAAGTATAGATGGCGATGCCGGCTGGCAACCCAGGTGTTGCGCAACGGAAACTCCAGGCAGAAATGCAGGAACATCGGCGGGAGTAACAGGCTTGCCCCGAGATCCGACCAGAAAATGACCCAGTCGAATCCATTGAGTTTCCCGGTGAAATGGAACGCATAAAAGATAAACGACGTGAGACAGATGAGGTAAAAATGCATCGCATGCGGCGCGCCCGATCGTCTGAACAGGACAAAGATTCCGACGATCAGGTACACCACACCGATAATCTCGAGATAGTGCTGGTGCCGCAGAAAACTCTCGGGAGTCGGGCCAATAACAACCGTCGCTTCGATCTCTTGTGCCCCCCGGACAATGGTATACGTGGCTTTCGACCATATACCGAGCTGGTACAGCATCTGGGTGACGTGGCGGTCGTTCCGCAAAGACTGGCCATTGATTGCCTTCAGAATGTCGCCGGGGAGTATTCCGGCTTTGTCTGTAGGGCCGTCGGGCAGAATTTGACGAGCCTGGATGCCATTAGGACCCTGAATCCAGGCGGCACCGTCGTTGGGCGGAACATAGCGACGCTTCTGCTGCGCGTTCAGCGTCCCCAGAATCAGGACCGCCAACGTCAGCAAGACTGTCGCTACGAATCTAAGCGAGAAGATCTTCCTGCCCATTCTTCGGCCAGATAGCAAACACTCTTCCAAAAAATAATAAAGATAACGTTAACTTTAACTGTATCAGCGACTGCGAAGTATGATTTCTGGAATTACCGTACGCAAAAAAGCGTATTCGAACCGTTTCCCCGACTCAAAACTTGATATTGATACCACCTTTGACCAGACGCGGATACTGGCCCACCTGGGTTTTCGGCGCCCCGAACGACTGGTCGAGCAGGTTCCTGGCATCCAGGATTGCCTGAACCTTGCCGGGAAACATGCGCCAGGTAGGTAGATTCTGGACAATCGAAAGGCTCAGAGTCGGATCATTGTATTCCATCACGTGTTGGTACGGATCCAGACGAGAAGGAGAGAACGCGGAAGTCCATCGGTAGACCGCGGTGATTTCGGTTTGTGTCGCATCAACATCGGCCTTAAAACGGCCGGCGATGCTTTGGAAGTGCCGCCGTTCGAGCCCATTTCGCATATCGTCGAACGAGACGGCAGAATCATCGATAGCAACGCTATTAACCGAGGTATAACCCACTCCGGCATCAAAATGGCGAAACTTGCGATTCACATTAATTCGAAGTCCCTCCGAAGGAAATTCGGAGGTATTCAGCAGCAGAACTCCATGCCGGCCATCGCTTGTACTGACGAACAACGCCTCCGTGTCCATCCGATCATGGAATACGGCGGCCGTTACTTCCACGTCATCGGAGAGAATGCGAGTAATCCCGGCCTCACCATGCTCGTATCGCTCGAGTCCGGGCGGAACGAACAGAGTTCGGTCAAAGTACTCTTTGCCTCGAACCGGATCATCCGGCCCCGTGGGCGCTTGCGACGTGGCCATCACCGACACCGTTGTATGGGAATGAGGAACCCAGGTCACCCCCAACCGCGGCCGCAAGTAATTCGCGCCGGCGACCGTGCCTATGCGGCCGGCTTCTGTGCCGTAGTTGAAAACGAAATGATCCGTAAATTGAAAGTCGTCCGCAAATTTCGCCTGGACTTCTCTCAAGGAATCCGTCTGAAGCGGATCGGCGAAGAGTGCCCCCTGCCGGAGGTTCACACCAACTTCAGTCTTATGGCGGCTCAAAGGTACAAAGTCGTAGGTAGCGCCGAAACCCCTCGGCTGCAGTGGCGATTCGTTATATTGTCCGCGAACCGTGACGCGTGAATTCATATCTATAGGCAGCGTCACGGAAAATTGCGAGCCAACCCCTTCCGTGGTACCTGAGTAGGTCTCGACCGACTTCGAATAGAGCTGGAAATATCCGCTATAGTCCGGACCGATAATCGGCTTGATTGGTTCGGGCTTCTGGGCTTCGATTAACCGCAACACCGACTGGGTGGAAGTGGAACTGCGCAAGGTCCATACGATATCTTCTTCCGATTGCGATCGGTCGCGACTCGCTGCCCTGCGAACGATGTCCAGCGCACTCTGAAGGTTTACGGTCAGGACCGCTGCGGCCCCCGGGTCCACCTGAATGCCCTGCTTCATCGCCGAAAAGAAACGTGGCATTGAAACCTTGACGCTGTACTCGCCGGCGATGACATTGACGATAGAAAAAGCCCCATTCTTATCCGTGAGCGCCATCCGCTCTGGAAACACAGGCGAGGCCGAAGCGACTACTACCACGGCACCCACGAGGGGAACCCCGCTGGAATCTTGCACATGTCCGCTGATAGTCGCCAGACTTCCTGCGCTCGCGACGGGTGAAGGCAGGAAAGTCAGAACGCCTATCACGAGCGTGATCAACGATCCTTTTCCCATCATTCGCATCGTATCCTTCGTGTAGTTAACAGTAGTTAACGGACGGTAAATCCAGCACTTGAAGCGATTACTTCCTTCGACAAATTATCCGTCACGCGAACCAGCATGTCGTACCGTCCCGGCTCAAATTCTGACACGGGGACGGCCTTAACCAAGGTCATCTGCGCAGCAGCATTAGACAACTGGGACGACTCTTCGACCTCTCTTTTTACTTCCTGTCCGTTCTTGGTAATCACCGTCTCGACGGTTGCGGACGGCTTCTTTGTCTCTTCGTCGATTTTCAGGTTGTACACCTGGAACCAGAGCTTGATTTCCTTGTCGCGGCTTCGCACAAATTCGCTGTTCACGTTCGGACGCACTTTGTTTCCGGCTAGCTTGAACGAACCGGAACCGACATCGCTCGGTGGTAAAGCCTCCACGAGATCGGCGAGGATCAGAGAGCTGAGTTGCAGCCTTTCATCGGGAAACCGCGGAACAGGCAACGCCTTGTTGATCACGCCGACGTTCCCGCTGTTCATGTCCTTGATCACGATATCGATCTTATAGCGACCCGGCCGGAGAGCGATCGTCTTCTGGTGAACGGACAAACCCTCGAGCTGCTGCTTGAACAGAGAATCCGGAACTCTCAGCTCGATATTGTCTTCTACAATGCCGCCGGGAGCAGGCCGGCCATTAATGGCGGTAACCTTGATCAGTGCGTGCCCGGTAAACGTATGCACTCCGTCTTGCTCCTGCCAGGCCAGATCTTTGTTGTGGAGGAGAATTGTTATGGGAGTCAAGACAGCGTCTTCCGTCACCCGTACAAAATCGGCACGCCAATCAAATGGCAGAATGTTGTAAGACAGTCTTGTTGTAATTACGGCTTCGAGATCCTTGTACTTGACCTCAGGCGGCTTGAAGATATCGGCATACAACTGCAATTTGTCGAACGGATTGGTTCGAGATGTATTGCCGAGTGGATTACCGACACTCGCGCCGGTCTGGTTCAAACGGTTTGCTTTGTCCAAGCCGTAGTACTGCTCGGCCCACGTCAAACCTGCACCGGGAACATGCAGCAGAGCGTCCTTTTCACTTGGATCGATCGTCATGCGATATTCGCCCGACATCGACGGGTCGACGAACTCCAGCAGCACTTCGTTTCCAATCCCCTCGATATAACGATAGCGCCAGATTTCGAATGGGAACGTGCTGGTTGTCCCGCCGCCCTCTTCGATCGGCCTGTCGTACGTTCCGCCCGAAGGATGCGACTCAATCTCATCCGGCTTTCCGTACATAATGTAGATACGTCCGCGGTCCGTCTTCCAGCCCGGTATACCCGAAGCGAAGTGCTCGTTCGCGTAAGCGATCCGCTCGTAGTGATCGTCTTTGTACTCGTTATCGATCGTGTCGGGTGTGGGATCCCGGCGCAGCCAGAACGATTCGATGAATTGCTCGCGCTCTTCATCCGTCTGGAGCTTTTTGAATGCGGCCCGCTCTTCATTCGTGATGATGTAACCGACATCATCATCCAGCCATCGCCGTAAAGCCTTACCGCTATCTTCCTGCTGGCGGGACTTGGCCCGCGCTTTGGTCTCTTCTTGTTTTTTGATTTCTTGCTGCTTCTTGGCATCCTCTTTGGGATCGCTCTTTTTCTGAGCGACGAGACCCACGGAGGAGGTCAAGAAGAATAGGGAAGTCAGGGTAATGTAGATCCCCCGTCGGCTCATAAAACACCTCGAGTGGAGACTGGTAGCCATCGCACTATTAACGCCTAAACATCATAGCATTAGCTGTTTGTGAGTCAAGGTATTAGCACCGTTTTTGCCACCCCAAGACGCTTTGCTCTACAATGCACCTTCGAAAACTTGAATCAGGAGTCGTCGATGCTCGATCTTGCCTATTTGCGCGAAAACATTCAGGCAGCCCAAACCCGCTTGGCCAGTCGTGGGTTTTCGCTCGACGTAGAGACGTTCCGAAGGCTCGATAGTGAGCGTCGAAATATCATCCAGGATGTTGAACGGCTACGGCAGGCGAGTAAAAAGGGGTCTGAAGAGGTAGCCAGGCTTGCCCGCGAGAAAGGCGATGTTACCGAAAAGCGCAATGAGATGAAGGTTGTATCTCAGCAGATTAAGGAGAAGGAGGAAGCGCTGCGGCTTGTCGAAGATCGCCTGTTTCAATTCGGCTCGACGATACCTAACCTGCCGGATCCCGAAGTACCGGCCGGTCTGACTGAAGAAAAAAATGTCGAAGTACGCCGCGTGGGCGAGATCCCGCACTTCGATTTCGAGCAAAAGGCTCATTGGGACCTCTGCCCCGCTCTCGGAATCCTCGACCTGGAACGCGCAACCAAGATCACCGGAGCCCGATTCCCGTTGCTGGCGGGCAAAGGCGCGAGGCTCGAGCGTGCGTTGATCAACTTCATGCTGGACATTCACACTAAGGAACACGGTTATACGGAAGTCGTCCCGCCGTTCATGGCCAATTCGAACAGTCTCTTCGGCACAGGCCAGTTGCCAAAATTCGAGGAAGATCTGTTCAAGATTCGTGACACCGATTACTACCTGATCCCCACGGCCGAGGTGCCCGTCACGAATATCTATCGTGACGATATCCTGGACGGCGAGCGCCTGCCCATCAAGTTTGCCGCCTACACGCCTTGCTTTCGGAGTGAGGCCGGCTCGTATGGGAAAGATGTACGCGGCATTTTCCGGCAGCACCAGTTCAACAAAGTCGAGCTCGTCAAATTTGCGAGGCCGGCCGATTCGAATCGCGAATTAGAATCGCTGGTGGGCGATGCGGAAGAGATCTTGAAACGCCTGAAACTCCCGTACCGCACGGTCATCCATTGCACGGGTGACATGGGATTCGGGGCTTCCAAAAGTTACGATATCGAAGTGTGGCTGCCTGGACAGAATGCCTATCGCGAGATTTCTTCCTGCAGCAACTACGGTGATTTTCAGGCGAGGCGCGCAAACATCCGCTTCCGGCCGGCGGCTGGAGAGAAGGTGCGATTGGTCCACACGTTGAATGGATCAGGTCTGGCGGTAGGAAGAACATGGATCGCGATCATGGAAAACTATCAACAGAAGGATGGCACGGTCGTCATTCCCGAAGCGTTGCGCCCTTATCTCGACGGTCAAAGCGCAATCCGGCCTGAAACGGTATTTTGAAGCGAAAACCCTGTGACGGCTAAAACGCACGCTGCTCTGCTGGCCGGCTCCACTCTATGGTGCCTGGCTATCGTTGCGGGCGCAGTTCTGAAACTTCCCTGGGTCTACGCGTTCTTTTCCTTTATATGCCACCAGGACCCGGCACGGTCGTGGCATTTGCTTGGATCTTCACTCCCGGTATGCATCCGATGCACGTCCATCTACTTCGCTTTCACAGCATCCCTGTGGCTGGGCGTCAAACCTAGTGTGCGATGGCTACGCATCAGCCTCGCGCTGATGCTATTCGAGTTTGCTCTCGCGCGTGTCCTGATCGACGCCGCTCTCCTGCGTTCGTTATCAGGTCTTCTTGTCGGGCTCACCGCCGCACCTTTTGTGAAACAAGGAATCGAGGAACTCCGTGAGGCAGTGTAAGCAGTGCGGCGCCAATCTGCCCGACCATGCCAACTTTTGTCTTCAATGCGGCACGGCGGTGGATCCCCTCCCGCAACCTGATTCTGGCCCGCGCTCGGAGCTGGATTTCGTTCAGCCCGCGTTGAGCGGGGGAATGCTTTTGGGGATTCTGTCTTCGCTACCATTCATCAGTGCGGGGAATTGCCTTTGCTGTGCATGGGTGCTGCTGGGCGGTGGTGTTGCTGCAATGATGTTAACCCGGCAGCGGCCTGGAGGAGTTGCTTACGGAGATGGCGCATTCGTTGGCGTCTTGAGCGGAGTGTTTGGAGCCGTCGTCGGGACTGTTGTCCATATCCCCGTTCAGATCATTCAAGGCCACTTGATGCAATCGCAGCAACAGCAGATCGAGGATTTGTTGAGACAGGCCGGACTGGAAGGACCGATGCGGGATTGGATGCTTCGCGTCACATCCGGAGAGATTTCCGCAGCGACGATTCTGTTTGTTTTCTTTATGAACCTTCTTATGTATTCCCTGTTCGCCATGATCGGCGGAATACTGACCATCGCCATCCTAAAAAAGAGAGAACAATCCGCCAAAATCTGATCAATACCCAATTCTCAATTCCCAATTCCCATCGGATGGGAGTTGGGAATTGGGAATCGAGAATTAGGAATTTAATCGAAGTCGTCGTACCCGCCGCCACCACCGGGCATCGGTGGGCCCGCCTTTTTCTTTTCCGGAAGCTCGCAGATCAGCGCTTCTGTCGTGAGCAGCAAGCCGGCAATGGACGAGGCGTTCTGGATCGCAACGCGAACGACCTTCGTCGGATCGATCACACCAGACTCGACAAGGTCTTCGACCTTCTCTTCGTCGGCATTGAATCCCATCGAAACGCCGCTTTCGCTCCTGATTTTTTCCACGATAATTGCACCATCATGTCCGGCATTCTCAGCGATCATTCGCATCGGTTCTTCGAGGACTCGGCGGATGATCAGGGCGCCTGTTCGAATATCGTGTTCCAGCGTTTTCGCGAGCTTGTCTACAGCTTTCTGCGTACGAAGCAGAGCCGTACCGCCGCCGGGAACAACCCCTTCCTCGATTGCGGCCTTCGTCGCGTGGAGCGCATCTTCCACACGCGCCTTTAATTCCTTCATCTCGGTCTCGGTGGCCGCGCCAACCCTGATGACCGCCACACCACCGGCCATCTTGGCCAGCCGCTCCTGCAGCTTTTCCCTATCGTAGTCTGAGGTGGTTTCCTCGATTTGCGCGCGAGTCTGTTTGATTCGACCCTCGATCGCTGCCTTCTTGCCGGCGCCCTCGACAATCGTCGTGTTGTCCTTGTCGATGACGACCTTCTTCGCCCGGCCGAGCTCTTCGACCTTTACGTTCTCGAGTTTGATGCCCAAATCTTCCGTAATTGCCCGGCCGCCCGTGATGATCGCGATGTCTTCCATAATCGCTTTTCGCCTGTCACCGAAGGCCGGCGCTTTGACGGCGACTACTTTCAATGTCCCGCGGATCTTATTCACGACGAGCGTAGCGAGTGCCTCGCCCTCAACTTCTTCCGCGATGATCAGCAACGATCTTCCTTCACGCGCCACTTGTTCGAGAACGGGAATGAGATCCCGCATGGCCGCAATCTTCTTCTCGTGAATAAGAATGAGAGGATCTTCCAGAACCGCTTCCATCCGGTCCGGATTGGTGACGAAGTAAGGCGACAGGTAACCACGATCGAACTGCATGCCTTCGACGAACTCCAGATCCGTCTTCATCGATTTCGCTTCTTCGACCGTCACGACGCCGTCTTTGCCGACTTTCTCCATCGCTTCGGCGATCAGCGCACCGATTCTCTTGTCGTTGTTTGCCGAAATCGACGCTACCTGCTCCTGTTCTTTGTGGCTTTTCACCGGCTTTGAAAACTTCTTCAGTTCCTCGACAACCGTCTCGACCGCGCGATCGATACCGCGCTTGAGATCCATCGGATTTGCACCTGCCGCCACATTCTTAATGCCCTCGCGATAGATAGCCTGCGCGAGAACCGTCGCAGTAGTTGTGCCGTCGCCGGCCAGGTCGCTAGTCTTACTCGCGACCTCTTTCACCATTTGCGCGCCCAGATTCTCGTAGCGATCTTTCAATTCGATGTCCTTGGCCACGGTCACGCCGTTTTTCGTCACCAACGGTGAACCAAATTTCCGGCTCAACACGACGTTGCGCCCCTTCGGCCCCAAGGTCACTCTAACGGTATTCGCCAAGGCATCGACTCCGCGGAGCATCGCGGCGCGAGCATCCTCGCGGTATTTCAGCTCCTTTGCAGCCATGGTTATCTCCTCCTCATGCGTGTAGGGTTATTTAAAAAGAATTAGCACTCGCGATTTGCGAGTGCTAATGATAGCGAAATTGGGATAACAGGTTCAAGAGTCTGTAGCGCGCACTCTTACGTAACCGCCGCCGGTACGGGTTGGAAGCTGAAATCCCCGTTCCGATTCACTTCAACCAGCACGTGATCGCCGGCCTGGATGTCACCTTCCAGAATCTTCAGCGCAAGTGGATCCGCGAGCAACTTTTGGATTGCGCGCTTCAACGGTCTCGCGCCGAACGACGGGTCGTAGCCTTCACGGAACAATGCTTCGCGTGCGGCCGCTGAAATCTCGAGTGTGATCTTGCGATCCGCGAGATGAGTTCGCAACGCACCCAGTTGGATATCGATGATCTTCGCAATCTCCTCCTTGCCAAGACTCTTGAAGATGATGATGTCATCGATACGATTCAAGAACTCGGGCTTGAAGTGCGAGCGCAATGCTTCGCGGATGTTCGTGTCCGACAGTCCGACTCCGACATTCGACGTCATAATAATGACCGTATTTTTAAAATCCACGGTTCGGCCCTTACCATCGGTCAAACGGCCGTCGTCGAAGATCTGAAGCATGATGTTCCAGACATCGGGATGCGCTTTCTCGATTTCATCCAGCAGCAGCACCGCATATGGTCGGCGTCTGACGCTCTCCGTGAGATATCCTCCCTCTTCATACCCCACATATCCCGGAGGCGCTCCGATCAGACGAGCCACCGAGTGCTTCTCCATGTACTCCGACATATCGATCCGCACGATCGCACGCTCGTCGTCGAACAAGAACTCGGCCAGCGCGCGCGCCGTCTCGGTCTTTCCGACGCCGGTCGGGCCAAGGAACATGAACACACCGATCGGCCGATTTCGATCCTGCAGGCCGGCCCGTGAACGACGGATCGCATTCGCGACCGCTTTCAATGCCGGTTGCTGACCGATTACTCTTTTCTCCAGCAGTTCTTCCATTCGAACGAGCTTCTGGATCTCGCTCTCTAGCATTTTCGATACGGGAATGCCGGTCCATTTTGCGACGATCTTCGCCACATCTTCTTCGTCGACCTGCTCTTTGAGCATCCGTTCGTTCTGCTGCATGTCCTCGAGCTTCGCGTTTGCTTCTTTCAGCTTGTTCTCGAGTTCCTGGATGCGCCCGTATCGGATTTCCGCGACGCGAGCATAGTTGCCTTCGCGCTCGGCCTGCTGCTCGTCGACATGCGCCTTTTCGATTTGTTCCTTCAATGTACGAATCGATTGGATCAGTTCCTTCTCGCGCTGCCAGCGCAACTTCATCTGCGTGGATTGTTCCCGCAGTTCCCCGAGCTGCTTTTCGATCAAGTTCAGACGCTCGCGAGACGCGGCGTCTTCTTCTTTGCTCAACGCCTGCCGCTCGATTTCCAGCTGAATGATCTGGCGCTCGATGACTTCCAAATCCACCGGCAGTGAATCCATTTCCATTCGAAGACTGGCTGCAGCCTCGTCGATCAGATCGATCGCTTTATCCGGAAGGAATCGGTCCGTGATGTACCGGTGCGACAACATCGCGGCGGCGATGATCGCCGAGTCTTTGATCTTCACGCCGTGATGAATTTCGTAGCGTTCCTTTAGCCCCCGCAAAATCGCGATGGTGTCCTCGACCGTCGGCTCACCGACATACGTCTTCTGGAACCGGCGCTCGAGAGCCTTATCTTTTTCGATGTACTTTTGATATTCGTTCAGCGTCGTCGCGCCGATGCATCGGAGTTCCCCTCGCGCCAGCGCGGGTTTCAGCATGTTCGATGCGTCCATCGACCCCTCGGCACCGCCTGCGCCGACCAGCGTGTGCAGCTCATCTATAAAGAGGATGATGTCTCCGGACTCCTCGATTTCCTTTAGGACTGCCTTCAGCCGGTCTTCGAACTCACCGCGATACTTAGTTCCGGCGATCATCGCACCAAGGTCGAGCGCCACAATTTTCTTTCGCTTCAGCGATTCCGGTACGTCGCCCGCGATGACTCGCCGTGCGAGCCCCTCCACAATCGCGGTTTTACCCACACCCGGTTCACCGATCAAAACCGGATTGTTTTTCGTGCGGCGGGACAGGATTTGGATGACGCGTCGGATTTCATCATCCCTTCCGATCACCGGATCCAACTTGCCTTTGCGTGCAAGCTCGGTCAGGTCGCGCGTGTACCGCTGCAAGGCCTGATACTTCTCTTCGGGATTCTGGTCCGTGATTTTTTGAGTTCCACGAATAGAAACCAGCACCTTGAGAATCGCATCCTTGGTGACGCCGTGGGATTGCAACAAGCGACCCACCGCTTCCCCTTTGGCATGGCTTAAGGCGAGCAGGAGGTGCTCGGTGCTGACGTACTCGTCTTTGAATTGATCCGCTTCTTTGAAAGCTTCCTCGAGAATCCGGTTCAGACTGGGACTGATGTATAGCTCGGCCTGTCCTTGCACCTTGGGAAGCTTGGCCACAAGGTCGGCAAGTTCCCGGGCGATCGTCTGGAGATTGACCCCCAGCTTCTGCAGAATGGGCAGAACGACTCCTTCTTTCTGCTCCATTAGCGCCCATAAAAGGTGCTCGGGCGTGACCTGGGGATTGCCTTTTTCTTGTGCGTGGGACTGAGCGGACTGAAGGGCCTCCTGGCCCTTCAGCGTCAGCTTGTCAAAGCGAATCATAAGTTAAATTACTCCGAAATCTTGATCTGCTTCGGCTTGGCCTGCTCCTTCTTGGGAAGCAGGATTTTCAACACGCCGTCTTTATAGTCGGCGCGAATTTTTTCGTCATCGACGCTCGCTGGAATCGAGAACGAACGGCTGAATCCGCCGTAGGAACGCTCGATCCGATGATAGTTCTCGTCTTTGGTTTCCTTCTCGAAGCGACGCTCGCCCTTCAGGGTCAACACGTTCTTTTCGAGGTTGAGCGTGATGTCCTTGCGTTCCATGCCGGGTAATTCGGCCTTCACGACGATATCGGTTTCCGTCTCAAAGATGTCTACTGCCGGGCTCCAACTCGTTGTTGCTGCTGGCTCGTCAGTCCGCCAGTTCCGGCCCGCATCATCAAATAATCGATTCATGCGGTCCTGCAGCATGCCCAAGTCACGAAAGGGATCCCATCTCACAACAGCCATAGTACTTAAGCCTCCAAGTCACAAATCTTAGTCACGACAAAGCATAAGATCTGAGTGTGTACCTGTCAAGCCACAATTTCAAGAAAAAAGCATTTGAGATATAAGGTCTCGGGAACCGCCAGCAGAATCGGATGATCGGCCGATTGGAACCGCCTCTCGAGGACTCGGATCCAGCAACCGGCATCCCTAGCAGCGGCCGCGAGCATTTCCGCAAATTGGCCCTCGGAAAGGTGGTGAGAACACGAACAACTAATAAGGATGCCCCCTCGTCTTAGCAAGCGCATGGCCCGGTTATTGATCTCCTTGTAGCCGCGAAGGGCCCCTTCCAGGCTCTCCTTATTCTTAGCGAATGCCGGGGGGTCCAGAATGATGATGTCGTAGCGCGCCCCCTCGCGGTGCCGGTCCCGCAAAAAATCGAAGGCATTCGCTTCAATGCAGTCCACATTGTGGAGCCCGTTCCGTTCGGCATTTGCCTTTGCGACTTCGACGGCCTGCGCGGATATATCCACGGCGTCGACGTGCTCGCAGAGATCGCTGAGTTGTAGAGCAAACCCTCCGCCATAGCAGAATGCATCGAGCGCCTGTCCGTGGGCGTAGCGGCGCACGGCTCGATGGTTGTCGCGTTGATCCAGGTACGAACCTGTTTTTTGCCCGCCGGCCAGGGAAACGGAAAGCTTCTTACCGTCTTCGTTGACGATCAGCGTTTCAGGAAGGGGATCACCAAGGACTTCCTGCTCTAGGGGCAACCCTTCCAATTCACGTACCCTGCTATCATTGCGGAGGAGAATGGAACGGGGTTGATAGCGAGCAGTCAATATGTCCGTGATGGTGGATTGGATCGCGTCTGTTCCCTGAATGAGACTTTGCACGACCAGCCGGTCTTCATAGCGATCGACAATCAGACCGGGCACGAGATCACCTTCGGAGTAGATGCGCCGGCTCAGCATCGGATCGACTCCGAGGCGTTCGCGCAAGCGATCGGCATCATCGAATCGCGTTTTTAAGAACTGTTCGTTGATGACCGCATTCCCTCGGGCAAGTAATCGGAGGGCAATTTGGGATTTGGAGCTGAAGAACGCCTTGCCGATGACAGGCCCGCGCTCATCGAGGACCGAAACGATTGCGCCGGGAGGCGCATCGGTCTTGAGCAAATCGCTTTGATAAACCCAAAGGTGGCCTCGTCGAATGCGATCGGCTCCGCGCCTGCTGACAGTCACGCGGCCGTTTTCCATGCTCCGGCACCTCCATGCACATTTCAGATTTCGATTACGAATTGCCGTCTGAGCTGATCGCCCGTGAGCCTGTGCGGCCTCGCGATGCCTCACGCATGTTGGTACTGAATCGCGAGACCGGCAATTGGATCGATTCCGATTTTCGCAAGCTCCCGGATTTCCTGCGGCCTTCGGACGTCATTGTCTTTAATGATACGCGCGTCATGCGCGCGCGTGTTCTCGGCGAGCTCGAGCGCTCGAATGGCAGCACTCGTGAAATCGAAGTCTTGTTCGCGGGGCCCGCGGGGCCTGCAACGTCTACATGGGAAGTCATGTGCAAACCTGGAAAACGAATCCGAAAGGGCGATCGCGTCGTATTTGGAAAAGGTGCAGTCGTCGGCGAGTTCGTCGGTAGTCGTGAACACGGGCTTCGACTACTTCGATTGAATCTGACTGCCGGCGATTCCTTAGAAGATTTTCTGAACGCGCACGGACGCGTGCCGCTGCCGCCATACCTTCAAAGAGAAGACACGCCCACGGACGCCGTGGAATACCAAACGATTTTCGCTGCGTCTCCAGGTGCAGTCGCGGCACCGACCGCGGGCCTGCACTTCACAACTTCCGTGCTGGATGCATTGCGAGACCGCGGCATCGAGATGCTGAAAATTACACTTCACGTCGGAATCGGAACGTTCATGCCCGTGCGCACCGAAGACCCCCAGCAACATTCATTGAAGCCCGAGCGCTTCCAGATCACGGCGGGCACCGCTGCTCGCCTGAATGCCGCGCGTGATGCGGGACGCCGCATTGTGGCAGTCGGAACGACGACCACACGAACGCTGGAATATATCGTTCACCGATATGGACGGTTCGAATCCGCGTCCGGCGAGGCGGACCTCTTTATATTACCCGGATACGAATTCAAGGCAGTTGGAGCGGTGGTAACGAACTTCCACCTTCCCAGATCCACGCTGATCATGCTGGTGTCGGCTTTCGCATCGCGGACGCAGATCCTGGCTGCTTATCGCCACGCCGTTCAAGAACGTTACCGTTTCTACAGCTACGGTGACTGCATGCTGATCGAGTGAACTAACACGGTGTCGCGCACCTGCAAAAGTTGACAGGTTAGGCTTTTTGAGTATAATGCCCACCGGTTTAAACTTTGTGTCGTGTTGTAGTTGGAGAAAAGTGAGACCGACAACCCTTCGAATCCCATCAATGGTCCATCCCTCTCCCCGGAGTTTAGGCAGATACAGATATGTAAAGGAGTCGGAGCGTAATGAGTAAAGAGCAGGGCAAGGTAAAGTGGTTTAACAATAAAAAAGGATTTGGTTTTATAGAGCGGGCCTCTGGAGGGGATGTATTTGTTCACTACTCGGCGATTGTCAGTGATGGATATAAAACCCTAAAGGAAGGGGACAGTGTCGAGTTCACCATCACGCAGGGCCCAAAGGGATTCCAAGCTGAGAATGTCGAGAAAATGGCTTAGTCCGTTTCCGGCCCTGCGGTCGAATTTGATCGCAGGGCCTTATTGTTTTTGACAGGTAATGGAGCGTAACCCTCCCCTCGATTGGCGACTTCGGCCGAACCTCGAGTTTTCGCCTCAACAGCACCAGGGTAAAAAGTTCGTCGTCGTCAAGGATCCAGTCACAGCAAGATACTTCCGCTTCACCGGACCGCAGGCGGCGATTCTCGAGCTCCTGCACGAGCCGATCGATTCGACGACTTTATCCGTTCGGGCGTCCGAAGCCTTAAGCACGTTCATTCCGGTTGCAACGATCGAAGCATTTTTAAAGTCGCTCGAAGATAAGTGGCTCCTGGACACCCTAGCGGTGCGCGAAAAGCTCGCCACCGTGGAGAGCCAGAAGCTGCAGGACCGGAACCTGCTGTACTGGAAACTTCTCTCGTTCAATCCTGAAAAGATCTTCGAATGCCTGTTACCGCGAACGCGGTGGGCTTTCACGAAGGCATTTCATCTCTTCGCGGCGGTCTCGATTTCGATCGGATTGATCATCAGCTTTCTGCACTGGGACGACTTCAAGGGCGGCGTTCAGGGTCTGTTCAATCTGCATGGACTTCTCTTTTTGTGGATCGTCGTTTTCGCCGTCATCACGATGCACGAATTCTCGCACGGCCTGACGTGTTGTCATTTCGGGGGCAAGGTCAGGGAAGTCGGATTCATGCTGATTTATTTTCAGCCGGCCTTCTACTGCGACGTAAGCGACTCATGGATGTTTCCCTCGAAGCGTGAGCGGATGTGGGTGACGTTTGCCGGAGGATATTTTCAGCTCGTTGTATGGGGCTTGTGCACCATCGTGTGGCGGCTCACAGATCCCGATACCTTGATCAACCAGATTACGCTGATCGTGATCGTTTTCGCCGGGTTGCAAACACTATTCAATTTCAATCCCCTGATCAAGCTCGACGGTTATTACATGCTGAGCGACTATCTGGAGATTCCCAATCTGCGCGTCAAGGCGATGCGAACCCTCTGGAGCTGGGTCAGCGGAAAGAACAAGTCCGCATGGACGGAAGCGCGTTCTCAGCTTCTCTACGGAATGGCGTCGATAGTGTTTTCGACAACACTACTCATATACGTTTACTCGAGCCTGTATACTTGGGCGACTTCCAGGTTCGCATTTGCGGGCCTGGTGGGGTTTGCGATGTTTTCGACATATACGCTGAAACGAACGGCCGGCGAATACTTCGCCGGATTGCGAGCAGTCGCGACGCGTGCCGCGACGCGAAAAATTCGGAACGCCGGAATTCTTTTGACGGCCCTTGTTGTAGCGTTCGCAGGCCACTGGGAGCTGAAGATCCCGGCCGACTTCAAGGTCATTGCGCGAAGCGAAATGACGGTGCGCGCCGAAACCGAAGGCGTCATTGTCGAGGTGATGGTACAGGAGGGCAGCCGCGTTTCGAAAGGTGATCTGTTGGCGCGCATCCGTGACTTCGAGAAGCAGCAGAAGATCTCCGAACTGATGGGCATGCTCGAATCCAAACGCCGGGAGCTCGATCTGTTGCGCGCGGGAGCTCGCCCCGAAGAATTGGACCGGATGAAAAGGGTTGTCGCGACGAAGCGCATCGAGCTCCAGAACACGCGCCGCAATCAAGAACAACAGGCTCAATTGGCACACACACTGGAGCGCAAGCGCTCCGAACTGCAGCTCGACGAGCAGACTCTGGCACGCACAAGACAACTGGTGGACGGCGGACTGGCACCACGGGCAGACCTCGAAAAGGCGGACACCGCTGTGGCGGTGCGTCAGAAGGAGATCAGTGAAACGGAATCGGCGATCCGCGTGATCAACGAGACATCCGGGCGCGAATCCGATCTCAAGGAGCAAGAGCTGGCGGAAGCCGAAAGCGCATTGCGGCTGATGCAAGCGGGCACGCGTCCCGAGCAGATCCGGCAAGTCGAGGCCGAAGTCGCGAGGCTGGAAGCGGAAGTTAAGAATCTGGATCAGGAATTGGTGAAGACGGAGATTCGCGCGCCGATCGATGGTGTCGTTTCGACGCCCTTCGTCGAACGGAAGGTGAATAAGCATCTCGATCCAGGCGAGGAGCTGTGCACGATTGTGGATTTGTCGCGCGTCACCGTGGAAATGCAGGTCCCGGAAAAAGAGCTTGTGGATGTCAAGCCCGGAAATCCCGTCTGGATGAAGGCTCGAAGCCTGCCGTCGGTGGACCTTCAAGGACGCGTGGATTTCATTGCGCCCGTCGCGCAAACAGTAAACGGACAACAAATGGTGACAGTGCGCAGCGAGCTCCAGAATGAGACGATGCTTCTCAAGCCTGAAATGACTGGAGTAGCTAAAATATACTGCGGCGATCGGAGAATCGTTGACCTCATCTCGCGCCGTCTGGTACGTTGGATTCGCACTGAATTCTGGGATTTCCTACCCTAGAGGTACTCCGCGGCTACCATCGGGTCACGTTTTTTTCCATAAAATTTTTAAAAAAACGGTATTTTCCTGCCACCCCTCGGCTCTATAGCAGTGACGAGCTAAATGTTTCCTTTGCACGGGCAAATCCGATCGAAAGACGGAGACGCAAAGCCACAAAGCTAAGACCCCTTGATCGACGGTTAGGCTGGTTGGGCCGCCAAAGGTAGGAAGACCGGCGGTGCGTCAGGATGACACCCCGTTTGTCAGTTTCCTTCCGAGCATAGCTGCTGAAAAAGGCAAACCCGTTGAAAAACGGGGACGCAAAGCTTCGAGGCTACCGTTCACGAAAAGCCTGACTTCACGTCTCGCGTGAACTACGTCGGTCGGGCCACCATCGCCTTACTCGGGCAGCCCGTTTGGTTTTTAGACCGATTTATCACTGAGGAGAATCGTATGAAAGAAACCTATGGCGTGATTTGGGTTTAAAGCCAAAACTACGTTTTAACCGACAATCTCTGAAAACAAGTGTCCGGAGGAACTATGAACGAGAATTCCACGCTTTTGAACGAACTCACTAACATTGAAGAACTAGAGGACAAGATTGCACCAAGCGCCTCAGCCGCTGTCGACGCGTAGTCGACGCCTCTAGCAACACTGCGGGAGTGATACCAACCATCTGTCGTCACTCCCGCCACTCTGACTGATGGGTTTGTTCACGCAGAGCATTCCAGCCACACAGAGGCCATTTCGACTAGAGCCTCGAACGCTGAGCAGTGTTTTCTAAAGGCAAGTCTTCGGTGCTACACCGCGCAATTCCTGACTAGCGAGACACATAGACACACAAAAATTGTGTCCGTTTAAGTGGCTTTGAAGCATAATGCCCCGTTTATGGGGAGCGTCGTTACGTTAGTGCGTTGGCAACAACAATCTCGAACCTGTCAATTCTACCTAGCTACGATCTATCTTGTTTCCATTCCGTTTGGTGTTCTCTGTTTCGCCGGCCCGAATAACTTCTCGCTCCAATGGCTTCTTCTGACAGTCATTTCTGTCTTTGTAGCCACTATTAACGTACGGCTGCCAAAACTTTCGGCAGTGATCTCAATGGGGGATGTATTTATTATCTTAGTCCTCATGCAGTTCGGCCCTGGGCCGGCCCTACTTACATATTGGACCGACATAATAGTAGCGCACAGCGCTGATCTTCTTCGTCGACATGGCATTCATTTAAAAGGGAAAATACTTGCGCATAAGTGGCTATTCAATATTGCATGTTGCACTGTATCCACTTGGACAATGTGGGTTTGTTACACTGCAATCCTTCGGTTTCCGGTCGCTTATCCCGTCAATTTGGTTCTCGCACTCTTCGGCTTAGGCCTAGGCTGGTTCTTCGTTAACACGGCCACGCTATCGATCGCACTCTCGTTTTGGATGAACCGAAGTTTCTGGGCAGTATGGCGGGAAGGTATTGTCCTCTGCTTGCTTAATTTTCTTGGATCAGCCGCGGCTGCAGGCCTGAGCTTTGTGTTTTACGACCGCGTGGGTTTCTTAATCTTCGTTCTGTGTGTGCCTCTAGCAGGCATCCTGTACCAGCTATATCACTTTTACATCCAAAAGTATGAACAGGCCCAAAATCACATTGCCCAATTAAACAAGTTGTACCTGCAAACCGTTGAGGCGCTTGCTAGTGCAGTCGATGCAAAAGATCGTTACACGCACGGCCACATCCGCCGAGTACAGGCATATGCTGTCGCACTAGCTGAATGCATGGGAGTCAAGGAAGAACGAGAATTAATGGGCATCAAAGCAGGTGCACTACTGCACGACATCGGGAAGATCGCGATACCTGAGTTTATTTTGAACAAACCGACGGTACTCACTGAAACAGAGTACGAAAAAATGAAGATTCATCCGGCCGTTGGGGCAGTGATGCTAAAGGACATTGAATTTCCTTACCCAGTCCTACCGTTGGTTAAGTCTCATCACGAGCGATGGGATGGCAACGGATATCCAGAAGGGCTAAAAGGCGATGAGATTCCTCTAAGCGCCCGGATTCTTTCACTTGTTGATTGCTACGATGCATTGACGACTAATAGACCATATCGGTCACCAATGTCACCGCCACAGATCATCGAACTATTTCGAAAAGAATCGGGCCGCGCATATGACCCTAACGTTGTTGAAAGTTTCGTAGCAAATCTAGAACGCATTGAAGAAGCGGGGAAAGCAGCTAATGTCTCCGACGTAGATCCCTGGAGTATGAAGGAATCCACACCGGATAGCAGCGCTGGTATCCGGCCATTAGAACGAGTTCAGCCTACATTGAATTACAGCCGTGCTCTTGCCACAGGACGCGATGTACAACGAGAACTCTATTCGATCTTTGATTTTGCGCGCGCGGGAATTCAGTGCTGGAATCCGAAAGATATCTTCGCCTTCATTGAACTGAAGCTCTCGCGGCTAATCCAGTATGATGCAGCGGTTTTCTATATTGCCAAACTCACTGAGGGCACCGTGGTCGCCGAGCACGTTGGCGGCATCGAAAGTCAGTCGGTGTCGGGGTTAAAACTGAGGCTTGAACAAAAATTAACCGGATGGGTTGCAGCTAATAATCAGGCTCTTTCTAACTTACCGCCGTTTCCAGACTTTCTCTATTGCGAGGAGCCGAAGCCTCAGTTTCAGATGTCGGCTATTGTTCCTCTGAATCGAAATGGGGTGGTTCTGGGAGCTATCGCTCTATATAGGAAGGAGCAGGTCAAATTCACGGAGCAGGAATTTCGGCAGTTGGAACTTGTTGCTTCGCAAACAGCGATCGCTCTAGGCAGATGCAGCGATCCTGAAGATGACACACCGTTGATTGATTCAGTGACCGGTCTTCCTAACAGTCTCCAATTGCATCTAATGTTCGATCAGATTTCGACTGACGCGGAAAGATATGACTATCCTTTGGCCCTATTTGCAATTCAATTGGACGAAGTTCGAATTGTCAACAGACGTTGGGGAAGTCTCAGCGGCAATGAGGCGGTACGCGCAGTAGCTAAGTATTTGACGGCTCAGCTACGCGAGACTGACTTACTGGTGCGCTCAACTGTCGATGGACTGCTTGCGCTGAGCCCCCGTATGAATAGCAAACAAGCAGAAGCGCTCAAATCGCGGATCCAGGACGACTTGGAACGTTTCAGGTTTACTGTTCGCAATGACATCGAAATCAGCATGCCAGCTTCGATCGGAATTGCCGTTTTCCCGCAAGACGGCACTGAATTAGAATCGCTTTTATCGGTCGCTGATTGGCGATTGCGTCAAGATAGCGAACTTAGAGAGGTTGTTAAACGTCACGCCTGGCTTAAGTCTTAACCAGACCGACCCTCGTTGTCGACTTTCAGTCGAACATTTTGCATCTCTTACTCGGGAGATTCGCGGTTTCTAAATAGTCTCTGAATGCCGAAGAGCGGAGATAACAGATACCGACCGGCATATTGTCCTCTCTAAACGGTCTATGTTTTAAGCGACTGCGGCATCGCGCCGACATGTCGCACTTTTGGCGATTTCTTAGTGACGTTTTCCTTGTATTTCGGTAGCTTTCCGCTGCAACTACTTACCGCTGTGCGGTTCTGATGCGGAGACAATCGTGCGGTTGACTCGTTACTCCATATCAAATTCGCAATTTACGCTGACCTTAAGAGGTGCCTCAAGTGACAGGTTTGGTACCAGAACGATTTATCTTGGTTCGAAAACTCAGAGAAGACCGTCAATCAAAAACGTTTATCGCCAACGATCAATTGTTTCATCAGAACAACGTTATTCTCCGGATTGTCCGTAAAGAACACTGTCACGCTGATAAACAAATTTTGCTTGAACACTTCTCCTGGTTCGTTGGGATGCGGCACGACCGTTTCGCTAATGTGCTCGATGCCGGGTTTACTGAACGCCAGCATCTCTATTGTGTTCGTGAACATCTTCCAGCATCAGAACTATACTGTGCTGACTTCCTCGTTCTTACCGAAGCGCTTGTATCGACCATGGACTTTTTGTCGACGCATCACCGATTCCACGGAGCTTTGAAACCTACGAACCTTTTCATTAGCAACGCGTCATTTAAGCTCGCGGACCCGTGCATTCCAGGGTTCAAACCGACAGAAAATGAACAGTTCGTCCGCTATTCAGCACCAGAGGTTTTGCGGGGGGCTCCCCTTAATTTCGAGGCAGATTTGTACTCGGCGGGCGCAATCTTATACAACCGTTTGACAGGTCGCCATTTGTTCGATGACTTGGATATAAGTCGTCTAAAAGAGAAGTACGTATTTGCGTGCCCGCAGCCGACTTTACCTGTCAGTAATGTATCGGAGGAGATCTATGATTCCGTTGTAGGACTTCTCGATAAGTCTATTGATAAGAGGCGTCGTGCTTTCGCCGCTTTGACACAAGCTGTAGCCTGTCGACCCAGCTTCGCAAGCCGCGCCCCGTTCATTGGTAGGGCAGATCTCGTATCTCAAACGCTGGCTATGCTCCGAGAACGAGCGGACAAACTTCGGGTAATACTATTCGAAGGAGTTCCTGGCTGCGGAAAATCTCGACTTCTTGAAGAAATACGTGGACGGTGCGCGTTTGAAGGGATCACTCTGGTAACTGTCAAGGTCCACCCGAACAGGGAGCACCCCAGCTCTTCGGGCAGCTCGATCCGCGGAGAACGATCACTTGGCAAACCGGCTAATGAAATTATCCGCGAGCTTAATTCATACGCTCAAGGCGGTTCCCTCGTACTAGCAATTGAAGATATCGAACGCGCCGACGCTGCGACAGTCGAACTATTAACCCATCTTTCATTCCGAACTGAAGATGTCCCAGTTACTGTCTTATTGACAACACGCGTCGTCGAAGGAGACCTAAAGATACTCAAAACAATTCGCGATTCCTTGGCCGATCGATTTGTTCATATTCGGGTGCCTGATCTCAGTGATCAACATTCGAGATTGTTAGTCCAATATCTTGAACCCTCTCACGAAAAACAAAACACTGCTCTCCAATGCGGCGCGGGCAACCCACTGTTCCTTGAGGAGTGTATCAAGCAACTCGCTACTCAACGTGTGTCACACGAACGAAGCGATGAGGCAATCCGTGCAATTGTAGGCCAACTTCATAGTGGAACCGAATCGCTCGTCAAAGTACTCTCCGTTTTTATCAGACCAGTGAGTGCACAAGTTCTCATTGCAGTTTCTCAAGAGAATGAACTGGAGGTGCAATCCAAACTGAATGTTCTCAAGCGGGCAGGTATCGTTCACATTCACGACGAAATGA